>JAABUP010011011.1_pt1 | contig 10452 bp, 12 predicted proteins | sample 5559201 | NCBI WGS metagenome assembly JAABUP01 (sample SAMN10711887, study PRJNA513373) | rock metagenome | isolation source: Antarctica rocks | place: Antarctica | reverse complement strand
GCACGGCGAGCCCGCTGCAAGCCCCAGCCGGCTGCTTGCCGGGCTGGCGCACCACCAAAGAAAATGAAATGAACGCTACCCCGTGCATGCAGCCTGCGGGGCAGACCGGGCCGCCGTCGTGCCGCACCTGGTGCGCAGCACTCGCCGGCGGCACAGCGGCTGCGCCGTGCGCGCGTTCGGGCCGGGCCTCCGCCCGCGCCGGCGCCGGCGCAGGCGCCGGCTGCGCCGGCGGCGCACGCCGCAGCGCATCTGGGCCACGGAGTGCGCCCGTCCGGCTCAGCTGCCGGCAAACATCAACAGCAGCAGGCAACTCACAGGCAGGGTCGCGGCACTTCCCACGGAATTTGCTGCCCTGCTCGCTTCCCTTGGCCGGGCGGCATCTTGCGTCAAGCAAGGCCAGTGCCTGACCAGGGCGCCAGCTCTGCAGCTGCAGCGCAAATAACGACGCGTCTTGGCGGGTCGGCGCCCGTCCCGGCTCTGAAACAGACAACACGCCGTGCAACAGGCTGCTCGAACGCCCCTTCCCGGTCTGAGGCAGGGGGGCGCAAACTGCGCATTCCTTATGATGGCCCAGTTTTGGCTGCACCCGGCTCGGCCGGCAGCGTCTAGTCACGCTGGCTGCTGGGCGCAACGTCCCCGGCCCCGACCCACTTAAGCAAGGCGGCGGGCGTACCTGGGAGCGCCGACCCCGACGCGTCAAGGCCGGCCATGGCCCGGCGCGCTGCCCCTGCTGCACCCGAGCCAGGCCGGGGCCGCCCACACCTGGGGCCGGAGATGGCCGCGGCGCCGCCGGCCCGTTTGGCGCCTGGCCCGGCCCTGCCGCTATGGCATCGCGCGCCGCGGCGGGCGGTGGCACGACCTTGCGCTCGTACATGTCCTGCAGGGCGGCGTTGAGAAGGGGTCAGGATTGCCCACACCGGCCGCGCGCAGCTGCTGAACGTGAGTGCACAGCCTTCTGCCCCAGCCACTTGCAACCCAGCACCGTGACGATGGGCAGCGAGTGCTGGAGAGCCGAGCAGGGCGCGCCTGAATGTCGTCGCTGATCTGCTCCAGGGCCTCCAGCGGGACCGCCGGGTCCCTGAGCACGTGGCGGTACCACGGCTGCCCGTCGCCCATCAGCGGCACCTGCGCGCTCAGCACGCGCGGCCGGTGGGTTGGCGGACCAAACACGACAGGACGACAGACATGACACCTCTCGAGCCCCATCCTGTCCACGCCCGCGCCAGCGGTGCACCATTGCGGCTCGGCGCGGCGGGCCGGGTCGACTGCAATGCGCGCGCCTCGCCGGTCAGGGTGGGCGCAAAACGTCATCATGTCCGCTGGCATGGGCTCATGTTGCCTTCCCTAGAAGCTCCATGTACCCTGTCCTAGCACGAAACCCTTGCCAGCAGCAGGGCACGCGCCTGGCCGATCATGGTGGACTCCTTCAGCGTGGCCTGGATGGCGCCCAGCGCGACCCAGCGCAGGTCGTAGCGCAGGCAGTGCTGCGTGCGCTGCGTGCTGTCGTTCAGGAAGTTCCCAATGACCTGGCGCGCGCGCGGAAACCCTAATCACCCAAGAAGCCTCGTCAGCGCGCACACGCACTTGAGCTTGTGCGAGCACAACTTACAGGCAGCGCGGAAGGACCGCCAAGCAGGCACACGCCGTCGCTCGCTTCTGCGAGCACACGTGGCGGCATGGCTCGCTGCGGGCAGGTTCACGCGGGCGCGCGCACGTTGCCGTGCGGCCCGAACACGTGCTTGGCGCTGAAGGCGGCCCAGAACGCGCCGACGCCGCCGCCCGCGCGGCCCAGCTCGGCCACCACATGCGTCGCAAAGTAGTGCGGGTGGTCGATGTTGAGCTGGAAGCCGAGCGCGTAGAGCAGCGCGCGCTCCGCGGTCAGCACGCCCTCGCGCAGCTCGTCGTGGAACCCCGGCTCGGCCAGCTGCGCCATCATCCGGGCGTCCTTCCTGTACCTACGCGCGCGCGCAGCGCCGCGCTGTGTGTAAGGTTAGGGTAAGGGTTATAGCCAGCCATGCCATCATCTTGGCGTCCTTCTTGTACCTGCGCGCGCGCGGCCTCCGCGTCTCGGCGCGGCGCGGCGCGCCGCCGCTCCCCTCACCTGCATGGCGTGTTCTCGCCCGTTTGATTATGCGATGCCGCCGCTCCCTGCTGCTCCCTGCGATAGGACACGGCGCCCTGGGAGAGGCGGGGCGCGCCGGTAGGTGAAGATCTGGTGGATGACCTTGTCCAGGCGCTGCGGGTCGTCCTCGGCCTTGCCGGCCAGGTGCAGCGCGGCCGCGCCCAGGATGATCATGTCGTTGCGCTGCAGGCTCTTGACCGCAAAGTAGCGCCGGCAGAACATCACGGCCGTCACCCAGGCCGGCTTGTTCGACTTCTTGAACAGCTGCTGCCCTGCGCGCGGGCGGGCGCGCGTGCGTGAGCGCGGCGGGCCACGGACAGGGACAGGGGCGGTGACTGCGCAGGCAAGCGCGGGGGCATGCGCGCGTCCGCCCCAACGTGCAGGCAGCCTACACGCGGGGTGCACAGGACGTCCTGACGCAGCAACAGCGCGCTCGCAAGCCGCACCTGTCTCGCGGATCATCTTAGCGAGCGAGCCGCACATCGCGCGCTCCTTCTTGGCCGGCATGCCCTGCCGGCGGCTCGGCGTGTCGCCCTCCAGCTCCTCCTGGGACAGCAGCGGCCACGGGCACGACGGGTGACTCCGAAACCGGTTGGCCCCGGTGCCCGCCATCGCGCCGCCGGCGCCCTTGAGCATCTGCGCAGGCGGACGCCGCATGCTGACGCAGACGTTGGGTTGGATTGACGGCGCGCGCCACAGCGCGCCACACAGGAGCTCGGCAGGCCGACCGGCGCGAAGTGTCAAAGCAGAAGTGCGGGCAGGAGGCTGCCTGGCGACAGAGCCCCTGCCGGAGCGGCGCCGCGAGCTTCGCACCGCGTGTGCTGGGGGCGCGCGGCGCGGGGAGCGTCACGCTGCAAGCGCCATGCACGCGAGCGCGCCCGGCGCACAGGAGCTGCCGGCGAGCAGGCTCCCACGTAGGACAGCGCCGCGTGTGGTCAGCCGCGCCGGGCGGCTGCGCGCCCGGCGCGGGAGGCTGCGACGCCGAGTGCGCTCTGGCGCCCTGCATCGCAGACAGACCACCTTTGGGCGCCGTACGAGGCACTCTGGCAGTGCACGCCGCCGGAGCGCTGTCTGGCCCAGAGGCGCAGGCAGCCGGCGCCCCAGCGCATGCGCAGCAGCGCAGCCCCTGTCCAGAGCCGGCAGCGCCCAGCGCTCGCTGGGTGGCTGCCTGGTTGGGCGCGCGCGTTGCGTGTGCGCGCGGGTCGGCCGCTTCGGGCTGTGTTTGGGCAGGGACCGCAATCCCCTTGCCCGCAGCAAGGCTGAAGCTGAGAGGACGGCGAGGGCGCCGGTGGCCGTGGCGTGCTCACTGCGCACCAAGAGCAGACGCAGCCGGCGGCAGTGCGCGTACGCGCCACGCTAGCCCGCGACCGGACGGGATCCCTTTCAGACCTGCCTTGCAGCGCGCTCTGCTGTCACCGCCCTCACCGCCCACGGCGCAAGCAGCAACGCTGCCGGCTGCTGCGCGCAGGGCCTCAAATGCTGACAGCCCGTGCTCTTCGCAGGCAGACGAGTCAGCAAAGAGGACAGGACTAGCCTGGGCCTGGAAAGGCAGCCAAGACGCTCTGGCCCGGCAGTGTGATGGGCCTTTGCAGGGTTTCTGCCTTGCAAGGCACACCCGCCTTTGTTTGCCCAGCTGCTGAGCACTGCTGCGAGCGCCGAAGGTAGGATGCACCGAGTGAGGCAGCTAGTGGCTCGAGGCGTGTGTGCGGCTGTGCGGCCCAGCCTTGGCGCGCAGCAGGCGTGCGCCTGTGCGCGACCTGCGGACCTGCACACGGGCGAGCTAGCCATCTGGGCTGCCGCCAGCAGGCCGTCGTGTCCGGGGAGGGGCTTTGCTGCAGCCGCGGCCATGCAGACGCCCGCCGCCGCGGCGAGCGGCGCCGCAGAGCTCGCCGCTGAGCCAGGGGCGCCGGGCCGGCACAGTGCGGCTGCGGCTCGCCCGAACAAGAACAGGAACCACGCGCGGCGGATGCTGCTGCGGCAGAAGCAGATACGGGTGCGGCCCAACCTGCCTGGATAGGAGGCGCGCGTGTGCCTGGTCAAAGGCGGGACTATGCAAGGAGAGGGGATTTACATGCCTTTTATGACATGTTTCAGGAGGCGTTAAGGCGGTTTTGTGGTGCGGGCAAGTGAGTACTTTGCGGCTGCGTGCGCTTGGCTCGGCGCACCACCCCGTCAGTTGCCAGCCACGCGACGCAAGCTTCCTACTTAAACTGCTACAGCTGACAAGCCGTGCTGCGTCGCCTGTTCAGGATAACCATGCCAGGCGGAAGAAAGAGGAGGCCGCGGCGGCGGTGCGGCGGGAGCAGGAGCGGGTGAAGCGCTGGCGGGCGGCCGCCCTGCGCACTCACGGCCCCCGGCAGCGCGCGTCCGCCGCGCCCGCAGTGCCTCCGGCCCCCGGGGCGCCGCCAGCCCCCCCGGCGCCGCCTGCACCCTCTGTCGAAGGCACGTGGCTGACCTGAGCGGCGGTGGCTGCGGCGGCGGAGGCCTTTTGCTCCCTGCACGCACGCTCCTGCACGCGTGCGCGTGCGCCGGCTCCTGCAGCAGTTCCTGCTCTGCCTGCGTCCTCTGTAGCCGCTGAGAGCTTTCGTTGATTGAGCAGCAGCAGAGAGCTGCGCGGTGGCTGCTCAGTGCTGGCGCCCTGCTCCATGATGCAGTCTCCGAGTCTGCAGCAATGGCTGGCAACGTATGCTTTGCACGTGATCCTGCAAGCGTGGCGTGGGCAGGAGCGTCGATGCAGGGGCTTGTGCATGAGAGCGCCCTGCTTTTGCTGGGGCAGCCTTGCTGGCAGGGTGATGCCAAGCGAGGCATATCTCGTGGGGGTGTGTGCTGGAAACGCAGCAAGCTCATTGCACCATTGTAGGCATGCAGGCAGGGAGGCAGGGAAGCTGACTGCAGAGGCAAAGGCGTTCTTGCTACTACAGTTTATGGTGCCTGTGGGTTGCATGCCACTCCTGCGCTCGCTGAAGTGGCTTTGCTGGCAATGCGCGGCGCTTGGCAGTGTCAGTAAAAGCGGTATGCATTGCCAACCACCCAGCTAGTCAATGCAAGACTTTGCTTTATGGGTACATTTAGGATGAGCCGCTCACCTTTCAACATACATCCATCAACCTAATCGGACGCCACAGCCCCTGACATGCGCTCCCGCTGGGCATGCGCCTCTCCATGTGCTATCACGTGCGCTGTCAATTTGTGCTTGCGTGGGGCGTGCGCTCGCAACGACGACACGCGTCAGCTGCACTTTTCAGACTGCCATAAGCCCACGCGTGTAGTGATAGTGCTTGTTTATGCAAAGAGCAGAAGAGTGCATCGTTCCTAGCACACTCCACTGACGTGCGGCACATGACACGGGGCCGCCCTTCGCGCTGGAACAGCCGACTGAATCAACCGTTCCTGCGCTTAGGGCGGCCCCGCGTTATCTCCCGTGTGCTTGCGGAGTGTGCCAGGAGCGATGCACTCCTCTACTCATTTCTAAAAACAAGCACGCCAAAGGTCACCATACGCATGGGCTTCTAAAAGTCCGAAGAATGCAGCTGCCGCGTGTCTACGCTACGAGCGCGCGTCCCATACAACAATGCGCACATTGACAGCGCACGCGAGAGAGTGATCGTCCTGCACATGCCAACAAAGCGTAAGCGTGTAAGTGCATGACACCTGCCCACCTTCCACTTGCGGACCTACACACTTGCACGCGGGAAACCGCCGCATCCTGGCAGCACTGAGCTATGCACACGTTGCGTTACGTGGACAAACAGCTTCTAAGTCTGCCCGGGAGGCAAGCTGTCAGCACATTCACATCTGTCACCTTCATTGAAGGCTGTTCCAGCGCAGACTGCGCTCTGCTGTGCAGAGTGGGGACCTATCCTGTCACCGTGTGATCCTCCCCTGCCCTTCACCCTAGCTTTTCAAGTGTGTCTGCGCAGGCGACAGAACCAGGTGCCTCCTGCGACCTAACTACTTGTTGGAGCCAGGCCAGTCGGCTAGCAAAAGCATGACTGTGGCGGAGGCTACAGCGGGGGCCGCGGCTGATACAAGCACCCTCGCGCATACCGCACAGGTCCAGCTCGAGATCGCCGATGTGGCAACATCGCCAGCAGAGTCCATTGGCATCCAGCCGCGCGCCGTGCTTGATGACATCTATAATGCGGTGCGCGCAAGCCCCGGCGCTGCCCGCTGCGCAGCAGTATTCTGCAAGAGGACCTGTGATAGGCCTGCACAACCGCGTTGCTCCACACCAACTGGCGAGTGAGTGGGTCAGCTCGTGCAGGTGGCGGAGTACTGTGCGCAAGGCTTTGACGCCTTCGACAGGTGCCTGTCCTGTAGATGTGAAACCTCCTGCTCAGTCCGTGACCTCTCCTTCTTTGGGAGTGGACTCTTGTGCATGCGCAGAGCAGGCACACTGTGAAGCAGGTTTGGTGCTGCAAGTGCCTGGCTGCCGTCCTCAGCCTCCCCTGTGTTGCACATACACTGCTACTCGCATAGGCCTTGTGCTGCTGTAGGAGCCTCATGACGCTCGCCGGTGCAGAAGATGAGGCAGGCGCGCTGCTGCAGGCGCGCGCGCACTTGCTGCAGCAGCCTGCACTTGCTCTCCCTCCTTCCAAAAGGTCGGCGCGAGGCAGCGACACTGGGCCAGGCAGCGCTGCAGTGGCGGAGTATGTGGCAGCAATGTGGCGGTGACAGTGCGTACAACCACCTTAGCCCTCTGTGACCCTGACTGGCAGTGCTCCCCAGCCGCAGCTCTCCAGGTGCCGGCACCCCGTGCGATTCTGCAGCCGCGTCGCCGTGCCGGGCGCGCAGGCCTCGGCGGCGCTGCACGCGCGGCTGCAGGCGCGGCTCGCGCGGCAGCTGGCCGCGTTCGAGACTGCGGCGCTCGCGAGCAGCCTGCACGTGCCTGTCGGGCTGCTGCTGCCGGGGGCGGCGCCGGCGGAGCCCTCGCCGGCAGACCCTGCGGCGGAGGCGGCGGTGGACGCTGAGCTGGCCGCACTGGCAGCCGACCTCAACCAGGTGCCGGCCCCCACCATGACCTGAAGCCGGGCTCTGCCGCTGCAGCGCATACGCCTCGGGCGCTCTGCCACGCCAGTCAATGTGTGTGGAGACAGCAGGCAAGCGAAGCAGAGCTGGTCAGCCATAGCTGCCGAGCCTGCGACCTTGCTCAGGTCGATCGAGGTGGTTTGCCCGGCATTCGCGCGTGTCTGGGTGCAGGCAATGTGCCGGCGTTGTTGACGGCGTGCGGCGCATGCAGACGCGCGCCGCGGCGCGCGCCCTGGAGGCCGAGCTGGCGTCACTGGGGCGGGAGCTGGCAGCGAGCGGTGCGAGCAGCATCGGAGGCCCTCCCTGCTCTGCGCAGCAGGGCGCGCGCTCTGGCTGGCGCAGTTAAGGGGGGTGCTTTTAGCATGCTTGGTCGCTGAGGTGTGCAGTGTCATGATGCCCCGCGTCTGCATGTCCGGGGGCGCGCGTGATATGCGCGTCAAGGGCGGGCGGCCGCCTGGGAACGGCTCGGCCTGCTTTCAGGCGCATGAGCCGCATGCGCGGCGCAGGCGATGCGCGGCCGCTGGCGGCCGTCGGCGCGGCGGCGGCGGCGGGCGCGGGCGGCAAGGAGAACCTGGCGGAGGACGCCACCATGGTGCAGGTGCGCCGGCCGGTTCTCCGACTGCTAGCCGGCTGGTGGGTCAGCCCTGCCGGGCGCCGCCTGTGGTGACAAGCCTAGCATGCGAATAGTGGCTGCCAGCATTGCGCATGCGTGAGCTCAAGCCGTGCATGGGCCCAGGCCGAAAATGGGCTGCCTCAGCCATGCTGACTGCTCGCTGCACGCCGCCGCTGGGGCTTTGATTTGCCTGCTGTGAACCTGCTGACCCCTACCCTGACTGCAGCACCGTGTCTCGCCGACCGCCTGGGTGCGCTCGCAGGCGCGCGCTCGGCAGCTGGCAGCGCTGCTGCAGCGCGCCGCCGAGGCGCAGGCCGCGCGGCGGTGCTCCGCCTCGTCCGCGCCTCCGGCAGGCGACCGTGCGCCGCAGGCCTGCCAGCGAGACTGCGCCAGCCTGCTCTGTTGCAGCACTGCATGCAAAAAGCTCACCACAGCGCTCTGCCTGTCCCACAGCCGTGACGCGCCCCCCGGCGCCCGCGGTCGCCCAGCGCACGCGGTGAGCGCCCTGGATGTGCACAGGCATGGCCATGCAGGCATGCGTTGAGAGCAGACGGGTGCTGACAGCCACTCTCTGCTAGTCCCTGACGATCAGGATATGGTCAGGTTAGGGTAACCTCACCCTATCAGGGCCTGATGACTCTGCGGCGCGCAGCGGCGGCGCGCGCGGAGAAGGCGTTCCTGCAGCGCCAGGCGGCCACCAGCGGCGCATCGGCCGCAGACCTGCGGGGCGTCCTGACCCTGCTGCAGCCGTGACCGCGGGTGCCTGCTCGCGGCATGCTGGGCTAGCCTGGCTGCGCCGGCCCTGCTCGGCATGACCGCCCTGCTGTCGCCCTGCCGCGGGGGCTGCTCGGCGGAGTGTGCCGGCAGCGGAGCCTGCGTGGTGTCTCTACCCAGCTGTAGCCCTGCTGTCTGCTTTGATAAGAACGCTGGCTGCTCCGGAGTGCACGGCGCGCTTGCCCAGCCGCAGCCGAGACAAGTTGGCCCAGCCGGCCCAGCCGGCCCTGAGCATACTAGCTGCGGCAGACCTGCGCGGCCTGCTGAACAGCAAGCTTGCTTGAACTGCATCCTGCGCTGTTGCTGTTGCGGCCGGTGCACTGTGAAGGCTGCCACCTGCCTGCACAGCATCCCTACGATTTAAGCACAGGGACTCCAGTGTCAAGCTAATTTGTGGGCACTCGTGCCCTGCCCAGAGCTGGCAAAGGTCAGCCACAGGAGGCAGTTGGAGTGCAGTCAGCACACAGGAACCATGCCTGGGTACCAGCCGCACTTGTACTAGTTAGTATTAGTAATAAACGTCGTATGGTAACCAGCCAGGGCACAGTGCGGTTGGCGCTCAGAGCTCGATGCCTTTGCAGCAACAGGGTTGGCAGCATGGCCTTGCTGCATACACGTGCAGAGAGGCTTACCGCTGCGGGCATGCCTGGGCGCGCTCTGGGCCTGTGGACACGTTCGCAGCAGGTAGTGGTGCAGCGCGGTCTGGTGCAGCGCCATCGCACTGCCGGGGAACATCACCGCACAGAGTGTCTGCTGTTTAAATAGCAGCAAACGCAGCCACACCCTAAAGGGTGTGACCAAACTGAAGCCCACTTTTTTGAGTGCCCAGTCTTGAAGCGATGCCAGTGGGTGGACGCCCGCAGCAGGCAGCGGGAGTGCGAGCGAGGCGCGCCGACGCGGGGCTGGCTGCACGCGCGCGAGGGAGTTGCTGAGGGGCAAAGGGCTTCCCTTGCGAGGGCTGCCTGGCCCGCTGGCCAGGGCCGTCGCACACCTGCCCTGGCAGGTCCTGCTGGCAGCCTGCGAGGATCGGCCGGTTTGCTCCGGCCCGGCGGGCTGTTCCTCAGCCCAGCCCGGGGGCCGGCCCGCGGTGGCTTCGGACGGCCCCTGGCGCAAGGGGAGCTCCGCCTCTCCGTCGGGCCATCCCCGCGATGTTGACCCGAGGGTGAGCACACGGAGGCCCCCGTGACACCTGACTGTTTGATTCTGCACCGCACCCCCAGGGCGCATCGGCGCGGTGGGTTCTGCCGGCGGGGGCCCTGAGCGCGGCCCGAGGCGCGGGGCTGCCGCCGCGGCGTCGGTTGGCTGCGCGGCGCGCGCGGCAGCCTTTTTGGTGGCTCCGCGCCGCCGGCCCCTCTCACCCGGTCCCGCCTTCCCAGGCCTGCGGGGCGTGCGCGACCAGCCAACAACACAGCGCGTCCTGTCCGCTGTTGGGCTTCTGCGTCATCCTGCGGTGGCGCGCGGCGGGGTCCGCCTGCGACACGCCCCAGGCTGCGGTGTTGCACTGCCAAGTGTGTGTGTGTGGGGCGCCTCGAGCGCGCCGTGTGCGCACGCACGGCCACAGCAGTGTCACAGCAAGCGCGCGGGAAGCTGCTGCGGTGACGTCTGCGCGCGCCGCGCGGGCTCAGCGCGCTCTTGCGCTGGCCGCCTCGCGCGCAAAGCGCCGCCGTCGGCCTGTGCAGGCCTGGCTGTGCGCAGGTCGTAGGATCTGGCGCGGCGCGACGCCGCGAGCGGTTGACGCCGCTGCGGGCACGGCTCAGGCCAGCGCAGCGGGGCTGGTGTGCTGGGCCCGAGGGCTTGAGGGTGTGCTGTGCGGCGCGCGCAGGCTGGCGCGGCCGGGCATGTGGCGGTGCTGACGCCGCTGCAGCCGGGCGAAGCGCGCCCCGGCGGCAGTGGCAGGGGCGCGCGCGGCATGTGT
>JAABUP010011007.1_pt1 | contig 10454 bp, 9 predicted proteins | sample 5559201 | NCBI WGS metagenome assembly JAABUP01 (sample SAMN10711887, study PRJNA513373) | rock metagenome | isolation source: Antarctica rocks | place: Antarctica | reverse complement strand
CCGAGGAAGGCCTTCCACGCTTCGCCAAAGTTCATCGCGCCGAGACATAGTGGCGAGACTCTTACACCAGCTGTTGGGCTCAATATCCGATGGTACCCTAGGAGGCTCGTAGGCTTCTTTGCTGGAGGGAAAGCCATATTCCGCTGTCAATGTGAGAACGGGATGTGACTTTTTGTTTAGGTCGAATGAGTCGAATGTGCGTGAGGATCAGTGCTGGTCAGGCTACCCTACCGAACCATACCTGACCTTATATACCTGGGACACGGTCGTCGGAGTTACGTTCTTGTAGCCGAAGCTCTGCGGAGGTACATGTACGGTATGGTATTGGGATTGGTACGACGACACTCCGTTGCTCATGGCATCCCAATTGATGAAGGTCCGACTCACGTCGAGCGGCGATCTCGAGTCAATCAGCTTTATTATCCCGGCGGCCGCTCTCTGCTGTCGTTGATGGACAGAGTGGTAGTCTCCCGTGTAAGGTACCTATGCTTGGTCTAACAAACGTTCCCGTCGTTTTAACACCGCAAACTCCGTTCGTGAAGTCTACGGAGACGGCAGGTGGACTTTTCATGTGTTGCTCCGTTCAACCTTGGGATTTCCCACCTTCGTCTTGGACCATCATCACAGCCGAACACCGTCTCACGGTCTATCGAGCACGGTTGTTGTGATTGCTGCCATGGCAATGAAGTTTAGTTGATAAGGCAGCGAATAGGGTGCCACCACCAATGAGCGTGGGCGCTCGTCGTCGCTGCTCTCAAAGACATGACTCCGCGAACGGAGACTGCGCTCGTGCAATTAGAGGACATGCGACAATGCACGAGCTCCCTGAAAAGCTGACGAACAGCGTCCGATCATGGCGAGCGAGCATCTACGGCGCCAGCGGTCACGATAACAGGTCGAGCGATGTCGAGAAGGGTCATGAAGACTACGGGGACAAGGACTTTGAGCGTGCACTGAACCCGACCCAGAGCTCCGTAGTACTGGTGCGACAAGATCTCCCTGACAAGGACCACACGACCGCCTTACTGACACCGACGCAGCATCCGACAAAGTCACGTCGAGCGTTGAACCAGCCGCAACAGGACAATCAAGCGCACCAGCTGCAACACCATGCCTCGCAAGATCAGTTGCGCCAACAGCCGAGCGCTCCGCCTCCCAATGCCCAAAAAGCCGTGGCTCGCCGACAAGCCAAACCCCCTCCCCAGCAAACCTCCGCCCCAGCCGGGAAGAGCATCTACTCCCCCGCCCCCAACCTCGACGACCCCGACCCCGCCGCCGCCCGCCTCGACAACGACACCACCCCTCTCGCACCCGCCGACTTCTACGAGCTCATGGGCATGCGCCCGCCCATCTCCAAGCAGCAGAACCCGAAAGAGCTGGCTATTAGACACGGCCTCTACGCCCGGATCCAGAGCCTCTTCAGCCACACGCAGACCAAATACCGCATCTTCGACGTCCTGACCTACGTCCTCTTAGCGTTACAGCTGGTGCTCAGCGCGGTTTTCATCGTGCTGGGGAGTTTGACGAGAGTGGATAGTCATGTCGCTATCGCCGTGCTTGGGGCGGTCAGTACGGTGGTCGCGGGTAGTTTGGCGTTGATGAAGGGCCAGGGGCTGCCGAATAGGTTGAGGCAGACGAGGGATGGGTTGAGGAATGTGATGTTTGAGGCCGAGGAGCTGTATTGGGATGTTGGGGCTGATCGGGCGGTGTTTTACAAGGATGTCAAGAAGATTCGCGAGGACTTCTTGAGGGTTACGGAGGAGGCTAGGCGGAATCATCCTGATACTTGGAATTCGTCCGCCACCCAAGTTGCCGCGGGTGTGAAGAGTGGCAGTGCGGGACAGAGAGCAACTTCGGCTCCAGGTGCTTTCCCCAAGCTGTAGATGGCGGTGAAGAGGTGTAGCGAGAAAAGCATCGATGCTGGCGGAAGCATGTGATATCGTCCATCAGTGCAGCTGCCTGCTTCAACAGGTCCTTTTTTTCCCAATTGGGCGCTAGTGCGCGGGCGCTAATAACGGCTGTTCGATCGCAGCGACTCCAGCGCGCTGTCGCGGAGACACCTGCAAGCGGAGATGGCGACGAGTCGGACTACACACACACAGAGGGTGTTCCGGCATATGATATGATAAGCCGATGCCCGACCCTTGGCCCGACGCTCATGAGTTCCACCGATTCCTGGAGATGCTGATTCGAGATCGTTGCGTCTCAAATTGAACTCACAGTATAGAAAAGGGAGTCTGGGGGAGGGAAGCCCTGTAGTTTGTACTGCGTGCCACTCATCTACGATATGTACGTCGACTCTCTAAACCCGCCAAGATCTTCCTTCCGCACATGGGTCCAATCCCGGCAGGTCGCGACACTTGGAGCTCCTCCGAACCTCAAGGACATCAGGCATATGTGCCCGCATCGATGTATGCGTGGCGCCTAGGGCCCATCTCATCTCGTGCGCTTCGATTGCTATCACCTGCTTCCTTTGAGGCACCTGTGACGTCCGCACCACGGAGGCGGTACACCACAGTCGCTGCATGAGGGTCAGAGGGTGGGCCATGCGAGACCCGTATCTCTGCCCTGGCCTCTTCATGCGCTAATGCGCTTGCCTGCCCGAGTCGAGCCGATTGTTTGGTGAGGGTGTCTCGGAAACCGGTCTACCGAAGCAGAGACGGTGCCGGCGCCGATGGCTCCTGTCGGTCTATCGGTTCACTGACTGCCATGCAGTACCTTGACACATGCCGGGGTTCCAAGTCGCTCCCTGCCGGCGAAGGGGGCCGTTGGCGACCGTCGCAAGCAGTGACGCTTTGGACGCTGCAACGCCGCTCGATCTTCTACCACCATGCGGCTCGCATTTATCAAGCCAATGTGTCAAACCCACAGAACATCCAAAGTCCATGGGTCTCATCTCAAGTAGGCCCTTCAGCCATGCCGACATCTCCGTCTCCCGCTTCCACACTGCCCTCATCCAAACTACTGCTGCTGCTCCCACCCTCACTATCTCCCTCTAACTCGAAACCCTCGGTCCTCTCTACCAGACTGCGGTAGTATTCTTCCAGAATCTCCGGCTTCGGCACGATCTTCCAGTGCACTTTCTGCAAGAACTCGAGCTCCAACGTCGCGAGTTCCGAGACTGGTATACCGCCTATGCGCGCATAAGTCGGGTTCGTCCAGAAAGAGTCGCTGAGCCCCTTGGCGGCTACAGTAGCTGCGGTAATGAGGAAACGGTGGACAGTCAGACTATTGATCGTGAAAGCCGGGTACAGCGCGCAAAGCCGGTCGATGTAGTAGACCATACTTAGCATGATCGGCGGACTCAGCGTAGCATGCTGTATCAATCGCTGTAAGTAGTCGCTCACACTTATACCGGGTGGTGCTCGGGAGTGAAAGCGGGTGAGGCGGCGATCGCGGAGAGGGATCTGGTCGTTGAGGCGGATGAGCTCCATGAGCATGTTGGAGATGAGGATGCCGAGGTCCTTGGGTTTGCTGGTTTCGTAAGCCTTGGGCATGGATGTTATGGTGTCCGTTGTTGAGGGTCGGGAGCGTTTCGGTGCTGAGGAGTGGCCGTGGGTGGAGCGGGCTTCTTGCGGCTCGTCGGCTGGGGGAGACGGGGCTGTGCGCTCTGAGAGATCGTTGGTCTCCGTCTTGATACGAGAGGATGTAGCCGTGGAGCTGGGATCTCGGCGCAGGTCGGGTTCGGAGGGTACCTGCGACGTCGATTGTACTGCTGTAGAGCTTCCCGTCGACGCGCCATCCGAGGTGTGCATTGGCTGCTGCTGGTGCGGCGACTCAGTCCGCCTGTCCCCTTTTCGCTTCCTCACGTGCGCTGCTGCCTCCGCCGCGGTGCGACCCGCGGTGGGTGGGTAGCCCTCGGGACTGTACTGCGTCCCAGCGTCTACGTAACCCGTCGACGCCGTCCCCACCACCGGCCCGTTCTCCACGAAATGCTCGATTGGCGGTCGTGGTGCGGATCTGGCCGGACCCGGCGCATTGAAGGTGCGTCTGGGCGAGGCTGAGGCGGCGTATTGGCGCGGCGATCGGGAGATGGAATGATGCCGCTGCTGGACGTGGAAGACGTTGCGTGGAGATGCTGCCGGCGAAGGCGAGGAAGTCAAGGTGGACATCGCTCGGGTAGGAGGGAGTGTCCGTGTGTAGCCAAGCAGTCGTCTAATCTGGCGGAGTCGGAATCGGCGAGCATGTTAGGCGGATCGTGAGGATCAGCCGTGTTATCTGGTCGGAAGAGATTGATGGGCGGGAGCAGAGGGATTAATCAATTCAGGTGGGTGAAGAGGGTCGCGTCACGGCAACGTCAAAGTGCACCAAGAAGTGAGAAACTCTCACTCTCTTTCTTTCGACTGAGGCGAGCGATATGGCCCACGTGCCATTACAGGAATCCCTATCCGACCGGGCCGACCATCCTGCCGCGCGGCTGTAGCTCCGACAGCCGACGACACTTGATGAAGTTGGGTTGACAACCTTAATGGTCTATTGCTTGCTGAATACATACACAGGGTACCATACCATAGCTCCATGGTGTGAGAAGAGAACGACAGAAGCGCACTCACACGATGCGATAATCCCCGAATTGTGCCATCATGGCAGACACGCTTGCGGCTATATACCCTATGGGCTCCATGGAGGCCCTTCCAGAGGTCGAGCTAGAGGCCCAAGCGACGGCACTCAGGATGCTCAAGAATGAGATTGTTGGACACGATCAGCGGAAAGAGAGGCTAGTGTGCGATGGGGTGGTGGATATGCTCGTCGGTGTACTCTCGTTGCACCAAAGGACGACGGGAAGCCGGAAGAGTGATGCGAATGGCCCGACACCCGTGACCTGGTCTTGGACGCAGAAAGATGAGGTGAGACTGCAGGCTACATTTGTCATCTGCACGCTGGCAAACGGAGGAGCGGCTTTCGTACCACCCCTCCTGGCAGCGGGTATGCCGCAAGTGTTGATGGACTCGCTGGCGCAGACCACCGCGCCCAGACTCAGGACAGCAACGCTACAGGCACTCTGGAACATTGTGTCGGCATGGTCTGCGTTGCAGGTGGACCCGGGCGAGGCTGCATCAACGGTTTGTGTGGACATCCTCACCAAACAGGGCATTGACGTTTTGTCTGGCATCCTCAGGTCGACGCTCTCCGACGGCGCTCATATCCAGCAGCTGCAGCTGCGGCTGATTGCAGATATTGTAAGCACATCCGCGACGACTGAAGCGACGAAAGCGCTGCTATGCCAATCACCTATATTGGACCAATTCGCCGACTTCTTGGCCGCACACTCCATAGCGAGCGAACATGTTGAATACTACGGCGACACCCTGCGTCCGCCACCGTCCACACCAGCTACCGTTACGAAAATGATGTCCGCAACATGTACCATTATTTCGGGCTCCACCTACCGTGCCCATCGTTTCTTCCTGTCGCCGACTATTCGAGATCTTTTCACGCAGAGCTGGCTTGCGAGTAGCGACCAACGCCACCTCTTCGGCGCAAGGCACGGTTTTGCTTCGACGGGCGAGCCTCTGCTTCCGCTTTTGCACATACCCGCTTATGGCACAACGACCCACCACTACGGCTCCCGAGCCTTTCCTGCTATGGCCGCTCTGCAGAATCAGGAACGCCGAGGTCTTTCAGTCTTTGAGAGTATTACCCAGGGCGGCGATGTGGACCATGTCAATGCTCTGTGCAGCTGGCTCTTACTTCTCGCGCGGTCGATGCAGGGGCACAGTCGGCTTGTGGCTTTAAGGTTACTCGCGCTGGTCAATAACGCAGTTGATGCAGACTCCTTTGACGTGGGTCATAGAAGCGAGTACATGCAGAAGAATAGAGAGCGCAAGAAGCAGATTGCCCTTCTGGGTGTACCACTTGCGGCGAAACTAGTCCAGATGGCGAGCGAGGGCAGGAGCTCGGGTAGCGATCGAAGTGCTGATCATGACGACATGCTCGTCAAAGAGCAAGCCTGCAATGTACTGGCTCTACTCGTGCGAGACTTCGACGAACTCCAGGTCGCAGCCGTGGACGCTGGAGCCATCAAGCACGTTTGCCCCATACTGAAGAAAAGCTTCGATCCCGTCCCACCCGCCAAGCCGATGTGGTCTGCCCGGCGCACAGCTGGCAACGCAGATTCTACAAGCTCACCTCCCACGCGTAGACCAGGGTCCCAAGGACTGCCTCCGGAGACTCTCCACGCTATGCGTTGCCGTCAAGGCGCACTACAAGCTCTCGCCGCCTTAGCCGAGAAAGAAGACGTACACCGCAAAGCCATCGTCGAAGCGGGCGTGGTACCATGTATCTTCGACTCCCTGAAACCTTTCCCACCGGACTACAGCACCGACGACAAACGCAGAGGCCAAGTCGTAGGACCTAAAGACGGCAACACCACCGCCGTCCTCCTCGCCGCTTGCCGCGCCGCAAAGACGATGGCGCGGAGCGTCAGTCTACTCCGGACCAGTTTGATTGATGCCGGGATCGCGAAACCGATCTTCCAGCTGCTACATCATGCAGATCCGGAAGTGCAGTTGGCGGCTACGGATGCCTGTATCAACCTTTTGCTTGAGTTCAGTCCGATGCGGGAGGATCTTATTGCGGAAGGAGTGGTCAAAACATTGTGTTCGCAGGCTAAGCGGTGTGGTCCCGGGAGTGCTAATGGAGACCTGAGGTTGCGGGTGAGCAGTCTGTGGGCGTTGAAGCATTTGATGAGTGCGAGTCCGAGGGAGATCAAGATCAAAACGTTGGAGGAGCTAGGGTCAGGGTGGTTGATTGGCGTGGTTCGAGGAGAGCAGCAGCACGCGCGCGAATATGTCTCTGCGCCCGGCGGTGGGGTTAGCGTAGGACTCAGTGCGCCAAATGCAGCGGGCGAGCGTGTGGACTTACTGAATCCGCAATCGTCGGGCATGGACGTGGATGTGGATGAGGCTGACCCGCTTGCTGAAGACGATGATGAGCAAGAGTACGGAAACGATGACGCGTGTGCCAACGACGAAGAAGGTGACGGAGAAGTCATGTTCGACATCTCCTCCAGCACACATTACCAAGCCTCCCAGCTCCGCTCCACCCTCAATAACCACCACCACCCTCCTACATCACCGACCGCTACTCAGGTCCCTGCATTCAACAGCAGACGCTACCTCTCCTCCGTCCGTGCCATCGAGCAGACACCCGCCGTCCGAGCCCAGCAAGCCGAAGTTGCTGTGCAAGAACAAGCCCTCGACTTCATCCGCAACCTACTGAACGGCGAAGACTGCGCGAGCATGTTCGACCACTTACTCCAGCTCATAGCCGGCGCCCGGATCTTCGAAGTCTTGACCGAGAAATTGGTGCCGGTAGCCATCGATCCCGCGACCGGTAGTGGCGGTGCTACCACCTCCACACGCCCCATATACGGTCCCTCGGCATTAATAATCAGCACCGTCAACATCCTCACCCACATAGCCAACGCTCTCCCGCGGCACAAACAGCTCCTGATCGCACAGAAGCCGCTACTCAAAGCCTGGTTACCGCATTTCAACCACCCGGATCGGAAAGTCAGGGTGGCGTGCGTCTGGGCGGTTAACAGCCTGACCTGGATTGACGACGAAAGCGATCGGAGGGATGCGCGGCAGAGGGCGCAGGAGCTGAGGGCGTGCGGGATTGAGGGGGCGGTGCGGAGGCTGTTGGGTGATGAGGATCTGGATGTGAGGGAGAGGGCTAGAACAGGGGTGAGGCAGTTTGAGCAGCTGTAAAGGTGTGGCGAGCGCCCTCAATCGAAGTCAAAGGTGGCCGAAGGATTTGCTGGACACGGTGCGTACCAGAACGACAGTGGGTACTCCGCTGTTGTAGCCTCGCGATTCCGCACAGTGGATTCAAAATGATCTATCCGTCCCTAAGCCTACTTCTCGCTGTACGGCAACGTCACCCCTTTCTGCGCCGACTCCCTCGCCAACTCAATTACCCTGATACCCATCCTCGACTGCTCCGGCTTCACGGCCACCTCCGCTTCCCCCCTAATCGCCTTGGCAACATCCCGATAATAATCCATATAGCAACCCTTTTCGCTCTCCAGAATCCGCTTCGACTCCCCGAGCGCACTGTCCTTGGTCGTAGACAAATACCCATAGTAGCCCTCCGGCTCCGCCCCAAACTTGGGATCATCGGCCTTCATGCCCGCCATATGGTGATCGACCTGCGGATCCTCGCCGGTCTTCACAAATGCCCCCGCCGTCCCGCGAACCATATACTTGAGCATCCGCTCCATCGGCAACGGACTAATGACCGTCGTTTTGACCGTGCAGACGAGGTCCTTCTGCTCGCCATCATACTGCAGAATGACCGTGAACGTATCGTCAGTTTCACTACCGCGCAACTTCAACGCTCGTGTAAAGCCCGTGACGCTCTTGGGCTTGCCGAACAGCAGCAGCGTCTGGTCGACGGAGTGCGTGCCGAGGCCGAAGAGCATGCCGTTGCCTGGACTCCAGCCCATGTCCGTCGAGCGCATCCAGGGCGGGTTGTCGCAGTCGTAGTGGTTCTGGAACTCGGTCACTTCGCCAAAGGCCTTCTCGGCGAAGAGTTTCCTGAGCGTTAGAAAGTCGGAATCGTAACGGCGGTTTTGGAAAACCGTGAGAATCTTGCCGGACTTTTTCGCCACTTCTATGAGATGATCACACTCGGCAGATGTCGTGGTGAACGGTTTCTCGACGACGACGTGCTTGCCGGCTAGCAGTGCCTTCTCGGCGTGCTCGACGTGGACGCCTACTTTGGTGCAGACGCTAACCAGTTGGATCTCCGGGTCGGCGCAGAAGTCCTCGATGGTCCGGTAATGTTTGGCGTTCGGGTAGTCGACGGTACAATGCTCTCCGGGCTCGACTTTGGACTTGTCTTTTGGTGCTTCTGAGCGTTGCAGAAAGGCGTACACTTCGAAGTCTGGGTTCGGGAGGATGTAAGGCAGATGAAAGACCTTGGTTGAGAAGCCGTAGCCGAGAAGGCCAACCTTGATGGGAGCCATGGTCGTATTACAGAAGAGTTTAGGGAGCAGCTATGTGCAATGTCAGCAATGAGATATAGTAGGCTTGGGTGTAGTAGCGACATGTATGTTTAGGAGGATTTGGCTTTGATCACTGTGACGATAGCGGAGAAGGAGCTAGCCGGATAAAGCTACCGGATAATAAAAGTACATCGCAGTACATGTCTTGGATCTTTGGGAGGTGGAGGTCGCGGAAAGCAGCGCTTGTGAAGCGCTCAGGCGTGTAGGATCGGCTCATCATGATACGCAACAACGCCAAGGTTGATTTCGAGCTTAAAGGGCAGCTGAAGCTTTGTTGATCAACGGATTGGGTTGGACAAGTTCGTGCGCGCAGATACATCTGCCTACCGCTTCTTGCTTGTATCACCAGCGCCCTGCTCCGTAGTTGAACCTTTTCCAGCCAGCCATCCGGCGATGTCGAAGTTTCGCAACTGGGCCGCAGCGCCGCTGGATCCCGAGAGTGGCCCTTTCTTCTGCATATCATCGAATTCCTCCTTCATCTCTGGGTCCACTGCAGGGTGCCGGTCAGTACAAATAACGATCGTGAGACGACACGGCTCAGTGATACGTACTATTGTCCATGATGTACGGCATTCCGAAGATGAACGCCACGCTCACCAACGCCATCAGTATCATGCTGCGGCGAAAAGTGTCAGCAACCGAAATTCCTCGCCAGCTATAGTATACTGTTCGTTCTTACGGGCTCTTCACGAAGTCTATGATGTTGAACCCTCCCCTATCCTGATAGAAATTCTTCTGACTGCTGGGCTGGATCTGTATTTTCAACTCGCCATTGCTCGAGCCGTAGAACGGCCCCTTGTTGCTCCACTCGTTGCCCCTGAAGGTCTGCCATGCCTGTACGGTCTCCTGCTGCGTCCCATCGGCGGCTTTCGTAACATCGACCCGCAGCGGTGGGAAGAAGTAGTCTCGACTGTGTACCGTGAGGAGATAGCTCGCTTCTGCAAGGTCCGGGAAGGTGAAGGTATTGTCTCGTCGTATGGGCGCTTCATACTGTACTCCAGGAGGGCCTATGAGTACCGCATGTGTCGACGGTGCCAGAGAAGATGGGTTGGGCAGGAGTGGAGGTGATGATGGGATTGAGACGGTGAGGTTGGCGGCGGAGGCGAGGGATGTTCCAGCTAAGACAGCAAGGCTCTTCAGCACTAGCATTGTGGCGGTCAAGGATATACTGGACGTGATTTGTTCCAAGCAAGCGCTGTCAAAAGGTTCAATATTCCAGACTGCGATTCGTGATGCGAGTGAATGTCAAGTGTTGACCGGCGCCAGCCACGCGAGTCATGCACCTCCGTGGGGATATCAATGTCGTCCTCAGCAGCCTTGCCTACAACTACAAGACATCTCCTGTCAATGGCTACCTGCGTGATGAGATCGTAGACTTTGGAGGATTCTTCTACGGTTGTGTTGAAGCTGGACATCATGTCCCACGATTTCTCTGCTACTTTGG
>JAABUP010011002.1_pt1 | contig 10457 bp, 7 predicted proteins | sample 5559201 | NCBI WGS metagenome assembly JAABUP01 (sample SAMN10711887, study PRJNA513373) | rock metagenome | isolation source: Antarctica rocks | place: Antarctica | reverse complement strand
ATGCGGCTCGGGTTTGCCGCCCAACTCGGCACGGTGCGTTTCCTTGGCGCATTCCTGGATGAGCCTGCCGCTGTCCCGGGTGGCGTCGCAAACCATTTGGCCCAGCAGCTTGGTATCCCTGATGCTGGTTGCCTCACCCAATACGCCACGGCCCGGGGCCGCTGGCTGCATTCGGCAGAGATCAAGGAGCGCCACGGCTACCGCGAGTTCACCGACCCTTTTGTTCGCTTCCGCTTGGCAAGATGGCTCTACGCCCTTTGCTGGACCGGCACGGACCGGCCGAGCGTGTTGTTCGACCGCGCGACCGTCTGGCTGGTGGCGGAGAAGGTGCTACTGCCAGGTGCGTCGGCTCTCGAGCGCCTGGTGGCCCGCATACGCGCCCGGGCCGCCCGCCGGCTCTGGCGCACCCTCGCCCGCGGCGTGACGCGCGAACAGCGCGCCCAGCTTGACGCCCTGCTGGTCGCTGGCGAGGGAGGCCGCCCTAGCCCGCTCGATCGTCTGCGGGACGGCCCCTACATGCGCAGCGGCGCCGAACTATCCCGCGCCGTCAGCCGGCTCGACGAGGTGCGGGCTCTGACCCTGGGCCTGCCGACCATCGATCACGTGCCGCCCGGCCGGGTCACGTCACTCGCCCGGTTCGCGACTGTCGCGAAGGCGCAAGCGCAAGAACGTTAATCATTCGTTAATAATGAACTTGACCTTAACGCACTCCGGCAGCGATAAGCACTCAGCGCCATCAAGTCAAAGCTGAGACTATGACCGCCACCAAACAGATCGATTCTGATTCCGCAGCTTCATTGTTGCCTCCTATGATAGTTAACGATGGCCTTGCATCCAAGTTCAGGCCTCCAATGGGAACGACGCGGGACGGCTGTCTTGTTCAAGACTCAGTCGGCAAGATCCTGCAGCATAAGGCGAAGCTGCAGACATGCGTCGTTGATGAGATTATCAAGGCGTTTAACAATTGGTCATTCAAGCGCGAGCAGCCATCTGGAATTGATATGCTGTCGCGAGTTGTCACAAAAGCGACTGTTCATAATACGCCCGTCGATTTCATTCTTTATTGGGGAAAGGGGCCTCGCGTTCAATTAGACTCGCCGGATACGGCGTGCCTCGACTACCTCAGTAGGCTGGCAAATAGAGTTCGGGAAGTCTATGCGCCCGGCGTATCAATCCGACTGATCTTCACCGACACGCACGCCGCGCTGAACGGCCACGCGCCCGAAAGCACGAGCGTCTATTTCGAAGCAATCGACGCGGCGGCACAAACGCACGGCTTCCTAACAGCGCGCCTTGGTGACATCGTGACTTTCGGCCGCGAGGTGACGAACCTCGATGCGGAAGAGATCCCCTCAGGCGAAGTGCTCGCAAAACTCGTGGCCTGCGCGGCCAAGTGGTACCGGGGCGAAGGCTCCGCCGACCAGGGTGCCCTCGACTATCACCGCATGAACATGGTGGAGAAGCGTGCCATCGAGACGGCCTTTCCGGACGCAGTCTTCGTCACCTTCAACGGCAGCGAGTTTCGGAACCTGTTCCCCGCCAAGATGCCGATCTTCTACATGTATTCGCTGCGACGAGGGGTCGGCGTGAAGCCCTGGTTCATGTCGTCCGACGCTGGCGAGACCATGTCCGCGCCTGATTTCGGCACGGCGCAATGCCCGTCCACACCTCCATTCCTCGACCCTGGACACGTGAACCAATGACGAGCCTTGCATTGCCGCTGCCAAGAGCAGAGCGGAAAGACAGGGTGTTCACTGGCATCGGCTTGATGATCGGCTCGACGTTGCTCCTGACCCTGTCCAACGCTCTCTCTAAAATTCTCGTCGCCCATTATCCGGTCGGCGAGGTGATGTTCTTCCGCTCCTCGGGCGCCTTGGCGCTTTGCTGCGCGATGCTCCTGCCGACCCGTGGCCTTTCGATCGTGAGGACGCGAATGCCTGGCGCGCATGTCGCGCGCGGGCTGTCCCAAGCAGTATCGCAGACCCTGACGGTCGCGGCCCTGGGGCTGCTACCGCTCGCGAGCGTGACAGCCATCGGCTTCTCGGCCCCCCTGTTCGCAGCCGGCGTAGCGATCCTGTTCCATAGGGAGCGGGCCGATGCGATGCGCTGCGGTTTGTTGGTCGTCGGATTTGTCGGCGTATTGGTGGTGACGCATCCCGGCACCGACACGGTGCAGCTCGGGGCGTTGCTGGCGCTCGGCAACGCCGTCATGTACGGCAGCGTCACGGTCGCAGTGCGGAGCATGACGAAGACGGAGTCGGCCGGCACGCTGCTGATCTGGCAGATGGGCGTTATGACGACCGCGCATATTGGGCTGCTCGTTTTTGGGTTCCACTGCCCACAAAGGTCGGACGCGCTGCTGTTCACCATCCTCTGCGTTACAAACGCTGGTGCACAGTTCCTGTGGACACGAGCCCTCGCGGCCGCGCCCGCCACCGTTGTGTCGCCCTTCTATTACTTGATGCTTGTATGGGGGATCGGACTCGGCTTCGTTGCCTTCGGTGAGGTGCCCAACGTCCATGTAGTATTGGGCGCCTTCGTCGTGATGGGATCGGGCTTCGTGCTGGTCCTGCATGAGGCCCGGCTGGTCCGCCGGTCTTATCGCAGTAGCACGTAGTCTCCCGGTCGTAAGCCAGTCACGCAGCGCGCGGTACGGTCTTTTCCCAACCGGCGATGAGTTTTGGCACGTCCGATATAGGAACGGGCCGGCTGAAAAAGTAGCCCTGGACCTCTCCGCACCCTAATGCAGCCAGAAGGTCGCGCTGTTCTGCCGTTTCCACTCCTTCGGCGGTGGTGGCCATGCCGCTGCTGTCGGCGATGTCGATGACGGCGCGGACGATGGCGGTTTGCTGCTTGCTCTGGCCGAGTCTCGCCACGAAGCTGCGGTCCACCTTGATGCGGTCGAATGGAAAATTGCCAAGGTAATTCAGCGACGAATAGCCAGTCCCGAAATCGTCCATGGTGATGCCAAGGCCAAGCGCCTTCAGGCTCGTCAGGGTCTGCATCGTGCGTTCGCCGTTCTCGAGCAAAGTTTGCTCAGTAATCTCCAGTTCAAGCCGGCTAGCGGGCAGACTTGTTCGGTCAAGTACATTCCGCACCACGGTGACTAGATCTCGATCAACGAACTGGATCGGGGATAAGTTGACCGCGATCTTGATGTTGGGAGGCCAAGAGACGGCCCGCCGACAGGCCTCGGTGAGCGCCCATTCGCCAAGCGCGTGAATAAGGCCGCATTCTTCGGCGACCGAGATGAAGAGCGAGGGGGGAACTTGGCCCCGGATAGGATGCTGCCATCGCGCCAACGCTTCGAATCCGGCGATCTGGCCAGTCTTCAGTGTAAGGAAGGGTTGATAGTGCAACTCCAGGTTACCTTCGTCGAGAGCTGCGCGCAGTTCGCTCTCGATTTGACGGCGTTCCGAAATTCCCTCGCTCATTGAGCGATCAAAGTACTGATAGGTGCCCCGGGACCGCGCCTTAACAGCATAGAGGGCAAGGTCCGCAGCGATCAAAATCTCCTCCGCGTTGGCGCCGTCCGCCGGCCCGACCGCGATACCGATGCTCACCCCGGATCGGATCTGATGCCTTTCGATGTCGAAAGGCTGAGCCATCAAACTGCAGATTTGCAATCCTAGTTTTTCGACGGACGCATGTTCCGTGACGTTGGGGATCAAAATCGCGAACTCATCGCCGCCAAGACGTGCCAGCGTGTGGCCGAGGCCGAGAAGGCTCGACAGCCTTCGGCTGATCTCGACCAACAAACGGTCACCGATCGCGTGGCCAAGCGTGTCGTTCACGAACTTGAACCGATCTATGTCAAGGAACAACACCGCATATTCGGCCTCGCCCGGCGACGCACCTGTGACGTTAGCGATGGTCTCGAGTTCGCGGTGGAACACGCGGCGGTTCGGCAATTCAGTCAGGGGATCCTGTAATGCTAAGCGCAGGAAACTGGCGTGGGCTTCCGATCGTTTCGCCTCGATTTGAAGGATCTTACCAACGGTCAGCCCCATTAACAATGTGAGCACGGTGGCCACGGACATGTCGATTGTGAGCGCAGCCCGTGCATCGCGGTAGATTTCAGAATTCGGCACCGAAACTAAGACCCAGAGCGGCTGTCCCTTAACTTTGCGGACCGTCACCACTCGGCTGTCTTGGCCGGCTTGGCCCCGAACCTCGAAACTCCCATTCCGTCCCGCTCTCAGGAGATCATAGAGCGGCGTGCCGACGATGCTGGCGCCAAGCGCGACCCCGTCATCCGATCCAGCATCCGAACGAACGATCCCGTCGTCCCCGACCAGGGATATGGCAGCTCCGGAGCTAAGGTCGACTTGGTCGAAAAAATGCGTGAAATGGTAGGGATCAAGTGACGCTACGACGACGCCGCCGAAGCTACCGGCGGGTGTACGAAAGCGCCGGCTGAACTGCACCGACATGCGCCCGCTAGCTCGTCCTATTAGGGGACTGCCAACATACAGAATGTCGGCGGCAGTGCCTAGATGCACCTTGAAGTGCGGCCTGTCGCTGAGATCCGTCGGCGGCGGCGGTTGCGGGCCGACATTGGTCGCTCGCATGATTCCGTTGGCATCGATAATCGCAACCTGGACAATGATGTCGCTCAGCAAATCTTTGGTGTTGGCAAGGGTGCCGTAGGGTTCGGCCGGGCTGTGTGTTTCTAGAGTACGGCGCATATAAAGCAATGATTTGTCGATCTCACCGACAGCGCGCAGCACATTCTCTTCGAACATCATAGCGAACGCTTTGTCGGTTCGCTCCGCTTCATGCCGCGAATCTCGCCATTCGGCAATGGATTTATAACCGACACCTGCCCATAGCATGAGATCCACGGAAATGCCGAGCATTACCGAAGTTCGTCTGGTTACCGCGGTCGGAGGTGATGCGGTTCGATCTTTCGTCTCTCGGACTAAACCGGAGTCGGATTGCCCCAACGTGGATTTCCTAACACAAGCATATGGCGGTGTGACCGTCCAACCATCTAGGATCTATTTAGGATAGCGAAGTGCGGTCAGATCGCTCCGTGTCGATGCCCCTACAAGTGGATGAAAGCGAGAAAACCCTTAGGATGGATTAAATTATCGCAAAAAAATTAGTTGAGCCGTGAGCGGGATCGATTGCAGTAACAAAACCGCCGTACCTCCATGAGGTGGCTCCGTTTGTTTGAACAGCGTCCGGCGCTTCGTTGAGTGGAGGCCTGCCGGGTTCAGGCCGCCGCGATCTGGGGCAGCCTGTCGAAATAGGCCTGGTCCGGCGTCTTCCGGTCAAGGCTCGAATGCGGCCTACAGCTATTGTACAACTCCCCTCCACAAGACCCATAATATCGCTGGCCGTGGCGAGGTTCGGGTTTGCTATGAATGGCATCCGTGGTTCGGGCGAGCCATCCTCCTGCACGGGGTGATCGAACGGAGCGGCGGCGCGGTGGTGCGGTGCAGCCTGACGGAAGCGCCTGTCGTGAAGGTTCAAGAGATCCCGGCCTGGATGTTGGACGCTGCGGCTTGCCGTCCGATGCATGTGGCAGTGGAACCGGTCGCGGCATGGAGGGCGCTCACGGAGCTGCGGACTCTCCTTCGCGACGTGATGCACCATGCTGCCGACGAGATGCCGAATGCTGGCGTAGCCTCTCCCGAGCCCCATGGAGAGCACCGTGCCCGAATTGACTTTTCGACGGCCGCGCAGGCCACACCGACAATTGGATCTGCTCCTGCTGGCGAGACCGGCGCCGGCGGATAGGGCTCCCCGGTGGAGCAGCTTGCCGGATCAGACGCGCCAGGCGCTGAGCGGCCTTCTGACACGCCTGCTGGTAGCCCACGCCGACGGCGCCCGACTGCCGTTGAAGGCGGTTCCGGAGGACGACGCCGATGAGCGGTGACAAGATCGGCCCGCAGCACCGGGCGCGCAAGGCGGTGCTTTATGTCCGACAGTCGTCAGCCCATCAGGTCCAGCACAATCGCGAGAGCCAGCTGCTCCAGTACGCCATGCGCGATCGGCTCGTGCTCCTCGGCTGGTCGCAGATCGAGGTGGTCGACGAGGATCTCGGCTGCTCGGCGGCGGGCGGGACGACGCGCGCCGGCTTCGAACGCATGGTCGCCGAGGTTTGCCTCGGAAAGGTCGGGGCCGTGGCGGCCCGCGAGGTCTCTCGTTTCGCCCGCAACAGCCGCGACTGGCAGCAGCTCGTCGAGATGTGCCGCGTCGTCGATACGCTGCTGATTGATCAGGAAGCGGTCTACGCGCCCCGGCAGGGCAACGACCGCCTGCTGCTCGGGCTCAAGGGCAGCCTCAACGAATACGAACTCGATCTTCTGCGTCAGCGTTCGCTCGCGGCGCGCCACGAGAAGGCGCGGCGGGGCGAACTCGTCGTCGCGGCGCCGGTCGGCTTCATCAAGGCGGGCGACAGACTGGAGATGGATCCCGACCGGCGCGTCCAGGCTGCGATCAAGCTCGCCATCGACAAGGTCGCCGAACTCGGCAGTATTCGCCAGGCGCTGTTCTGGTTTCTGGAGCATCAGCTCGATCTGCCGACCCGGCTCAACGGCGGCCCGGTGGAGTGGCGCCGCCCCCGCTACTCGACGCTGCATGGGTTCATCGCCAATCCCGCCTATGGGGGTGCTTATGCCTATGGCAGATCCGGCGTGGTGGTCAGCTATGACGGGACCGGACCCCGGTCACGGGCCCGGAGCAAGCCCCGCGCGGAATGGCTGGCGTTCAAGCCCGACGCGCATCAAGGTTATGTCGACGGAGACCGCGCGGAGGCGATCCGGACGATGGTGAGCGAGAACGTGCCGGCGGGAAGCCGCGGCGCACCCAAGCATGGCTCGGCGCTGTTGTCGGGCCTGCTGCGATGCCGTCGCTGCGGTCGCAAGCTCTGCGTGCAATATACCGGGGTCAAGGGGCAGATCCCGCGCTACGCCTGCGTGCGGGGACGGCTCGATCAAGGGGAACCCAACTGCATCGCCTTCGGCGGCCTGCGCGTCGACGATGTCGTTGAGAGGGCTGTGCTGACCGTCGTGCAACCGGCCGCGATGGAGGCCGCACGGGTCGCCGAGACGCAGACCGCGACACGGCGCGACGACGCGCGCGAGGCGATGACGCGCGATCTCGAAGCGGCGCGCTACGCGGCAGGGCGAGCTTTCCGGCAATACGACACGGCCGATCCCGAGAACCGTTTCGTCGCCGGTGAGCTGGAAGCGCGCTGGAACCACGCCCTGACCCGTGTGGCCGAATTTGAGGCGCGGATCGCCGATCATGATGCCGTCACATCTCCGAGATCCGACCTTGCACCAATCCCTTTGACGGCCCTCGCCGACGATCTCGAGGCCGTGTGGTCGGCGTCCACCACCGATGCCCGGCTCAAGAAGCGGATCGTGCGCACGTTGATCCACGAGGCCCTGGCCGATCTCGACGATCTCACGGCCGAGATCGTTCTGACGCTCCACTGGGTCTGCGGAGCCCACACCGAACATCGGCTGCCGCGCCGTCGCAGGGGGCAACGGAACGCCACGCCTGACGACCTTGTCGAAGCTGTCCGGAGTCTAGCGCTGATCGCCCGAGACGACGTCATCGCTGGTGTCCTCAATCGCAACGGCTTGAAGACGGGCAACGGCAACCGATGGACCCGGGAGCGCGTCACGGGCCTTCGGTCCAACTATCGCATCCCGGTCTATCGTGAGGCGGAGGATGGGGTCGAACCCTGGCTCAACCTCAGTCGGGCGGCCGCTATCGCCGGCGTGGCGCCCCGCACCCTACGGCTCGCGGCGGAGCGGGGGGATCTCAAGGCCGTGCACCCGCTCGCCGAGGGACCTTGGATCTTCAGCCGTGCCGATCTCGACAATCCCGACCTCCGCAGCTTCGCGCAGCAAGCCTCGGAGCGTCGCAAACACCCCGCGGCACCCGACCCCGCTCAGCAAACTCTATTCAATTCAAAGACATAGCGAGATGTGCGTTGTGACGACAGATTGTACAACCCCCTCCACAAGACCCTGGGATTGATGGGGTGGACGGCCCCCGCTCCGTGCGGCCCGGTCGTAGAGTGGCTGGCGGCGCAACACCCATCCGGAGCCGATCCCATGTCAGTTCGTACCGTCGGTATCGATCTTGCTCAACAGGTCTTCCAGGTCCACAGCGTCGATGATGCGGGTCGGCCGGTGCTCAAAAAGCGCCTTCGCCGCGCCGAGCTGCGGGTCTTCTTCGCCGGGCTCTCTCCTTGCCTGTTCGGCATGGAAGCCTGCGCCTCGGTTCACTATTGAGCGCGCGAGCTGGCGACTGTCGGTCAGACCTGTCCAGAATGCCAGAGCCACCTCAGGCGCTCCAGTGGCCTGCTTTGTCACCGGCCTACACAATGATCCCAGCTTTCGATTACAGGCCGGCGTGCTGGTAGAGGCGCTGTCCAGAGCTCACAGCAAGCTCTGATCCTCGAACATCGTCATACGTTCCAGCCGCAGCGCTCGTCCGTCGGGGCGGCGGGTGGTGAAGCCGGTCCGATCGAAGAATTCCAGCATCGGCATCACGGCGTTGCGATTGATGCCGGTGGCGTCGCGGAACTTGCCTACAGTCAGCAGCCCGCCAGGACCCTCGCGCGCCACTTCGGAGGCAGCCCGCGCCAGCAGTCCAAGGGTTTCCGGCAGCACGTAATAGGTCGGAGAGATCCGTGTGAGGCGGCCCATGCGGCAGAGCATGGTCAGCAGCGGCTTCAGCTCGGCCTCGGGCACCGCCAACCGCTCGGCCAGCAGCGCTACGCGGGGCTGGTCGGCGCCGGCCTTGGCCAGGGCGTCGCGTACCTCCTCCCACAGGCTCTCCTCGGCGGTAGCGAGCTGCGGCGCGTGGCCCGGCAGGTGGTATAGCGCGCCGTGGCGCTCAAGCGCTCCGTCGGCCACGAGGTCGCGCAGCAGCTCCCGGGCGGGGGCGCGTTGCGCCCTAGGAAGGCGGCGCAGGAGCTGGTCGGCGGTAGCGCCGACGGCGTCGGGGTCGATGTCCGCCTGGGCCGAGGCGGCGTCGAGGACGCGCGCGGACAGCGCGTCCCGATGCATCGCCGAGAATGTGAGGCCGCCGACGGCGATGGAGAAAACACCAAGTGCCTCGACCTCGCGATCCAGGAGGTTGCGGGTGCGGCGGAACCAGGCGATGTCAACGCCCGCCTTTGACGCATCGAGCAGCGCTGCCAGGGCTTCACCATCGGGTCGCGACAGCGCACTGAGGATGTGGAGGCGCTCGGGACGGCGGGCGCCGCGGCGCGGCGGCGCGGGGTCGAGCACGCGGCCACCGCCGAGCGAACGCGTCGCCGACTGGTCGCGGATCACGAAGCGGTCCCCGCCCAACGCCGCGACCGGCGCGTCGAGGACAAGTTGCGCCAGCGCCGTGCCGCCAGGCTTCAGGTTCGGGCCCTCCAACAGGCTAACGCGGCCGGGGATGTCGGCCGCGCCGATATGGACGTGGACCGGCGTCCAGTGGTTCAGCGCCCGTCCCTCGCCGGGGAGCAGGCGCAGGGTCACGTCGAGCCGTGCGCTCTCGGCGTCGAGGCCGGGGTCGACCAGCCAGTCGCCCCGGGCCGGCGGGGCGCGGTCGAGCCGGGGGCCGACGATGTTAAGCGCGAGACGCTGCCCAGTCGTGCCGCAATCGGCTGCGCGGTTCTGGGCGTGGAGGCCCCGGATTCGAACCTCCGCGCCGGAGCGAGCGAGGACTAGGCGCTGCCCGACCGCGACGCTGCCGCCGTGCACGGCGCCGGTCACGACGAGACCGGCGCCCGCGACCGTGAAGGCGCGGTCGACCGCAAGGCGGAACCCGCCGCGCGGGGATGGCTCCACGGCGACAGCGGCGGCGGCGAGGAACGCGTGCAGCTCCGGGATGCCCTCGCCAGTCACCGACGAGCAGGGAACGATAGGAGTGCCGGCCAGCGCCGTGCCTCGCAGCAGGTCGGCGACTTCGGCCGCTGCAGCGGCGCGTCGGGCGGGGTCGACGCGGTCGGCCTTGGTAAGGGCCACGACGGCGCGCGATAGGCCGAGCAGGTCGAGGATGGCGAGGTGCTCGCGCGTCTGCGGCATGGGACCGTCGTCGGCCGCGACGACGAGGAGCGCGAGGTCGACGCCGGTGGCACCCGCCACCATGGTACGGACGAGGCGCTCGTGGCCGGGCACGTCGACGAAGCCGATTCGGCACCCCCCGGGACCAGGCGCGTAGGCGTAGCCGAGGTCGACCGTGATGCCGCGCGCCCGCTCTTCCGGAAGGTGGGTGGTGTCGACGCCCGTCAGCGCCCGCACCAGGGCGGTCTTGCCGTGGTCGATATGGCCGGCGGTCGCGACGATCATGCGGTGGGCTGCGCTTGCGCTAAGGAAGCGTCGATGATTTACCGCGCTGATTCCTGCGATCGGGGCGCGATAGTATAGTTCCACTCGCCATGGAAGTCGCTGCGGATCATGTTCAGTTCGGCCATTTGCTGGTCGGAGATCCTG
>JAABUP010011001.1_pt1 | contig 10459 bp, 12 predicted proteins | sample 5559201 | NCBI WGS metagenome assembly JAABUP01 (sample SAMN10711887, study PRJNA513373) | rock metagenome | isolation source: Antarctica rocks | place: Antarctica | reverse complement strand
GCGGGTGACGGCACAGGAGCACGCCCTCACCGAGGCCCTGCTCGCCGGTCTCGCGAAACGTCCCTGGGTCCGTGTCATCGGACCGGCCGACGGCCAGGACCGTTCTGGAGCGGTCGCCTTCGTGGTCGACGGTGTCCACCCGCATGATGTCGGCCAGATCCTCGACGATGCCGGGGTCGCCGTTCGGGTCGGTCACCATTGCGCCTGGCCGCTGCATCAGCGGATGAACGTGACGGCGACGACGCGAGCCAGCTTCGCGGCATACAACACGGTTGCTGAGGTCGACGCGCTGCTGAGCGCTCTCGACCAGGTACCCGCGGTGTTTGGGGTGGCGGTCTGATGGATCTCTGTCAGGAGCTCATCCTGGAGCACTCGAAGCGGCCGCACCATGCGGGCCTGCGTGAGCCGTCCAATGCTCAGGTGCACCACATCCCCCGACCTGCGGCAACGAGGTCACCTTGGGGATCCAGCTGCGCGGCGAGGGGCGGTCGGCGATACTTTCCGACCTGTCCTACGACGCCCTCGGCTGCTCCATCTCGACGGCCTCGACCTCGGTCCTGACCGATGAGGTCATCGGACGCAACGTCCAGGAGGCACTGACCTCGTTCACCGCCATGCGCACTATGCTGACGAGCAAGGGCGCCGACCCCGGCGACGAACAGGAGATCGGCAGGAATGGACCGGCGATTCTCAGCTCTTGAGACGCGGCGTTCAGCTCGCTGCGACGCGCGGTAGCGGAACGCTGGCCACGCGAGTCTGGTCCCTGGTGCCCCTCCGCGAGGCGCTCGGCCTGTCGGCTGATCCCGGGCGGCGCCCCGGACTCCATCTCCGCACCTTCAACCAGCACGAGACCGTGCTGTCCGTCCTCGACGGATGCGGTCTCCCGCCCAATCAGGGCACCACCACGGAGAAGGAACCAGCATGACGCACCCCACCGCAGGGCCCGCATTCCCGACGGGGACGATCCTCGGCTATCCGCGGATCGGCTGGCGTCGCGAGCTGAAGAAGGCCGTCGAGGCGTTCTGGGCCGGATCGATTACGGCGGACGAACTCAAGACGCGTGCGGCCGAACTGCGCGCGGCCACGCGCGAGCGCCTCGCCTCGCTCGGTCTCGGTCGCACGGATTCCTCGATCCCGGAGAGCTTCAGCTACTACGACCAGGTCCTGGATGCCGCGGTCACCCTCGGCGCCGTCCCCTCGCGTTTCGCGTCACTGCTCGATGCGAACGGCGGTGTCGACCTCGCCGGCTACTTCACGGTGGCGCGCGGCGACGGTGACCACACACCGCTGGAGATGACCAAGTGGTTCGACTCCAACTACCACTACCTCGTACCGGAAATCGGCCCGGAGACGGTGTTCCGACTTGCCTCCGATCGCCTCGTGCACGAGTTCGAGGAGGCCAGGGCCGCCGGATTCGTCACGCGCCCGGTGATCGTCGGCCCGGTCACGTTCCTGCTGCTGGGCAAGGCGAGCGATGGGGCGCCCGAGGGTTTCCGCCCCCTGAGCCGCGTGACCGAGCTCGTCGTGGCGTACGGCGAGCTCCTGGCACGCCTCGCCACTGCGGGCGCGCACTGGGTTCAGCTGGACGAGCCGGCCCTGGTCAGCGAAAGCATTGCGGACCGGCGCGAGGACGTACTCGGTGCGGTCGAGGCCGCTTACGCGGCGCTGGGCGGCGCATCCGATCGTCCGCAGCTCTTCGTCGCAGCACCGTACGGCAGCCTGGATGACGCGCTGCCCGTGCTTGCGGCGTCGCCCGTCGAAGCCATCGGGTTCGACCTCGTTCGTGGCACGATTCCAACCGGACTCGACGACGCGACGAGAAAGGCGCTGGCAGCCAAAACCATCGTCGGTGGTGTGATCGACGGCCACAATATCTGGCGTGGTGACCTCAATGCCGCGTTCGGCGTGCTCACCGAGCTGCGTGCGCTCTCGCCTAGGGTTGCCGTCTCAACGTCGACTTCGCTGCTGCACCTGCCCCACGACGTCGACGACGAACCGCTCCTGCCCGACGGCATCACGAGTTGGCTGGCCTTCGCCGACCAAAAGATCGGGCAAGTCGCGACGCTCGCGACAGGACTGGCCGACGGGCATGAGGCGATCCACGGGGAGCTGAGCGCGGCCTCTGCTGCTCTCGCTGGACGTCGGTCGGCTCCGGGCGTGCGCGATGGTGCCGTACGTGCACGCACCGAGGCCCTGACTGCAGCGGACTTTTCCCGTGGCGAGTACGCGAATCGCCTCGCCGCGCAGGAGGCAGCTCTTGACCTGCCTCTTCTGCCCACCACGACGATCGGCTCTTTCCCACAGACCGCCGACATCCGTCGCACCCGCGCACAGCTGGCCCGGCACATCCTGAGCGAGGCGGAGTACGTCGGCCTCATGCGGTCCGAGATCAAACGTGTTGTCGAGCTGCAGGAGGAGATCGGCCTGGACGTCATCGTGCACGGCGAGCCCGAACGCAACGACATGGTGCAGTATTTCGCCGAGAACCTGGACGGCTTCGCCGTCACCCAGAACGGCTGGGTGCAGTCCTATGGAACCCGGTGCACACGTCCGTCGATCCTTTGGGGTGACGTGTCGCGGCCCAGGCCGATCACCGCCCACTGGTCAAGGTATGCGCAGAGCCTGACCGCCAAGCCAGTCAAGGGCATGCTGACGGGCCCCGTGACGATCCTCGCCTGGTCCTTCGTGCGCGATGACCAGCCACTCGGCGAGACGGCGCGCCAGGTTGCGCTCGCGCTGCGCGACGAGATCGTGGACCTCGAGGCCGCCGGCATCCGGATCGTGCAGGTGGACGAGCCCGCCCTGCGCGAGTTGCTGCCGCTCAAGGGGAAAGACCACGCGGGCTACCTCGACTGGTCGGTCGGCTCCTTCCGCCTGGCCACCTCGGGTGTGCGCGACGAGACGCAGATCCACACGCACCTGTGCTATTCGGAGTTCGGCGTCGTCATCGACGCGATCCGCAACCTGGATGCCGACGTCACAAGCATCGAGGCCGCCCGCTCACGCATGGAGGTCATCCGACACATTCGGACAAGCGGCTTCGACCACGGCATTGGACCGGGCGTTTACGACATCCACTCGCCGCGCGTGCCAAGCGTCGCCGAAGTCACCGAGCTCCTGAAGACGGCGCTCGCTTCGATCCCCGCACGCCAGCTCTGGGTCAACCCCGACTGCGGTCTGAAGACCCGCGGCTACGCCGAGACCGTCGAATCGCTACAGAACGTACTTGCCGCCACGCGCGCCGTGCGCGAAAGGCTCGGGCTGTCCGCCTAAATGAGGCTCTTTCGGGGTCCAGGTCTGGCGCCGCCGGACCCAAGAGACGATGGACAAGAGACGATGGACGGATGAGCGACGACCAGCCGCTCGCCGGCTACCGGATCGGGATCACGTCCTCACGCCGCGCCGACGAGCTGGCCACCATGTTGAAACGTCACGGCGCCGTCGTCGAGTCGGCGCCCGCCCTGATGACCCTGTCTTGCGCCGAAGACGTGCAGCTCCGTGACGCGACGAAGGCCTGCATCCAGGCTCCGCCCGACCTGCTCATCGCCAATACCGGCGTGGGAATGAAGGGGTGGTTCGAGGCCGCGACGCAGTGGGGGCTTGGAGCCAAGCTGGTCGAGTCCCTTGGGGGCGCCGAGATCCTCGCCCGCGGCCCCAAAGCCGTTGGGGCGGTGCGGGCCGCAGGGCTACGTGAGTCCTGGGTCTCTGGGAACGAGAACCTGGACGACATCCTCGCCCACCTGCGCGGACGCGACCTGACCGGCAGACGGATCGTCCTGCAGGAGCACGGCACCTCCACCTCCGCCGTCGCTGCCGCGCTGGAACGCCAGGGCGCAGAGGTCACCGTGGTGACGGTCTACCGCACCCTGCCGGCGGCAGATCAGGCGCCGCTGTTGCGGCTCGTCGATCTCGTGGCCGACCAGGAGCTCGACGCCGTGGTCTTCACTGCAGCCCCGGCGGTCAAGGTCCTCATGGACGTGGCTGCGGCCGCGGGTCGCAACCAGGAGGTCCTGGACGCGTTCCGTGGTCATGTCATCGCGGCGTGTGTGGGCTCGGTGACCTCGGAAGCCTTTGGGCAGTGGGGGATTCCCGTGATCCAGCCTGTCCGTTCCCGTCTGGGGGCGCTCGCCCGAGAGATCGTTGTCCAGCTGCCCGCGCGTCGGCACGGTATCCGGATCGACGTCGGCGGCCGGCAGCTCGTGTTGAACGGAGCAGACGTGGCGCTCGACGGCGTAGCGGTGCGGCTTACCCCGGCCCCGTATGCCGTCCTGCAGGCTCTCGCCCGCGAGCCCGGAAGGATCGTCTCGCGCCGGGAGCTATTGAGCGAGCTGCCGAGCGGGCATGCGCCCAGTGAGCATGCCGTCGAGGCCGCCGTCGCCCGGTTGCGCACGGCCGTGGGCGCCGACCTCGTGCGGACGGTCGTCAAGCGTGGCTACCGCCTGGCTGTGGACACTGCGCTTGTCGACACTGCGGCTGTGGAGACTCCGACATGAGTCCGACATGAGTCCGACATGAGTCCAGCGCTCGTGGCAGTCGCCCACGGCACCCGCAACCCTGCCAGCCCGGGGGTCATCACCGACCTGCTCGACGACGTCCGGCGACGACTGCCCGGCGTCGACGTCATCAGCGCGTGGGTGGAGCTGGTTGAACCCACAATTGACGAGGTCATGTCCGGGATGGGACGGCCGGCGGTCGTCGTGCCTCTTCTCCTGTCGACCGGCAGGCATCGCGGTCGGCCCGGTCGGCCCCTTTGAGTACGCTTGGCGTGTCGATCAGAGCACTGCGCACGGTGACGCCGCGGGCCGTCGACACCGGGTGGTGGTGATTGGCTCGGGCTTTGGCGGGTTGTTCACCACGCAGGCTCTCAAGCGTGCGGAAGTCGATGTCACCCTGATCGCCAAGACCACACATCACCTGTTCCAACCGCTGCTCTACCAGGTCGCGACAGGCATCCTGTCCGAGGGGGAGATCGCGCCCGCAACCCGCGAAATCCTTAGACGCCAACGCAATTCACGCGTTCTGCTCGGCGAGGTCACCGATATCGACCTCGCCGCCCACACCGTCACCTCCACCGTGCTGGACCAGACCAGCATCACGGCATACGACTCGCTCGTCGTCGCTGCGGGGGCCGGCCAGTCGTACTTCGGCAACGACCACTTCGCGCGTTTCGCGCCGGGTATGAAGAGCATCGATGATGCCCTCGAGCTGCGCGGGCGGATCTTCGGCAGCTTCGAGATGGCCGAGCTGGTCGAGGACGAGGAACAGCGCACCCGGCTGATGACCTTCGTGGTCGTGGGCGCAGGGCCGACCGGGGTGGAGATGGCGGGGCAGATTGCTGAGCTCTCGCACCGCACCCTGCGCCACGAGTTCCGGCGCATCGACCCCCGTCAGGCCCGCGTGATCCTGCTGGACGCGGCGCCGTCGGTGCTCGGCTCGTTCGGCGACCGCCTCGGCGCCAAGGCGGTCGCCAGGTTGGGCGAAATCGGCGTGCAGGTGCAACTCGGCGCCAAGGTCGTGGGCGTCGACGGCACCGGCATCGAGGTCGAGGATGCGCAGGGGCGTCGCCGGATCGAGTCCGTCTGCAAGGTGTGGGCTGCCGGCGTCTCGGCGAGTCCGCTGGGCGCGCTGCTCGCGGAGCAGTCCGGCGCAGGGCTGGACCGTGCGGGGCGGATCGAGGTCTTGCCCGACCTGACCCTCCCGGGGCATCCCGAGGTCTTCGTGGTCGGCGACATGATCGCGCTGGACGGGCTGCCCGGCGTGGCACAGGTCGCGATCCAGGGCGGCCGTCATGTGGCCCGTCAGATCAAGGCCCGACTGGCCGGGAAGTCACCTGAGCCCAGACTGGCCGGGATGCCTGATGGCCAGCCGTTCAAATACCACGACAAGGGCAGTATGGCCACGATCTCGCGTTTCAGTGCGGTCGCCAGCATCGGCCGGTTCCGGCTCAGCGGGTTCACCGCCTGGCTGATGTGGCTGGCGGTCCACCTCGTCTACATCATCGGGTTCAAGCACCGGCTGACCACGTTGTTGCACTGGGCCGTGAGCTTTGTGGGACGCGGGCGTTCCGAGCGAACGGTCACCGAGCAGCAGATCTTCGCCCGCCAGGCAATCGAGCAACTCGGCGAGGACTTTACCCCGACCCTGTCTCCGCGGCCCGGGCCAGATCCTCGGCCCTGAGACGGCGGACCCAAGACGTCGGTCGCCTAAGGTGGCTCATCTGACTTGACCGGGTCGGACAAAGAAGTTCACAGCGCTCGTCAGGATCGACACCCCCGCCGAATCCGTCTACTTCCGCCACGGCGGATCCTGCAGTTCGTCGTGCGTCAGATGGCCGCCAAATGACGGTACGGCGTGGTCGCGCACCGCGACCGGTAGCGTGACTGCGTGAGCACCCACAGCCCCGAAGAGGTGCCAGGCGGGGAAAGGCGAAGACCGTGAAGAAGCTGTCCTTGGATGCCCTTGGTCGTGAACACCTCGAGCGCGCGCAGGATGCTTCGAGCGGCCGTAGTTCCTCCACTGTTTTCGGCGGGCACGAGCAGGTTCTGCGCCAGATTGTGGTCGCAATCCGGAAAGGGTCATCGCTGAACGAGCATGACAGCCCCGGCGAGGCGACCATCATCGTGCTCAGCGGGCGCGTGCTGCTGAGCACGGACAGCACCACTTGGGACGGTCGCAAGGGCGACCTGTTGATCGTCCCAGCGGAGCGGCACTCCCTGGAGGCGCTCATGGACGCGGTTGTCGTGCTCACCACCGCCAAGGTGCGCTGACCTGTTGCGCTCGATCCAGGTCACCATCGCGAGGCGGAGTTCGTCCGCGGTGTCCCAGCGTTGCGGGCCGAGGACGTTCTCCTGCAGCAGGGCGAAGAACGATTCCATGGCCGCGTTATCGCCGCGCCCACGCGGCCCATGGACCCAAGCAGACCGTTGTTCTTCAAGGTGCGCACGAACGCTTTCGACCGCCACCCCGAACACCTGGTCGAGAGCGCTCAGCAGCGCGTGGACCTCAGCACCCGTGCTAGACCAGCAGAAGCGCTCCTGCCGAACAGCCCGTCCTGCGGTAACCAACCCGCGCATATCAGTCTGACCGCGCCGTCGCGTACCGACACGCACGCCAACACGTCACCCTGGACCGGCCACAGAAGCGGCGCCCGAGAACCCACATGCCGGGGATCTGGATCGGGCGGTCCTTGTTGGCACCGGTCGCGAAAATTACCGCGTCATAAGAACTGCTGGAGGTCGTCGAGTTTGAGGTCGGTGCCATAGTCGACGTTGCCGAAGAACCGGATGTCGTCCTGAGAAAGGACACGCTTCAGGGCCTTGATGAGTTCCCTTGATGCGCGGGTAGTCGGGAGCAACGCCATAACGGATAAGGCCGAACGGTGTCGGAACGCGTTCGATTATGTCTGCGCGTACATCAACGTCGGACTTGGTGAGAATGTCGGAGGCATAATGCCGTTATCTGACCGGCGAAAGCGCCTACCCGCCAATGTAGGACATCTCGATCTTCTTCTTGCCCGTCGAGGTAAGCTCGTTGGTCTTCGCGCCGCGCAACTCTGAATAGCGATCGGTGCGCTCTCGCCAAATGTGGGCCATGACGCTCGAGAGCTGTTCGTCCGAGCATCCGCCGCGCATGAGGGCACGCAGATCATGGCCGTCCGTGGCAAACAGGCAGGTGAACAGCTTACCTTCGGTCGAGACCCGCACCCGCGTGCAGGAATGACAGAACGACTGGGTGACACTCGAGATCACCCCGATCTCGCCGCTCCCATCCCGGTAACGCCATCTAGCGGAGGTCTCGCCGTTGTAGTTCGGAGCGACCTCCTCCAGCGGCAGCTCGGCGTTGATACGGCTGATGACCTCGGCCGATGGCACCACCTCTCCCATCTTCCAGCCGTTGCTGGTGCCGACATCCATGAACTCGATAAAACGCAAAATGTACGGCGAACCCTTGAAGTAGCGTGCCATCGCCACAATGTCCTGATCATTCTGACCGCGCTTCATCACCATGTTGATCTTGATCGGGCCGAGGCCGACCGCATGGGCCACGTCGATGCCGTCCAAGACCTTCGCAACCGGGAAGTTCACGTCGTTCATGGCCTTGAAGGTCGCGTCGTCCAACGAGTCCAGTGAGACGGTCACCCGCTTGAGACCGGCGTCTTTGAGCGACTGTGCCTTGATGTCTAGCGTCGATCCGTTGGTGGTCAGCGCAATGTCGATAGCACGGCCGTTCGGCGTCTTCAGCGCGGCGAGCATGCCCACCAGCTCCTCAAGCCCCTTGCGCAGCAGCGGTTCGCCGCCGGTGAGGCGGATTTTTTCGACTCCGTGTGCCACGGCGATCCTGGCGAGGCGGGTCATCTCCTCGAAGGTCAGCAGCTCGGCGCGCTCCATGAACATGAAATCCCTGCCGAAGATCTCCTTCGGCATGCAATAGACGCACCGGAAGTTGCACCGATCGGTAACCGAAATACGCAGGTCCCTCAGTTGACGGTTCCGGGTATCAGTTACCGTACCGGTCGGCGTTTCGGGCTCAACCGGGATATCTGACAGGTCACGGAAATAGTGAGGCCTGGATTCGTGCACACCGTTGTCCATCAGAGCATCACCTGCTCGCTCGTGGGGGAAGGCGGGACCGGCGGTCCTCCTGTCATCCTCGGGCCTGGCCCGGTCAGTACATTCCGAGTTGGAGCCGGGCGGCCCTCCGACATCCGGTCCTGGCCCCAGGGTGGGTCCCAGACCAGTTCGATGTCGACGTCGCTGACGCCGGGAACGTTCCTACCCATCTTAGCTCCTCAGTCGCGACTGTCGGGCGCACCTCGCCAAGTGAGGTTGTTACGCCGGTCACGCCGACATCCCGGCCCGAGGCCCACGCCGCGACGCCACCGTCTACGCCTGCCCATCTTGCGAGACCCGCTACTACGGCACGCAGTGGTGCGCGGACTGCAACCAGCCGTGCACCCGCGTCGGGCTCGGCGGGCTCTGCCCCCACTGCCAAGAACCCCGGGCTCTGCCCCCACTGCCAACAACCCGTAGCCCTCATCGACCTCTTCGACACCCACCGCAGGTCGCAAAGCGCTAGCCTGACCACAGCTCAGGGCGAGGAATTTCGATGAGCCCACGGTGAGTCGGGGACCTGCTGTGCCCGGTGATCGGCGAGGTCCCCGCCGATCTCGTACCCGACCCGCGTTTGGCCGAGCCCGGCGAACCCTGTCAAGGGCCATTGAGATCTGCCCAGGGGCGGTCGTGAAACCTGGCTCTGGCGCACATTCCGTGATCGGTTCTTACGCGGTTTGTCATGCGGGGTTGAGGATTCGCTTGCGTAGTAGGTCGAATCTGGCGCGACCGTACATCTGGCGCTTGATCGTCTTGATTCGGTTGACGGTGCCTTCGACGGCGCCGGAACTGTAGGGCAGGGTGAGCCCGGCGGTGACCGCGTCGAGATCGTTACGCAGGCCGTTGGCGAAAGACCGCAAGGCGGGCGCACCGTTGTCCTGGACGTCGTTCATCCAGCCAGGCAGCCGGTCTCGGTGTCGCTCGGTGAGCATCTCGGCGAACCCACGCACCTGCAACGCGGTGGTGGTGAGGATCGGGCTACGGTCCAGGATCGTCTTTAGTTCCAGGCGTTCGTCTTCGGGTGTCCGGGTGGCGGGTCAGCCAGCCGGTGAGCTGCCGGACGCTGGGCGCGACCGGAATCGGGGCGGGCGCGCTCAGGCTGGCCCGGAAGGGCTGTAGGTAACGGCGCACGGTCTTGTCGCTACCGCGGTAGCCCAACGCCGTGATCTGGAGCGTCAACGCTGCGGCGTCGGTGTGTGCGGCGTTGAACCGCTCGTGCAGGTAGGGCTTGAACGCATCGAGCAGGCTCTGGCGTGAGCGTGCTTTGACCAGCAGGTCCTGGACGTGTTCGGCGCGGGCGAAGCGGCGGGCGGTGCGCCGGTCCAGCCCGAGTTCGCGGCCGATCGCGGTGCTCGAACGGTAGCGTTCGCGCAGCGCCTGCGCCGCGGCGTACCGCTCACGGGTGCGCACAACCAGAGTTCCCTCGACCGCCGCTGGATAGCCGGCAAGACTGTACGGTCCAGTGGAACCTTGTCGGGAACGATCACATCCGGCGATTGATCGGCGTGTTCGTGCAGGTCAGCTCGTAGCTCGCCCCGGTGCGCGCTCACGGTTTTGTCGACCGCCTCACACAGGTTGTGCCACAGGTGCCAGCGGTCGGCGACCTGCACCGCCTGCCGGGCTCCGATGCGGGCTGCTTCGGCGTAGGCGCCGGCCCGGTCGCGGCAGAGGATCGCAATGCCCGGATGCTGCTTGAGCCAGGCCGCGGCCGTGTCCGCGGTGCGGGTCGGGCAGCACGTCCAGGGGCCGGTGCGTCTCGATGTCGATCACGGGGTGCCGTACAGGTGTCCACGGCGGAACGCGAAGTCATCGATCCCGACCGCGCTCAGCTCACCGGCCACCGGCTCTGG
>JAABUP010011000.1_pt1 | contig 10459 bp, 12 predicted proteins | sample 5559201 | NCBI WGS metagenome assembly JAABUP01 (sample SAMN10711887, study PRJNA513373) | rock metagenome | isolation source: Antarctica rocks | place: Antarctica | reverse complement strand
GACGCTTTTGAGGCCTTGGCATGTTGGCCAAGAAGGCCTCAAACGCGTCTGGTAAATTGGATGCTGGGCTATTTGCCATGTCCAGAGGCTGTGCTTGAGGCGGCTGCCAGATATCCCTGCACATGCAGATAGAACCAAGAGGAAGAGGAGCGCATGTTGCCTTGAACACCTTAGAGAAGCAGTTGAATCAGTTCAACTGAACCCTAAATCAGTTCTGACTAAACCCTGAATCAGTTCAATCACATGCATGTAGTGTGGCAAGTCAGTCTAGAGATGTTGGGAACATGGCAATGACATTTTGAAGCTGTTCTGCTGCCTGCAACAAAGATGAGCTTTGCATATCTTTTGGCACAAGCAAAGACACAGCTTCAGATAGCCATACTTCAGACGTACAGGTTCTTTTGGACCGTATGAGTTGCAAGACTAGCAAAAGACACCAGTCAAAACGTTGCAGGACTTTGATGGAAAAGAACTGCTCTGTTGTGTCTTGAGGTGCCACATGCTCTGTTCAACAACAACATAAGAGAAAACAGGCGTAGACGCTGTATGAGAGTGTGATGGAGCAACAGGCTCTTCTGTCTAAGAAATGTCTCCATAACAAGCAGAGACGCAAGCCGCTTGATTGCCAAAAGCAATGCATAACATTTCAGATTTGGCACCCGCTACTGTCAGATTGCCATGGGAAGAGTCATTCCCTTCTTGTGAATGTAACATGGAGGCACTCGAACAGACATCCAACGCTTTTGGCAGATCAAAATTCTAATTTGACAATGGGCTCACAACATATTGACAACATGCTGCACAGTTGCCTGGATGCAGAGTGACTGGGCAATCTGCACACTGCATTAGCAGGTGGTGCGTGATCCGGGAAATGCCAGTCAACAGATTGACAGCTATTGTCCCGGCACACGCACCACCTGCCATGCAGCGTGCAGAGTGACTGTCCTCTACACCATGTTAGCAAGCTTGCAGCATGCCTCATTAGGCATTTGCTTCTAAACAGATCTTGGCAGATGCAGGCGTCCAGGTATGATAGCTATGTGGCTTGTCAGGCACCTGCCTGCCAGGATGGTCTTCAACCTCAGCACTCAGCAAAGCTCAGTGGCCTGAGATGACGCAAACAGCACCTTGAGGCAGAAACAGAGGGTGCATGCAGCTCCTTGTGCAATCATAATGCAATGCAGGCAGTTATCTGAAGAAGCTAGCAGCAGACTGATGTGATTTTGAGGAGCCTCATGCTGCAAAAAGACACAGTCAGGCTGCTGCTAGCTGCTGCACAGACATTCAGTCCAAAGCTGGGAACACAGCAGCAATGGTTTGCCTTTTAGAGATAGATATGCTTTATGTGTCATGCATGCGTTGCTGCTCATCTGCAGAGACAGATTTGACTGTGTCTGTACATTCCAGAGACACAGTCATGTCTGTCTCTGTAGATGAGCAGCAACATCAGCAGCGTGGAGGCTATGCACTAGACTTCTGTTTTGAGCCCCATAAAAGTGTTTGCGCGCGTGACTGTTGCAATCACAGTCCGAAGATGCAGTCATGGCACGTTGCCAAATCGACATTGCATACCAGATATTAGGTGTATGCCACAAGCAATGGCATACACCCAAATATGGTACGAAATGTTGTTCTGGCAACATGCTGTGACTGCACATCTCCATACAATGCGTGCAACAGAGACAGGCGCACACATACGTTCAACATGCATGCAGACTGTGCAGTTACAGTCAGAAGATGCAGTCATGGCATTCTGTCATGTTGGCATTGCATGCCAGATCTTAGGTGTGTGCCGTAGGCCATGATAAACACCTGAAATATGGTATGCAATGTTGTTCTGGCCACATACTGTGACTGCATGTCTCCTCATACTGTATGCAACAGTCACAGGCGCACACATGCATTACAAAACCATGCAGACAGGGGGGAGGGGCAAGAAGGAAGACCCTGATCAAGTTCTAAATGGTAACAATGGTGAAATAATGATCAATGACAAGTGATGATATGTTTGTTGCTATCATCAGCAGCCAAACCATCGAATTCAACATGCTGCATGGTTACCTGGATGTAGAGTGACTAGGCAATCTGCATGCTGCATGTGCAGGTGGTGCGTGATCCGGGAAAATGCCAGTCAACGAATTGACAGCAATTGTCCTGGCACACGCACCACCTGCACATGCAGCCTGCAGAATGACTGTCATCCACACCACGCTGGCAAGCTTGCAGGATACCTCAACAGGGGTTGTTTTCTAAACAGATTTTGGCAGTAGCAGATCCCAGGTACGATAGCTATCTGGGTTGTTAGGCACCTGCCTGTCGGGATGTGCAATCTCAGCACTCAGCTTGACTGAACAGTTGAACAAACCAGCGCCCAGATGCTGCAAAATTGCTTGACATAGTCACAGAACAACAAATCACTCTGCAGGCTGCATGCGCAGGTGGTGCGGCGATCCGGGAAAATGCCAGTCAACACGTTGACGGTTATGTTCCTGGATCGCGCACCACCTGCTCATGCAGTCCAGAAAGTGGCAATACTCTGTGCTACAAGGGCAACTATGCAATTGAACTTGAGTGGCCGGTATTTTGTCAATTTCCTTAGCAAAACCAGAATCCATGAGTGTGAGTGGGCTGGTACACAAGGCTTGAGTCATCGAACTTCAGTAATTGTAATTACAGGGAAATGCAAATTCTATGCAATTTGCTTCAGACTGTGCCGTTCAGCAGCTGGAACTACCAATGTAAGATTTTCTGTGTACACCTGGCTGTAGGAGTAAAACTTATAGTGCTTTAGCCCGTGTGCACATGGTGATGCTTTCCGTTTGGAATTACTTGCATAGGGCATGTTGACCCGCTTATTTTAAAGGCAAATGTAACTGTGCTGCAATGAACAGTCTAGTTCCTGACTTGCATGCATGGTCGGTATGAACACGAACAAAGTTGCTCAATTTTGAAAATACAGTGCTGTATGCTGCAACAGATGCGCCCAATGGTGCTAAATGTGTCGTGACTTTGAACCACACAACAGGGGCACTGTAAAAAGCTGAAAGCTTGTAACTATGTGACGAGTTCTAACTTCCTAGCTGGAGCGTCGAGATCACTCTTTGAAAAAGCTGTCTCGCGACGACAATTGCTGGCACTTGTTATCGCGAGACAGCTTTTTCAAAGAGTGATCTCGACGCTCCAGCTAGGAAGTTAGATTATTTACATAGTTACAGGCTTTTCAGCTTGTTACAGGCATCTATTGTTGCATACAGCAGATATCCATATTATGTTGCTCAAATTCATGACACACCAAGCAGCATGCTGCGCATCTACTACTGCATACAATACAGGAGAAACAGGATTGAGGTATATAGTTGCATCATTTGTTGTGGGTGGCCGTTCAGCACTGCAATAGCCTATACACATGGATGATGCATGTGTATAAGCTGTAGCAATGCCACACGGTCACACAGATGCTGCATGCAGTGTACGTCACCCCGGGTCTACATTGCATGCAGCAACCCTGCAGTGGGTTCAGCGCTGACATGGTCTTGCACATAAGCGGAGCAGTCCTCTATCTTTACTTCTGCCTTCTGCATTATAATGTGGTACCGCTTACAAGTGGGCATCCACAGGGAGTGAGAAGTGGCTGACCTGTTTGCACATTTCTAGCAGGTAGCGCACATCAGCAAAGCTCTCATCCTTGGTGAGTCGCTTCTCACATGGGATGCCATTCACCTTCTCTATGATCAGCCCACATGGCATGTCAGATTCCTTGTCCAGCAGGCAGGCTCCAGTACCCATGAAACCTGTTGCAGACCATGACAAGAGTGTCGGTCACATGACAGTACCCATGAATCATGACAACGGTGTCTGTCACATGACAGTAACCATGAACCCTGTTGCAGACAATGACAAGTGTGTCTGTCACATGCAGTAACCATGGAACCTGTTGCAGACATGACAACTGTGTCTGTCACATGACAGTAACCATGGAACCTGTTGCAGACAATGACAACTGTGTCTGTCCACATGACAGCAACCATGGAACCTGTTGCAGACAATGACAACTGTGTCTGTCACATGACAGTGCCCATGAAGCCTATTGCAGACAATGACAACTGTGTCTGTCACGGGACAGTAACCATGAAACCTGTTGCAGACGATGACAACTGTGTCTGTCACATGACAGTATCCATGAATGCCTACGACAATTGTGTCTGTCACATGACAGTAAACAAGAAACCTGTTGCAGACAATGACAACTGTGTCTGTTGCATGGCAATGTCCTGTCTGAGGGAAGTGTTACAGATGCTGCCAGCAAGGTGAGGGCTAAAGACTGCACGCCATCACATCAGGGATGTTTGATCCAAAGGCATTGAACCACAGGTTTTCATCTAAAGGTTTTGATCCTCAGATTCTGATGTGGTATGGGCCAAGCAACAGGTTTTGATTCTCAGATTCTGATGTGTAATGGGCCACTCAACATGAGCTGCTATGGACTACGTTGCCGACACTGGCACCAGGAGAAGAAGCAGGATCAACCATCTCCTCCCAGGCAGGCAGCAAATAATGCACAGCAATTGGCGAAGCAGAAACAGATTCACTGGTACCAGAACCTGGTCCTGCTTCATCAACTGCAATGCATTATTCGTTGCATGCCTAGGAGAAAACGGCTGACTCTGCTTCCTGCTCACAAGCAGCAGTTCTTGCGCATTGTTGTCACAGAAAGCATATGGACAGGCACAGCTTGGATTGGGATGCCAAGTGCCATTGCTTGCTGACAGCCACACAAGACTGTGTTACAGGACAAAGGGGTGTCAGGTTATGTGCGTACCATGTAACTGGCCATCTTCCCCTGTAATGGTGTTCAGTTGCTGCCCGATGAGCCATTCACGCTTCAGACCCACATCTAGACCAGTCATGGGTGTCGCAAGCTTGTACTTCATCACCTACACCAGGTGACAGCAAGCTGTGACTGGCAGACAAGGGAGCTGAGTGTGGGGTCAGATCATGCAAGTCAATGAGATGTATGACTGATCTATGACTGAGATGTGAAACTGCATGCTTGTGATTGACTGCAGACCAGCACAGCTGTGCGACGCGCAGCCCAACTTCCAGTTGCAACAACTCCCAGTTGCAACAACTCCAGCATGCTTTTGAACCCTTGTATCAATGGATAGCATGTCTGCATTTGTGCGCTGCACATGGTGTGCAGCATTAACTTTGTTGAGGCTAAGGGTGATTGACCAAGGGTGCTTAAAGATCATGGAAAGGTTCACAGGATTGAGGGTTCAAAGAATGTCTTGGCCGCTGTGGTTACAGCAGGACTGACCTTCAACAGCTTGTTTGTCTTTTCGCCACCTGGCCCATTCAAAGCCAAAACTCTGCCCTGAACACCTCCGCCAATCTCCTTGCCTACCGTGTACTCTGGTGTCAGTTTTAAGCCTTCCCTAGCAAAGAAGTCGCTAGGCACTCTGATGACCTGAACAACACCACAACTGTGTCATGCAAGCTCTGGCAAAGATTGTACTGCTGTGGAGGGGCAAGCTGTGACGTGCTGCAATCAGACCAGGCAGGCTGTGACTTGCGGCAATCAGCTAGAACATCCACAAACGTACTGCAGCATCAATGCCCTCAGCCACGTCAATGGTGCCAGCTTCTCCAATGGGATGCTCAGGCAAAGGAGCCTCATCTGTGCTCAGGCTTCTCTGAGCTTCATCAAGAAAATCCTGGACCCCTTCAGCTAGATCTTGTGCACTACGAACGGGGTCATTGGAGCGGCGGACAGCCTCGTCAGTGCTTGACGCGGCTAGGATAGTCAGTCTGCCAGGCTTTGACCCGTGTTTGCACGTGCGCCGAGACAAAGCGGTTGCTGTCTGGATCTGTTGATGTCTGAAAGCTGTTTGGGTAAACGACTGCCTTTTACCATGTGCATGAAGACTGACTGTTGTGCCTGTCTGCGCGGCGTGCAAGCAATGACCTGACATGCCGCCAAGGGCAATCTGCACACTATAAGGCTTTTACGAGCCCGTGCAGCTTCAGCAAAGCCGGTCTCAGTGGTGACAAAAGCAATTCGTTCAAGAGAGGCGGTCTTTGAAGAGGTGACGACTATTGCCAGCGAGCAGGGGGGCGTTTTGCGTCTTTGATCACCAGACAGATGGACAGGACATCCGCTTCCTCTCCGGATTTGTACCTCACCCGAAGTCTACTTCAGTCGTGCTTTTTCACCACATTCGGGATTTGACCACCTAGTCATGCCAATTCTGGGGACCGCAGGACTCCTGAGTCCGGGACACCCAGTGGACAGCTGTGCTGCAGGTGCTGGGCTGGTACCAGTTTGGCTGCAGCGATCACGACAGCCATGCATGCAAGAGTTCTGTAGTGTACCCCCTGGGGGCCTGGTACTATAAACAAAAACAGCAAAAGCAAGACAGCCTCACCCTCACCCCCTTTTGCCCTCACCACTCGATCAACTCCTTGATCAACACCTCATGAGCCCTGAAGCCACTCGCTCAGACTGATGTATACGTTTTATTAATAATATTGATTGATATTAATATTAATACTAATTGATAATATTATCAATCCCTGTACAGGCTCAGCCCGATTAGATTTGGCTCACAGCTCCGCCAAATGGCGGGTTGGGCAGCCACTCTCTTGGGCACAAGCCACGTGCATCTAGACTGATATTATCGATGAGACAGCACATATGCGCATGCGCTGCATGCATGGTCATGATCACAACCCATGCATAGGTTGCAACAATAAAATCCTTGAATGACTTGGGAAGGCCGTGTCTATTGCGAGCAGAGTATGAGAGCGAATTAGGCTCATATGAGCATGCTTACTCTAAAGATGCAAGACATGGCATCGGACTGTCAAGGGATGCAAAATGAACGTTGGCAAAGTTTGGAAGCGATTATAAAATTAATGAGCCTCAAGGTATTGTTCTGGGCATAGGTTACCTCCCACGCAACACTCCTTTTTGGGGTGTACTGGCGCCAGGGTGTGCTGTGTGCCAAGGGGTCGGCTTGAGCAGGCAGGCATGGTTGTATCATGTGGTGGTTGAGATGAAGAACATTCAGCGCGCTCCGAAACCAACTTTCTGTAGGTCTATAGTCTTTGTCACGCAAACATCGCATAAATTGTGGGTCCCAGGCCCAAGCGCGCAAGTGTTGTGGGCAAAGCGACTTCGCACTTCACTCAAGCTAGTGTACCAAGCAACGCTTGGGCTCATTTCTATGTCACAAGTGACTGGCCGAGCACAGCTGCTGCGGGCGCCAGGCGTACCTCGGACCGGACAAGCACCTCTCAGACGCGTTTTCGCGTCAGCAAGATCGCCGCATTCAGTTTCACATGTAAACAGGCGCGCAGCCCTTATCGCTGCCGGCTTGATCTCTACGGTGCAAGCCTTAGCAGCAGAAGAGAAGCCGACCAGCGAAAAGTATGCTACGGGATATATCCTCCCTGATTGCAAGAGGCTCTCACCGTCTTCGTCACGTGTCAGGAAGCTTCTGCTTGCCACAGCTAAAGCTTTGGCCAACCACATGTGCTGCATGCAGGTCTGTCGCAGAAACCCTACCACACGTCGACCAGGAACCCCCACAGTACCTGCCCATGATGGAAGAGATAGATCAGCTAGGTGAACACTCTGGCATGTCCTACCATGGCATTGTCATCACCTCCCTGTCATCTAGTTACCCAGCGGGACCTGGTTATGCTTGCATGCACAGGTGCTCAAGTACAAGCCAGACATGATGTCGACACTAAGGTTGAGGACCCTGAAAGCCCGAAGGGAGATTCAAAGGGCCCAGCTATCAAGCGGCAGCATTTTGTGGTCATGCGACACGGCGAGAGAATCGACGAGGTCGCCCCTGATTCACCCCAACACTCTCAACCCATCTCGTCTGTTGCATGCTCATTTGCTCATATGACCTGTCATCAGGCTTGCAGAACATCGCATCAAACCTGATGTTCAGTGATTGCTTTTTGGTAGGTTCCATCTGCTGTGCATGGCAGACATGCTGAATGCACACGGCACCCCTTGCATTGAGTCCTCAGTGAGTATGTGCTTTGCTTATCAGAAGACAGGCAAGAGCTGCAAACACACATACATTGGCAGCATGGTGCACTGTCTCCTGTGTCAATGCTGCATAGGACAGACAGTTGGTGCTGCACTAGCAACAGATTCCTGTACAGAGCTATTTTATGAGTGATGTATTGTGTTGCAGATGGATAAGTCATGGAGCGCGCAAGCCAGTCGGCCGTACGACCCGTACCTCACGCCCAAGGGCGAAGAGCAGGTGCAGTTCTTAACCACAAGCAGTCAGCATTGTGTGATCAGTGTGCTTTACTTGACTCGTGTAGCATCAACACAGGCAGGTCTGTGAGGTGCATGCACAGTTGCACCAGCCGTGTAAATACAGCGTGCATTCCTACCCTGCATGCGCAGATTATCATGAATCTGTCTCAGTAAGGGTGCATTAATGATACACCTCAGTGATCCTCTTGAGAAAGGTCGTGTTGAGAAAGACTTAGCTGTGCGCAAGATGATGACACAGTGATGCTGTCTTGTATTGCAGCTGCACTGTCAAGTTGGCATTGCATCTCACATGTGCCCTAGGACAGTAAGGTGTGTAACGCCTTGCTCTTACTCAGTCACTCTTGTCTGCAACAGTTAGTGCTTGTCACACAGGCCAAGGCAGTGGCAGACCAGTTGAAACAATTTGACATCAAGAAGGTGTACATATCGCCATTCTACAGGTATTTTCTGTGCATATGCAACATGCTTGTGCCTGCTTGGTTGTTGTGGCACCACTAAAAAGTACTGCATAAAACATCTGGCACCACATGCTATTAGCAGCAGATCTGGCTCAAGATGAACCACTTTCACAATCTTGGTGTTGGCACAAACTGGCATACTTGCTAACTCAAAACCCAAAACATTCTCCTTGGTCAGGCCTGCATGGCCACAGGATCAGAAGTAACAATGCAGTGAATGTCTGCAGGCAACAGCAACCCATGTGTCTGCACAGTCAGCATCATGGAACCGTGTGTCTGCACAGTCAGCATCATGCTACCATGTGTCTGCAGTGTTGGCATCATGCTACCATGTGTCTGCAAAGTCAGCATCATCTTACCATGTGTCTGCACAGTCAGCATCATGCTACCATGTGTCTGCACAGTCAGCATCATGTGACCAGACTGTTTCAGCTAGCATGCTTTTGCCGACCGCCTGTTTGGAAGGATAGCCCAGCCAATGCATACAATACGCATAAACTGAGAAATGGTTCCAAAAATCCTGCATGTTGCCTTGTTGACAGCCTGGCTTGTGCTGAAGATGTGACATCACATGAGCACACCTTGCCAAAAGGTCTGCACCAACAAGCATTTGGGGATGCTGGTATCGTGTCTGGGATTTGAGAATCTGGTATGCAGGTGTCTGCAGACCACCATGTTTGCAATGGAGGGAGTGAAGGTGCCCCCTGAGAATTGGACCATCTCCTGTGCAGTGTCAGAGGTTTGTGTCCCTCCCATTGTGTTTGTTAGTCATCATGTGAATGGCACCTGCAAAAGTACATTGTGCAAATCGAATCTCAGTCCAGCAGCATGAGGACTTTGAAGGAAAAGAATTGGAAAAGGCAAGAACAGCAGGGGTCATAGCGCTAGCAGACTGGCCATTTGAGCAACTATCTCAGGTTATCGATGGGTTGAAAGTATGGGTTGAGAAGCTAGGGCCAGATGGACAGGTGGAAAAGCACCCAGCGTTATTTCTCATCGGTTCTCAGACCCTAAACCACACAAATGCAAAAACCGCTAAAACCCTAACCCCTACAACCTATCAAACAACCCTAACAAAATTATTAGGGTTTTGCAAAACCCTAACGGTGAGAATTGATGAGAAACAATGCTGGGGTGGAAAAGCGATCAGGCAACCACCTGTTGCAGTTGCAACCACTCTTAAATCTCTTTCAACAAGACACATCCACTTGCATCTCCTCCAACAGTCAGGCATACAACAACACAACAATTTCCCTGACTGTTCCAGATGTCAAACACAAATTCAGCTCCTGTGTTATACACACATGCATTGGGCTACATTGGGCGGTCTATGTACTGATTGTGACAACTTTCTTATTTTGGTGCAGCTCTGCTCTCGGCCTCAGGGTGCTGGTATTTGCATTTGTTGCCATACGTGCAATTTCCTCTCAGGAAATTCGTGCATATTTCCTGCCTCTGCTCCACCATCGCCCCGCTGGCTGTCTTCCTGCCCACTACAAAGTTCTGTGGGTTGGCTCTGAACCCCTCACCGCTTGGTCTGCTCCCGATGGTGAACGCTGCCATGCTCTGCATCTGTGCCAACGCTGGGTTGAACTGCTCAAACCCTGCCTGCCCATTGTTTGCTGACGCTGTCAGCTGATAGCCCATCTGTGGGTATACTGGGAAGCTTGCTGCCATTATATACCCACAGATT
>JAABUP010010998.1_pt1 | contig 10459 bp, 2 predicted proteins | sample 5559201 | NCBI WGS metagenome assembly JAABUP01 (sample SAMN10711887, study PRJNA513373) | rock metagenome | isolation source: Antarctica rocks | place: Antarctica | reverse complement strand
TCAGTTCGCCGACTATGGTGATGAATATTCGATGCGTGCGTAACCGATAAATACGGGGCTAGCTTTGTCGATTAATGCAAGAGCTCCCGCTAAGTCTTGAGTAAGGATTCGAGTGTAGTGACAGTCAGTTTGAAATTCTCAAACCTCCGAGCGCGGCTGAATGACAGCTCGTGTTGGTGCTTCCGAGGTCCTCTCAGCGCCCTCTCCGCGGACTGGGGGACAATGATCAATTAAGAAGACCGCCTGTTGCTACCACTTACATTAGTACACGGCATGTAGCCGAATACCTCCCTCTGAAGAATACAAGGAGAAGTCCCAGAGTTGAGGTGTGTTCCATGGTGTCAATGCGACATTTCTCTAGTATTGTGAACGTTTCAGCAGGGCAGGAAATTGAGCTGAGTCAGATAGGCTTAGCCGGGGGTGGTCTGATCAGCCGGGCTGTCAAGTTCCCCGCGTTTTATCAAATCAACACCATGTTGATATATTAGAGACATCCCATTGCTGTCAACATTAGAAAACAGACACCTTGGTTCAGTAGGTAGGAAGAAGGATATATTGTTTCTATGAAGCCTGCAGCAACTAAGTGCTATAGTGGCCGACTAAGCTATTTACTACCCCACTTTCCGTGGTTAGAAGGAACGCCCTTCTTCACGTATAAAATAAATAAAAGAAAAGCCCCTACGACACCTAGTAAATAGTAATAAAGCGAGATTCTCCTTACTTCTATAGTAAATGCTTTAAATTATAGAATACTTTAAATTAATCCGAGATATTAAAGCCTTAGCGTCGTCGTCGGATAGTCTATAAAAGTAGTAGGGATACTTTATATACTTCGATAAGGTAACTAGTCCTAGGTAGAAAGGTTTTAAGGTAGTCTCTATAGAAGGTCCTACGTATCCTTCGATTATTTAGTTACTTTAATATAAATAACGTAGTATAACTCCCTCTATAGCCATTAATCCTGAAGGGTCTACGTTACCTAGATTAAAGCTTCTTTCCTAAGTCCTTTTAGTATAGTATTACTAGGTCGCTAATATAATAAACTATATAGCGTATTCCTTTATTATACCTAGCTACTTTATCTTCTCGTTTCCGTCGTATATACTCCCTAACTATATTATAAAGCTTAGCTCGATACTTTAGATAGGTATAAACTAAGTAAGTATATATAAGGGGGTTAGTAAGCTAGTTATACTATACTTAGATACTTCGTCTAGGAAGACTAAGAAGAGTTAAGGTTAAAGCTAAGACTTCTTAGGCTAGTCTAAATACTATATTAACGGGGCTTATATTAAGGTAGCTAATATAACGTAAGTTAACGGACTTTATAGAGTCCGGAATCTAAAGGTCCTAGTCGTTATTAGTAGTCTTCCGTAGTACATCTTTAACGAGATAATTAGATATTTTAACTATACCCGTACTTTTTAAAGTACTTAAATGGCTATAGTTAATACTAACACCCCTACGGATAAGCTATTACCGAAGCTCCTTATTATCGAAATATTAGCCTCGGTTATAATAGATAGCTTAGGGAGTGCGGAATATCGAAAATATAAGGTCTAAGTACTAAATAATATTTTTAACGTTACTAGTTAGTCTAGTCTAAGTAGTCTTAGTAGTAAACGGAACCGTAAACTTTAAGAAGTAGTAAACTACGTTAAGGATAAATTTATAGCCTACTTACGTAGTCTCGAGGGGCCTAATAAAGTTAATACCTATAAGTTAGAAGGGATAAGTTACGAGGATAGGGTTTAAGAGTTAAGATCTCGTAGTAGGACTATAGCGGGCGCAATCTAAGTACCTAGCTATATAGCGTTCTATATCTTAAGACTAGTTAGACTAATAGCACCTTCTACGAAGCTTAGCTATAGTACTAGTTTTAGCCTAATAACTACCTTAGTCGTATACTTCGATAAGAACTTAAAGCACCTTCCTCTCGGGTATATAAGGTAGGTATAAACCACGACGATAGATCTATAAGATATTACCTACGATCCTATAGTTAAAGGCTCTCCGGACTAGTCTAATAGAGGGTGCTTTAATAAGCCTAAGGTGGAATTTATAATACTCTCTAAACTATAATAAAGCTTTATAAGTCTCCTTCTAAGAGAAGTCTATATAAGGTACGGCGCTTAGTAAGAATATAGATAGGCTATCGATAGTACTATATTCGAGGACCTTAGATCGATATAAAGGATCTAGCGAAGTAAGGAAAGTATCGAAGCCTTCTTTCCTATCCTTCTATAACTACTTAGGACCTTAGTTAGTTAGTTCTTTATATACTTAGCTTACGGTCGCGGTTTTAGAATATTCGTTATCGAATAACGTCCTCGATAAAGTATCGGCTACCTTATTCCTAGACCTAGAAATATATTTAATTGTTAGATTTAAGCGACGTAGCTAGTCCGCTTAGTAGCCGTAGATACCCTCGTAAAGATTAGACTTTAGGAAATAAGTAAGAGGTTTATAATCTATATAGATAACCGCTAGTAGGTAGGGGTATTTATAGAAATAATTATATTTAGTAACAAATACTACAATAGCGTAGAGTTCCCTCTTATAGATAGGGTATCTCCTACGGGTTAGCGTAAAGATGAAGGAGTCGTAGATAATTAGAACCTTAACTACTTTAGTACTAGATAAATTAACCTTACTTAGTACTTAGAACTAGGTAATAACTATCTCGGCTCTAAAATCTAAAGCATTAGTATAGAAGTAAATAACTAAAACGAGATTAATTCTATATATACTTATTCTAGTAGTATATTTAATTCGAATAATCTCGAAGGATAGTTACTCGGAGATAGTCTACCTCTATTTAACCTTCCTAGTTAACCTTATAAGAGGTCTCGAAATCTCCGCGAAGTTTTTCACCTATCTCCTCGTTATACCTATAGTTCCTAGAAACGCTCTTACCCTAGACTAATCTAAGGGTATAGGCTACCTTACTATCTTAGTAACGCGAGTTTCGAGTATTTAAACGAAACCACTAACGGAATAAATTACTCCTAGTACCTTAATCTCGGATTCGAAGAGTCGAAGCTTCTTAAAGAAAAGCCTTAGATATACCTATTCTACTCGAGGGAGGAAATACACTCGTAGGAACTCGTAGAGTTTGTCGAAGCTCTAGAAGCTACTAAAGAAATCGTCTATATAGAATACTAACGTAGGTGGAGTAGTAGGGTTATTTAAATAAAGTAATAATAGTTCGTAAAAGGGTAGTAGAAGGGCTCTAAATACTCTATAGGCTAGTTTAGTTATAGTAAACCTAGCGAATTTAGACCCTTACTATATCTTTATAGGTTAAACTTAGCCGATGTTAGAAATAGTAAACGTAAAGTTATAACGATTATTAGGGTGTAATAGGATAGTAAGATATATATACTTTAAATTAGCGGCGAATAAGCTTCGATAACGTAGGTCTAATAGGTTATTATAAACCTTCGATAAAAACTTAAGGTGACTTCCTAGGAGGTCTTCTTCTACCCGTAAATAATCGAAGGTTACCCTAGATTTATCCTTAGGCGTTAGGTCTTTAACTTTATTAACGATTACGGCCCTAGCATTCTATTATAATAGGCGGCTATTAGCTAGTTTAGTAAGTTTATATACTCCTCCTTAAATACTATCGGTAACGATTTTACGAAGCTACTACTTAGTATAAGTAGGCTAACGTTTTTATATAATATACGAAGCCGGCTTAGTTCTAGGCTTAATTCTTATACGGTAGGTAATAAGATCGGTATAAGGTAAGTTAGTAAGATCCGTCCTATTAAGGTGTCGGTAATAGTATATTAAGGTAAATACTTCATACCTAGCTAATTCCGTAGGTATAAGAGGGCCTTAGGTAAGTTCTACTAAAGAAGCCTATACTTTAAGAACTTAAGGTACTACGTCGTAGCGGATTAAAGGTCTAAGGATAGGCCCACTAGGGTAAGGATTCGCTTTAGTAGTAGAAGGAGTAGTAGTTCGATAATAACTAGGGGAGCTCGATATACTAAATGCACCTATGGACTAACTAGGCTTTCGTATAGTAGTAGACCTATCGGAGCCTCTTTTAGATCGATATAAGGAAGCTATATCGCTATACTCGGAGCGGACACCTTCGCTACATAAGGTAGCGATACTTATAGGTAGATATCTAAGTAGTTTAGAGTTATACTAAGGGCTTATTAAAAAGACTACTTCGGGTGTAGAGGGAGGTCCTTAACGTCGCTAAGGTTATCCTCGCTATTAGATTCGCTAGAGTTAGACTCGTTATTATTAAGCTCCTCCGCTATCTTACCTATAGCTATAGTAGATTTAGGATATATTAGAAGATTATAATCCTAGTAAAAGACGAGCTTAGGACCGATTACTTTACGGATCTTCTCTCCGTAGAGGAGGTTACTAACTATAATTTTAGACTAACGAATCGATATTAAAGTATCTACGGAATATAGCTAAGGTAGGCTAAGGATAAGGCTTAGGTATTTAGTTTACCTAGAAGATATAGTATAAGGTAGCTCGGGGGCTACGAAGTAACGAATATCTCGTACTATACTAGCTATAGAAAGCCGTAGCTATATAAAATAGTATAGGATAGTCTCCCTATAATTAGTTGTTCTCATCGAGAGACCTTTAAAGCTAACTTTATTAAGAGTATAAAGTGTTAGACCTAGGAGCCGGATAAGTCTAGAAGATATAATATTTATATCCAAACCTTAATTAGCTTAATTTAATTTAATTGTTTATACGCCTACTCTAGTAAAACTATATTACTAATAAGGGTGTTTCTTATGCCTTCCACCCCCGAGTATTAGACGTACTCGTTAGCCGCTAGAGAAACCGTTAAGCCTGCGCTCTAGTTAAAAACTCCCTCTTATCTATATAATTTGCTAATTGTTAACCCCGCGGCGGTGCCGCTAGGTCCCTTATACTACGGTAGGAACTTATATTAGTTCCTATTCTTACGCATTAGTAAGTTATGGTCCGAACTACCGCTTTACGGCCGGTAACCTTAATTAGCTTAGGTATACCTCTTCTTAAGTACGATTATCGTTCTATCTAGTATAATAATAGTAACTTCGATCCGAAAGACTTTATCCGTACCTATTATAGTGCTTAAGAATCGTATATAACGGTAAATACTATTTAAAGCTAAGGCGCTTAATATATTTACGGAAAATTATAAAGGTTAGAAGGGTTACAAGGCTTAGGGGACTTATTAACCTTAGTTTATACCGGTTTCAGGAGCTTATATAGGCTGGAACGCGACTAGTATCTACTAAGGTAGGATAAATCCTAATAGTATAGGCTATAGAAGGCCTACTCCGAATAGTTAGAATTAGAGAACGAAGCTCTAAGGATTTTATTAACCTTAGGGTTAGGAAGGTGCTTTAGCCTTAGGTATCTTCTTCTTTACTACCCTAGTATAGAGACGTTTAATCTCTCGAGCTACGGCTAGAGACTAAGTAACTAGATCTATCTAAGTTATATCGACCTTATTACTTTAAAGTATAGTACGAATTAATATAGGTAAGTTGTACATCTCTAGCTAATTATTAAATATACTAGCGACGGGCTAGGGTTTAACCTTCTTACCGACCTTCTTTAGGCCCTTAGCTTTCTATCGACTATCGGTACTAGCTTAGAACTAATAAGGTTATTAGAAGCTTTACTAACCTTAGACGAGTCTAGGATATAGTTAGGAAGCTTAGGGTTAGGAAGGTAGTAGTCTAGCTTTAATATAGGGGCGTTTACTTAGGCCTAAGCTTTACCGTAGTTAGTATTAACAGCCTTTACTTCGGTAATAGGCGAAGCTTAAACTTAAAGACTAGTAGTACTATAATAAATCGAATAACTAGTAGGGCTAGATAAGGTACTAGATATTATAGGCGTTATAGTAGACGAAGTTTAAGGGGTTACTTAGCTAGTGGATTAGTTAGCTAAAGACTAGTTCGATAAGATAATAGAGTAGCTTCTATAAGGTTTTATATTACTATTATAAGCCCTAAAGCCTACTATAGCGAAGCTTACTTAAGGAGCTTAACTAAAGATAATCTCTCTAAGGTAGGCTTACTCCTATAACGGGAGATAATTATTAGTATACTTACTCGATATATAACCTAGGTGACCGTATTTAATATATAAACGACTATCCTTAGTAATAGACTATTATCTACTTCTATTAATCTAAGGGTTACGGGATTCGGTACAATTAGGAAAGTTCTTTTAACTCTAGTATAAAAGCTTAGGCTTCGAGTATAAGCTAGTAGAACGAGTCGTCCTAGCTTTATTTACTTTACTAGGGTTACTTATAAGTACTAGTTTACAGGGAGCTTTAGATCGGTATAGGGGAGGTTAACTTAAAGGTTATAGTACTTCGGGAGATAGGTGAGGGTGAGGGTCTATATAGAATATCTACCTTAGCTATTACTAGAGACGAGCCTTCTCGATATAGTAGGAGGTGAGTGATGTGTTAATTTAGGCCTTCGATAAGTTCTATTAAGCTAGGGACTTAGAGAAGCGAAACTTATCTATACGGACTTCTTTATCCTATAGCTTCTAAATTTTAATATTAGTACGTCTTACTTCCTTAGCTAGGTTATAGATACTTTTTAATAACCGAGTTATCGGAGCTATACTACGGGTTACTTTAGTACGAATTATACTATCGCTTAGCCTACGGATAAAGGTACGAAGGATAGTATTAAGTATTACTAATTTAAGGGTAGTAAGGACTAGAATAGAAAGTTATAATAAAGGTCGATCCTTAGCTCCCACACGTTATATTAGGCTAATAACCCTCTTATAGTAGGATAAGAGTAACTCGTTAGACTTCTAGCGTAGGTCTCTAAGCTCGACATCGAAGGGGATAGGACTTATCTTAACGGCTTTACTTAGGAATCGTTTATATAAGAGAACCTTAAAGTTCTCGACGGTTTAAGAGCTAGGGCTTACTTCGTTAAGTAGGCGGATAATATTAGAATAGCTTTCGGACTAGTCCGGAGCTTCATCTATAAGTAGTATACTTAACGACTTAAGATATATACTTACTAGAATAGTTCCTTCGACCTTATAGCCCGATATCTTATATTTATATTTCTTAAGCTAACGCTAGGTAGATATCGAGCCTTAGCTAGAGAAAGTGCTATAGAAGGTGAAAGCTAGTCCTATTATTTAGTACGCTATAGCTAGTATAACGGGAGGAGTAGCTTCGATAGTAGATGGTGAAGCTAAGCTAGTCGTAGGGGATAGTACTTTAGATAGATCTAAGTAGAGCTTTAGGGGTAGTAACTTAGGCTAGGTCTCGTAGGATGAGAGACGTTATAGTAACGAAGGATATTCTACTACTTCGGAAGGAGTTAGAGGCTCCTTCTTCTCGTAGTATTCTCTAAGAGCTTAGAAGATAGACGACCTAGAAGCTAGGGTTAACGGTATCGTAGAGAAGCTAAAGTTTCTACCGATAATATAGGTATACTTTAATAATAGAAGAGCTTAGTTATGTAATAGAGAGAACGAAGGTTAATAATAAAAAGGTAGGGTTAAAGTATAGATATAATAATAGAGCGATTAAGTTAAGGACTCGTACTAGAAACGAATAGTAATAATAATATAATCTAGCTCTAGGGCTACTTAAGGATCTAGGATAGACCTCTAGAAAATAGATACCTTAGTTTAGTAGGTAGGAAGAAGGATATATTATTTCTATAAAACCTATAGTAACTAAGTACTATAGTGGCTAACTAAGCTATCTACTACCCTACTTTCCGTAGTCGGAAGGAACGCCCTTCTTCACATTCTAGAGACTTCATAAATTAGTATATACACTAATGTCTCCATATGCGATATCTCGCTACTTGTACGCAGATCCGCTTTCGGCTTTCTATAATAGACTTGAATTTATTTACTGTGTGAAAGATACTCAAATTACGCCTCGATCTCCGTTCTACCTACCTTTACTAGCGTTGTAGTTACAACTTAGAGGTGGGTGTTAATTAATTAATTAAGTGAGTTATATATAAAAGACTAGAATCTGTATAGTAGGAATTCGACTAAGTCTAAATCCACCGGATAATTAATCTCCCGCTTCCGGGCTCTATAATTCCCCTCTCTATTTTAAGACCTTTTATTAATAACTATATATTCGAAAAGCCTATACTCTAAAACCTTATACTTAAAGAAAGAACTCGCTAGAAAATATTATAAAAGCCCCCCTAGGCTACCTACTATAGAGGTCCCTATATCTAAATATTATTATCTTATAGTAATATTCGTAAAGTTATAAATCGTAAATCTTAAAGGGGAGAACTCGCTAAAGCCGATAATACTAAAGTTCGGTAAGTTATAAAAAGAATCCTCGAATCCTTAGATAATATAAGGGACCTCCTTTTAGAGGTAGTATTATAATGCGCTAATTAAAGCTAGAAGCTATAGTTAGATTATTATAGTTTCCTACTATAAGGTGAAAATAAAGTAGAACCGTCGGTTAATAATCGATCGATAACTAATATATCGGGGAGGAAAGACTTAAGGAAAGAGTAATAGTAAGAATTAAAAGACTAGCGTAGAACTAATAAGTCCCCTACTATAGTAGTGTCTTCGCGTATAGTAACGACGTTTATTAATTTAAAATAGAGGTAATAAGTCCTTAATTAATCTAGAGGACGTAAGATCTATCTAAATAGTATATAATACAGCTCTATCTTTACGTAGCTAACCGTCCCTATTAGGTTAGACTTCTCGAGATATAATTCTTTTATTCTCGAGTATTTATACCTTAATCGCTAACTCCGTATTTTATTTTACTAACTCCGCTTAAGTCTTAATACTTTCCTTTAAGGATTTAATGGCCTTATCCCTCTAGTCGAGAATTAATCTATTCGACTTATACTAAGATTTTACTACCTCTACCCCCCACCTATTTATAGCTACCTTATTTTCTATAGTAGCGGTAATTAAGTTCTCTATTTACTTTCTATTCTTCCTCATCCGCTTTATTAACTTATCGTTACTATTTAGAAGTTATATATAGATTAGTTCTTCTCGGGCGGTTTTAGAAATATTCCTTTCTACTATAGACTTAATAGTAATTTTAATAAATTTTCCGACCTTACGGGGTTACTCTATCTATTTTAGTACTCGCTTCTTAACGTAGCCGCGTAAATTATATAGAGTATAAAGGCTATTAAGTCTTACTCGATATTTAATTAGCTTATAGCTAAAGTAGTATTTCTTTTAGATATTTTCTAGCTATAAGTATAACCCGTTATTATCTTTAAGTAAAAATAGATAATTATAGGTTTCGTATACGATTCCCTTTTTACTCTAAATATAAGAGACCTTTAACTATCGTAGTTTCGTAGTCTAATTATTTAAACCGATTAAAATTAACTTCTTATCCGATAATCCGCTATCCGATAGAATTTCGTTAGTAATGCTAGGGAATTCTAAATCCCACTCGTTTACTATCTATCGCTTACGCTTTCTCTTTCCGTTAGTAGCTATAATTAACTCGGTATTATTACTAGCCCTAATTATCCTAGGACCTTATACTGCGTAATAGGTCGAGTTAAGTAGGTTTTGGCTATTTTATTACCCGACTTAATTTGGGGTAGGTAACCTATGTCTTAGCCCTAGATAGATCGGGTTATACTACGGGTTACCTATAGGTGAACCTATAATAACCCGGGTCTTCGTTAGCTAATTAAGTATAATTATCTAAACCCGAGATAATTAGGGTAGATTTTATAATAATTATTATAATAATTATTAGTAGTATAGTATTATAGTCTTATAAGTAGAAAACCGTTATTATATTAAGCTACGAAAGTAGTAAGCTATCTATATACTAGTAACGCGATATATCTTTCCTTCCGAAATTCGTACCTAAGCTACGTACTCCTAGTATAAGTAGGGTAATTATTTACGCGTCCTTCTATATAATAGTAACTCGCTTCGGGTAAATTACGGCGAGATTTATATCTATTAGATACTATTAGTAATAAATCGAGATATAAGCTTAAAGTAAGGTTATATACTCGAACTAGGTTATAAGGAACGCCTCTAAATACTCGTGAAGTACCTCTAATATACTAGACTAGAAGCGTAGATTAGGCGTAATTATTTACGCTATCTCTATTACTAAAACCTTATACTAGGAGTACTATATATATTAATAATATTAGATAGCGACTACGACGGGTCCTAAGGCCTACGAGGCGAGGGAACGTATATAATACGAGACGAGCGAGATAATTACGTAAATATAACTACGGAGAGAGCTAGGTAATAGGGTAAGAGTAGAGAGGGTAGAGTAGGGAGGACTAACTATAGGTACGGGGAACGCAGCGCGCGACCCCCTAACGAAACTACCCCTACCGATACTACTAGAGACTCTAGAAGAACTTATAGGGACTAAAGGGATAAGGGAGAATATAAAGAATAATAAGGGACGCGTAGATACGCGCGTTAGAGG
>JAABUP010010997.1_pt1 | contig 10460 bp, 13 predicted proteins | sample 5559201 | NCBI WGS metagenome assembly JAABUP01 (sample SAMN10711887, study PRJNA513373) | rock metagenome | isolation source: Antarctica rocks | place: Antarctica | reverse complement strand
GCTCCACAGGCCCTTGCAGCCGCAGTGGCCGTCGTCCTCGCACGTGCTCGTCGCCACCGCCACGTACACCTGCCGCGCCCGCAGGCGCTGTCGGCCGACGGTCGCCATGGCGGGCGCTGGGGGCTGCGTCGGCATCATGCTGTCATGTATTCGATCCTGACCCTGGCTGTCAGCCCAGTGCGCTTGGACAACGGCCAGTACTGAGGGGAGTGCACCGCAGCCTGTGCCGCCACATTTGACCAATCAATCAGCCCGCGCAGCCGGTCGGCCCGGGCCTGTGAGCGCAGGGCCCTGGCGTGCTCCACACGGCGGCCGCCCGCCGAGCATGGCCTGTCCCAGCACAAAGAGCACCGACTGCATGCGGCCCTGCGCGGGCGCCGAGGGCGGCCTTGGGCTGGCTGTCAGCGCGACCTGGTGCAGGCGCCAAGCGCGGCCTAGGGGCGGCCGCGCGCGCGCCTGGTCGTTGTAGGACAGCGGCGCGAGGTCCTTGGCGTATGAGACGCAGGTCGCCATCGGCGCAACCAGCTGGTCCCAGCCGCCGCCGTACGTCATCTCTGAGTTCACGTTGCCCTGGCGCGCGCGGCCAGCCGCCGTCGGCGGGCCGGCCATGAATTGCGTGCTGCGGGCTGTGCGGCGTCGGCCTGGCGCTGCTGGGGCCCGCAGGCGTGCCGCTCGTGCAGGGCCGCCCTGCCATGCGCAGTATATGAAGAGTGGGCGGCGTGGGTGGGATGGGCGCTGACAGCCCAAGCGGAGCGCGGGCAAGTGCCGCATATCTGTAAGTTATCACCGCATGCAGCATGGCCAGGGCTACAACGTGTGCAATGCGCGCAGACGGAAGCAAGAGGGGTTCCCTGGGTAGAGCCTGCCGCGGCGCGCCTCGGAGTCCAGCTGCGGCGGCGGCCCGGTCGGCGGCGCGGTGCCCACGTAGAGGCCAAGCGGGCGCGAGAGCGCGGCCAGGCTCAGGTCCAGCGTGGCGTGCAGCACCGAGCCGGCCAGCCAGTACGTCAGGTTGCCCACCGACTTGGTCGACAGGCCCGTCAGCTCGTCCAGCTGGCCGATCTCAACCTGCCGGCGCGCCGCGGACGGCCCGCTGCGTTCGGGGCCAGCGCTGGTGGACCGGTGCACAGTCACACATCTGGTACATCAGTGCAGTTCTCGTTCACGTCTCATCATCACACTTCTAATCCAGCTGCCGCGTCTCACCTGAAGACCCACCTGCCGTGAGCTGGCCGAGGCAGAAATGCTGCAGCGCTGTCCGCAGAGCACTGGCAGCACATCCGGGGTGCGTTCCTGGGGCAACTACGGGGGCGCGCAGTCGCCGCAAGCCGCAGCGCATGACAGCGCACCCGTGCATCCCTACAACCTTTTACACGGAACCCTAGGGTAAAGGCAGAGGAGCGCGCACCCGCCGGAAGCCGTAGCAGGCGGGGCGGTCGGGCGGCGGCGCGCACACCGGGCAGCCGTGCGCGCACAGGAAGCGCTGCGCGCAGCCGGCCGGGCTCTGCGCCGTGCACTGCAGCGGGCACGCGGCGGCCGCCTGCGCATTGCGCCCATGCCGCGGGCGCCGCCTGGTCAGCCGCGCACTGCGGCCAGCCGCGCCTCGCACCCATCACCGCACGCACGGGCGTCCCATGCAAGCCCGCTTCCCTCTCGGCAGCGGCGGGCGCGGGACGCGCAGTGAGCTGGTTGAAGCGGTGCATGGCAGCGCCATGATGTGGCTGATGCTTAAGACAAATGTCTGGTACCCTGCTGTGACATCAGGAGGAGGCGCCCTGTGGCGGGCGCGCCTTTGCGCAGCCGTTGGCAGTGGCGTTCGGCGAGCGCGGGTTGCACGACTGGCCAGGCGCCGGCGCGGGCGGCTGCGGGCTGGCCGCGGCGTCCGCCTGCAGGGCCGCGGGGGCGGGCCGCGACGCCAGCAAGCTCGCGTATGGCCGCGCCTGCCCCTGCGCGTCCGGCCCCCTGGAAGCTCTGGCACGTGGGTGGGGGGTCCTTTTGCGGCGCGGGCTTGCCTGCGCCGTGAGGCATGTGCCGTCGCTGCGGTCACCGGCAGCACCGCAGGCAGCGCGCGCGCTCTCCGCCGTGCGCGGGACGTGCGGGTGCATGGCCAGACATGGCAAGCCCCTGGCGCATGCATGCGCGCCGCTGGCGCTGCGCGCCAGGCGCTGCGGTCGGGAGCATGCTGTCGCCATGCTTGATCAACGGGGGACAGGCTAGACGCCGGAGACCACATACGGGTGGCTGCGCGCCTGAGCAGGAGCGCCGGCCTGCGACTGCGGCGCGCCCGCTGGGCCGCCAGCGACTGCCCCCGTTCCCGCCAGAGGCCCCGCCGCTGGCGCCGCGCCCGCCTCGGGGCCCGCGGCGGGCGCCGCGGCCGCCGCCGCCGCGGCCGGTGGGCCGGCTACTGTGCCCGGCTGCTGCTGCGGCGGCGCAGGAGAGGCGCCGGGGCTCGCCAGCTGCTCCGGCGCTGTTGCGCTGGAAGCGCCAGACCCTAAGATAGGGTCAGGGCTGGGCCCAGAGATAGGGCCAGGCGCCGGCGGCGCGGCCGCGGCCGGCACGCCGCGCAACAGCGCCAGCAGCGCTACCGGCAGCGGCGGCGGGTTGGGCGGCGGCCGCGGCGGGCCGTCCGGCGGGGGCTCCCGCTGCGGCTGCGGCCCCGCGCCGGCCGCCGCGGGGTACTGGCCGCTGCCGGTCAGCGCCTGGCCCTGTGCCAGCGCAGCCAGGCTCGTCGTCTCGGCGCGTGCGCGGCACGCCAGGCAGGCGAGCGCGAGCGCCAGGAGCCCGGCGCGCGCCGCGGGTTGCAAGCGCCGCATCGCGGAGCAGCCGGTGGGCTCAGCCGCAGGCGCAGGCGCCGTCAATCAGCTGCGGCTCGGCGCCGCGGTGGCGCGCTGGCGGGCGCCACCGCAGCACACTGCGCTCTTTGTCGCTGACGTGCTCGCCGGCAGGGAGCCCACCGCACGGCTGCGCACCTGAGGTTGCACAGGGCGGCGTTCAGCAGCCTGCGCGCCTCATAAAGCAACCTGCACGTGCTGCACAGTTCGCCGCCAGCAGGCGCTGCGCAGACATCCAGTCATTCACTCTTGATCATACACCTGAAAGGCTGGGTGCACGCTCGGGGACATGCTTACCTTGCTGCAAGCCAGGCCGAGCTGACACAGGTAGCGTTGCCAGGCTGGTAGGGTGCCTGCTTGGCACACCGCCCTTTGTCTAGGCGCGGAAGCAGACTCAATACTCAAGCTCTCATCTAGGCAGCCTGCAGAGAGGTCTCAGAAAGCAGCGGTGATCAGAGGAGCTGCAGGAAGCGAGGACGTCGCTCGATCCGATCTGCGAGTTTGCATTCAAGGAGCAGCTGCAGGGCAGCAAACCCGCCTCCAAAGCCTGTCTTGGCTCGTAATGGCTAGCCGCTGCGCAAGAGGCCGAAAAGGTGGTCAGGCAAGCGGAGCGGGTTGTGAGCGCAAAGACCGACACCATGGCCTTTAACATGACAGCAATGAGGGCGGCGGTGGGCGGCTGTGCCGCGCGGCCAGCCGCGCCCGCGGCGCCTGTTGCCGTGCTGCCCTGCTTCTCCGGCCTGGGCGTCGCCAACAGGCTATGCCTGCATGCGCCAGGTGGGAAGCCCTGCGCAGCCTGTCCGCTTGCGCCTGAGCTTGCTCGTGTGCTTGCAAGTCTTCGCAGCCTCAGGCTTGGCGGCCCCTGTGTGCGTCCACTGCAAACTGTGGCTAGTTGAAGACGCTGCGCACGGAGCGCTTGCTTAAGGCTGACACGGGCCGCCTCGCACACTGGACTTGGCACTATCAAGGTCGCCTGCCAGCTACTGACGCTGCGTGTGCGGCTGGCAGCTGGCGCGGCGAGCAACATTCTCAGCTTCCCGCAGAACGGGGCAAAGGTGTTTGCCATGCGCCACCGCATGCGCGTCGCAAAGCTGAACCGGCCAGCCGACCAGCGCAAGGCGCTCGTGCGCGGCCTGGTCACGCAGGTGCTGCGGCACGGCCGCATAACCACCACAAAGGTGGGCCCTCACGCCCCCTTTCTGCTTGCGCGCGGCCTGGTCACGCCGGTGCTTTGCAGTGCCCCCATTTCGTCACAGCAGAGCGCTCTCGCCCCCCTTCCACGGTAAACCCACTCGGCAGGCGCAGCCGCTCTGCCCCCACAGTGGAGGGTGCCGACGCTCCTGCAGCGGTCTGCATTGTGGCAGGTTGTTGTTGCGACCTGGCTATGCTCCCTGTCCCAGAGGCGCCTGGCTGTGGTGGTGGGGGCGTGGCACGCGCACCTCTAACAGGGGAGCCACTGCTCAGCCTCTCTCTGCGCTGGCGAAAGTCGGCCGGCTCCAGTGCGTGTCTGCGCGCGGCCCGGCGTAGCTTGCATGGGGTCTGCTTGCTGCGGAGAGCGCCTTTCGGCGGCTGTCCCGTGCACCCGCTAGCGTTCGGGCTGAGTGCGCGTGCCGCGCGGGCAGACGCGCGCCAAGGCCATCCGCAAGTACGTGGACAAGATGATCCAGCTGGCCAAGGTCGGCACGCTGCATGCGCGGCGGCAGGCGCGCAGCCCTGCCCTGCCCTGCGCCTCTGTTTTGGACACACCTGCTGTGCACCTGCTTTGGCGCACATGCGGACAGCGGCGGTGACAGTGCTGCTGCTCTACAGCAGTGCTGCTGCACCTCACCCATGCGCGTGTGTCAGGCTATCTGCATGATGATCTGTTAAAACATGTATGTGTCCTGAGCTATTCTTATGAGTCTCATGTGTCCTGAGCTGTCCTTATGAGCCTCATATAACTGCACCAGACATGAGGCGGTATGCACCAGCAAAGGATATATCAGGCGGTGGCGCTCCCTCCGAACGCTGCACAGCCTGGACGCGCAGGCGCTGGCGTTCATCTACGACAAGGACATCGTGAAGACGCTGTTCGACGAGGCGCCCGGCCGGTACGGCGACCGCGACGGCGGCTACTGCCGCGTGATCACCGAGGCGCGCGCGCGGCGCGGCGACGCAGCTGAGATGGCTGCCATCGAGCTTGTATGACATGGCACCCAGCGTGTAAGAATTGAACGCATGGCCTGCGCATCTGCGTTTCCCTGTACCTCACGCACTCCTCACACAGAGTTCTGCTTCAACAAACTTAGTTATTCAGGGTCGTCTGCTATCTGTGCTGACGTTTGCATTTCTCCATCATAACAGAGAGTTGAGTATGCACACATGAGGACGGCTGGCAGCAGGCGCATGCGTTGCCAAGCACGCCAGGCATGGCCCAGAGCGTCCGTTGCACCTAGTGCTGCCTCACAGCTACAGCCCTACCTAGCACTCACTCGCTCACTGCCACTGGAAGAGCCCCACGATCGCGGTGACGTTGTCCTTGGTGCCCTTCTTGAGCGCGGCGGTGACCAGCTGCTGCGCCGCCGCGCTGGCTGTGTCGGCGCCCGGGCCTGCTCCGCCGCGGCTCTGCAGCGACCCCACACCCATAATCACTATGTACTGCTCACTTGTTGCAAACACGCCCCTTGCTGCTGCCACCGCGGCCCTGTGACCCCAGCAAAGGCACTGCCCTCCTGCCCTAATGCATCAGGCACCAGCCGTGCACCCTCTCACTCACCTGGTCAATGCCCAAGCCCGCGGGCCCCGCAGCGCCTGATCTGCCGCCCCGCTCAACTGCCTGACCCTCTCCAGGCAGACATCCGACCCACAGCTGCGCTGGCCGTGGCGCGCACTGCTTCGCCAGGCAGACCACGCACTAGAAGCGGGCATGTGCTCACGCATCAAGATCCGACCCTGCAGCACCCTGCATGCGCTGCCGCCGGGCCCCGCCGCACCTGTAAACCAGCAGCACAACGCATGCGCTGCCAGGGCCCGTCGCACCTGCAACCCAGCAGTGCCACGCATGCGCTGCTGCCTGGTTTCAGGAGGCGGCCGCACCTGCACGACCTCCTGGACGATGTCGGCGGCCTCCTGGTCGCTGACGACGTCCCAGAGGCCGTCGCTGGCGACGACCAGCGCCGCGTCGTCCGCCTGCAGCTCCACGCGCGCCACGTCCGGCACCTGCGCCCGGCGCGGCAGTTCGAGGCTGCCGATCTAGCAAGCACAGGCACAGAGCACCATGTACCAACTCAGGCAGGCAGCTTTATACATGCACACCACACCCAATAAATAAAAAAACAATCCGGTGCGTGGCAGTTGGGATAGGACTGGCAGGCGGTGTGGATTATAGTGCTCTCACTGGCGGGCACGGCTGCAGGAGCACGTGGATGTTTGAACTCGCTCCAATTCTCTGCCGGGTCAGAAAAGGGATGCGCGGGCGGGCCTCCGCACCGCTTCTACGACGGGCGTGTCGCCCTCCTTGAAGCTGGGGTCGCCTGCGCGCTCGTGCCGCCCCCTGCTCAGGCACGCGCGCCTGATGCTTGCGCTTGCCTTGAAGGCAGCAGCAATGCGATCACCGCAGCTACAGGGCTTCCCAGCGATGCAGGCGCAGAGCACGTCAAGCAGAGCATGCTGGGCAGCAGGGTGGGGGGGTCAGGGCGCCTGCGGACCCAGCGCGCGCGTCATGGCCAGCATGGATGTCCCTACGACGACGTAGTTCTTCCTGTTCCCCGCCCCGCACCCCCCGCTCAGCTCGGACCCTCCTGCTCAGCATGAAGCTTGCGCACCTGGTGCCCGATACGCACCAGTGATTCAATTAGTGGCGGTATACCGCAAATGTGGCGGTATTCGGTTAAGTCGGCTCAAAAGTGACCATTTTTTGGGCGGTATAGGTGCAAACAGAGGGGGCACGACCGCCATTTCTGGGGGGGCTTCAGCACCGCCACATTTGGCGGTGGTGAATAGAGCCTAATCGAAACACTGATGTGCACGCTTTGGGATAGTAAAGCAACGGGGACGGGCTGCGCGGTGCCGCTCCGGGAGCTCGGTGACCATGCAATGACAGGTCTGCAGCCTGCAGGGCTGCCGGCCGGTCCACCTCAATAACAACGCAAGGACGGCCACTTGGTGAGGATGTTGGTCAGATATCGGCGCCTGCAGGGCAAGTCATGTTCCAGACTGCATACTGTGGCCCCTGCAGGCTCTGAGGGCCTCCCGCTTCTGCACGGATCCGCACTGTCACTGACGCGTGTGCTCTTCCACAGTATTTGTAACTTTCTTTGCGCATGGGCCTGAGGTTGGTCGGCAGGGCGCACTGCTGGTCCAGCTCGCCGCCGGCGCCGCGGATGCGCTCGCTCTCGCCCGCCACGCTGGGCTTGTGGTCGCGCGTCAGCCGCAGCGCCCGCCCGCCCCTGCCGCACACCAAATCTGCAGGCCTCGCAATCCCCTCACTGTTTGTTCCTCTGGGCAGGGGAGCTGCGAATATTGCAGGCAATGGACAGCTTTGCACACCGTGGAGCACTCTCGGGCTCGTCAGCGCCGGCGTCCGCCACGCAGTGCGCATGACGGATGGCACGAGCATGTCTGCCGTTGCACAGCGCGCGCACACAGAGACACGTGGGACCGGCGCGCAGCCGAACGCGCGCTGCCAGGCTGCCGCAGCGCAGGGCTGCTAGCGTATGGTTAGCGTTAGGGTTATGGTTAGGGTTGAGCCGCCGCGGCCGCGCGCCTGGCGAGCACGGAGCGCGAGTCGCCGACGTGCGCCACGTACAGCGTGCGCTGCGCGGTGAAGCACAGCGCGACCGTGGCGGTGCTGCCGTAGTCCTTGCCATCGGCGCGCGCGGCGCGCAGCACCTGGCTGTCCACGGCGCGGAACGCGCGCGCGAGCGCCGGCCCGACGCCGCTCGCGTCGCCTGCGGCCGGCCCCGCTGTGAGGCCGGCTCCCCGCACGGCGCCGCGTGTGTGCGCGCGCGCCCGCCCGCGCTCTCTGGGCTGCCTGCCGTGCGGTTCAGCGCAGTGTGGCTTTGAACGGCAGCGCGCAGCACCTGCCGTCCGCGTTTGCCAGGCGAGGGCCCATCTTTTGCCGCTCGTGCTGACGGCGCACAGTTTTGTGTCAAACACGGGTCCCAGAAAGTTGCAGTTCCGCGACTGCGAGACATGCAGGGAGCTGCGGGTCCAAATAGGGAGTTGCCTTGCAGGCCGCTTCAGACACTGGGCATGTCGACTGCGTGGAAGTGTCGACTGTGGAGGAACAGCACTGCACAAAACACAGCATGGCTGCCTTTCGCTGCGGGGGACCGGCAGGAGAACAAGCAACTCTGGCAGGGCTCTGCGGCCGGTGCAGCCACGGCGCACCGCCGCTGGCGGCCGCGCCCAGCGCCGGGTCGCCCGCCAGGAACTTCGGCAGCTGCTCCGCCGCTGTCACGGCCGCCTGTGCCCCGCATGCGAGCAAGTCACGGCTCTATCGGTGCGCGCCCAGCCGTGCGCGTCTTCCCATGAGCGCATCCGCCGCGTGCAGCCAGGCGCGCTTGCAAAGCTAGCCGTGTCCATCCCTCCTGCAGGTGCACAAGACGTGGCAACGCCACCCACGGTGGCCTTACTGCGGCTTATGCATTGCTACAGGTGCAGATGCAGCTAATGCACGGCCCATCGAGCATGGGCAGGTCACCGCGAGCCAGTGTGCAACTCGGAGTCGTGCGCGGGAGTGCGCAGACACGCGCTGAGCCAAGTGCGAACACTGGCTCACCTGGGATCCCATGTGGCCGTCGAGCACGCTGGCAAGCGCCACGGTCGCGCCGTCGGCGCCGCCAGTCAGGCGCATCGCAGGGATAATGGCGTGCCGGTCCTCCATGCCCGGCCGCCGACCTGCCACACGGGAAGAGGCTGGGAGAGAGTGCAGACCAAGCCCCAGTCAAAGGTGTTAGGTACAAGTCCTTGGGCAAGCAGTCCAGCACTGCAAGAGGTGCGGCACCGGCAGAGCAGCGTATGCAGGCACAGAAACTCACCCTGGTCCTCAGCCACGCCAAAGTGGACAGTCAGGGGCGCCTGCCCGGCGGGAGCGCCGCCGGGCGCCCTCCCGCCTCCCAGAGCCTCGAACATCTGTGCACACCATAGCAGGCCGGTCAGACCTGCTTTCAAATCCTGGCGTACTTGTGTATTGCAGACACCATCAACCAATACGTGCCCACCTGTGCGCTTGCAGGAAGCGCACGGGCTACGAGATGAGATGCTTGCGCCGCAGACGGTGCCCGCCAAGTGAGAGTAGGCAATACATTGCTGGACGCCACCCTTACACATAAGCGCGCGCAGAAAAGACAGGTTGGCTGGGCTGCAGCTCTGGAGCGCACGGTGCAGGTGCTGGACTGCGGTGACAGCCTTGCATGCGCCAAGCGATACAAGCTGATGGGTGCAACCATCTGGGCCGCACCCGCTCGCCTCAACTCCTACGCCCAAGGTATGGACGAGCCTGAGAGCCTGTGCTCTTTCGCAGATCGATCCTTTGCAGGCACCCCCAGGTCCAATGCGCGCATTGGGGAGAGAGTGAAGGCTCCCCTATTGTGGCCTGCCCAAATGTGCCCAACAAGCCGCGGACGTTCGAGCTGCCAATGGTGGGACCTGGAAGCAGAGGGCTGACGAGCAAGAACGGATGCGTGGTGCAGGAAAGTCGTTCGTTGGGCGCGCATGACCATAGCAGAGCGCGATGGTCAAGGAGGTTACGTTCAGCGCCACCATCTCATGCTCCGTCCAGGTGCAGTCACCCGCTGCGCAGCCTGGCCTGCTGCAAGCCACACTGTGTGTGTGTGCACTGCCCCATGCTCTTCTTGCCACGGCGCTGAATCAGCGCGGACGCGTACTTGCCTGCTTGGGAGCCGCCAGGCTGTGCAGCTCTGCGGCAAGGCTTGCTGCGAGCCACACTGAGTGTGTGTGCACTGCCCCACGCTTTGCTTGCCACGGCGCTGCATCAGCGCAGTCGCGTACTTGCCTGCTTGGGAGCCGCCAGGCTGTGCAGCTCTGCGGCAAGGCTTGCACGGCGCACAGGAGTTCCACGACACCGTGTTTGCTGGCTCACTGGTAACAGACTTCCACCGCGAGTATGATGGCGACGCGTGCGCTTCGGTCAGCCCCTGGGTGGACGACGCGCGCGTGGTGGCCTTCACCGTGCAGCTGAAGCTGCCGGCCTTCATCCGGAAGGCCATAGGCGCGGCCGGAGGCCCAGGGGCCGCGTTGTGTGGCCGCACTGGCTAGCTTGCAGTCGCCTGCCGGGGCTGCCGAGTTGTGTCGGTTTGCAGCTTTCCTGCACAGCAACGAGGGGAAGGCCTGCAGCGCAGCACAGCTGAGGCACCAAGGGCAGCAACACCGTCCACAACACACTCCTGGACGGCTGGGCGCTCTGCAAGCAACAAAGCAGGTGCAGGTGTGCTGACTTGTGCAGGGGAGGGTGAGGCGCAGCCAAGGTCGAGTCCCCATCATACCCTGCTCCTGCTGCAGTGTGCAGGAGCAGGACCTGCCGGTATTTTAGGGTAGGGTTGGGTAGAACCCTAGTTTACCGGGAGGCCCGCGCGCGGCCGCAGGCACCGAGGCGCTGCAGGTGAAGGAGGCGCAGCGGCGCGAGTGGCG
>JAABUP010010996.1_pt1 | contig 10460 bp, 7 predicted proteins | sample 5559201 | NCBI WGS metagenome assembly JAABUP01 (sample SAMN10711887, study PRJNA513373) | rock metagenome | isolation source: Antarctica rocks | place: Antarctica | reverse complement strand
CGTGAGGGGGCGCGGGGCGGGGCCGGGGGACATCGCACCTCCTGGGGCTGGACCGCCGCAGCGGCAACGTCGCGCAACCACCCCACCTTACCACATCCCGGTACCAACTTCCGCGAGGCTGTACTAGTCCGGCGAAAAACCGCCGCATCTGCTCTTGCACCTGGGCCTTGGTGCCCGGGCAGGTGTTGGCCGTGACCTCCTCACGCGCCCAGGCCCGGATCGCCTCGTCCGGGTTGCAGTCGGGGCTGTAGGGAGGCAGGCGCAGCACGCGCAGGCCCAGGTCCGGGGTGGTCAGGTAGTCACGCACCGCATCGCCGCCGTGGGCCGGGCCGTTGTCCCAGATGACGACCAGCGGCCCGGGGCGGCTGGCGCTCAACTGGCGCAGGAAGGCCGCGCTGGTCGCGGACGAGCTGGTGGAGGCCAGTTCCATATACTCGGTCTCGCCCGTCTCCAGACAGACCGCCGAGTAGTAGCTGGCCTGCTCGCCCCAGCGCGGGCAGGTCGAGTCGACCAGCGCCGGGCGACCCTCAAGCACCCACTTTCCGTGCAGGTCCGCAGCGGCGCGGAAATGCGCCTCGTCCACGAAGAAGATTTTTGCCCCCAAGATCTGGGCTTCCACCCGCAAGGCGGCGTACTCCTCCACGAAGGCGGCGCGTTTCGCCGCGTCGGCCTTGCGCAGGCGCTTCTTGGGACGCTTGTAGACGAAGCCAAGACGGTGCAGATAGCGCGTGCAGGCGCTGTGGCAAAGGCGGATACCGTAGCGGGCCTCGATGAACTGGCACACCACCTTCCAGTTCCAATTCGCCATGGCGATACCCACCTCCGCCGGCGCGGCCTGGACGGCGATCTTCAGTCCCGCCTGGGCCTCGGGGTCGAGGGCGGGGGGGACCACCCGTCTGCTCGAAGGCCAGGACGGCGGGGCCGTCGCGCTCGAAGGCCGCGAGCCAGCCGCCGATGGTATGGGCATCACGCTCCAGCAGACCGGCGACCGTGTTGGCCGACCAGCCGTGCGCCAGCAGCCAGAGGGCGTGCCAGCGCTCGCGCTCGCGCGGCGTCGGTGCCCGATACATCCGCGCACGCGCCTGCCGTGCGTCCAGCCCCCAGCGCGCCAACACCCCCGCAATATCGGTGTGCTGGCCGTTTACTCTATCCGTAGCGAGTTGCTGGCAATCCAGATGCGAGAGTGCCAGGATTTGGGCACGGACGGACTAAACGGCCAGCACAGGTACGACCCGGCGCATCGGCGCGCCTATACCCTCGCGGAGGCGCGCCGCCTGGTGGCCGACGCCGGGCTGACCATCGCACACCAGGCGGGCTTTCGCATCGACCGGTTGTGGCGGGGGTGGATGGTCACCGGCCAGCGGCCCCCCGCGCCGCGGGGCACGCCGGAAACACCGTTCGCGCGCCTGCCACCGGGCGCCACGCACCCCCCGGGGTAACGCTCGGGCAACGCTCCCCGCTGCAACGCCGCGGCGATCGGCGGCCACGCGCCTCAGCCGGGTTGTCGACGCACCGCATCAGGCACCGACCGGCGTCTCGGACCACCGGCCAGGTTTCTCGCGTCGGCACACAGACCGTCGTTCCCCTATCGCCCGGCTCCGTCAGCAGCGCACTCACCGCCCGCGGCATTCCTGCAGGCACAGCGCCTCCCGCCACCTTCCAACATCCAGGTCGGGGTCGCGTCTCCGGCCCGCTGAACCAGGACCGGCCTGAAGCGGGCAAGGAGGCCCGCAGCCGGGAATAGCGTGTCGCCAGAGAATCCCAGGATGCGCGGCGGCAGCAGCCGATCGCGTATCAATCCCGCTCCTCAGGCGCATTGAGACCTGTCCGGAAGTCGTGCCGCCCGAGCAGCACCAGGCCGAGCACGTCGGCGAGCGCCAGCAGTGTGCCACCAAGCCAGTACAATGGCGCGATGCCCAGCGCGTCAACAACAATCCCGCCCAGCGCCAGCGAGAGCAGCCGCATGAGGTTCCACGTCACGTCGAGGAGCGTGAAGACCCGCCCGCGCAGCCGTTCCGGCACCGCGCCTTGCACCGTGGAGTTGAAGACGACCATCCCGGTGGAGGTATTCAGGCCGTAGACGAACAGGATCAGCAGCGCCACCGGCAATGGGGTGACGACGGCGAGCAGCACGTCCCCAGCCCGCGGACGATGTAGGGCACGAAGAGCCATCGCGCGTCGCGGTAGTCGCGCGCGCGCGTGTTGGGGAGGAGCGGGCCGAGCAGTGCGCCCGCCCCGATCGCCCCGATCAGCCAGGCGAAGCCGGTCGGCGCCAGGCGGAGATGCCGCTCGGCGGGTACTGTCAATTAAAGTCGAGTGGGGTCGTTTGCTGGTGCGCGAAGGCGTGGTGGGGCGGGGGGCGCTCGCCGCTCAGGCCAGGGCCGGGGTGCCGGTGACCACCCGCCAGATGGCGCAACGTTGGTCGCGGGTCTGGCGGTAGTCGGGGGCACGCAGGCGGTGGCGGCGCGGGCGGCAGTGGCCGGCGCTGGGGCCGTAAGCGGCGAGGAAGCGCTGGGCGTGCCCCGGGCCCTTGCACCGCCGCATCCGGCGCTCGCGCTCGCGGGTGGGCTGATGCGCGTTCTCGGCGCGGTTGTTCAGCCCCTGGTGTCGGCGGTGCTCGACGCGCGGGAGGACTTCGCGCAGGGCCGCCCCGTCGCTGGCGCGCTTGTCCGTGATCACCACGCGCGGCACATCGGTGCGTCCTTTGAGCAGCTTGCGCAAGAACTTCGTGGCCACGTGCTTGTCGCGCCGGGCTTGCACGCGGATGTCGAGCACGGTGCCATCCTGGGCGACGGCCCGCCCGAGGGAGTGCTGCCGCCCGTTGATCTGCATGAAGACCGCGTCGAGGTGCCATGTATCGCCAGGCTGCGAGCGGCGGCGGCGCAGCGCGTTGGCGTCGGCCTGGCCGAACTTCCGGCACCACTGGCGCACCGACTCGTCGGTCAGGATGACGCCGCGCGCGGCGAGCAGCTCCGCCACGTCGCGGTAGCGCAGGGCGCAGCGGCAGTACCGCCACACCGCGTGGCCAATAATCTCCGGCGGGAACCGGTGGCGTTTGTAGGGGGGGATGGGCGCGTGTTCTTTCATGCGCCGAGTAGCGCATACCCGCCCGCCCGCAAGGCTCGCCAGTTACCTTGACAATACCCCTGAAAGGCTGCTCCCGGATGACCGTGCCATCCTTACCGGTCACGACGGTATGGTGCAGGGCGTCGAAGCCGTCCTCGCGTGCCTCGATCAGCAGGCGCTCGCCGGGTGGCAGATCGTAGGTCTTCTCGACGAGCACCGTCGCGTCGGCGGGCCGCAGGTTGCTGATCACGGGTTCATCGTTCACGACCGTCCAGCCCGGATCGACGCCACGCAGGCCGATGCGGACCCGCCCCTTCGCGACCGCCGCCTCGATCGCGAGCCAGGCCCCGGTGGTGTTATTGACGGCGTCGGTGCGCGAGCGCGTGCCGCAGGAAGCGCAGCGTCTACGCCATGTGCCCTGCGCTTCGCGCCGACGTCTTCGGTCTCGCGTGGAACTTTGCGGGTGGCGGGGCATTGTTCGTGGTACCGCCCGGGAGTGCCCGGCGGTGGGAGCGGGTGGGAAGCGCGCGAGTTGCTCGCCGTCCCGGCGCGCGGAAGGAACGGACCACAATGGTGCAGACAGCATGGCCGATGAAGCTCGCGGCATCGCTCGGGCTGCCGCTCGTCCTCGCGCTCATACTCGGCGGCTGCGCGGCGGGCGGCGCGACAGGCGCACGGCCCGCGCCCGCCCGGACGCCGGAGCCCGACTGGGTGGAGGTGGGCGGGGCCCCCGCCGCCCCCACCGTCACCCCGGCCGCCGTCCGGGGGACGCCCGCGACACCGTCGGCCCGGCTGCCGACGGCGCGTGCCGCGGCCGGGCCGACGGCCACCATCAACTGCCCGCCTTTGGCCGTCCCGTCGGCGCTGCCGTATCCGGGCTGGGCGGGGCTGATCTGGTACAGCGACACCATCGTTGTCGGCACGGTCCTGTCCCAGGAGACGAGCTGGGTCGGGCAGGCGATCGTCACCACCTCGCTCGTGCGGGTCGACGAGGGCGTGCGCGGTCTGCCCGCGGCGATGCTGGGCGTTGATCAGACGGGGGGTACGCTCGACGGCTGCACCCAGCGGAGCGGTGAGAGCCCGCTCCCGCGCGGTGTGCGCGTGCTCCTCTTCCTCGGGCGCTACGCCGCGGCGGCCGCCGCGACGGACGGCCTGCGCTACTACATCAAGTGGGGCGGCTATGGAGGCTACGACCGCCCCGCGAGCACGGCCATGCCCACCGCGGAGCGCCTCGCCGACGTGCGGCGGATCCTGGCCGCGCCGCCGCCCGCCGAGCTCTCGCCCGCCTGGATTATCCCGCTCGAACGGTCGCCGCTCGCGCCGTCACCGGCGACCCCGACGCGCTGAACACATAACGCGGTTTGGTTGGGCTGAGCGGTAATGGCAGGACGCACGATGCTCAGCGCGTCGGGGGTGCCGGTGGTGGCGAAAAGTACCGCGCGGCGAGTTCCTGCGCGATCGCCGCGCCACCCGCGGTCGTGGGGCCGTGGAGGTCGGCGAGCACGCGCTGTTGACGCGCCGGATCGTCGTCGCGAAACAGCGCCGCTGCGAGCCGGATCGGCGCGGCGGCCGCGAGCGCCAGGTTGAGCGCGTCGCCGACGCGGGCGTCGACGCTGCGTGGCCCGGTCGGGCCGTCGAGGAGGACCATGGCATAGCCCATCTGCCCCGCGGCGATGGCGACCCGGACCTCGGTCACCCGCCCGCCGCTGGCGGCGACTAGGTCGGCCATCAGGGCGTATGGCAGCGGACGCGGAAGGCCCCCGCCGTGCAATTGGGTGGCGAGGACCTCCGCCTCGACCGGGCCGATGCCCCAGATCGAACGGCGCGTGCCGCCGCTCTCGCGCAGGACGAGCGCGTAGCGTGGGGGTGCCGTGGCGGTGCCGCCGGGTTGGCGGCGGATATCCTCGATCGTCATGCCGATCCACGCGCTGCCGTCCGGTGTCGTCGCCATCCGTTCCTCCTCCCAAAGTGCCGCCAAGTGCCGCCGGAGATTCCGACGACCTTTGAAGAGCCGGGTCTTGAGCGCGCCCGGCCCGATGCCGAGCGCACGCGCCGCCTCGTCCGGGGTGCGGTCGGCGAGGTAGACGAGGCGGACGGTCTCCCGCTGCCCGGGCGGCAAAGCCGCGACCGCCGCGCGGATTTGTGCCGCGACCTCGGCGGCCGTCGCGAGTTCCTCCGGGCCGGGGCCCCGATCGACGGGGTCAGGCAACAGCTGCCCATCGAGGGGCGTCTCCCACGACCAGGCTTCCCGCGCACAATGCCGCTGCCAGCGACGGCAGACGTTCAGGCCGATCCCCACCAGCCAAGGGCCGAAGCGCGATGGCTGGCGCAAGTGGGCGAGGCCGAGGAAGGCCAGGAGTGCCGCCTCCTGGGCGGCATCTTCCGCGAGCACCGCGTCGCCGAGCTGGCGCGCGCACAGGGCGCGCAGCACGGGATAATGCCGCGCGAGGAGCTGGCCCCAGGCCGCGCGATCGCCGGCGCGCGCCGCCGCCACCAGTTCCGCCGTCTCGTGCATCGTGCGCCGCTCCCCCTGGCCGCTCTGTCCCGCTGCTCTGTAGTCGCGCATTCGGGGCCGTTGGTTACCCGCCGCTTACGGTGGCCCGCCGTGACCGCTGCCGACTCGCTCGGCACTCGCGGCGGTAGGCGCAGTTCCGCTCGCTGCCACCGCGCCGTGGCGAAGATTAGCGTTGGGTAGACACAAACCCTGTACGATGACCGTGATCGCGCGGTCGTACCGGCCCGGCTCTTCACCGCCGACCCTTGCCGCATGGCACAGCGCGGGTGATTGTATCGTTCCAAGGTGCCATGCACAGTGCTGACGAGACGGGAAGTCGCGGAGGAACGGCGATCTAGCCCCCATCGGTGCCGCCACAGCCACAGCGTCTCTTGTTGTATCGCGCTGCCGATCGTATGATGCCGACACAAATATGTGCCCAGGGTAGCTTGACGAGCGACACAGCCACGCTGTGCGGACCCTGGGAATAGCCGCTACGCTCGTCCGGGATAGGGAGGGTGTCAGCTTCGCGTTGGCACCTTTTTCGTGCGCCCCGCCGGGTGCCTATCCCGGGAGGAGCTATGCCCGCACGTCCCTCGCCCCTCTGGTCGTCCCCCGCGTTCCGCGCGCTCTGGGGCAGCGACACCATCTCCCTTCTCGGCCTCCATACCACCTTGCTAGCCCTCCCGCTGACGGCGATCGGCCTCGGGGCGACGCCGGTCCAGGTCGGCCTGCTGACCACCGCCCAGACGGCCCCGGCGCTCCTCTTCGGCCTCTTCGCCGGGGCCCTGGTCGACCGGTACAGGCGGCGGTCCCTGCTCCTCGCGGCCAACCTCGCGCGGGCGGCGCTGCTGGCGTCGCTCCCCCTGGCGGCGGCCCTCGGGAGGCTCCACCTCGCCCAGCTCTACCTCATCGCCTTCTTGTCCGGAGTCGCCGCGCTCGTCTTCGTCGTGGCGTACCAGGCGTTCCTGCCGACGGTCGTGCCGCGTGCCCACTTGCTGGTCGGCAACGGCGCGCTGCGCGCGCGCGAGGCGACCGCCCAGGCCGCCGGGCCGGGCCTCGGCGGCCTGCTCGTGCAACTCCTCGGCGCGCCGCTCGCGGTCGGCATGGGGGCGGTCGCCGCGCTCGGCTCGGCGCTGGCCGTGCTGGCGATCCGCACGCCCGAGCCCCATCCGCGCGCGGACGGCGCGGGGCCCGGGATCGGACGCGCGATCGGCGCGGGGTTCCGCTTCGTGCTGGCCCATCCCACGCTCCGCCCGGTGGTGCTGGCCGCCACCCTCGGCGCGATCTGCGGCGGCATGGGCACGAGCCTCGCCCTCCTGTACGCCGTGCGCGACCTGGGGATCTCGGCAGCCACGCTGGGCGTGATCGTCGGCGCGGGCGGCCTGTCCGCGCTCCCCGCCGCGCTCCTCGCCAGGCGGATCATCCGGCGCTACGGGCTCGGCCCGACGCTGATCGCGACGACGGCACTCGCGGGCGGGGCGGCGTTCCTCCTGCCGCTGGCGGGCGGCCCCACGCCGGGGGTGCTCGCGCTGCTGCTCGCCTGGCGGATCCTGGCGGATCCTGGCGGGCGTGGCGGAGACGCTCGGCGGGATCGCCCGCTTCACCCTGGTGCAGACGGCCCCGCCGCCGGGCCTCGCGGGACGGGTGCAGGCCACCGTGCGCGTCTGCGGCTGGGGAGCGCTCGCCCTGGGCGGGGCCGTGGGGGGCGGGCTGGGCCAGGGGCTCGGGCTACGTTCCACGCTCGCCCTGGCCGCGTTCGGCCTGCTGCTGACGCCGCTCGGGCTCCTCGCCGCGCGCGTTCATACCCGCCGCAACCTTGTGTGACGGCCTCGCCAAGCGCGCGGCGGGGGTTCCGGCGATCGTCGTCCTGCAAGCTTAGCCCGCGGTGCGGCGCCGCTGCCCCAGGCGGAAGCGGCGCGGGTCGCCCAACCGCCGCGCGAGCGTGGCGCGGTCGAGGCCGGTGTGGGCCACCGCCCAGTCGATCTCCGAGGCGAGGGTGATGCCGAACGTGCCGGGGTCATCGGAACACAGCACGACGTCGACCCCGGCGGCGAGGAAGCGGTGGAGCGGGTGGTGCGCGGGGTCGGGCACGCCGCCGATCAGCAGGTTCGAGGTGGGGCAGCACTCGATCACCGTCCCGAGGGCCATCAGCCGGTCCAGCACGAACCGCTGGCGCTGCCGGATCGCGTCGAGCCGCGCGTCATCGTAGGGTCGCTCGACGAGCGCATCGTGGTCGTGTGTCGCGAGGGTCGCCTGCTCGCCCCGGAGCGCCGTCGCTTCGAGCGGCACGCCGTAGGCCGCGAGCGCCTCGCGGTGCGCCAGGTCGTAGGCGAGCTGCTCGCGGCGTTCGGCGACCGTCTCGCGCGCGTGCGCGCCGGGGCGGCGGGCGACGGCCAGGGCGGGGTCGAGGCCGAGCGCGATGGCATGGCCCAAGCGGCGCGCCCCCAGCTCGGCCACCTCGTGGCACCAGCGGATCGCGCTCTCCAACGATTTGTCGAAGAAGGACTCGCCGACATGGAAGACCACGTCCAGGGCGCTCGCCGGGGCGGCCCGGTTGTCCCGCGCGACCTGATCGAAGAACGTGCGGAACGTTTTCGGGGGGAAGCCCTCCTCTGTTCGGGGGCGCGCACGGGGCAACAACGCCCCAGGCCATCCTGCCCGGGAGGATCGCGCGGCGGTGGGCGGCGGCAGGACTGCTATCCTTGCGGGCACGACGCGTTAACCATCACGCGTTGACGAGGAAGGGGCGGACCGCTGCCGATCCAGACCGACGGGCTGAGCCATCTCGCGCGGCAGGTCACGGACCTCGCGCGCGCCACGCGCTTCTACGCCGAGACGCTGGGCTTCCCGATCGTGCGGGAGTTCGCCGACATCGTCCTGGTGAACGCCAACGGCGTCCTGCTCGGCATGCGCGGGGGGCAACCCCGCGACCGCGCCGGGCGACCGCTTCGACCCGTATCGCGTCGGCGTCGACCACCTCGCCCTGGCCGTCGCCGACCCGGCGGCGCTGGTGGGCCTGCGGCGGCAGCGCGACGCGGCGGGGGTGCCGAACCACGGCGTCGAGGACGACCCCACCTCGGGCGGGCGGTACCGCAGCTTCTACGACCCCGACGGCATCGCCTGGGAGTTGTACCACCTTCCCGCCAGGTAGCGGCGGTGCCCGCGTATGGTGTCGTGCTCGGGGCCGGGCGCGCCGCGGCGTCGGGCGATCACGCCTCTGCTGCGTGGAGCAACGCGCCGCAGCGGCGATCGAGGCCGCAGCGGGCGCGTACCGGCGGGACCGTGCGGGCCGGGGTTCTGTATCGGGCGTATTTCCCGTGGGCGACCGACGAGGGCTAGCCGCCGCAGGAACGGCTGACCAGTACGATGTTCGGAAAGCGCATCCACGCCCGCTTCACGTCGCAGCGGTCCTCCGCTGGCACCATCTACCGGGGTGCCGCCCTCTTCCCCACCGTGAGCAGGCTGGGCTGGGACGCTCCGCACCGGGGCGTCCCAGCCCCGGTATTGCGCCCGGCTCAGCGCCCGACCGCGCGCGCGGCGTTGACGATCCCCGCGCCGTAGAAGCTGTTGTGCGCGGTGTCGCCGTCGCAGCGGGCGGCGTAGGTGGCGGCGTTCGACCCGGAGATACCGGGATAAGTGTACGGGCGCTCGGTCGGGCAGGCGCGCGGATCGGCGCTGCGGTAGAGGATGTGCTCGACCGTCGCCGGGCTGAGCGCCAGCCCGTCCGGGTGCCGCCACCCCGGCGTGCCGTACTCGCTGACGATCAGCGCCGCCACCCCGGCGACGTGCGGCGAGGCCATCGAGGTGCCTTCCAGATAGCGATAGTAGGCGCAGGTTTCCCCCCGGCAATCGCGCACGACCGCCGTGCCGCGCGCGGTGATCTGCCCCTGCGCGTCGATCTCGCCATTCGCCAGGAGGAGCTTGCGTGGATACGGCGCGAGGATCCGATTCTTGACCGGCTGATACCGCGCCGTGCCGTAATAGTCGAGGCTGTCGCCGCCCGGCGCGGCGATGTCGGCGTGCCTGAGGCCGTAGTTGGAGTAGAACGATTTGCGCCCGCTCGGCCCGGTGGCCGCCACCGCGATCACGCCGCGCCCTTCGGCGGGCATACTGAGGCAGCGGTCGTCGGTCATGCGGGGATAGGCCGCGCCGGTGGGGAAGTTCGGGCTGACCGTGTCGACCGTGACATCGTCGAGATCGCTGTGCTCGTTGCCCGCCGCCGCGACCAGGACGACGCCGCGCGACCGCGCGTAGTCGAGTGCGCGCTGCGTCGCCTCGATCGTGGTGCGCTGCGCCTGCTGCGCCTCCGCGCTGTCCGCCGCGTTGGCGGGGCAGTTATAGAGCCACGGATCGATGTAGTAGCTCATGTTGACGACGTTGACGCCGATGTCGCCCGCGTAGGTCAGCGCATCGACCGTCGGTTGGAGCAGGAATTTGCCCGAGTCTTGCCCCGCGCGCAGATTGACGATCGTCACGTTCGGCGCGACCCCGACGATGCCGAGGCCGTTGCGCGCCGCCGCGATCGTCCCGGCGACGTGGGTGCCGTGGCCGTTGTCGTCCTCATCCGCCGGATCGACGCAACTCGCGTAGGTGCAGGCACCGTCCAGCTCCACGCTGTCGGTGACGAAATTACGGCTCCGCGCGGCATCGAAGTTCGGGGCGATGTCCGGGTGACTGCCGTCCACCCCCGTATCGATGATGCCGACCAGCACGCGGTCGTCACCCCCCTGGACCGCGTGCGCGCCCTCCGGCGTCGCGCCGATCGCGCGCATGTCCCATTGGAGGGCGGAAAGGGGATCGCTGCCGTCGCTCGGCTTGCCGTTGTCGGGCTGCGCGGTCGGCGGGGTACCGGGGGCAATCTCGCGCGCCACCGTCGCGCGCGCGCTCACGCGCCCGA
>JAABUP010010995.1_pt1 | contig 10461 bp, 9 predicted proteins | sample 5559201 | NCBI WGS metagenome assembly JAABUP01 (sample SAMN10711887, study PRJNA513373) | rock metagenome | isolation source: Antarctica rocks | place: Antarctica | reverse complement strand
TGCTCCCTCCCCGTCATCAGTTCCCCACAGACACAAGACATCCCCATAATCGCACACTTAGAATCCCCACCATCGATCCCCAACCCCGAAATCCCGCTTCGTGCACTCCTTTCCGCTTGCGCCTTGGCCTGCCGAATCTCCAGTTCGGACAGTTGACACATAGCACACAACCACGCCGTACCGCATCGACAGCCTTGCATCCTTCCTTGTTCTCCTCCTTTGTTGTAAATGACCTCGGCGTTCTGCAATGCAGTAACGCTGCAGGTTCTGCAGAGGGGGAACAAGTTGTTCCTCAGCAACCTGGTGAAGCTGGTTTTGATGGCTTTGATCTCCTGGAGGCGGCATGTCGCGCACACGTGGTATGGTTTCGTGTGGGCATACGTGTTGGCGCATGTCATTACAGGCGCGGAATGCGTTGCTTGCAGCTCTTGATCCATCGTCTCAATGGCTGTTCCGAAGTCGAGGCCCGAGGACAAGAGGTGGGGCCATTCCTTGCAAGTGTCTGCTGGCACGGCTTTCGGGACCTCAGGGCGAGGAGGTAGAGCCGCTTCCTTGGCCTCACGCTTCTTAGTATACTGGTTTGGCTGCGGGCGCTTCTGAACGCCATTGGTGTCCTGATTCGGTTGCTCTTGGGGCCGTATAGGACGTGGCATGCGGCCTGCGACTGGGTGGAAGCGAGTACGGGGCTGGCCGCGGAGGCGTTGGCTTTCGGTTGACGATGGATTTATAGGGGTTATTGGAGTGCGAGGGGAGATATTGCCGTCCTTTCGAGGGCGACCACGTCCACGCTTCATTTCCCCTGACGAAGAAGAAGTTGATGGGGTTTGAGGTGAGGAGGTGCCGTCTTTCCGAGGGCGTCCGCGCTTTCTCTTGACTTCCCTTGAAGATGGTGTTGACGGGGTTTCAGGCAAGGCTGGGGATCTGAAAAGTCTGTTCAGATCACGCTCCCCAGCGGTTGGAGAAGTGGGGTTGAGATTATAGATAGAGGATGCGGACGCTTTTTTGAAGTGTTGGTTTGGACGTTGGATGCGGACGCTGCTTGTAGAGTGTTGAGTGGGAGCGCGGACAATGTTGCTGTGGTACGAGCGTCGAATGGGACAGTGGACACCAATGCTGCTGCCTGAGTCTGTGATACCGGTGTGTTGAGCGTGGGAGGTGTTGATCCCTCAAAGGACAGCGACGAAGGTGCAATAGCCTGGACCTCAGGAGTCATCGCCGCCAGTCTTGCAGCTGCTTCGCTATGGATTGCCGCTGGACCATCCGCGGCGTTGTGTTGACGGTTCCAAGAAGAATTGAGAGCATCCTTGATCATTGTGGTGACGCTGGTGAACTTGTTGACTGCTACTTCCAGCGGATTTGGAGGTGGATGTTCGCCACTGGTACCAGGATGCTTGGGTGGTGTGTCATTGTTGGCCATGGTGTACAGATGGGTGTTTGCGAGGTACGAAAGGTGGAAGTTGTGTTGTAAGTTGATTTTCGCCGTTGTTGGTGTTGTTGCTCTTTGACCTCCATAATAAACAATCGACGCCATCACTGTTCGATGATGATGTCTCCAGAATTTACGAGTCTTTCAAGTATCCTCCTCTACTCCCACGACAACGGTTTTTCTTAACGAGTGCTGTGATCTAATGGATATTGATACTATACTGACAGGCAATGAGGGTTGGTCGAAAGAAATGACAAGAATGTATCTGATGATGAGTATTCTAAATATGGATTGAGGACGGTCGTTGACTTGGACTTTCTGGAAACGATGTTGATAGTCCTTATGAGCGGCCAGTATTTTGGACCAAACAATTTCAGACCAAAACAAAAGTAAAGCCTTGGGTCGAATTGAAAGGGCTGTTTTGAAACCTGGAGCCCACCTTTTTCCATCGTTTCGAACTAACCTTCAAATTGACGACTTAGAGTTTCTTCAGGTTGTTGAGTCACGGAATTAACTCAATTGTGCGCCAAGAATGGAGTCGATATCACGTGGAGACCTCTTCCAACTGGTTTTTTCGAGGGGACAGCGAGAGCGAATATTGAGTATGGTGTTTTTTCTGGATGCTTGATGCATGATACTTGAGGCATGAGTAACAGGCGGCAGCTGTGGGCATATACTCAGCTCGAAAGGTACAGTGCGATCTGGTAAGCCCAGCTGTTCAACACCGACAGCACGTCACCATGTCTTCTCAGTTTACAGCGGACTCTGAAGGTCAGAGCTGTTGCCAGAAATCCTGGAGACTTAGTGTTCTGTGAAAACCCGAATTCCTTCTGTCTCTCCCTAAATCAAGGCATGTAATAAGTATTCTTCCTAAAAGCGTGCTTTCCCTGCTATGCGATCCCGCACGCTTTCAAACTACCTATTTCCAGTATACCCATCATCTCGCAAGTCCTTCTTCAGGCAGTCCAGCTCCAGCTGTGCTCTATATCCAGCAAAAGAAACAATAGTATTTGAGATTCTTTCCATGAACCGCAGTATCCGCGCAGCTTAAGCTGATTATCAATCTACTTGCTCTTTGATGACGGCAGACAGGAAAGTAGTGTATCCTATTGGCAGTAGTGATGGTCGTGGTAACCAAGTCGAACCTTAGCTGATCCAACTGATTAGTTTGTATAGCAGGTAGCGTTGCAGAAGGACTAACTATGACTGTTTACATCTAAAGTCGCTGATCTACCCAGCGTGGGATTAGAAAAGGACCACTGATGTCATCCGAAAAGCGAGGATTATCAAGACTAGCTTGCCTCTTTAAGAGATGTCGATAGCCGTATGGGTCAATACGGCATTTGGCGTCAAGTGCTTCGCAGGATGGTTGTAATTTGAGCGAACGGGGAAGGCATTCTACCACCGCTCTGGATGCCCCTTGATCGGAAAGGTTTAGCAAGTGCTGGAGAGAAACGAAAGACTCTTTGGTTGGTTCATCATTGGTTGTCTGCCTAGTATTATAGACCTCAGGTCTGCGTCGCAGAGAAATAAAATTTGAATTCAGAAAACTGACATGCTAGGTTGACAAGATTGTCGATGTTCTAAACTGAGGTGAGTTCCTCGATAGGAAGTCACGACCGGTACTTGGGGGAAAAATCCAACTTTACTTGCAGAGGTTGCCTGATGTGATGAATGGAGCAGATCACAATAGTTGCGGATGAAGATTCGGCCATTGACAGTGGCGTTAGAGATCTGCCCTTTTTGTGGACCAGTATCTGCAATCGTACAAACAGGGTATACCTACAAAGAGCCAAACAGGATGCAAGCTCATCTCTAGAGAGCCCTCATATATCAAGCCTAGAACGCCAATAGGTCGATATCGTATCCACCGAGGTTTCCTCTCCCTACAACGCCTTGACGGACTGGAAAAATGGATTCTCTAGCAACTTCTGGTTTCCCAGGACCAGCTCTTTCATCTTATTCACCATATTTTCCTTACTCATACCTTTACCCTCTGTTTCTTCCTTCCATTGCACCAACATCTCCTTCAGCAAAGCGCTTCCTTCTTCCACGTCTTGCTTTGAATGTTTGATCGCCGACTGCTCATGCTTTGTCGAGAAGTCCTCCAGCTCATCAGCTTTCCGTTTCGCCATATTGACGACTTTCTCAGGGAATCGGACGAGCTCTGCGACATGAATACCAAAACTTTGATCACAGACTCCTTCCTCGACTTTGTAGAGTAATGTGACTTCTCTTCGATCCTTGTCGCTCGTGTCGCTTATGTGAGCTACGACGTGTAGGTTCTGCACTTGGGGGTATTGATCAACCAACGCTGTAAGCTCGTGGAAGTGCGTGGCGAACATTGTGAAACATCCAATCTCTTTGACAATATGCTCCGATATCGCCCATGCAAGACCGAATCCATCATACGTGCTTGTGCCACGGCCAAGCTCATCGATAATGATCAAGGATTCGGATGTTGCTGATTTGAGTATATTTGCTGTCTCCAACATCTCCGCCATGAATGTCGAGACGCCTTTTAATTGTGAGTCACTGGCGCCAACTCTAGCTAGGATGCTGTCAAACAAGGTCAGCTCTGCTTCCGAGCAAGGTACAAAGCATCCAATTTGGGCGAGAAGAGCAATGACACCGATCTGGCGGATGTATGTCGACTTGCCGCCCATGTTCGGTCCAGTGATGATCAAAAACTCCGAACTTCCTCGAATGAGAGACACGTCGTTTGTAATGAATTGGATATCATCCTGCATTTCCATGCAAGGGTGGCGTGCCTCTTTGAGTATTGTATTTCCCTCGCCTCGAGGGTGCATCTTGGGGCGGACATAAGAGGCAGGAGCGTGAACAGAGACATGGGCGAAGCTGACGATTACATCAAGGTGAGCAAGTACCCCCGCGAGCTTCTCGATGACAGGGCAATACGACGCAGCAACGCTGACGACCTCGCTTACTAGTCCACTCTGGGTCCGATTGTAATTATCTGAAAGTTGGTCATGTTCTCGCCGCATTGTCTGCATAGTCGATGTTGTGAAATAAACACCGTTCTTCTGCGTCGAGCACTCTTGATACTGCTTTTTGTTCCGTATGCAGCTTGCTTCTGTCCTGGTGAGTCGGAAGCACCAGCCGTGTACTCTGTGATTCTCAAGGAATAACTTCTTCTCTGTATCTTGGTCGAGGTCCTTGCCGACTTTTCTGTGCTCTACTTCCATGTCGTATTTCAGCTTATCGAGCCTCTTCCGTATGATTCTGAGGCTTTCATCAAACTCTGGCTTGATGATAAATTCGTGGTGGTCAAGAGCATCAAGGTCTACAGTTGTTTCAACCATCTCTTGCAGTTTAGCTAAACTATTCGAATAATCCACAAGCTTCGAGGTGTATTCTGCGTCTAGGGGATCTTTATATTGTTCATCCATGACCCCCTCTAGCGTGCCGATGAAGCCTGGTATCCGGATGACTACTTGATATGCCCTTACAACATCCTCCAAATTTGCAAGCTTTCTTTGAAATCTTTTAGCTAGCCTATAAAGGTCAGGTATTGAACGTAGATGCTCCTCTTGCATTGTCTGTCGAAGCTCAGTGTCCGTCACAAAAGCTTCTACCAGCTGTTGGCGTCGTTCGATCTCCTCTAAGCTCATCAAGGGTTGTTTGAGCCATTGGGCCAGCAGGCGACTTCCAACGGGTGTCTTGCAATGATTTAAAAGCCCATACAAACTCATATTCTTCGAACCATCTCGTGGCCCAGGCATAAGATTAAGGGCTTTGAGCGCCGAAGCATCCAGCTTCATGTACTGGGACAGATCGTGCTGGTAGAGCTGGTACTCTCCAAAGTTAGAAGGGTCGGACAGGACTCCGAGATACTTAATAAGAGCGGCCGCCGAGCCCATTGCCAACTTCAAATCAGTCTGAGGCAGTGTTCCTGCGGTTCGTTCGTCTCGTAGAAGCCTAGTCAAGTCTTGTTCAATGTCTTTAGTTCCAAAGTCACCAATGCTTCTCTCGGAAATCGCAATGCCACAGTTGTCAGCGATAGTCCGTAGTTTGGCTAGCTCTCCATCCTTCTTTTGAGTATCGGCTTGGATCAAGCATTCTTTGACGCCGAGCTGAATCAATAGGGATTCAAGATTTGAGTAGAGATCGTTGTCAAGGAATTCGCTAACACCGAGCTCTCGTACGCTTGCATCCGCAAAGCAGACGCCAACGTTCCGTGCTTCCGATGCCTTTGCCGTGACTTTCACCGCAAGTATTATCGGCGCAGAGTCCATTTGACCGCCGAGCTCATCCTCGACATCTTGCAGGTTTCCTGGGGAAGCTTGCTTCCTTATTTTCCATTGCATACGGCCAGTGGTCTCCCAAATTTCAACTCTCTTGCTTAGCCTAAAGAGTGCTTCTCGTAGGAAACTACGGTATACGGTTACGGTCATCGTGACAGAGGGAAGTCCGGTTTCTGCCTTGCCGAGCTGGCGGATGACAGATGTAGTTTTGTAGACCTGGGGAAGCCGTCAGTCAGGAAGGGGTCTGGCAGGGTTCTGATGGTCACAGAAGCTCACTGTTCGTGCAATAAAGGCCGCATCATCTCCGTGAGCTGTATACCAATCACCCCGATCAAAGATCCGAATAGTCTCGTCATCTTTTACTGGAAGGCCTCGAAAGAAGCGGATGAACCCGACCTCGTCGTCGACCTAACACAAAGTGAGCAATAATGGATAATTGACGGGAACGGCTAAGCACCTTGAGCTCTGGTCTTGATGACATTATGTGAGTGTAGTCAGTTATCTACAGCAGATCAGTTGAAAGAGAGCACGTTAATAAAACTAAAATGCTCGAGTCACGCAATAGATCTGATCCATAAAAGAGCACTGGAAAATTATTTGAACTTCGCGTGACGCGAGGATTTGATGAACGCGTTTTACGATGTCAGGAAGTCTCACGCGTTAGTTTTAACATCTGAAAGATTCAAATGATGAGATAATACTGTGCAGGGCTAGAATTTAGGCAGCTTAGTCCCGCGTGTTGTATCAACCAACCTCCCTACTCAAGCCCATAACATCCTGCAACGATCACATGCAGACTAGGTCCTTACGAGGCCGGGGAGACGCACGGAGAGAGTGCTCAGCACCCCCCAACCCAGGCCGACTCTCAAAAATACATATTCTCGCTTGACTAGATGAAGAGGATGGACACATCAACATTCGAACTGTGTGTACCATGGTCTTGAAGACGTTGAACAGATTGTCGTGACTTTTGGTTATGAGGAGGAGACAGCGAATAGGTTCAAAACGAATCGGCCGACATGAGTCAGAGGTGGTGAAGAAATAAAAGCATAGGCCATTGCTTGGGATGCGGGCACGGAATATGTCATATTTATAATCGCAAAGTGCAGCGTAAGCTCAGAGGGAAAATGGAGAAAACGCTGTGCATACGGAGTACTATGTGTATAGACCGGGGAAATTACATAGATTCTTTCTTTTTGATTATTCTACTTTCTTTCGCACATGTCGATTTTGCTTACTTCACAGCCCAAGTGCCAAGTCTGTCGCAACATGTTGCGCTGAACTGCTTGCAGTTTTATTTCCGATCGATCGATTCAGTGATCTGAGTTGATAGGTACGCTTTGATTATGAAGGGTGCATGTCTGACTCTGCTTGCGATGCAGTACGATTACAAAGCTGTCACGTAACACCTATGGTCTCAGATATTTATGCCATTGCTTTTACAAGGTCGGAGAGGGCGTGCAAATTCCTACCTTCTCTTTTCGACACCGAATGTCTTCTATGTATCTTTAGTATTTGGAAAGAGAAGATTTAAAAGAATCTAAGCGTCGCCATTTGGCTCTGGAACAACGCCTAAAGCGATACGCGAAAGAGTACGAGTGGATACTAGAGAAGATGCCGGCCACGGTACTGGAGGGAGTGTCCGTGACGCCAGACGACACATCTTTCGACTACATCATCTGCGGGTATGCTTTCGTTCGCACAGTTTTAGATAGACATTCCGTCGCTAAGCTCAGGCCATTAGGGGAGGTACATCGGGCTCAGTCATCGCAGGCCGCCTCGCAGAAACACCCAATGTATCCGTCCTAGTCATCGAAGCCGGCCGGCACAACAGTCTGATTGAGAACACCCAAATGGTTGGCGGATGGTCACAGAATTTCGGCGGAGAAGACGGTCTTTGCTTGCTCACTGTGACCAATACACCAACCTCAACATGCTGATCGTGAAATCAACTAGATTGGAATCTCGAAACAGAACCATCGCCTGGACTTAACGGGCGTCGAGTGGCAGCTAGCCGGGGAAAGTACCTTGGAGGATCCACCGGCTGCAACGGCTCTCTTTGTATCCGGGGAACTAAAGATGATTTCAACAAATGGGAACTAGAAGGGTGGAGCGGAGATGAAGTTTTCTCCTACATGAACAAAGTACTGTGCATGCAACCGACCAAAAGTGGATTTCGTACTGAACCCCCTGCGCAGGCAGAGACTTTCCATTCAAAACCATGGTTCGACGCCGACCTCTCAAATCACGGAACCACAGGACCGCTACATACAGAACCGCACGACCTAGCCCCTATCTCCAAACTACTCCTGCAGTCCTTCGAGTCCCAAGGCCTCAGGAAACAAGACGATATGTTTTCCAGCGGTAACAATCCTCACGGCTGCGGCCACGCACCCAGAACCGTGCACCAGGGCATGAGAAGCACAGCCGCCGATTTTCTCCGGAAGAGCGATGCGAACCTGGCCATCCTCAGGGAGACCACCGTTGATAAGGTCATTCTTACCCGAGAAGGCGGTGGGGAAATCAAAGCATCCGCTGTGCGCATTATTGACAAAGCTGGGAATGCGAGAATGATAGACGCGAAAAGGGAAGTCATAGTCAGTGCGGGTGCTTACTGCACGCCTGCTATCTTGCTCCGCTCGGGGATAGGCGCGGCCGGCGAGCTCGAACAACTCGGTATCGAGTGTAAAGTGGACCTGTCCGGTGTAGGAAAAAATCTCCTTGACCACCTGGTAATTTTTGGCCTGCCCCTGCACAACCTACCCTAGCATCTCTCATTTCAAACTGACGTCCCCCCCAGATTGTCTTCCTACACTACGAAGTCTCGAAACCGAACCTTACAACCGACGCCCTAATCCACCACCCCTCTGCCTACCAAACCTCCTACACCCAATGGAAAACCCACAAGACGGGCTTCCTCTCCAGTTCGTATCCCGTCCTTCCCTTCCCATCCCCAAATACCTCCTAACCCAGGCGCCCCCCACAGCCTTTCCCTTCGGCGCCTTCGCCTACGCCCGCCTAGATAACCGCCTCGCCTCCTCACCCCTGTGGACCAGCAGCCTCAGCCAAAACCCCGGCCGAGACCCCATGGACCTTCTCTCTAGCCAACCGCACGTCGAATTCTTCACGACGGAATGCTATCTAGGGAACAAAACCCACGATTTCCCATCCCAGGAAAATCAGCACGCGTTTGCTCTCATTGTCCAACTGTTCTCGCCAAGATCCAGGGGGACGGTTAGCATTAAAGGTGGGGATTGCACTATGAAAACGGTGATAGATCATAATTACCTAGGGGAGGAACTGGACGCGGAGGTTTTGGGGGTGGCGTGCGAGTGGGGAAATGAGATTGTAATGGAGGGAAAGGGGACAAGAGGAGTTGCCGTGGGGGGATGGCCGAGGGGGAGTAGACATCATTTGTTGAATGAGAGGGAGGAGTGGAAGGTGTTTGTGAGGGAGCAGGCGACTACTGGTGGGTCTTTCTCCTTGTTTTCTTAGTTTCCTGCGAGGGGAATGGGTTCAGATTTTTCTTCCATTGGGGTTGGCGAGTTTGAACATTCTTGGTTCTCAGGCTGATTGTTGACAAAAAGGTTATCATCCCGCCGGAACTGCAAAAATGGGCAAAGATGACGATGCGATGGCCGTGTTGGACGAGAGACTCAGAGTTCGTCGAGGCGCTGGCCGAGATGAGAACCGAAACGGGTATTCAGGTGGAAGCTCAGGGGCAGTAATTAGAGGATTCAGAGTAGCGGATTGTTCGGTTATGCCAGAGTTGAACTGCGGACATACGCAGATGGTGGCGTATGCGGTTGGGGAGAAGTGCGCTGATATGATTAAGGAGGATTGGGGGGATGGGGTTGGCGGGGAGTTAGCCTTCGAACAAATTATTGTTTGACATATCATACACCAATTCGCTGTTTAACCGTGATACCTTGATAGAATGAAAACATCCGAATTGCAACGACAATCAAAATCGAGAAAGGAGCAGTAGAAAACAAAGAGCGACAAGATTAAAGTAAATTGAATGTGACACGCTTCAAGTAATTCATCTGCACGCCGAATTTGAAGCAGTTCATCGTTGCGATCGAAACGACCGGCATGTCTGATCAATTCCTTTACAAATCAATTATTCAATCGGGCTAAAACACGAATATACGTCTGCCTTGAATCATAATGCCGTTTATTCTGGTATTTGGCCATGTTAGAGCATGGTTGGTTCGAAGACTTTCGCCTCTCGTTCTCGAGGTCTTACATGACTTGGGCTCATTGACTCTTATTTTTCTAGGCACATGGGATAGGCATGCCACATCATACAGTAGGTCCCCCAATTGGACCTTCATGAGTTTCGATTCTCACTTGATTCTCAGTCGCCTATTATAATTGTGCAATGTATGCATAAGGCTTTTCAGTGTTTAGCTTTGTTGTCCTGTTAATTGTCTCATTCCTCATGTGTGAGACATGGGCGCTCCTTGCTCACCCCAGATCAAGTACATATGTTTCCTAAGATCCCTAGACCGTGTTGGATGCTTTTTGCAAGACTAGAACAATGGCTGGGAACTGGACACTCCCTCCAGATACCAAATACGCGCGCATACTTCTCATTACCTATTGTGTAATTGTCACAGCCTTCTGCTTCCACTTCCTTCAGCTGGCTAAAACCAGCTTTCTCTTTCAAGCCTCCGAATCTCTTCCACAAAATGCCTCCGTAGACATACCTGATTTCCCTAGAAAGATTTGGCAAACTGGGAGGACCAGTGCCGTGGGATTAGCCAA
>JAABUP010010994.1_pt1 | contig 10463 bp, 7 predicted proteins | sample 5559201 | NCBI WGS metagenome assembly JAABUP01 (sample SAMN10711887, study PRJNA513373) | rock metagenome | isolation source: Antarctica rocks | place: Antarctica | reverse complement strand
CAGCACCAGCTCGGAGACGATGCTGGGCAGGGTGTTGGCCAGGTTGAAGGAGCTGCTGGCCGCCTCGAGGCCGATCACGTAACCCAGCGCGGCGATCTTCGCGAACCCGGTGATCCGGCTGATGAGTGTCGGCACGGCCATCGACCCGGTGGTTCGGAGGAGGCCGGCCGCAGCGGAGCGATCGACAGGCGCGACATTGGGGCCGCCAGGCCCGGAGCCGCCAGGCCCTGCTCGCCCAAGCTCAGGTCCGCCGAATCCGGGTCCGACGACTGGCATCGTGCCCGTGTCCGAGTGGTCGGCGACGGCTGGGTCCAGCACTGCGTGCTCCCGCCGCTCGCTGCGCAGCGGGCGGTTCACGACATCACCCGCCCCTCGTCGGCGGAGTCCGGTTGACCGCGGAAGCGGTGCCAGAGCCGTCGGGTAACGAGCACCAGCAGGAGCAGGGCGGCCCCCCCGGTGAGGGCTGCGGTGGCCGTGCCGTAGGCGGTGGAGCGCACCAGCAGGCGCGTCGACGGCCCGACGCTCTGGCCGCCGACCGTGGTCAGCGACACGTCGACGGCGAACTGGCCCGCACGGGTTACCGAGGTGGGCAGCATGAGTTGGCGTTGGCTGCGGGCGGGCAGCTGCTGCACGCCGACGTCGGTGACCTGGAGGCCGGGAGGCCCGGAGATCGACACGTGGATGTCCATCGCGACCGGTAGGTCGTTGCGTACCACGAGCAGTAGGGGGCTCTGTTCCGACGCGAGAGTGTACGGACCGCCCGGGGTCTGCAACGACACCTGGGACAACAGTCGGGTTAGCACGCCGCCGACGCCGCTGGCGGGTGGGGCGTCACGGGCGCTGGACAGGGAGCGCACCAGGTCCTGACGCAGCGGGTCGACGATTGCGGCGGGCTGCACCTGCGCCTGCACGTCGGCGCGGGCCGAGCCCGCGAAGGAGGCCAGTTGGGCGCCGGCCCGAACGACGGCATCGGTGATGGCGCTGGGCAGCTCACCCGAGGTGGCCCGCAACGGGTAGTCGAGCTTGACGCCGCTGACGCCGCTGACGCCGGTGGCCGCCGAGCCGACGAGCGCTGGTAGCGACTGGGACGTCGCGAGGTTGGCGGAGAGCAGGCTGCGCACGGTCTGCAGCACGGTCGTGGCCTCGCCGCCGTCCACCGTCCACGTCTGCGGGGGGGCCAGGACCACCGTGCTCGGCGCTCCGGTCGGCGCTCCGGTGACGCCGACCAGCGCCGGCCACGAGAGCGCGCCGAGCGCATCCTGCAGCGCCAGCGTGCGGCCGTCCCTGGTGGCGCTGCTCGGGCCCTGCTGGGCAGGCCCGTCACCGGGGCGCGGCGCGGCACCGGTGGCGGCGAGCGCAACAGCCGAAGGCGGATCGAGCAGCACCGTGGCCAGGGTGGCGGCGTCGACCGTGGTGCGCACCAGTCGCTGGGTGGGGGCGAGTGTGGTGTTGGCCGCACCGGTAACCGCGTCGGCTGACAGCAGCACCCGGCTCTGGCCCAGCGCCGCCAGACCCGCGGCGGCGCCCGTGGTCAGGGCGCCACTGGTGGGCCAGGTGAGTCCGGGGATACCGGGGACACCGGTGATCCGTCCGACCGCTGCCGAACCGTCGTTGACTGCGATACCCACCTGGTCGCCGAGCCCAGCTCGGGCGGCGGCGTTGATATCGAGTTGTGCCCACGGGAGGGCCATGACGCAGGTGTCGGCGGCCACGCCGCGCAGCCGGGTCAGCCAGCTGGCGGCGATCTGGCCACCCGACCCGGTGGACACCCCACCTGCTGCGGTTTGCACCCGGTAGCCTCCGCTGCCCGCCATGGCCTCCGCGGTGACCAGTAGGTCGGGGTCCAGGGCCAGGCACACGCTGTTGCGTAGCCGCCGGTCGGGATCGGTGGTCGTCGATGTCGCCGCACTCAGCGAATTGAGAAGCTGGTACAGCCGTCCCCCTGGGGCCAGCGACGTGGCCAGCTCGTCGTCGCTGAGTAGCGGCGGCTCCCCGGGGGCAACGGGCAGCAGGCGGGGACGGTCGGCCAACGGCCACAGCAACGTCAACGCTGGCGGAGCGCCCGCCGGAACGCCTGGCGGAGCGCCCGCCGGAACGCCTGGCGGAGCGCCCGCCGGCTGCGCCGGGGTGGCGGGCAGGCTCTGTACGGGCAGCAGGAAGTGCACGACGTCGAGTCGGGCGGTGGAGCCGAAATCGGGTCGGCCGTTGACGTTGACCTGCACCGGGTACACACCTGGGTCCGTGAGCGCGAGCGACCTACCGGCGCGCCCGCTCACCGGCAGCGTGAGGGTGAAATCGACAGCGTCACCGGGGCTCAGCTGGGTAGCGATGCGGGTGAACGGGCCGGTGGAGTCGAACTCCAGGGGCCCCGTGCGCAGGGCGGTGCGCAGCTCGGCCGCGGTACGCACGGCCGGCGCGCGCTCCAGCCGAAGGTCCAGCTCATGGACGTCGCGGTCACCGGTATTGCGTAGCGAACCGCGCACCGTCACCTCGGTAGTAGTCGACATCACTGTGCTCGGAGACACCGACGACACCTGGATGGTGACGAAGCGTGGCGCCGACAGTGGGCCTTGCGCCGGGGGGCTCTGCGTCGGGGGGCTCTGCGTCGTTGGGCCCTGCTGAACCGGCGTGGTCGTCCCCGCGGCAGCGACCCCCACCTGCGCGAGTGGTGCGCCAGCCGGGGCGAGGACTCCGAACAGCAGCGCGAGCACGGTGGTGGCGCCGCGCGCGAGCGCGCTCATGGGTGAGCTGGACCACCGGGCGCATACCCGTGGCCAGGTGCGCCCGCCCCGCCGTCGCGCTGCGGTGCGCTCGACCGGGCGATGACCTCGCTGGCCGCGCGCACCAACCGGCGCTCGTCGGCGTACGCCAGGCGGGTGCCCAGCTCCGCCAACAGCACCCATGCCACCTCCGTGACCTCGACGTCCTCGTCGGACAGCTCCCCGCCCAGGAAGCGCAGGAGGAAGTGGTGCACCGTCTTGTGTATGCGCCGACCCTCGGTGACGAACCAGTAGTCGATGCTCCCGAGTGGGGCGAGTACCTGGCCGCTGATGCCGGTTTCCTCCGCCACCTCGCGTTCGGCCGCCTGCTCGGCGGTTTCCCCAATCTCCAGGTGACCCTTGGGCAGCGACCACAACAGCCGCCCGCGCCGATCGGTTCGTCCGATGAGCGCCGCGCGTTGCTGCTCCGGCGGACCGTCGAGGCCCTTGACCACGAGGCCGCCAGCCGACGTTTCGTCCACGGTGCGCATGCGCGAACGGCCGCCGCGGCGCTGCTCGCCCGCCCGGCGTGTGCCCGAACGCTGGCCGCCCCGCCGGCGCGCACCACCAGAGCGCCCCGAACCCCCAGCTCCGGTCGGCGCGGCGGGTTGTCCGGTTGCGCCTGCCCGCGGCGCCGGACGGGGCGCCCGGTCGGCTGGCTCGGAGGAGGACACGAACCCGATGGTAGTGCGCGCCATGTGTGGCGCCGGGAACACCGGGCTGGTGTCACCGGGCTGGTGTCACCGGGTTGGGCCACCCGGTGGTGTCACTACGCTGGGTTGTCATGACCGCTGCAGCGCCGACCCCTCGGGCCGACGAACGCCGCGCTCGCCTGCTGGCCGGGGCCCAGGTCACCCTCCGCGGACTTTCCGAGGTGCTCGACCCCCTGGCCGCCCGCTTCGCGGCCGCTGGACATCAGCTGCACCTAGTGGGAGGCAGCGTGCGCGATGCGGTGTTGGGTCGCCTCGGCACCGACCTCGATCTCACCACCGACGCCCGGCCCGAGCAGGTGCAGGAGTTGCTGCGCGGCTGGGCGCAGGCGCAGTGGGACACCGGTATCGCGTTCGGCACGGTGAGCGCGGCCAAGGACGGCCAGCAGATCGAGATCACGACGTACCGCGCCGACGCCTACGACCGGGTGAGCCGTAAACCCGAGGTGCGCTTCGGCTCCGCGCTGTCCGAGGACCTCGTGCGCCGGGACTTCTCGGTCAACGCCATGGCCATCCGCCTCGGCTCGGAGTCCGAGTTCGTCGACCCCCACGACGGCCTCGGTGACCTGCTTGCCGGTGTGCTGGACACCCCCGGTGCACCGCAGGACTCCCTCGCCGACGATCCGCTGCGGATGCTGCGCGCGGCGCGTTTCGTCTCCCAGCTCGGGTTCCGGGTGGCGCCGCGGGTGCAGGAGGCGATGGCAGAAATGGCGGGGGAGATCACCCGCGTCAGCCGGGAGCGGGTGCGTGCCGAACTGGACAAGCTGCTGTGCGGCGAGCACCCCGGTGAGGGTGTGGACCTGCTGGTCACCACGGGCCTGGCCGAGCTGGTGCTGCCCGAGGTGCCTGCCCTGCGGCTGGAGATCGACGAGCACCACCAGCACAAGGACGTCTACGCCCATTCCCTGACCGTGCTGCGGCAGGCCGTCGACCTGGAGCTGGCCGATCCTGCGCACCCGAGCCCCGATCTGGTGCTGCGCTGGGCGGCGCTGCTGCACGACGTCGGCAAGCCGGCGACCCGTAGGCACGAGCCGGGCGGCGGCGTGAGCTTTCACCACCACGAGGTGGAGGGCGCGAAGCTGGTGCGCAAACGGTTCAGGGCGTTGCGGCACTCCACGCAGGTCACCGAGGACGTGGCCCGGCTGGTGTTCCTGCACCTGCGCTTCCACGGGTACGGAAAGGGCGAGTGGAGCGACTCGGCCGTGCGCCGCTACGTCACCGACGCCGGCCCGCAGCTGGCCCAGCTGCACAAGCTGGTGCGGGCCGACTCCACCACCCGCAATGCCCGCCGCGCCGCGGCTCTGCAGGCCACCTACGACGACCTTGAGGCTCGCATCGCCCGCATCGCCGAGGCCGAGGACCTGGCGCGGGTGCGGCCCGATCTGGACGGCAACGCGATCATGGAGCTGCTGGGGATACCGGCTGGCCCGGTGGTCGGCCGGGCGTGGCAATACCTCAAGGAGCTGCGGCTCGACCGCGGTCCGCTGTCCCGGGACGACGCCGCGGCGGCACTGCTGGCCTGGGCTCGCGACCAGGGACTTCAACCACCCCGCTGAGCGGGAACCGGAGGGGTGGGCTGACCTGCTGCTGGCCGGGCGCGCGCTGACCCGAAGGCGCGGTGGCTGGCGGGTGTGGGAACCGTCCGGGCCAGGTGCGCGTCGGAGTGCTCATGAGCACCGGCGGCATCGCCTACTCCTTCGGCACCGGCCACGATCCGCCCACCGGCTGGACCTCGCCCGCTGATGTCGACCTCGACGGCGACGGGGTGCTCGACGGAGTTGCGCTCGACTTCGACGGCGACGGCCGCGTGGACGACGCACTGTGGGACTCCGACGGCGACGGTGTTGCCGACCGCTCGGTGCTCGACCTGGACGACGACGGGACGCCCGAGCACGCCTACCGCGACCCGGCCGGGCTGGGCACCTGGACAGAACCGGCCACAGCCCCTAGCCCAGCCGCAGCCCCCGACCCGGCCGCAGCCCCCGACCCGGCCGCAGCCCCCAGCCCCGACCCGGCCACCCCGCATGAGCGGTCGCCGGGGAACCCGCCGGGCGCGGCGGAACTGAAGTGGCACGACACTGCAGGTGTAGCGCACACCAGCACGATCAGCATCGACTCCGACGGTGATGGCCGGGCCGACGTGGCCACCGTGGACGCAGACCGGGACGGCCGCAGCGACGATGCGGTGGGCGACTCCGACGGTGATGGGGTGGGTGACCTGGTGCTGGTCGACACCGACGACGACGGCCGAATGGAGACGGCGTACACCGATACCGACGGCGACGGTGAGCTGGACACCAAGCTGGTGGACTCCGACGGTGACGGCATCGTGGACGTCACGCTGCGACCGGGCCAGGCGGGTTTCGACTGGTGAACCGCGGATGCGATGACAAGGCGGCGATGGCGACTGTGGGGACCCAGAGGTAGCCGGGCCAGAGCGCGAGTTGTTCGCGGGAGTACACCGAGGTCCGCACGGCCCGGCCAGGTTCGCTTTCGGGCGCTACTGCACCGGATTGGAGCGTCGTGCGACGATGCTCCCGAACGTGATGTGCCCGTCGGGGTTCAGGGCGCGCTGCACGGCAGCTGGCGCCTGCGCCACTCGTTGCCCCCACTACGTCCGCCTGGCTCGCCGTGGGAGGCTCGCACGATGTCTACCCATGACGTCACCAACCAGGCCCCCCCGCTGGTGGACCATGATCCGGCCGACGATCCGGCTCTGCTGGAGGCGCTGCACCGCGAGGGGGCGGGGTGGGCGGAGGAGCGGTTGCACGAGGTGGGGCGCCTGGCGGGCAGCGCGCAGGCCCAGGAGTGGGGCCGCCTCGCCGAGGCGCACCCGCCGGTGCTGCACACCCACGACCATTACGGCCACCGGGTGGACGAGGTGGTCTACGACCCGGCCTATCACCAGCTGATGTCGCGCGCCGTCGGGTTCGGGCTGCACGCCGCGCCGTGGGCCGAGCAGCGGCCGGGGGTGCACCTGGCCCGTGCCGCGCAGCTGCACGTGTGGACCCGTACCGACGCCGGCCACACCTGCCCAATCTCCATGACCTACGCCGTGGTGCCCGCACTGCGCGCGAACCCTGAACTGGCGGCCGCATACGAGCCCCTGCTCACCAGCATCTCCTACGATCCCGGCCTGCGGCCGCCGTTGGGCAAGCGCGGGCTCACGGCCGGCATGTCGATGACGGAGAAGCAGGGCGGTTCCGACGTGCGGGCGGGCACGACCCGCGCGGTGGCCCAGGCCGACGGCAGTCACCGGCTGACCGGCCACAAGTGGTTCACGTCAGCCCCGATGTCGGACGTGTTCCTGGTGCTCGCACAAGAGGCCGGTGCCGGGCTCTCGTGCTTCTTGCTCCCGCGGGTACTACCCGACGGCACCCGCAACGGCATGGCCCTGCAGCGGCTGAAGGACAAGCTCGGCAACCGGTCCAACGCCAGCAGCGAGGTGGAGTACGACGGGGCGGTGGCCTGGCGGGTCGGGGAGCCGGGCCGGGGCGTGCGCACCATCATCGAGATGGTCAACCTGACCAGGCTGGACTGCATCATCGGCGCCGCGTCCGGTATGCGGACCGGGGTGGAGCACGCCACCCACCACGCCACCCACCGTGCCGCGTTCGGCCGCCCGCTCGTGCAGGCGCCGCTGATGCGCAACGTGCTGGCCGACTTGGCCGTCGAGTCCGAGGCGGCCACCACTGTCGCGATGTGGCTGGCCGGGCTGACCGACCGGGCGCTGGCCGGCGACTCCCACGCCGTCACCCTGCGCCGCGTTGGCCTTTCGGTGAGCAAGTACCACGTCTGCAAGCGCGGGCCGGTGCACGCCGCCGAGGCGCTGGAGTGCCTGGGCGGCAACGGCTACGTCGAGTCCTCGGGCATGCCGCGGCTGTACCGCGAGGCTCCGCTGCTGAGCATATGGGAGGGCTCCGGCAACGTGGCCGCGTTGGACACCCTGCGGGCGCTGGCCCGGGAGCCGGAGAGCGTCGCGGTGTTCTTCGATGAGCTCACCTCGGCCGCCGGCGCCGACGCACGGCTGGACGCCGCCGTGGCCGCGCTGCAGGACGACCTGCTCGACGTGAGCAGCCTGGAACTGCGCGGGCGGCGGGTGGTGGAGCGGATGGCCCAGCTGCTGCAGGGCGCCCTGCTGGTGCGCGGCGGGCACCCGGCCGTGGCCGACGCGTTCTGCGCGAGTCGGCTCGGTGGCGACTGGGGCTCGGCGTTCGGCACGCTGCCGTCCGGTGTGGACACCGCGGCGATCATCGCCAGGGCCACCCCCAAGGTGGGCTGATCCTCAGGCGGCGAGCGCCGGAGCCAGGGTGCGGGTGAGGAAATCCACCTGGGCGTCGACGGAGCGAGTGAACATCTCCCCGGTGTAGATGTCGAAGTGCCCGCTGGGCAGCGACAGCACCTCGACGGGGCCGGGCACGGCTGCGGCCACCGCCCGCACGGCCGACGGTGGCGCGACGTTGTCGTCCTCGGCCACCACCAGCAGCACCGGGCAGCGCAGGTGCTTGGCTGCGGTGACCGGGCGGTTCAGCGCGATGCGCAGCACCCCACGGGCGCACATCTCGTTGCGGAACGTCGGACCCATGATGGCCTGGTAACCGATCTCGGCCCCGGGAGCGGCGATGGCGGCGAGCGCACCCGGTGCGCCGACGACGGGAATGTGGTGCGGGGGGCGGCGCGCCACCGCGTGGAGCACGTCGCGCAGGGCGTGGGCGGTGATGCGGGCGACGTGGCGAACGCCGGACACGCGAAGCATGAGCAGCAGCGCGCCGAACCCGTCCATGGCTGCACCCTGGGCGATCACCGCGGCGATGCGGCCATCGGCCGCGGCCACCGGAATCACGTGTCCACCCGAGTACGAACTGCCCCACAGCACCAGCCGGTCCGGGTCGACCCCGTCGATGGCGCGCGCGGCGGCGATGGCTGAGTGGTAGTCCTGCCGGTGCCTGCGGTGGTCGACGTCCTGGCGCGGCCGACCCTGGGAGGTGCCGTAGCCGCGGTAGTCGAAGAGCACCACCTCGGCCCCCGCCTGCGCGAAGCGCTCGGCGAACGGCGCCAGCCCCGCGTCCTTGGTCGCACCGAACCCGTGCGCCATGATCACGCACGGTCGCCCGTGCGGTCCGGTCAGGGCGTCACCGTGGCCGCGAAGGCGCCACCCGGAGCAGCGGACGCCGTGGCTGTCGAACGCGAACTCCTCGGTGGGCACTGCTGCTCCTCTCGACGTGGTCGTGCTCACACCACGCTAGTCCAGGTGCACCGCCGGAAGAACCCGCCGAACCCGGTCAACCGTGCGGCTTGCGTTGGCTCACCAGCAGGTGGCCCACCAGGCCGACGGCGTAAACCGCGCTTCCCACCAGAGCCAGCGCCACCGATCGTCCGTCGGCCGGCACCACCAGGGCCGCGGCGGCCACGGCCAGCACGTAGGCCACGTTGAACACCGCGTCCTGCAGTGCGAAGACCTGCCCGCGGTGGGGGTCGTCCACCTGCAGCTGCATCGCGGCGTCCGCACTGAGCTTCACCACCTGCCCGGCCGTGCCCAGCACGAAGGCCGCAAGCAGGACCGGCCCCTGCTCGAGGGTGGGCACCAGCAGCACCTGCGCCGCGAGCGCGACACCAAGCGCCACGGTGATCGTCTTGCGTTTGCCCAGCCGCGCCACCATGAGCGGAGTGAGTACCGCGGCGAGCAGCAGGCCCAGCGCTCCCACGGCCACGAACTGCCCGAAGCCCGCGATGCCGGCCGGCAGCAGCGAACTCCGGCCGGTGAAGGCATAGCGCACCAGCAGCAGGGCCAACAGCGTGTTGATGCCGAACGCGATCCGGTGCGCACCGAGGGCGAGCAGTGCCGCCGCCACCCCCGGGGCGTGCCAGGCCGCCCGCAACCCGCGCGTCAGGCCGGCGGCCACGGCCCGCAGCGCCGGCACCTCGCCGGGCGCACGCACACCAGGACCCAACGCCTGGCTGGCGTAACCGGCGGCGATGAGCCCCGCCGAGAGCGCGCCCAGCGCAGACACCATCGTGGTGATACCCGAGCCGACGTCGCCTGCGCCGACCACCGAGCGCACGCCGAGCGCGCTGCCCGCGCCCAGCACGGCGACCACCGAACCGGCGGTGGCCAGCACCGAGTTCACGGTGACGAGCCGTTGCGGTGCCACCACGTGCGGCAGCGCGGCGGAGAGCCCGGCCAGCACGAAACGGCTCATCCCGGTGGCGCCGAGTGCGCCGAGGAACAGCCAGGTGCGGTCCACCCCGCCGATCAGCGCGGCCGACACCACGACGATGAGGACCGCCCGCATCACGTTCGTCCACAGCAGCACCCGTCGGCGGTCCCAGCGGTCGAGCAGTGCCCCCGCGAACGGGCCGAGCACCGAGTACGGCAACAACAGGACCGCGAGTCCGGCGGCGATCGCGGCGGGGTCGGCGCGGTGCTCGGGGTTGAACAGCACCGCGCCCCCCAGTGCGGCCTGGAACAGCCCGTCACCCCACTGTGCGGCGAAGCGGACGGCCACCAGCCGGCCGAGACCGGGATTGGTACCGATACAGGTGCGGACGGCCGTTCGCCTGCTCGCTCGCGCCGTCGCCACGACAGTGAGGCTACGTCGGCGGCGGTTGGCCCGTTGCGCACCCGAGGAGCGCAGGCCTCAGTGGGCGAAGTGCGTCTCCGACGACTCCCCACCGCCCCGCCGGTGCAGCCCGTCCACCACCGCGCGCAGGTCGTCGCGCAGCGTGCGCGCGAGGTCGGCGCTGAACCCCTCGCGAACGACCACCCGCAGCACGGCGACGTTGGTGGCGCGGGTGGGCATCGTGTACGCGGGCACCTGCCAGCCGCGGGAGCGCAGCTCGTGTGAGACGTCGAAGACGGTGAAGCCGTGATCACCCGTGACCGCGAAGGCGAACACCGGGATGTCCGAGCCGTCGGAGAGCAACTCGAACTCCGGCATGGCCGCGATCTGCCCGCTCAGCCACAGCGCGGTGTCACGCAGGGTCGCCATGATAC
>JAABUP010010993.1_pt1 | contig 10463 bp, 10 predicted proteins | sample 5559201 | NCBI WGS metagenome assembly JAABUP01 (sample SAMN10711887, study PRJNA513373) | rock metagenome | isolation source: Antarctica rocks | place: Antarctica | reverse complement strand
TACTCACCTTGACATACTTGATACCGTGAGGTGGATCAGGAGCTGTCTCAAGTCTGGTGCCCGACAGTCTATCCTGAGCGAAGTATGGTTTGTCCATCCATTCTCGAGCTTGCACTTGACACGCCCAGCTTCCCCAGCCGTGAGAGATGCCTTGGCCAATCACTGCAGCAGCCGCTGCTGCCACTGCTGTGGATGTGGACGGGCTCAATGCTGCTAGCTCCGGGATCAGAGCCAGCCCTTTGGCGGTAGACCCCATAGCTGAAGGGCGTCACCAGTGTCCGCAGAACCGCTACAGAGAGACTGGGCTGGTCAGGCTCGGTAGGTACAATACCTCATAACGAAGACATATATCAGGTCAAAGGTGCACTATGACGCAATGGCCTGGACATAGTCACTGCTGAAAATTTACAATGCAGTACGGAAGTCTGAGCGCAAGCTGCACTCTCAGTTACATATCGAAGTCAGGACTGATACGGGATAGATTCGTCCCTAGCAGTCAACCATAACATGCCTGTCAAGTCTTCACAAGGTCTAAGCAACATGCCAGTCAACAATAACATGCCTGTCTTCACAAGGGCTCTGGACTTCTATGACTGTTGTAGCCACCATGTGTTAATTGACACATCTTCCTGCCCTGCATCTGAATATCCAAATGAAACGACTCAACAAACTACTTGCTGGGGACTTACCGACAAAATTTTGGACATTGCTGCAGCTGTGCACAATTGAAGTGTACCAAATCCGTGCCGGCCATTCTGCATGTTTCAACATGCATTTGTTAACATGTAATTAATTCCTCCGATGACCAGTTGCACAGCACATCAGCATGCACTCGGTGCCTCAGATTGGTCTCAGCATGCTCTGAGTGCCCGACCTCATGTAATTCATGTTGTGCTCAGTCAACAACAACGACCTTGGCTTGTGCGTCAACGTTGCACTGGTTCGACGCACACCTGCAATCGGCGGCCAGGATGGTTCGTAGAAAGCAACAGAACCCGAAAGCGCTGCTGGGGCCGCCTGAGTCGAGACAACTTGAAGCTGATGTGTCGAACGGTCTCACAGCTGCGCTGCCTACACAACACTCTCGATCTCGTCCCGGCGGTCCTGCTGTGGCACAAAAGAGCTTGAAAGTTTTGACCAATATCAGAAGCCTCGACGACAATCTGCTTCCTCTTAGACATCTTCAGATAGACTGTGAGGACCTCAGGACCTCACTCATAGCTTCCGCTCAGCCTTCGCTGTGCCTCAGCATCACACCTGAATCAGGAGACTTAGACATAGCATGGAACGTCAGCACTTCAACTTCTGAGAGTCCCAGGATACTCAACGTGAGTCAGGGACAGCAATACAGTGCGTTGAGGCCCCAGTGCATTGCCGCCATAGCACGCAAACATACTGCAATGATCCTGCAGGGCACCATTGATGCCGCTACACGCTTGGCTGCTGAAGGCTTGATTAGCTTGCTACATCTCGGCAGACTTGCTGTGCAGCTTGTTCAGGCTGACCAAAGTGAGCACAGCGGCCTGTGTGTGAGCTTGCATAAATCAGCACTGGAAGTGGACCAGATACTAGGTAATAAGATGCCGTGAGCATGTTGCAATGGCTATGCATGCATGCACGGCATGTCAGTGTTTGGAATGTGGATTCCACACAGTGTTTGACTTCATCAGAAACATGCAGATGCTGAGGACCAGGTACAGCGGCAATGGCATAAGCAGCTGCAGGCTGTCTTTGCATGGCTATTGCCAGAGCATGCCATTGAAGCTCACACACCACAGCATCTGCCATCCTTGCAAGGCAAGGACATGCAGCAGCAGCAGCAGCAGCAGCAAGAATTATCCTCCAGCCAACAACAACCAGCAGCAAACAGCAGCACCTTGCATGCCTCAGTCAGCAAAGCGTCAGAAGCAGATGACAATTCAGGAGGAGAGACAGGAGGCTTTGATGTAGCTGAGCTTTATGCTGCAGTGAAGCCTGAGGGCAGTGAACCAGAGCTGGCTGGGGACAACCCAAAGTTGCGACCTACCTTGAGACCATACCAAAAGCGTGCTGCTGCCTGGATGGTGTCCAGGGAAGACGCCTCTCAGGTGCACTCTCATGTTGTGCATACACATTGATAGGCATGATGCATTTATGTCGATCGATATGTAACTTTTACATCACAATGTACATACACTATATTGTCAGCCATGTTGGAGTCATTTTCTTCTTCATCAGTGCCCATACAGAAGGGCAATGACAGCAAACCCAGGCATCCTAATGCCATCCCACATGACAGCAGGGACCATACACCACCTTCAAGACATCTTCGTTTTGGTGCTGCAACACATATATGCCAGCACTTCACAATCATGCCTGCAATCAAAGTTTCATTGCTTGAAGTGTGTCAAAAATCTGCTATTTCCTCAGGGAGTCGTATCTGACAGTACAAGCAAATGCAGGAACAGGCATGCTCAAGATTGCACCCTCTGTGGCGTGAAGTGACTGCCTTGAATGGCCGCACCTTTTACTTCAATCCCTTCACAGGCAGGGTCAGCCAGGAGCGTTTTGAGGCCCCACCCTCTGTTCAGGGGGGCATCCTGTCTGATGAGGCAAGCTTACTCCATCTGTGCTCAGCATGCCGCAAGCCACAAGCCATGCTCACCATTCCGGCCATGCCCTCTACAGAGTTGTTACAGTCTGCCTGCTCACAGTCCCTGACAATGTTTGCAACTCAACAACATGTCACGCTGCCAGGCTACAAATGTGACCATGTCGTCAGCAATGTCCTAGTGTGTAAAAAGGTCTGTATAGCGTGCTTGCTTTCATCTGTAACACACACTAGCGAAGTCAAAGCTCTGTACTGACAGGTCCTTGCACCTATGCTTGTATGCATGTGAGCATGCCAACATCTGATTTGAAGGCAGGGAAATTTGTAGCAGCTAATGTTTGGATGTATGCAGATGGGGTTAGGCAAGACAGTGGAGTTGCTGGCATGTGTGTTGGCAAACCCATTCACGCCATCAAACCATGCACAGCCTCTGCAACCAGAGCCAGGCAGCAGCAAGGTACAATCCCTGTTTCTTCACAGCAGGCCCTGTTAAAAAGCTATTTCTGCTTCTGCATTGTCATGCCAGGATGTGCAGACGCAACCTGGCTTATCTGCAAGGCTTTCAGAACAAGATTGCAAGGTTCATACACATATGGCATACATCATGGCATTGCTCATGCCACCAACACGACACAGTCATACAGCAGGTTGGCATTGTCACAATGCTTAGAGGCAAGCAACATTAGTAAAGGTTCTGGCCTATGATGCAGAGGCAGAAAGTGCAGCACCACGGCAAGCAGGATGAAACAAACGAAGAGGAGCAGGATGAGGAAGAGGAGGAGGTGGAGCACATAGACTGTGTATGTGGTGTTACAGGAGACACTCCTGGTGCCCAGCTGTATGATGGTCTGTGGCTGCAGTGTGATGAGTGCCTGTCCTGGCTGCATGGAGCTTGCGTGGGCTTCCCCAGAAGAGCACCCAAAGGTCACCACAATCTGCCTCAGTCTTTAGTAATCCCAGAACGTGGCTGTGCGTAGCTTGCTGAGACGACACAGGACCTGACATCATGTTTGTAAAGAAGCTGAGCATGCAAACCTATATGCCAAGCCTGGTGCAGTAGCCTTGCGTCTGCAGTGTATACAACAGAAGTTCCGGACAGGCAAACATGTACATCGTCTTTCACCAAAACCTGCAGCATAGCGAGACATGCATGCTGACAACATAAAGGCGGTCTGTGCAATCATTTGAATGCTTTGCAGGTGATTTCGTGTGTGGTCGCTGTACTAAGGCCAGGGCATCTCAGCAGATGGTTTCAGAGTGTGGGGCTACCCTCATAGTCTGCCCTGCCTCCATCCTGCAGCAGTGGCAGTCAGAGATCACCAAACATACTCAGCCTGGTGCACTCAAAGTCATCACATACCTAGGGCAGCACAAAACGTCCCTGGAATCAGCATCAGCCAAGGCTCCAGCCTGGCAGCATGGCCCTTTCCCAGCTTCAGCGATGGGCAACAGCGAGGACTTGAAGGGCAGAGCTGGGAAGCACAGTGGGCAGGGGGTGGTATCAGCTGGGGACTTGGCAGGGGCTGATGTGGTGCTGACGACCTATGATGTGCTGAAGAGGGATGTGCACCATCTAGCTGACCCAGATCAGCAGAGCAAGACCTTCAGGACTCGCAAGCGCTATGAGGTACCGGCAGCTTCTGTAGTCGCAAGCATGTGACAACACCAGCAGCTGCTGCTACTGCAGCTTATGTAGTTGCACGCATGTGACAGCAAGTATGTGCAGCGCAGATCTGCATGTGCAGCTGCACCAAGCCCCTGAACAAATGTGGATTTGATGGCTTCTCCTTTGTAGGATCATGAACAGTATGACATGAACACATACAGATGTGCAGCGCAAGTGCATGCATGCAGAGTGCTGTCTTCATTTTCATGTTGCATTGAATCTGCTCAGGGCATGGCTGCTGCAAGCACCGTAGATCCAGCAGCATACTCAAAACCACCTCAAAAACTTCCAATGCAATCGTCTTCTCCGTGCTGAGCTGTTTGCTATCATGTACTCAACATTTTCAGAACTGACCAGTCTGAGACACGACTCAATGCAGCAGATACATATAAAGTTGACCCAAGTGAATTGCATGACACAGGTGATTCCGACCCCGCTGACTCGCTTGTGGTGGTGGCGGGTGTGCCTGGATGAGGCTCAGATGGTTGAGAGCTCCACAGCCAAGGCAGCAGAGATGGCAAGCAAGCTGGCTGCCCGCCACCGCTGGTGCATCACTGGCACCCCCCTCAGCCGGGGCCTGGAGGACCTGTATGGCCTCTTCTACTTCCTGAAGGCTGCCCCCCTGAGTGAGAAGTTCTGGTGGAACAGGGTGTGTCAACGCCCCTATGAAGCCGGTTCCCCTGCAGGTTCGCTTCTCTTCTTCTTTCTTATTGTCACATTGGCCCATTGTGGCATCTTATTCGTAACGTATGATCATGCTGCATGCTCCCAGCAACTCACAATCGTGCTTGTTTCTTTGCAGTCTTGCTGCAGAGAGGTCGACACTATTGGCAGTATTCTTGCTAAAAGCCAATGCAGACAGCCAAGGCAGATGTGGTCTTCGAGTGAAGCGTGCTGCACAGTCAAGAATGGGTAGCAACATTCAGCTCCTCTCAGTCTACTCATGCATGACTGCAGGCAGAGCAAGGCTATTGACATTGCTCAAGCCGTCTCAAGGCGGCCTGTTATGGCGCACAGCCAAAGCAGATGTGGCACATGAGCTGGGCCTCCCACCACAGCACCAGCACACCTCCAGCCTGCAGTTCAGCGCCATAGAGCGCCACTTCTACAGCCGGCAGCACGCTGAATGCAGCCTCAGAGCCTCCTCGACCATCTCATCACAGCTGCTGTCTCAGGCAGCACAGGGCTTGGCCGGGCAGCGGCGGCTGACAGCTGCTGAAGAGAAGAAGCTACTGTTCCCTTTGCTGCGCCTGCGTCAAGCATGCTGTCACCCTCAGGTGGGCTGCTGCTTTCTCTCCCATTGCTGTCGCCCAATCTGTCTAGACTTGCTCCTCACTCTACGTCTCAGCATCCTTATTGCCAAATTGACTCACTGCACATCACTTACTCTGGCCTGACGCTGAGCTGGTACTATGGTAGACATGGATCAGTCCAGTACAAGGCAGTAGTCTCAAGTGGGCTGTTGACACGCTGGCTGTGTCATGTTCATTGCAACCCAAGTTTCTTTGCTTCAGCTGCTTTGTGGCAACTGCCATGACAGTCAGAGCTGGCCTGGTCTGCAAGAACAGAGTAAGTCGGGCCTTGACAATGTGTGTTGGGGTGACAGGTGGGTGCAGGGGGGATCAAGTCACTGGCAGCAGCCAAGGCGCCCATGAGTATGGGGGAGATCTTGGATGTTCTGGTGAGCAAGGCCAAGCTTGAGGCTGAGGATGCTCAGAGGATGCTGCTGGGGGCCCTCAACGGCCTTGCTGCCCTCATGCTACTGGAAGAGGGTGCTCCACAAACTGCCATGGCCATCAAGACTTACAGAGAGGTGGGAATTGTTGCCGCATGTTGCTAATCTGTATGTCCGTGTTTGTGATTGCACCTTACATGTCCTGGAGGGGGAGATTGTGCTTGTAGCTGGTGTCGCCCGCCAGTGTCAGCGGTATACAATCCATGCTGTGCCATTGTCATCTCCTTGCTTTAAGATCTGAGCACCCTTGAGTGTGGCTGTGAAGTCGTTCACTACAGGACGACAGCTGGAGTTCAGAAATAAATACTGTTGTCATGCAGGCCCTTGCCTTGGGTGAACAAAACAAGGAGGCAATACGATCAGACAAGCTGCAGCGGCTGCACACGCTGCACAATTTGGCCTTGCTGCTGAAGAAAGGTATCGAGGGCTTGCCTGGGGTAGCCCCCACCCTTAGAGATGGCCAGCTAGAGGTTGAAGCTCAAAGCTTGAGGGATGGCTACCTGGCTGAGAGCGTGGCCAAGCTAGCGGTGGCAGACAAGGAGTATGCTGACTCCATACAAGCAACGGCTGGCGCCTCTAATGACAAAGGCAAGCCAGGTAGGAGTTCCTGATGGATTGACTGATACATGTGCATGGATGAAGGCTTGCGCATGCAGTTCATATCACATCAGTTGGTACCTTCATGTGAAGGCTTCAAAACTGTATTAGTAGTGTCATCAGCAGTAAGCATGCAACAGGTGTGCACAAAATAGCTGACGGAGATGACTGCTCTAATGATGGCTGGATTTTCTAGTCCGACATCATCCAGTGACACACAAGCAAACAACACAGGCTGAGGCATCTGGGCAGATACACTATAGCCCTGGTGCAATCTAGACTGAACAAAAATGCTTCACATAGGACACATGTCACAATGTATCTACACGGCAGCTGATGCTTGCAAAGCCCCCTTTTCCCATGCTTGCAAAGCCCAGCCAGGCTAGTCAAACTCAGATTACAGATTGTTTCAGAACGTGCAAGCATGGTGTATGCAAAAAGCTACGATTACTTAATGTTGTTTGTTCTTGGTCATCCTAAACAATAAGCTGTCCGGAGCACCACACTACCAGTTTGTGGTTGCATGTTTCCGCAGAAGCATACTTCTTTTGTTGCTTCAGTTAAGTAGCTTTTCGCTTAACTATTTACAGCTGTAACCACGGCATTGTTAAGTGACTCACACACTATCAGGACGCTTCCTTTACTGAATCTAAAAGGTTGAGCAGCTTGCACAACACCAACACAATAGTTATAGCTATAGAGTACACCATATGCTGCGACATCACTGAAGAAATCTGCCTGCTGGTAGTCGATGTTTTCAAATCTGATGGGGCCAGCTCTGAGGCACCGCTGACCTGGTTTGTAACCATCACGGCAGCAGTGAATGGTCCATGGTGCACTTGATGAGATTGTTATTTCTGGATGTGACACATGTTGCTGGGAAGACTGCCACAGAGCCCAATAAATATAAGCTTGTTGTGGAAGCTCATGGTGGTGATCTGTGAGGTACCCCTGATCAATGCTTGTCACTCTGCTGTAGTCAATGGCTGACAAGGCTAGCTCCTTCTCTTCTGGTGTCCAGGAGGATTGCAATGCTACACTGATCATATCTCTGACAAAAGGCAAAGGGGCAGCAGCAAACAGTATCACACAGCACTCAAAAGAGCGGGACAAGAAAAGCTGTTGGTAGCGTGCCTCAGGATTGCACTGCATGTACTGCGTCAACTCGCTGTCGTCACAGCCTGAGGCATACACACGAAATCTTTCCCTAAACTGGTGGGAACGACTCTGGAAACCTGCGATGGGGGCAACTTCTGCGAGCCTCAGCAATACTCTGTCGCTGAACGCCAAGTACGAATCAGTCTTACGTTCTTCTGGATGGTCAACAAAGAATGGCACCAGCACTTCTTCTAGAATGGAATCATTGTGACTGAGCGCCAGCTTCACAAAATCGAGTCTGTCTGCGTCTGTGGACAGGTCCTTCAGCAGGTCCTTTAGAGCTCCTTGACAGATGCTTGAGAGGTATCCAAATTGCCACATGTCGGCTAGTTGCCAGGTGGTATATGCGAGGTTTAGGTCGCCCTCAGCAACCAGGTCAGCCTGTTGAAGCCGAAACTTAGCAGCGTCTAACGCAAGTTCTGCAACCCTGGGGTTCTCGTGCACTATCACACAGCCACTCTCCTGCACAGAGTTCTTGAAGCCCCCAGATGTAAGCTTAGCTCTCTACCAGGGTGACAGCATCTTGATCAAGACGCTGTTTACTTTAGTCTCACAAAAGGTAGTCTCCGCATCTGACGTTATCCCCACCGTCAGGTCCTCGTCCTCATCATCGTAAGCCAGATGGTTCATATCTTCAGAAAATCTGGGCCTCACTGAGGTGGAACACCAAAGTGATGCGCTTCGACTTGCACGCGGCTGCTAGCTCTGACCCTAATACTCAATCAATCAATCAATCAATCAATATATATTAAATGTCCTGGGGGGCAACTGGGACCCAACAGACAAGAAGTTCAGTTCAGTGAATTCATACAGACAACATTTGCTTCCTACATGCAAAGCATTCCCTAAGGAAACCACCACATGCATTTGGTTCACACAAAATCATAAAGTCTGCAATAGTACAACAGTGCTGCAGGAGGTCCAAATGCTGTGACCTGATGTGGCTGTACGCTGGGCAATCAAAAACAAAGTGCTGCTCGTCCTCCACACAATTTAATGACTTGCACACTAGACACAGCCTGTCTGTCCTATCTAGGTGAACACCGTCTGCCCAGCGGCCTGTGTCTACCCGCAGCCCATGGCATCCAAACTCCATAACTCCAATAATACTCCAAACGAATTTGCAAGCCCTACAGTCCACGTGCATCAATTAGGACGTTTGGCTTCAACACCCTTGTTCATGTTGCATGAGTTGGCAAAGCTGCTCAGTGATGTTCTGTGATTGCAAGGACTTGCTGCATGTACCTTGTGAAGGAATAATCAGTGTTGTGGGCTGGCAATCGCATGTCAGATGCAGGGTTTGGTAGCCTTAATACATTAAAACGGGCGCAATGAGTGCAAGCTAGCAAGCAATTGTATCAAACAGGTGAAACTTGATGCAGGTGAACAAACGGGGCCCAAGTCAAGGGCAAATGCGGCATCTGTGGGCGCAGCTGTGGCTAGTGGTGGTCCTGCAGACTGGTGGCTGGGTGCAATTGACCTGCTGGTGCGCAGCAGTCCCAGCCAAGGAGACAATGTAGCTGATCACATCAAGGAGCAACTCATGGAAAGAGACAGGTCAGCATGTTTGTCCTCGCCTTTCCCTTATGACTGGAATGCAAGCAGTAGACCGTGCCTTATGAGGGCAATCATCATGACAAAGTTTTCATCAGGCGCATAGCTAGCATGCAAGCTTGAGGGGTGTCTTTGGCAAGGCCAGGTCACTGCAGTGGCCCCATTCTGTCTGTCAAGCCTGCATTTTACCCTCCCCCCGGCCCCGATTGGCCATCTGTCCCCCAACTTGAGTGATGTCTCAAAAACACACAACACATTGAACACATGCAAAAAAAACATGTTCTCTTGATATGCTGTGTTCAGCAAACAATGGCTTGTGCCTACCCCAGCTGCAGCACAATCAAAGACATAGCTACCTCTCAAATTTTACGCGTTGCACACAGGTACAACCGGCTTGTGGGGCAAAATGCAACCTCCTTGTCACGCCGCTTCACACGCTTGCATGGACTGCAGCCCCTCCTGCTGACTGAGCTCAGTGCTATGGACACAGCACGTAAAGCATCACTCACCAACTTGAACACTTTGGCTCAGCACTGCAGCAATGTCACCCAGGCATTTGTTGACCAGGTGCATTTCTGCTTCCCATGTTGCAAATACCTGACATGCCTCTGACATATTGTTGGATGCCCTGTGTTTGCCTTTACATGCATACACTCGTCAGGGTGTTTTGACATTGCAGAATGTTGCCTTGGATGGAAAATCTGGACTGGGCTGTACCAAGTTTGCAGTAGCCACAAGACAGATGTGCTTGCTCATGTGAACAGCCTTTGCCTCAACTGGTATCGTGCCTGACAAGTTTTGTCCACAATTCTGACACTACCGAAGTCCAGCATTGGTGCACCTCAGCTTCTTGCAAGAGGGGTGCTTGTTTGTGCCTTTGATCCTGTGACGCTTCATCCTGTGATGCTTGACGCGCAGGCAGGGCAGTGTGGGCGGTGTCGGGGGGAGTTGGGAGTGGCAGGGCGGGTCTGCCAGCACTGCCGCCTGGATGAGCAGTTTGTGGGGTGGGAGGTGCGCATCTACAGCCTGCAGACCCACGCCATGGCGGCTGGCCAGGCTGTCACTGCTGAGGAAGCCATCATCAGGGTATGCCCCCCTTCGTGCCGTGCCAACTCTATCAGCTTCATCTGATCAAATTGGCGTCAGGGTGGATGCTGGGGGGC
>JAABUP010010992.1_pt1 | contig 10464 bp, 16 predicted proteins | sample 5559201 | NCBI WGS metagenome assembly JAABUP01 (sample SAMN10711887, study PRJNA513373) | rock metagenome | isolation source: Antarctica rocks | place: Antarctica | reverse complement strand
CCGCTGGATCGTGCGCCGCCGCCGAGAAGATATCCGGCTTTTGATAGTGGAGCTGGATGCGAGAGCTGTACCATCATCGTACCGGAGGATACATCCAAGAAACTACCCGCGGGTGCGCCAGGAAGCCCAAAAGCCAATGGGATGGGGAGAAATGGTAGCCCGGTATTGCGCTCGAGAGAAGCACTCCAAGTATACGGCCCGCAAGACGAATCGGATGCCGACGAAGATACCCCTTTTCACCAACAGTCATCGCCCGAGTCCTTTGCCTCCGACCCATCAGCATCCTCCTATCATAAACACACCCTTACCTACATATCAACATCCAGTCCCGTCGATCCAACCACCTACTCCATCGTCCGAAATGCCACCGTACGCACACTCTCCTGCGAACTCTTACCTCGCGGCGTCACCGCAGGTGAACTCTCATTCGGCGATCCGGTCAACGGCTATACCATCGCATACAAATTCCGCCTCCCAGACCAGTACGCTCGCGGTGGATATCGTCAATACGCCTTGCTGGCACTAGCCAGCAGCGAGCGCCGCGCCTGTCAGGCCACAACTATGGTCTGGGCTCGCTTTCAGCACATCGCAGCAGACATCATGGCCAGAACGGAGCAGGTTATCCTGACCGCCAAGGGAACAGTAGAAGACGAGGACGAGAATTCAAAGCCCACGTTGATGCCTGTGTCTTCGTTCCTGACGGCTCGAATGACGGATCCAGATGGCTTCCCGAGACAAATGAGCGGTGCGAGACCCAAGGCAAGAGGTCTGGCGGAGATGGTCGGCGATGAGAAATTCTTCGCTGAGCTGCATCTGCATTTCATTGCCCTGCTGAGGGATCTCAGATGGCGGTTTGGAGGATGAAGATCGTTTGGGCAGAGCCACCACTGGACCATGCTTAACCACTACTGAAGAGATGGAATATGATCACATCCTGTGATTTATCACGACATCGGCTGCGAATGTCGATTAATTTCCGGCGCTGCATGCAGCCATCTAGCGGAGCAAGGCTTTCTTGCTCCGCTCTGTGGAACTTCGACCACGGACAGGGACCATGATAATGAGATAATCCGGAGGCACTTCTTCCTTGCTAGCGTTTCAGCGATTCATATGGTAGACTTCTTTTCTTGATTCGAGATACCCGAGCGACTTTTTCTTCGAATGGAAATATTAGGATTGAGCAAGACAAACAAACGCAGGCATTATAAGACGCTTTGATCCACCATTCTGCTGATAGATCAAGTGAGATGATTATTACAGCTGACATACTTGATCGAGCAATGATGCAAGATGTAGTTGACGAAAGAAAATCTCTTCCCTCAAGGCAGATGCAGGCAAATTTGCCTAGAAATGGTGCCAAGATTTCTCTGCCCTACGCGGGTACACACTTATCGAAGCACAAAATTCCTCCCTCCAAAATATCCAACCGCATCCCAATCCACACCACCAACATGGGCATCGCCTTCGACTACGCGCCCGACAGGCCCGAGCACATCGAAACCATCCTAAACGGCCTCGATCGATATAATCCAGAGACCACCACTATTTTTCAAGATTATGTCGCGCAGCAGTGCGAGGACAGGACATATGATTGCTATGCCAATTTGGCGCTGCTGAAACTGTACGTCTATGATGCTTTTTTTTATAGGTATCAAGTCGATGGGATCACATGATGTTCAATCAACGTTTCCTATTACCTGACCGAACGCAAGACGCATATGAATCAGTCCCACGTTCCTGAAGTCCACACATTAGCTCTATCTGAACCACCCCCCTTCCTCCCCCCCACCCTCACCACCTCCCTCTTCAACCACCGCACTAACACCCCCTCTCTTCTCCGACCGCACAGATACCAATTCAACCCGCACCTAACCCGCGACGAACCCGTCACCAACACCCTCGTAAAAGCCCTCACCGTCTTCCCCTCCCCCGACTTCTCCCTCCTCCTCCACCTCCTCCCCCCCCACATCCTCCACCCCACCAGCACGCCTCCCGACCCCCTCTCCGAAGCCGTCCTCAAGCTCCGCCAGCTTAACACCCTCCTCGAAAGCGCCTCCTACCGCGCCTTCTGGGCCACCCTCGACAGCGACGACCTCTACGCCGATCTCGTCGCCGACGTCAACGGCTTCGAGGAGCTGATGCGCGTGCGCATTGCGGTTAATGTGGGGCAGGGGTGTAGGGAGGTGGAGAGGGGGGTGCTGGAAAGCTGGTTGAATTTGAGGGGGGGGGCGTTTGAGGCGTTTGTGGGGGGGGTCTGTGGGTGGGGGGTTGATGATAGTGAGGGGGGGGGGGTGGTGAGGGTTCCGGTTAATAAGGAGAATGAGGCGAAGGGGACGGTGGTTAGGGAGGAGGTGAGGTTTGAGCAGTTTTCGAGGGTGGTGAGGAGGGCGTATGAGCAGCCGGCTTGATTGGTTGGGGGGGGGAGGGATGGTTGGGGGGACGGAGACAGGATGGATGTGCTATGATACCTCTGGCTTTAGGCAGAAAAGCTAGCATGAATGACTCGATGTGAATGCTCAAATGATTGTGGCTCAAGACTCAGGATTGAGGGTTTTCGATGCAGCAGCTCAAGACTCATGATTAGCGTTCTCCGAAGCAAATCCAATTCCATCATGCTACGATGTCGCTATCCATACGCGTCATGTCTCAAACCTTACGTCTTATATCTGCAGCTTCGAAAACCCGTTTCACATTCATGGCTGCATCCTCACTTCCAACCAGCCATTGTCGAGAACAGACATCAACGCCACAGCGCCACTTTGCAAGACCCTAGCCTTCCTTTTCCACCCATTGCCCAGACCCCCATGCCCTTCTCCCCGAAAAGTTCCTTAAGCTCCATCCCCCTCGATTTCCCCAACGACAATGCTACCATATCTCACCCACTCCCCCTCCCCCCCTCTTCCTCCCACTGCACCCCCACCCACCCCTCCACCCACCCCATCTCCCCCTCCCTCACCCCCCTCTCCCCACAATCCCTCTCACAAACCCCCAAAATAACAGTCCCCCACTCCATCCCATCCAGCCCCACTTCCTCGATCTCCAGCTCCGCAATAGCCTGCGGTACAAGCTGCAACTCAAAGACGCGAGTTGCTGCACAGTTCTGACAACGGGGGATGGCGCTGGCTCCTGATGGTAGAGTGCGGATTTTGGTGTTTGAGGGTGTGGAGGAGGGAGGCGAGAAAATGGTGCCGACGGGACCGGTTTTGGAATACAGGAGAGGCGATCCGCTGAATTCGTAGCGGAGGATTTGTTCTGGATTCTGAGCGAGACGGTCTGCGAATTTTTGAAATGTCTTGTCGATGGTGAATTCGAAGGCGTCTTTTTCGTCGTCTTTTTTGCTGGAGCCGTCGGTGTCGATGTCCATGGTTGGGTTGGTAGAGGAGGGGGGGTCGGGCTCGAGAGATTCGTAGTCGGCGTCTAGGTGGTATGAGGGATATGGGGTGGGTAGAGCGGAGTGGGGGGGCCAGGGGGTTTGGGGGGGAGGGGGAGGGGAGGAGATGCGGGCTTTGGCGGCGAAGGTTGTGGAGAGGGAGGTAGTAGAGAGGGAAGCAGTAGAGAGGTCGGTTGTGGGTGGTTGAGGTGGTTTTGAAGCTAGGGAGGAGAGTGGTGAGGCGGTGGGTGGGGAGGTTTGGGGAGAGAAGGGATTGGCGAGTGCTGTTTGACTCGAGGTGGCTGAGAAGGGATTTGAGTTGGAATTGGTCGATGCGAAGGTTGAATTGAAGAGGCTATTGCCTAGATTCGAGGTAGCTTGCTTCTGTACCACCTCCTTTTCCGGCTCCAACTTGGTGCCATTTGATGCTTTGGTCTTTGCCGAAGACGCCTCAGGTATCCTGATACCTCGAATAGCTCTTATCGTCCCCTCCTTTTTCCGGCAAGCCTTGCGCCTGCAGCTGAAAATGTAGAGCTTCCGTTCATGACCAGGAAATCTCTCGGGTAGGTCTCCGTTCAATTGTAGAAGCAGTGTCATCATGTCGTTGCATATCTTGCATTTCGCTAGCTCTGCTGATGGAGCGCTCGAGTTGTCTGGCCATTTCTGATCGCCTTATTAGACTTTAGTCAATGGAGCTGTCACTGTAGATTTCAGAGCGTACCGGATAGCCTCCCAGTTGGCTGAAGGTGTCGTCTGTGGGCTTTTTCGATGCATAGCCCAGTAGTACATTGGTTGTGGTAAAGTTCTCTTCGTCGGAAGAGTCGCTATCGTTTGGAGCCATTTTGGCTTTCACTGTCCTTTGATAGGATTGTCTTGCCAAAGCTTTCAGAGAGCCTCCCTGATTGAACGTGACGTAACCTTCCGGAACGGGGAATTGGCCTATTGTACTTCGCTGTGTGTTTTATGTTGAGTGACATGCTGTCACAAATATTATGGAATTTCTAGGATTGGCAGGTCAGCCGAGTGGACTCCCCTTTCCAACAGTCACTTTGTTTGACATGATTTTCAACTATAAACATCCTACCAATAAACCTGCGCACGTAGTCGTTGGTGTGAGGCCATTAACATTAAACGTCACTAATATAACAAGCCATGGATAGATGAAGTCATTAACATGTGAGATCACTAACGTACCTCTCCCCTAATCTACTTCTATTCTATGTATACTTTCATTAACATAGCAATCTCAATGATGTAAATGATCAAGACATAAGAGTGACGCGTCATTCACAAGCTTCCACTTTTAACATCCTCAATATTGAGACATGATTTCTTTTTCAGGGTTTTGCTCTTCCTTAAAACCTTGAGACTTGGAGACTCGCCCTTTTTCAAATCGCATTATCCTTGCTTTCGATTATTTTCACTTCTCTAAGCAATAAACATTACTTGCTCCTTTGTCTTTGCTTTGCCATCCTGACAGTCATATATAATGTTTTGATGGACTTCGGAGCTGCACAGATGCTCCCTAGCATCATCGATCTGTATAGTGCGATGAGTTCCATTGAAAGGCACCTTCACCAATTCGAGATCTCAAACTCATGGATCGCGATCTCTCGAGCCGTTGGCTACCACAGACTTCTTTGATGATCACACATGTTGGCTATGAGATGACACCTTGCGTATGATTGCAAGGATAATATAAATATATACAGCCTTGGACGCTCTTGTGTCGATGGATCACAACGAATCCACGCTCCTAGCAGTAAGCGATCCCTATCAAGTCCGGTCCACAACGCACCCTCTTTCCACCCCTTCTTTCAACACCAGGCAATATATTTGACGTCTATGCTTATTTCCAACGCTGTATCACAGATCTACCACCCGCCTACACGGCCAAGATTGCTAACGACGAACAACCACTGGATGCCGAAATCATCACTGTCTTTCAAGATAGAAAGTACATCACCTGGCTGTCAGCAATGCTATTCCTGGGTTGCTTGGTGGTTGCTATTTGGCGATGGAACAAGGGCCATCTCTTCGGAGCCGCAGCGCTCACAATGACGGGGGCAGTGCCCGGGGTAATTGAGATGACTGGATGCTGCTTAAACCCATCATCATCGGTCGATGCTTATATCGTATGGGTATTGCGAGTGGAACTCGATCGTTGCTGGCATCGAACTCTTTTTCCACCCATTCACATTGTTGTTGTCCGAGTGTTACGAGGACTTCGAGAACCTTCTGAACCGCATTTTTATCGACCCATCCCCTTCGGTGTCCGACAGCGAGAATTGGCAGATGAACCGCCCTCGCCGAGATAACATTGTTGCCTTAATCACCTCGGGTGTGGTTCGGCTGTTCTCCGTCCTTGGAGCAGTTCCTGAGCGTGGTACTGATGTCTTTTACACAACACCGTGGTTGGGGTAAGTTGATCTCAAAAAACACGTCTACCACATTAATAACATTTGCTAGAGGCTCCATAGCCGCATTATATCTGGACGCTCCACGGCAACGATTGAAACGAAGTTGAGCAAAGAGGCGTCAGAGTCAATCTTCAGCCAGGATGCATCCTTACAATCAATATCAACACAATCGGGGACCCAGGCCTTCGCAAACATCCTCAAGCATGCCTAGATAGTTGGCACCTGAGCTACTGGGCATGATTGTATCTGAGTTGCAAGTCTGCGACATTTTCGATCTCTTATTGACATCTTGTTCCTTTATTGAGATCCTGAACAATGGCAACGGCCAAGTTCTCAGCTCTGTGCTGTGCAAAGAGGATTTTCGACTTCCTCGGACTCTCTACCGAAGCCCAGACATACTGGCCTTGAAAACCTCCAGAAAGTACAATCTGCTATAGTCGCCGTAGAAAAGGAATTGGGAAGATTGGAAACGATAGAGCAGATAACCCAGGAATTCGGCCGCAATCTCAAGCACTTGGCTGTTACTTTAATTGAAAAGGATGCACAAATGACTCGCGATGGTGGCAACCTTCTGAGGCAAGGCTATGCCTCGATCAAAAAGGGCCTGAAACAGCTGTTAGAAGACGGCGAGTCGTGGGAGAAATGGCCGAAGGATTGGTTCCGGCAGCACGTTACCCGGTACGTCGTCCAAGATGAAGGACCTTTGACGAACAGCCAATTTGACACATGGTGGACTAATTTGGATTGCTGGTGTAGTACTTGAAGTACGACAGATAGCATAGTTATCACAAATAATATACACTCACGCACTACCTGAGCGAAGCAAACATTGGGTTGAACTATCAGGCAGCGACCTTGAGACGAAATCGGAATGAACATCGCTGCAAGCTTGAAGGCGAAGTAGCACAGTCTTCAAGGTCTCCGTACTCCTGAAAGCACTGATTCTCTCCTGACATCGCAACAATCCCTCCGCCTAAAACGATATCTCGTCCTGCTTGGCCGCTATTTCGAAGTGTACCGTGCAAGGCTTGTGAGCTTGTGAGCTTGCCAACCGACATTCCGGAGTACCACTTGTTTCCCACTATGAGCGAGCATGTCAGCAGTCATACTGAGAAATAATTACAATGAAGAAACCGGACAGCATCTGAACATCGTCTACGCATTCACCGCATTGTGTCTACAAGAGAAAGTGGAATTTCTACAGCTTACCAGCGTCTTCGTGTTTGGCGGCTTGGCATTGATCAACGATATCATTAAGCATCCCAAATCTGAGGCTCTCAATATACACATTGCTCATTCTCAAATTGCGATCGGTCTCCAAGTGCCTGGAGTGGTGCGGCATATCGCCCTCACACCATCAATACTGTCTCCATTAAGTCATGCTGGTGCACGCAACCTCTTGATATATGCTCTGCCTCACTTCCTGGATTTTGTGTCAATCAACCAGCTTTCTGGTTCTGTGCCCATCTGCGAAGACGAGGTCGAGCTGAGCGCCCTACAATCCTTCCATGATCTCGAGCCTGGAACCGAAAAGCCGAATTTTGTGTATGAGCAAGGGAACGCTTCGGTTCGAATGGTGAAACCTTTCGAGAAGAAGAACTTCGACGAATCAGGAAGAATCGACAAGACGACCCTAGCTCGAAAGGATTCTTACGGATAAATGGCATCCTTAGGGAATTTGTTTCCCTTCGCTGTTGGACTTGTTGGTGGCTTCCTACCTGACGACCTGCCAAGAAAATAAAGAAATTGTTAAAACGTGAAGTGTGCAATTTGAGGATCTCGAATAATGTACTCTAGGTGGTACAATGTTCGCAAAAAGACCCTATGGAGCGCTGGGAGACTGTCTTTTTAGCTAGAACAACACTGAAGCCAGGGCTCTAACGCCAGCCCAGCGAGCGTCGATGGGGAATGTAATTAGGTATGCGTCATATGAAAGAGGATTTGGTCCATGTTGTTTGAAAGACTCGGAGATCATGCCATCGTATTCAGTCAGTTTATGTCGTCAAGTCCCCATACCCCATGCCATGTAAGTGGCAAACTTCGAACACATTCAATGCAAAAAAGACTCGCAATATTGCCATTCCATCCTCGTTCCCGCTCACCCTACTTCCTCCCTGCCATCATCCATTAGTCCCTATGAATACGACTTGGACTGCCGCGAATCTATATTTCATCAGTGCAAGTACTGCTCCACAATTTCACAGACAAATTACGCTGAGGTCGCCGAAAAGACTTCGATGAGTTTTCCATCGTTCAGAAACCACAGACAGGTCGAGAAGATGGCACTAAACAGCCCGACTAGACCCAGACGTATCGCTATGCCTTTCACCAGATGTAACACTACTATAGCTATCACAGGAAGAATCGAAGCAAGCACAGCGCCTACGAGATTGGTTATTCTAATGATGAGAGAGTCGGAATACCCCACGATGTCTGTGCTGAATAGTGAGTTGCTTCCATTAGATCTCATCTGAGCTTCTCGTCAGTCTCCATTATCCGCATGGATATAGAACATCACTTACCAAGTAACTTCCTACAAACCTATGATATTTTGGTAGCAAGTGATTCGCAAACCAGCCTGTGAATTGGTCCCCGATTAGGCGCCCTCCTCCAAGGGACATAAGATCTACCCCTTGGGCCCAGATATCTCTATCGCGCCCAGTAAGATAGACAGCTCCAAGATTTGGTCTTCGGAGCCACGTCTGCATTTCGTGCAAACCGTGTGGACTTGGACTCCTCATTTTCGACATTTGGTGGAATTGCAATACTGCCTCATCTTCCCAAAACGTGTCAGTGGTAAATCAGCCGCAAGACATCCATGCTAGAGTGTCGCGGTTTCGAACGCTTACTATACTCTTTCAACAATGCTCTAAGCTGCGTCACTTTTTGCCACTGCTGATTAGTTGCACCATTACTGTCTTTCGTGTGCACAAGCGTATACCAGTCAGAAGAGAAATGTTTCAACTCCTCAGATGAAGACGCATGGTTCTGGGCTTCGATCCTCCGAAGGTCTGACCTCAATCCGAATATTTCGGCTTGAAGGTACAGGATGTTTTGTAAGTTAATGTCACTGAAGCGAAGGACCAATGCTGATTCGGGGTGCTGGCCCATAAAACTAGCAACTTTTGCATACCCTTCCATTTTCTGTCAAAATATGGCGACCAAATCCTTGAAGAATTGTTGCTCCTGTACGATTGCCTTGTGGCGCTACTCAATGTGTTTTTTAATGTCCATCAGGCCTGTGGGATCTGGGTATGAGGCACCCCTATCATCTCAACACATGTCCGCCTACTCTTTCTGTCAAGAACGATTGGAACGATACCTTCAACATGGAAGTCTTTCAATACCTGAGTCCATATAGGCAAAGCCGCCTTTCTGGGATAGGCCTAGCGAAGTGGCTGTGCAGTGGCTGTGCAGTGGTTGCCTACAACCTCTCGAACGTTCGAAGTTACTCAAATCTGTCCATGTAGCCACGCACAACAATTACAACAGATCTTACTCACCTTGAAGATAGCCACTATCCTGGCTCTCTGCTCAACGACGGGGCTCTTTTGCCTAAAACGAGGATTGATCACGAAAGGAAGAAAAACCTGAAGATCTGCGTCTGCACCGCCTAAGGCGCTTTTTGAGCACACTGCCTTTTACCTACCTTTCTTTGATCTCGATGCATGTCACAACTATTCGAAATGAACCATTACTCAGTACCCCCAGTACCCCCTGGGTACTTGGCATATGATTACAAGACACCAAAATATACATCGCCCACGACCTGTCCTTCATCGTCATACTATTCATCCTACGGTCAAAGCTATTATTCAGACTACCCATCCTACTACGTCTCACCACCGAAGTATGTCAGGCGGCACTCACGAAAAAGCAGTAGTTCTTCCACACAACTTAAGAAACCGTCAAGCTCACACGTCGGAGATTCGTCACCAAAATACAATGCTATTCCGCCACAAGGCGGCTATCGGGTGAGTCAGTGGGGGTATTCAAGTGACATGCTCTCCTTGGTGGAGAGATGTATTTCGGAAACAAAAAGTGCCCTTTCTGCTTCGGCTCTGGCGCTGAAGAATTCAGCGATACATCGTCGAGGACGTGGCAGGGCCAGAAATGATGCTTATTGGAGCGCCTACAACAAAAGTAATGACAGGGTGCGTTACAATGGATAACGACCAATTCTTGCGCTGATAGGACGCAGGACCCTTTCGATGATCGCGAATGTCTGTTCGCGGGCGGAGATGGCAAAGTAACCTTGCCAGCACTGGCAAATCTTGACACCCAGCTCAAAATACCTGGTGGCTTGATCATGTCTTCTCGATATGCCAAAGAGAGCGGGTTATATGACAGCTTATCGGAAGACTTTACCGATCCTTGCATGCGGAGTATCTCTGGCCATTACACGTCTGTCGCAGGCATTCTCCGAAACGTCAGGTTCCGCCTGAAAGGAAATTCCGTCACGTTTATCCGTGACTTCTACGTCTGCGACGCGATAGATGACCTCGTCGACATAATGATCGGCGCCAGCTTCATCAAAGATCAGTTCAAATTGCTCTTTGAAAAAGCCAAGCAATGTTTCAGCACTTTCGCAACATGGTTCTCGACGAAAAATGAAGACGTAAGAGAAAAAGCGGAACGAGAGCGCCGTGAACGAGAGCAGAGGATCAAGGCGAA
>JAABUP010010991.1_pt1 | contig 10465 bp, 10 predicted proteins | sample 5559201 | NCBI WGS metagenome assembly JAABUP01 (sample SAMN10711887, study PRJNA513373) | rock metagenome | isolation source: Antarctica rocks | place: Antarctica | reverse complement strand
TATTAGTGGCTGTAATTTACGCTGCGGAAGCTCTATTCTCAGGATTTACCCGGTTCCGAGCGCAGACCCCCTGTGGAGAAATGCCCTTGGGCGCTAAGATTGCGACTAGACAGGGGGACTGCACCGGAGACAACAAACGAGCCCAATTACCACCAGTGGATGGATGGGATAGCAAATATCCGGAAGTAAGTCCGGAGTTAAAGTTGGGAACGCGCCAAACGCGCCGGCAAAATGCCTACCAAAATCAATACTTTACCTTCAATCACTGCAAGATACGGTCTAGTAGCTGTCCAACATACTTGGTCAAAGTATATTCAATGGACAGCATCAATGTCTCCGAGCTGGTCGAGCGTCTAGGCAGCGATGAGGACGCTGTCCGGAAGATGGCAGTTTTCAAGCTGCAATCGAACATCGGAGACCCTTCCTTTGCTGATGTGTTCATACTGGAAGGGGGACTGACGAAGCTCCGATACCTAGCACTCCACGCCACAGGGAATACGCTAGCCTACAGCTTGACGTCTTTCTCACGGCTGCTGGAAGTGGATAAGGGATGGGAATATGTCAATCAAGACCTGGTAGAGAGGGTAATGAATCTCTCAGACCCTGCGAAACAACTGCTGACTATGTATTAGGTGGTAGAGCTCGTGGTCACTCACCCGCTAGTCAACATCCTCCGTGGCGCCATGTCAATTCTCGTCTACATCGTTTCACATCCATACACAGCTTCAAACCGAATATCACAGCTAGACTCGTTCGGGTTCAGAGCACTAAAGCCAGCTATAGCGGTCTACCCCCAATTCCTCGAAATGCTGGTCAGCAGACTGTCTTCAGCCGACCATGCTTTGTGCGCCAATGCTTTGCTGCTCATCAACTCATTGATGCGAGACGCAATCACGAACGACTCCGAATCCGATTGGCCTAAGTTCGTCAAGCGGCTGCAAGATTTGGGCGTCGTCAAAGCAGTCTACACACTCATGCAAAGCACAGCATTGCAAGATCTATCACATCCACTGCTAGAGTTCCAAGCTTTGATGAAGGTGCAGCTTCGGAAATGGAGAGATATCCCCCTGGAAATGGATAAGTCTGACCACAGACGAGCTTTCAAGAGTATACACCTGACCAGTAACCCAGAGGTCGTCCTGGCATCCGTAGAAAATGGAGACGATGCTGCGAAGAAGAAGCACAATCTGGAAAAGTGGGGGCGCTTAGGCTTCGAGACCGATCATCCCTGGTGGGAATTTGAAGAGACGGGCTATCTGGGCATGCTGGACTTGACGAATTATGTGAGGAAACACGAGGACGGCTTCCAGAAGCTGTTGTTGGAGCAGTCAACAAAACCAGCTGAGCAGCGATGTCCCATTGCAAGAGCAAGCCTTGCCATAACTGCTATCCTCTACGAGCACTTCGAGGTAGAGAAGGCGGACGTGGACGATGCGAAAGATCTTTTAGCCTTCGAATCAAGGTCCAATTTTGATAAGGTTTTCCGACCATTGCTCTTACAGTGGTCTTTTCTCCACATCGCAGGGTTGCACGCGTTTTTCCGCCTGTGGCAAGCTACAGGAGCAGAGCTGGAAGACTTCCCAAAGATTGTCGACCTTCTTCGCATACTGCTGGAAGCAGTCGTAGGCGGAGCCACAAGAACAAAAGACCTTTATGAAGTTGAAAAAGAGATTGCAGAGTTTGGACTACAACGACTGAGATATCTCCAAATGGAGTTGTTCGAAATGACCTGCGAAGAACCCTGGGGCCATCACTTGCACCAGATTCGAGACGAGCTTCGCCAGGAATCTTTACAATTTGTCAAGGAGCAGCGTGTACGCTGTCTGCTCGCAGGGGCATGGTTTCCAAGTTTCCAAGGCTTCAAAGCCGAAGCTGGTCCTGTCACAAAGCAAGATCTTAAAGACTTCGGTCCCGATTCCTACCGCTATGCGAAACTGTCTCACAACAGACGGTACCTGCACTACGCGGATTTTGATGTTCGCGGCAACACTGAGCCAGCCTTGGAGACTCTGCATGAAAAAGTCGACTTATCGGCGGTCACGTCTGTCACCTCAGATGTCTCTCATCCCCCTGACGCTGATTCCTCGACCACAACACTCAAAGTCCAGCCCTCCGCCTCATCCACCAAAATCACCATCTCCGGCCATCCCCTCTCCCCCTCTCGCCCCACGACTCCCAAGCCTCATACGCGAACTGGTTCCCCTGCTACCAGGAACACGCATACACCTGCACGGAAAGAAGTCGTCCTGCTTACGCTCCACCCACAGACCCACAGCCTCGCCTCAGAGTGGCTTGACGGTCTTCTGATGCTGTTGAACCAGCAGCCTATTACTGCTGAAACCAACAAAGTGATTTCTACGGTGCAGGACTACGGCTTAAAGATCCGGCTGCTGAATGTTGATTTTAGTAATATGCAATTTGCTGGTGATGCGCCTGAGATACCAAGTCGGGAGGGATTGGATGATGATTATTACTATGATACTTTCGGCAATTGACGAAGTCATGCAGCCAACTTGGCACAACGGAGGATGAAGGACGCATCGTGAGGGAATATGTCGATGCTTTTCGTGCATTTCAGGAGGCGTTCGCAATGTTTTTCGTACGATACCCCATCGCATTAGCTTCAGCAGCGTATGTTAACGTCCAAAACGAGCTTGAAAGCAACAAAATATTAGTTGCTGTCACAATTCATCGAACAATCTCAACGTCGCCTCTGCATCGACCCCGTTGCCACTCTCCCACCTCGTCGCTCTAGGCTCGTGACCTTTTCGTCCCATGACCTCCGTCCTCTCCTCCTCAATTCTCCCCTTGTAGAAGTCCCTTCCTTCCCTATCACTCAACTCCACAAGCTCACCGCTCCTAACATCATTTCCCATCCCCCTCTGCCTAGCCACAACCAACACCAGTAACAAAATTATCCAAAACCCTAGAAAACCCCACAGCATTTTGAGTCGCCTACCTAGACGGTTCTCATCCTCGACATCTCTCCTCGCACTCGTCTCTACTTTCGTCCTCACAGCATCCAATCTCAAGCTCAGATTATTCACCCGCGTCCGTCCATTCCTCATCCTCTTTTCCAGATCCTCTATTCGCTGGGCTTGGGCGTCGAAATTATGATGTGTAGAGTCAATCGATAGTTTCGTCTCGCTACTGAGCAACGATGATTCATCATGAAATCGCGTAGAAAGCTCATTCGTAGACGAGCACAATTTATGCAGGTCGGCGATCGTGTTGGTTAGGCTGGAGAGCGAGGAGAGGACCGAGTAGTATGTGTAGTCTAGCCTGCGAGTTGTGGATGTGCTGAGGGTGGAGAGCGTGGTAAGGGAGTTGCGGAGGGCGCTGGGGAGATGTTAGCTTTTGTATAGTCTATATACTATTGAGTAGAGCAGAGGAATGGGCAGAGCAGAGGGGGCGTACTCATCCGCAGCTTTCCTACTCGTTCGCGACCTCTCTACCTCCTTCCACGTAGCTCGCTCCCTCTCAGCATCCTCCTTCACTTTCTGCTCTCTCGCTATCTCCTCTCGCTGCTGTTGCTGCAGTTGTTGCTGCTCTCTCTCTCTTGGGGGTGTCTGAAAGCCATCGATCTTACTCGTCTGCTTGGCCAAAAATTCGCCGAAGGGGTTGGAGGATGTGGGTTGGATGGCGGACTGGGGGACGGATTTGTCGTGGTGGTGGTGATGGTGTGTGCGGTGGGGGTGGTGCGGGATGTGGTGATGGCGCGGCTTGGCTGGATGCGTGGAGGAGCGGGGTTGGGGGGTGAATGATGGTCCTGAGGAGAGGGGGAGGGAAGTGGTTGGGCGGGACATTGTCGGTTGGTGGTTGGGTGGTTGAGGTTTTGAGGATGAAGAGTTGATGGGGAGAACTTTACAGAGCACCGCTGGCATGGATTTAGGCTCAAATACCTTCACATCCGCAGTGTTTTGGTTTCAGAGAGCATACACGTCTATCTCAATATTCATAGCCTTGCTCGCGACATGATTGAATGGGTATCATTGCCGCTGAACGCCTCCTCATTCCAAACGCCATGCTCATGCGTCCATAATTCCTTCATCACATATGCAATATTGGACGCTTTTCACAGGAATTCGTGCATTATGACTTCAACAGCTTATTCCTCTTCTCCCTCCTCTTCAGCCTGTCTACTCGCTTCCTATGCATTTTCTCTGCCATCTTCTCATATCGTTCTCTCTCCTCTTTCGCAGCTCTCTTATCCTTGATCGCTTGCATTCGCCGCTAGAAACCTCTCGTCAACAGAGAACCTAACAACACATCGGAATCGAGTCTTACCTGTCTCTCCTCCTCTTTCTCATCCTTCATCTCCTTCTCTTTGGCCTTCATGGCTGCCATTACTTTTCGCTCTGTCCTCCGCTTTTCATAGGAGGTTGGGCCTGAGGTTGGGCGGAAAGCGGACTTTCGAGCGTGCCATTGCTTACCTGTTTGTCTTGTTCAGCTGAAAACTTAGGGATCCTAAGACTTGCAGATAGGTCTAACCGTTCTTTCGAAGCCCCGGAGTCGTTAAAGCTGACACTGCCAGGGTAGAAGTAGGTTTGGTTGAAGCCATAGTAGACCAGTATTCTGGGCTATCTCATGGACGCCTTCAACGGTCTGGAAAGTTGTGATTATTCTGTAGCAAGATTTTGTTTTTGTCCAAAGCTGCTGGTGATTCAGCTTCAAAATCCTAACTTTACATAATGGCAGGTGTGCCGGAGCTAAGATAAGATTGGAGCGGTTTTTTAAGTGCACACAAAAATGTCCCTCACGATCACCGGAGATAAAGTTCTTCTACAAATCCATGCTCTCTTTACTGAAGATGGTTCATGATACAAAGGCAATGCCCAGCCCAATCAGGGCTTCATGAGATTTTTCACCACATAAAGACAGCCAATTTTCCTCTCCGCAGTCCTTGCCCTTATAGCCCACCTCAACCCGCAATGCTCATTCGATAACGCTTTCAGGCCGTTCTACAATCCTCAGAACGGCCATATTCTCCTCTCTTTCTGTGTAGAGCTCCTCTACTATCGTTGGCTGACGCAGCTCCAAGCAAGATGGCCTCTCTTACCACCACCACCGACGAAGTGGCTCATATGAAGATGGAGGAAACTACGGCTTCTGTGATCGGTACGGAAGCCTTGAAGGATACAGTTGTTGGTGCCATCGCTGGAATGATAGGCAAGACAATCGAATACCCATTTGACACGGTCAAAGTACGCCTACAATCACAGCCAGACCACCTTCCAACAAGATACGCCGGGCCCCTCGACTGCTTCCGACGGTCGTATCGCGCCGAAGGCATTTCAGGACTCTACCGTGGGGTCAGTGCTCCGCTCTTTGGGGCGGCGATCGAAGCAAGCAGCCTCTTCTTCAGCTACCGAATTGCCCAGACTGCTTTCCGAACGCTGCTACCTCAAGAGCATAGGAAGGATGAGAAGTTGCCGCTCGGAATCTTGGTGGCTTGTGGTGGAGCTAGCGGAGCCTTCACGAGCCTCCTTCTCACACCTATCGAGCTGGTGAAATGCCAGATGCAGGTCCCACTATCCTCATCTTCTCTCCATGGAGGAGGCCCCATCTCGATCGTCTCTTCCATCTTCCAACACAACGGTATATTTGGGTTTTGGCATGGGCAGCTGGGCACTTTGATTCGAGAAACGGGAGGGTCGGCAGCGTGGTTTGGGAGCTATGAGTGCGTGAGTGCGCTTTTTAGAAGGTACAATGCGCGTTCTGCATCAACACCAAAATCGGAAGCGGATCCGAGAGCAGCGTTGGCGATTTATCAACAACTGCTGGCAGGCGCGACCGCTGGTGTGCTCTACAATTTCCTCTTCTACCCCGCGGACACAATCAAGTCAAGGATGCAGACCGAGGACGTCAATGCACGGGCGGCTGGGAGGACGACATTCTGGGCATCTGGTAAAGGATTATGGCGACAACAGGGCATTAGAGGGATGTACAGGGGCTGCGGTATTACGGTGGGCCGAGCGGCGCCGAGCTCAGCACTCATGTTTGCTGTCTATGAGGGTTTGATGGGCTGGTGGGGATGATCCTCGGATTACGATATGTTGATGATGGAACATATATTGGTCAATGGACCAGTAAGAGGCATGACTACATCTTGAAGGACCTGAGAGGCTCCGGCAGTAAGCCATGTGCTAGATATACCCATTGACAACTATCTGGATCTGCGCTCTCACAGCCACCCAAGGAAGCTGTAACAGTGACAGTGACAAGGTCAAGGCAATATTATCACAGCAATCTCCGAACCCATGCTTGGAGTTACAATGAGGAGATTCACAATCCACAAGGCGATCAAGATTCAACTGTACAGATGTCCCCGTTTCGAGTCGGCAATCTATATGATGCATGTCAGTCTCAAAGCAATGCTAACACGGTGTGGTAGCCAAGTCAGACAATTGCACGTTCCAGAACGTTGCCGCCAACAGGTGGGGTTGGAGATGTCATCCTTGGGCAGCACGCCCTGGCCAAAATAATTTGCAATGAGGGAGGCGGATCTACAGGGCGGCTCCCCGGGAAGCCTCGGGGCTCTCTGTGCAAATTATTTTGGCCAGGGCGGTGGGCAGCAAAGATATCTGTTGCGTCACAGAGTGCTACGAGGTAATCACTTGAAACTCGGGCACTTGGTTTTTGGGAGAGCTGATATATTTTTCCACCGTGTCTTTCGGTGAATATCCTCGAATGACTGACATGATTGGGCTTTCCCCACATTTGTTCACAATTTCTCAAAGCGCCTGGGTCAGCGGCTATCTCGCTGTTTGAGATAACTACTGAGGACATGTTACCATGCATTTGACTGGATGTTTAACATATTCTAGAGCGGCTATCGGACATGACTTGATGTGGGATTAGTGCAGAGTGCAATGATAGTGTAGAAAGCGGCTACAGCAAGTCATTCAATGCGGAATGAACATTAGATCAAGGCAATGTGGGAGTCGATCTACTGCACTGTAAGCATAATCACAGCCTGAAGATTGCAGCGTGATTGTGTTGCGTTGCGCTGTTTTCCTCAGCAAACCCGAGGCCCATCATACCTTAGATTATTAAGGCCGAATCCATTTCCCCTGCCCCCGGCCCGATCGCTGCGCAATCCCGTGACGCAGTTGGCTGGCTTGAGCTTTGCCCTTTCAGCTCGCTCTCCAAAGCCAGTCGCGCATTTTCTTATAATTCGTGAATCCCTCCAATCAAAAAATTCTTCTTCAACTCGGACCTTCCAATTGCTCCATTGGCTATTCTGTGCCTTTCTCACTTAGCTTTCTGCCAAACGCGCTTGAGAGGAGTCTAAACAAACACTACTCGATACCAACATCATCACTGGTTCGTCTCTCCTTCCTATCATCATCACGCCAACAAGCATCTTCTCTTCTTACCGTCGAAACTTCAACCAATCCCTTTTTCCAATTCCCCACGGCAGATCTGCTTGCTGCCGCGAGACTCGGACAAGGCGACCTATCGTATCGCAGCTATACGGAGTACTACGGCTCGATATCGACGCTCCAAAATCGATTCGAGCACCAATTCGACCCGGTAACGTCAGGTGATTGATCGCGACCCAAGTCCAAGGTCGCACTGCAGCACCAGGCAATTCTCATCCAACCAGAATCCTCAATTGGAATCCCCGTACTGCGTTTCAAGTTAGTCTGAACCCACTCCAACTGCCCCACGTCGCAGTTTTATCAACGACGCGACAGTGTTGAATGAAATAGCTAATCACGATGCTTCATCGCATAGGAACGGCGACACTTGTGAAGCACAGTATCATTCACTGCTGGTACCCTTTTGATCTTATAATCCTACACGCTTGTCGCATAGGGCAAACAACTGTCAACGAGACTCGCATACCCGACAGTATTCTGCAAACAAGCGCTTCTACACCGCTCAAGTCCTTGAAAACCTACCCACGCGCTCACAACTTACTTGAGCAATTCACTCCGAAACACCACTGCAACCCACAACGGCACATTCAATCTTTAGGATCATAGTTCTTATGTAAGAACACGTTCTGTTGATCGACAGCAAGGTACGTTCCTCGCCTGCAGGGCCTGCCGCGCGCTCTGCAACGCCAGCGCATCAAATCATCACCGCCCTTTCTCGTGCCTGACCTTGCTCGAACACCCCCCTCCCCAGCTGCTCCTCGTGGTACCACCTATTCTTGCAGACGATGCTAATACTTCATTGGCCTGCGAAGCCGGTAGCCTGTAACTCAAACCTCAACCTCCGATACCTTCCTGTGCCACGCCCTATCCTCGCGTTACTTGAAGATTCGTAGCCAATAGTGGCAATCGACCCCTGCACCGACCATTCAGGACTTGGACACCCAGCACCGCCTCATACCATCGACGAACATCGACGCCCTAGGCATCCACCGTGCGAGTCTAAGCGGATCAAGAACAGAATAGTGGAGGCGAATCCTAATCGATTCCTCTGAATCGTCTAGCGCCTCACCGAATTACTGCTGCGACCACTTCTCTTTGCATTATCGTGGAGGTCCAGAAACATTTGACAGCGCATGCTCAGTGACGCCAAGCTACTGCATAGAGGCCTAACACTATTCGCCTCACATAGCAGCCTCAATCACGAAGTCTATCACACAAAAGCATTCCGGTAACACAGATCATTAAAAGAACAAGAGATCTTCCGCAGATCCCTAATACCCACTGTCACTGTCAAGACAGCATTCTCTGTTTGGGAATTACTATCTTTTGACTTTATCCAATCGAAGTCGAGACTAAGACCTGCCAGCCCTGCAGGACCGTGCATAAAACCTTCGACCAATCCTCGCAGCCGGCTGGCCCCGCGGCGAAAGGCTTTTGCGGTCATCAAGGATAGGCTCTCCCAATCACATAGAGAAGACGGCAAACACTCTAGCACTCTGACATCCTCGACACTGACGCACTGACTAAGCTCTGCCGTGGTTTGTTTCTGCCAGCCAACCCGGTCTTTGGTCACGCACATTCGCGTGAGACAGGCGCCACTACACGGTAGTGAAATAAAAACCTTCCAACCGTTACTTTATCTGGTTCCACCCATGATGGATTACGCGCAACCCCAGGCACACTCGTATGGGGGCCATCCACACGCGCCAAACATGCATGCAGCCTACTCGAATGCACAGCAACACTCCGGAGGACCGACAATAACCTCGCCGCCAACTCAAGCACCTCAGATGCACCAGCAGCATCAGACACACGCCTCGCCTATCCTACCATCTCAAGGACACAATTACCAACAACAGCCACTACCTCAAGCAAATCACTCTGGACTCAACTATCCACAACCCTATGGTGCTGTACCGACAAACATGCACCCTCAGTATGGCGTTTCGCCAGCAGCGGCGATGGCCACAGCCGCAGCATCGGGCCAGACAAATTATTACCCCATGCCACAGACTTCGATGGCGGGTGGGTCGCCGCGGATGGCAGGTATTGGCATTAAGAATGAACGTGTACCCCGGTCGCCTCCACAGTCGACAAACTCAATGAGCTCATTGCCCTCACAAGTCCACCAGGGCCATCGCATGTCCCAAGGTCATATGAATCACAATGTCAACAGTCCACACGGCCAGAACCCATCCGCCAGTATGATGAGCCACCAACCTCCTCGAAATTCCGTTCCTCCTCAAATGCCTCCGCCTCCACACCAGCAGCAACACCAAGCCTCACCTGAGGTCGGGCCAACTGGTGCCGAAGAAGCTCCGCTGTATGTCAACGCGAAGCAATTCCATCGCATCTTGAAGAGGCGAGTAGCCCGACAGAAGTTGGAAGAAGCTCTGCGGCTCACTTCGAAGGGGAGAAAGCCATACCTACACGAGTCAAGGCATAAGCATGCGATGCGAAGGCCAAGAGGACCTGGTGGACGTTTCCTCACAGCGGAAGAAGTTTCTCTCATTGAAAAGGGCGAAGGCGGTGAATTGCAAAAGTACGCTCCCAAAGTTGAAGAGTCAAATGCATCGACCCCAGGCAAGTCGAGCAAGTCTTCCACGAAGCGCAAGTCCGGCGTCCTCGACGATGATGATGAGGGAACACCCGTTGCCAAGAAGGCGAAGAACGCGCCAAAAGACACTCCGAGCGGTGAGAGCGAGGAGCCAGAAGATGACGATGAGGGCGATGACGAGTGATCGCTATACCAGGCCCAAACACCACAGTCGGCGAGGAGGCCTCTACCTTCGCTAGGTTATCCTTTACGACTTACGCAGCGTTGCTTTTCAACACCCCCGAGTAAATTTGTTCATTGCTTTTTAATCACTACTCAACCAATACCTTCGTTTGCCGGCACACGAGTTCAGATTGCATCAGCTTGCAGATACCCCCTTATTTGTTTTAATGTTGATTTTACCGAGCCCTGGTGCTTCGAGAGAATCGAATGGAGCGACTTAGAAAAGGACTCCCTCACTGGGACAAAATGGAGACAGAATCACATCACGGAAACGCGTGGCATGAAATGGAATAAGAGCATA
>JAABUP010010990.1_pt1 | contig 10466 bp, 11 predicted proteins | sample 5559201 | NCBI WGS metagenome assembly JAABUP01 (sample SAMN10711887, study PRJNA513373) | rock metagenome | isolation source: Antarctica rocks | place: Antarctica | reverse complement strand
CCGATCCGAGTAGCTCGAGATGGCGATGCCTTGCGTGCCAGCGAGTCGGGTGACGGCGGCCTTAAAGGCGCGCATGGCGGCTGGCTCCACCGACACCTTGGCGACCTTGCCGGCCTTGAGGGCACGCAGCAGCAGCAGCTTCTCGCGGGTGCCGCTGCTCATCGCCGACAGATCTTCGGGGGCATCCTTCGGGTCGATCAGTTCGTACTTCACGGCCTGGTTCCTTTCAGGTATGGGACAGCGATCATCAATCGGTGGTTACCCGGTCGGCTGGAGGGCAGATCCCGTAGTCCCGGTCTTGGGCATCATCCGCTGTGATATAGGCGTCATGGCGTAGCTTGATGAGCTCTTTCCCGCGACGTGAATTCCGATGGCACGAACGATGGGATAACACTGCGTTCGTCTGATCTTTCTCCTCCTCCTTGTCCGCCACCACGTCCGTCGGTGGTGGAATCACCGGGTTGGGCGCTCCACTCGTGACCATCACTGATCGCGCAGGTTGCGATCGGGAACCTGGATGGCGAGCGCGAGCTCGTGGATGCGCCAGTAGATGCGCGGCCCCAGTCGCTCGGCGAGCGAGCCGTCGTCGGGTGAGTCGTTTGCCGTGATGACCGTCCAGCGACGATGCTCGTAGCGCTCGTTGATGATCGTGTAGAGCTGCGCCTCGACCCAGTCGGTCGGCCGGTCGACGCCGATATCATCGAGGACGAGGAGCGGTACCCTGGCGGCGCGCACCGCGAGGGTGTCGTCGCGATCCTCGACCGGGCGCAGTCGGCGCAGGAGTTCTGGGACGACGCAGCGCCACCCATCGCGGCCGGTCTGCAACATGGCGTCGCGCAGGAGGGCGGCGGCGAGCGACGATTTGCCATTACCGGTCGGGCCATGTAGGAGGAGGAATGGCCGCTGAACGCCCTCCCATACCGGCCACCCATTGTGCCACGTGGCGAGGGCGTCAGTGAGGGCCGGCGGGCCGGGCCAACTCTGCAATGTCCGGCCCGCGAATGGGGCGAGGTTGGCCTCGGCGCAGCGAGCGCGGAACAGGGCGTGGCGTTGCTCGACGAGGCGCAGGCGACCGCGCGCGCAGTCCGGGCAGCACTCGTTGGTACCGCGGTCGCGCCCGGTGTCACGGCACCGGGCGCACTCGCCACCCCGGGCGAAGAAGGCGTGCCGCTCGCCCTCGACGCGCGCGTTGAGGATGGCGAAACGGCGACGCAGGGCTAGTGGGGCGTGTGCCCAGCGAGGATCACGATCGGCGACGTCGGAGTCGGCGTCAGTCGAAACGTAGGGATCTTCGCTGGGGGAGATCTCGGGCCGATCGGCGTCGTGCAGGTGCATCGTGTCGCTCCTGTGATGTGGTTGGCAACTCGGTCGCCAGGGTAGTCCAGTGGCGGATCAGCGCTGGAACGGTCATGGCTACGGTCGGCCAGCGGGCGCGATAGCGGCGCGCCCGCGTGGTCAGTTCGGCGGCGATAGCCTCGCGGTTGGAACCGAGGCTGTCGAGCTGACGCAGCGCGGCATGCCAGGCGGCGATCTCGGTGTCGGTGATCGGCGCCTCGCCGATGGCGGCTACGGCGGCTAGCCAGACCGGATCATGGGCACGGCGGTCGTGAGCGAGTCCCGCCGACGCACGGCTGACCGTCGCGCGCGCGCCCTCACTGACGGGTGGATCTCTCGGGACGGTTACGGACGGTTGGGCTGCAACGGTTGTTGCACCCTCCCCCGACGGGCCGTTGCACCCCATCGCGCCCGGATTTGCACCGGTGGTCCCCGTTGCAGGGTGCAAACCTGGCACACCCTCCTCCCCGGAGGTCGGACGAAACGGGGTCGCTGGCGGGCGTGTCGGGCTAGGGGTATCCATGACCACGGTGTAGACATTAGTCCCGTGCGGTCCGGCGCTCAGGGCGACGCTGAGGGCACCGTCGGCGACGAGTCGGCGGATTAGGTACTGTGTGTTGCGCACGGACATTCGGATCTGTTGGGCCAGAGTTTGCATGCTGGGGTATGCACCGCTGCCGTTGTCGTGCGCATGGTCGGCAATTGCCAGGAGCAGGAGGCGCGCCGATCCCGTCTGGTCACTGTGCTGCCAGACCCAGGTGGAGACACGGATACTCATGGTGGTCGCCCCTCGTCTAGTAATCGCGGTGAGGGCAGTCCCCTCCCGGGCGGGGTATTCGCCGGTGCGCATCATCTGCTCGACGACCGACCGCGAGAGGCTGCTCGTGACGGCGTGTCTACTGCACGACATTAGCGTACGGGTCGGAGATATTAAGAACGAGTAAATAGCGCTATACGCCGAGAATTGCGGATTAATCCGTGTCCCACGTGCACGCGGTATAGCATGTTCGGAAATGTGCGACAGGAGTGCATCGTGCTCATTGTGTATTTGCGCATAGGAGGAAAAGGGTTCCATTGTGTCGCTGATCACGGAATATGGCTCTCCCGATCTTTTGACTCGACTTTGGCCCTTTCACGATGCCGTTGGCGAATTGGCTGGGCCCTTCCGGGGGTGGTTGGGGTATGCTGTCGGTCGCCCGGCGGAACGTGCCCCGGTGCGTCAGCGAAGGGGGGAGCCATGTCGCTGCAACCGCAAGCCGTCTATCTGGTGCCGCGCTCCTGCCTTCCGTCCGATCCTGACACGCAGCCATACCCTATCGCCGTGCAGGTTTCATCAGCGCTGCGGTTTAGGTTGCCGTCGCGATGGTTGGTCAGTATACTTCACAGTACGTATGGGAGTATTGTCCTACCACATTTCGCGACGTGATATCGATGACTAAAAAGAAATCCTCCATGATGAATATCCAGACCACGCAGTTGCTCCACGAAATCAGAATCGCCTCGGTAGATTCTCGCTTTGTCGAGTTAAGCGATGCCGCCATATTTCATGGCGGGGCAAGGCTTGGACTCGGCGAGTATGAATGGCCCGGCACTTCGGTTAAGATCGGGCGCATCCTATTTTGGCGCGCGATCGAACGACTGGCTGCGGACAAGCTGCACCAGCTTCGCGATCTCTGCGTCCCTTTGTATCATGGTGCGGCTCTCCGAGCGATCGAGCAGTCCCGCGCTGAAGTACGAACGTCCTTCGCTGGGACCACGGAGCCTGATGTGGCGGTGAACTTAATCCACCTGCCGGATGGCGGTGTCGATCTCCGTATGTTTTGGGAGACCTTCGCGGCCTCCGATCACGCCGGTCAAGACGATTACTTTGAAGGCTGGAAAAGGGGGCAGTTTAAAGAGGCGTTCGGCACCGCAATGCACCGATACTTTCGTGACGACTGCCCCCCGCTGAGGGATTGGGCGGCAGAGAATGGGCTTACCGATCCGTGGTGTCTGGATCATATCGTCACCCAGGTCTTGCGGTGGGGCGAGCTAGCTTCTAAATGGGGCAGTCGCCCGCTAGAACGCCCGAGGTTCACGTATGACCTATCATCGAGCCTGCATTTTCCACTCGGGAATCGCGCTGGACAGGCATCCCCCCCACAGCTTGACGTGCTGCCAACGTGGGAACCGACACTGGAGATATACAGCGAGTATGAGGAACGTGTGCTGACTCAGGTAAGGGGGCAGTTGTCACGCTACCGTCAGGCCATGGAGCGACGCGCCTCCGATAGCGGGTACCAAAAGTCGCCCACAAAGTTGGCCCTGGCCCATTTCGACTGGCTGGTCTATTTTCAAGTGCTGAGGCTGCAATTGGAGGAAATCGTTGAGAAACACGACACCGGAATGCAGGCGGCTCCTGCGAATACAAAGAAGCGTGGCTCCGAGGTTGGTGCCATTCGTAGCGGGATAAAAACGGCCGCAGAGGCCGTCGAGTTGCAATGTGTCCGTGTCCTGCCCAGGGGAAGACGCGCCGGCTCACGGAACATCCATCAGGGGATGAGGCGCAGTTAGGGCCTCGTAAAGAATTACGCATCCCGGTCAGCGAGCGCCGTGCCGTGGATGTCCACGAACCATTTCGCCAGGCCCGGCCGCCGCATAAGTTGGGCCTCCACCACGGCCATCGCTACCTTGGTTAAGGCGACGCCGGATGGTAGGTCGTCGTCACAAGCGCCACGACGGTAGGAATTCTCGGCGCGGTTGTTCAACTCCTTGTGGCGGCGATGTTCGATGCTTGGGAGCACCGCGCGCAGCGCCGCCCCGTAGCTGGCGAGCTTGTCCGTGATAGCCACCCGCGGAACATACGCGACACCCTTGAGCAACTGACGTAGGAAGCGTATGGCCGCGTTTGTTGCGCTGGTTGCGTCAGAACCTGGACAACGAGCACACCCAGTGATGCCGAGGGCGACCTGAATCAGGGCTGTTCCACCGTCAGGCCGCGGACACTTCGGCAATGATGGCCGCGTGGATCGGGTGCCATCCGCAAGGACGGCGGCGATCGGAAGAGGGGGCAATGCTTCCGCTACGGCGACTGTCGGCCTTGGGGCACCGCCCTGATCAGGACGCCCGGCTCCGGATACCGCTTCCCGCCCGACGTCGGCGTATTGGCCGCGTGGCTGGCCGAGCGCGACGTCCGGGGCGGCCCGTCGTCGATCGTCGGGTGCCGGAAGGATCGCGCCGCCGCGGGGTGCGCCCGGGGTGCGGGGGGCGGCCCGCCAAATCGGGGTAGACTGGGCCGGGTACGTTACATTACCGGCACTCAAAATGGGTGTCGAAATTGGTCCGGAGGGCATCCTGGTTTCCCCAGCAATGGCGCGGAAAATCGTGTCGCCGTGTACGCAACCCCTATCGTTATTCATCCTTTTCCCGTTGGTCTATCCGTGGGTTCCCATTGCACCACCCGTGGGTTCACTCGTTGGTCTACCCATTGCACCACACATTGCAGCACCCGTGGGTTGACCCAGCGGTTCCCGGTTGGCCCCCCGAACCCGGCCGGTGACTTCGCAGGGTTGTTCGCGGGGTAGCCCATCGCGGTCTCGCCTTTCCTCGCGGTTGCGCCTTTCCTCGCGGTTCCCCGCTCTGGGTTCCCGCTCCCGGCCCCCGGCTATCTGCCCCCGTCGTCTCCTCGGTCGCATCAACCCCTCCTGGGTTCGCCCTCGTGCTACTCGCCCGGTTTGTCTTCCTCGGTGTGTTCGCTAGACTAAAAACGGGTCTGACGATCTTTTGATGAGCACCGGGCGGGCGTGAGCGAGCAGGCCGGGCGACCGGCGAGCGAGCGGGGTGGTATGGGAGAATAGCCAGCCTTGCTGACGCCGCTCACCACTTCGGAGGACGCCATGGCCGGTGCAACCCTCCTCCCCGACGCCGAGAACCTGGAGCTGGAAGCGCTCGTCGCCGACGAGGCGGGCGTCGAGATGCTCGTCCGTGCGTGTCGCCCGACCGCCTGTTGCCCCGACTGCGGCGTGAGCGCCCGACGGCGGCATAGTTGGTATCGGCGCCGACTCGGCGATCTGCCCTGGCAGGGGCTGGCCGTGCGGATCACCCTGCTGACGCGCCGCTGGTTCTGCGACACGCCGGACTGCACGCGCCGCATCTTCACCGAGCGGTTCCCGGCCCTCGCGCCGCCCCACGGGCGGCGCACCGCCCGGCTGGCGACCCTGCTCACCGCCCTGGCCTTCGCCCTCGGCGGGCGGCCCGGTGCGCGCTTGCTCGCGGCCATCGGCCCGGTCGCGAGCCACGACACGCTCATCAACACCATCAGGCGGGCGACGGAACCGCCCGCGCCGCTGCCGCGCGTCCTCGGCGTGGACAACTGGAGCTACCGCTGCGGCAAGGTCTTCGGCACGATCCTGGTCGACCTCGAGCGTCGCCGACCGATCGACCTCCTGCCCGATCGCACCGCCGCGAGTTTCGCCGCGTGGCTGAAGGCGCATCCGGGCGTCGAGATTATCGCGCGCGATCGCGGGGGGGCCTACGCCGACGGCGACCGGCAGGGCGCGCCCGGGGCCATCCAGGTGGCCGACCGGTTCCACCTGGTCAAGAACCTCGGCGAGGCCCTCGAACGCTTGGTCGATCGCCACCAGGCTGCGGTACGCGCGGCGGCACGAGCCGCCGCGACTGCCGCCACGTGCGATGCGGTCGCCCCGACCACAGTCGCTGCCGCTGCCGACATGCGTCCCGTGGTGGCCCCAGCGGGCGGCGAAACCCGCGCCGCGCGTGAGCGCGCGCAGCGCCACGCCCGCCGCCAAGCGCGCTATGAAGCGATTCACGCGCTCGCTGCGGAGGGCATGAGCCAGCGGGCGATCGCCGCCACCCTGGGCCTCGCCCGTGAGACGGTGGCGGCGATGCTCCGCGCGGCGCACTGCCCGCAGTATCGCCCGCGTACACCCCAGGCGACGATCCTGCGCCCCCATGAGGACTACCTGCGCGCGCGGTGGGCGGCGGGCGAACGGAATGCGGCGACCCTCTGGCGGGAAGTACGCGCCCACGGCTTCACCGGTTCGGCGGCGACGGTGCGGATCTTCGTGGGCCGGTGGCGCACCACGCGGGGACGCTCGGGGCCGCGCCCACGTCAGGTCGCCGCCCCGCCGGACGGCACCCGCACCCCAGCTGCCGCGCCGCGCTGGCGCTCGCCCCGGCAGGTCGCCTGGCTGCTGCGCCGACCGACGGGCGATTTGTCGCCCAGCCAGCGGCAATTCCTCGCCCAACTGCCGGAGCAGTGGCCGGCGGTGACGGCAATCCGGGAGCTCGCGCAAGACTTCGACCGGCTGATCCGTGACCGTGACGCGGCGGCCCTGGCCTCGTGGCTTATCCGTGCCGAGGCGAGCGGCGAGACCGAGTTCCGGGAATTCGCTGTCGGACTCCGCCGCGATCTGGCCGCTGTCACCGCTGCCCTGACCGAGGCATGGAGCAGCGGCCAGGTCGAAGGCCAGGTGAATGAAACCGCGAAGTTCTGATGGGCTGAGGTGCACCATGGCGCGTCGAACCGGGGTGCTGCTCGCGCGGTGTCCTGCTCAGGCGGCGACGCGTAGGCTGTCGGCGAGCCAGGCGAATGTCGTCGCGGCGGTGCGCGCTCGCGCGTAGGCACCGGTGGTGCCACCGGCACCGGCGTCCGGCGGGGCCATGATATGGCTGCGCTGCACCGCCCGCGCCAACTCGACCCCCTCGATTGTGCGTTGCCCGGTGCGGATGGATTGGAGTCCGCGCATCGGTCGCAAACGGTCCTTGATCGGGACGTGGGAGCGCTCTATCGGCTTGGTGTCCGGCCCGCAGCGACGGTGCAGCCCGCTCTGGATATGCACCGCCCCGGGCACTTCGTCGCGAATGGCACGGCCATAGGCCGGGTGCTTGTCGGTGACCACCTCCTCGGGCGTGGCGCGGCGACGATACGTGGCCAGGACGAAGAAGGCCCGCGCACTGTCCAGGTCGCGGTGCCTGCGTAGCAGCACATCCACCACCTGGCCGCGCTCGTCGATCGCCCGATCCAGGTAGGCCCACGTGCCGCCGACGCGCACATACGTCTCGTCGCACCACCAGCGCGCGCCCGGACGTACGGCGGCCCGGCGACCCGCCCGCGCCAGCAGCGGGGCGAATTTCTGGACCCAATAGAGGATCGTCCGCGCAGCGACGTCGACACCCCGCTCGGCGAGCAAGTCGCGCACGTCGGCCGCGGACAACCGGAAGCGCAGATACCACCGGACGGCCGTGACGATGACCTCCTGCGGCCAGCGATGTCCCGCGAACGGCGTACCCGTACGCATGATGAACGTGCGGCGACAGGTGCGGCAGCGGAAGCGCTGCGTCTCGCCGACGTGGCCATCCTTCTTTACACGAGATGTGGCGCAGCGCGGGCACGGTGGCATGCTTTCCCTCCTTGCAGGCGGATCCGGTGCGCCAGCAGCGGGAGAGTAGCACACTGCACCTTCGCGGTCTCCTTGGACGAGGTCTTCGTCCAGATCAACGGCGTGCAGCATTACCTCTGGCGGGCCGTCGACCAGGACGGGCACGTGCTCGATATCCTCGTGCAGTCCCGCCGCGACAAGGCGGCGGCCACGAAATTCCTGCGCAAGTTGCTCAAGGGGCTCATGTATGTGCCGCGGGTCGTGATCACCGACAAGCTCGCGAGCTATGGGGCAGCCATGCGCGACGTCCTCCCGAGCGTCGAGCATCGGCAACACAAACGACTCAATAACCGCGCCGAGAACTCGCATCAGCCCACACGCGAGCGCGAGCGGCGGATGCGACGGTTCAAGAGCCTCGGCCACGCCCAGCGTTTCCTCGCCGCGTATGGCCCGATCGCCAGCCACTTCCGACCCCGCCGCCACCGCCTGACCGCCGCCGCCTACCGTGCCACCAGCGCCGCACGCTTCGCCGCCTGGCGCGCCGTCACCGGCTAGCCCCGCCATGGCCTGAGCGGCGGCACCGCCCCGCCGCAACCCGCCTCGACGTACCTGTTTGCCCCACAATAGGACTTTACTTGACAGTGCCCTTGACAGTGTGCATCCCCCCCACTATGCTGCCCCTGCGCTCGGATACTGCTTCCGAGTCCATCTCGCGAGGTAAAGCGTGGAAACCCCTCGTTCGTTATCCTCTCCGCTCCAACTGCTGTTAAGAGCCTTCGCTACCTGGAGGCCTGGCCGCAGTCTGCCCATTTCCACACCCTGATCGTCGCGCACACCCGCAGACCGCGCAGGCCACCGTTCCCGGTGGTTGATTTGCGTACGGTAGCTAGCGGAAGGTGCGGGGATGGGAACAGGGACGGACACGGCGGGCGAGGGCGCGGCGACACAGCGGGGCGGGTCGCTCCGGCATAATCGGGATTACCTCATCCTCTGGGACGGTGGCGCGCTCTCCGCCCTCGGGTCGCAGGCGTCGGCGCTGGCGCTCCCGTTGCTCATGCTGGCGGTGACCGGCTCCGCGGCCCGGGCGGGGTTACTGGGTGCCCTGCGCGGGCTCGTGTACGTCCTCCTCGGATTGCTCGCCGGTGGCCTGGTGGATCGCTGGGATCGCAAGCGGGTCATGGTGGTGTGTGACGTCGGTCGCGCCCTCGCCCTCGTTAGTATCCCGTTCGCGCTCGCACTCGGGCGGCTCACCGCCGCCCAGCTCTACCTGGTTACCCTGATTGAGGGGACGCTGTTCATCTTCTTCGGCTTGGCGGAGACACCCGCCCTGCGACACGTCGTGCCCGCGGCCCGGCTCCCCGCTGCGCTGGCCCAGGGCCAGGCGACCGGTGCCGTGGCCGGCCTCCTCGGTCCGGCGCTCGGGGGCGCGCTCTTCGGCGCGGGCCACGCCCTCCCCTTCGTGGTGGACGCCGTCTCCTACGCCGCGTCGGTCGTCGGACTCCTGCTCGTGCGCACCCGTTTCCAGGAGGAACGCCACGCCGGTCCGGAGGCGCTCCGCGCGGCGATCGAGGCGGGGCTGCGCTGGCTATGGGCGGAGCCCGTCGTGCGTCGACTGCTGTGGGTGGCCGGCGGCGTCAACCTCCTCTACGGCGGCTGGGCGCTCCTCCTGATCGCCCTGGCCCGGCACCTGGGCGCGACCGATGCCGCGATCGGGCTCATTGTCGCGGGGGGTGGCGCGGGTGCCGTCCTCGGCGCACTCCTCACCCCGCGTGCCCAGCATCGGTTCACTGTGGGGCAGCTGATGGTCGGGCTCGCTTGGATCTTCGCGCTCACCTGGCCGCTGTATGCCCTCGCGCCGACCCCTATCGCGCTCGGCCTCGCCAACATGCTGATCTTCGTGTTCGTACCGATCTTCAACGGGACGCAATTCGGCTACCGGCTGCTCCTGGTCCCCGATGCGCTGCAAGGGCGGGTGAACAGCGCCTTCCGACTAATCACCTTCGGCAGCCAGGTACTCGGCTTCCTCCTGTTGGGCACGCTTCTGGATCGGTACGGGCCGGTGACGACCGTCTGGCTCCTGGTCGTGCCACAACTCGCCCTCGCCCTCTTCACCACGGCGTGTGGGCCGCTGCGGCGAGCGGGGTGGCTTGCCGGGGCTATGAGCGGCCCCATCCAGCCCTGACAACCACACCTCCTCCATACACTTGGCCCACGAGTCATCCGACCCGTCGAGTGCTGGTGCGTCCTCATTAATCCAGACGTCGAAGAGTTGCTGACCGAAGAGTTTCTTCCTCTCTAGCTCTTCCTTCAGTCGTTGCCGGATGGTGGTGAGGTCGCTCGTCACCCCATCGAGCGGGGCGGGGACGCGTCTTGACGTGGGGCTGGCGACCGCCATACGATGTGTCACATGCTACCAGGGTCGGCGGCGGAAGGCGGTGACGCGATCGAAAGCAAGATTGATTTAACCCCGCGTTCATGGCTACTTAACCATGTCTTAACCTGTAGCGTCTAGCCTTCGTGCGAACTGTACCCGGCTGATAGTGCGATACGGGAGTGGGAAGGAGCAGAGCGCAGATGGGATCGGCACAACTATCGCGACGAACGCTGCTGGCGCAAACCCTCGGACTCGGGGCGGCCGCCCTCCTCGCCGCGTGCGGTACCACGGCTACCGCGACGACAGCCCCGACGACGATCGCAACCAACCCCCCCACAGGTGGCGCCGCACCGTCCGCCGCCGCCACGACGCCACCC
>JAABUP010010986.1_pt1 | contig 10470 bp, 7 predicted proteins | sample 5559201 | NCBI WGS metagenome assembly JAABUP01 (sample SAMN10711887, study PRJNA513373) | rock metagenome | isolation source: Antarctica rocks | place: Antarctica | reverse complement strand
AAGCCATTTCGGCGGGACCAAAACGGGCTTCCATGCGTAGACGAAGTCTATGGTATCGGCGTATGGCTCTTGGGGAGCGACCTATTCCCCATATTTGTTCATAGGTCATCGGAGCAGTATCTGAGGAGGGAGATGTAAGGCTGGTTGGCTGGGAAGGGGAAGCAGGGGCCAAATCGTGTAATGAGAATTTAGAGAGGACGAATTCGACGGAAGATGTTGAGGGGGTAGGGGAGACTGAGTGGGACGGTGGCTGGATGGTTTCGTCCATGCTGGTGGTCTATGCTAACAAAAATATAAAGAAATGGTGCAGATACACTGAGTTGAAAAGGACACCCGGAAGAAACTAGATTTCAGGAGCAAGAAATGCGAAAAAACGTTTGACATGGCTCTGAGTCAACGGAATAGTAAAAAGGTGTGAAATGTGGGCCCGGAGAAACCACACATTTTCATCGGCGCAACAAATCTGCAGCCCCATTTCTGACCGCTTCAGGACGTTTGCAAGTCGTTACCTTGCATTGATTCCCACCTTTTGGCTTTGTCCGGTGGTAGAATCAGCGAGACCGACCTCGTTGAAGGATTGATCAAAGAGTTCGAGGCCGAGGTATGCAAATGATCTACAATATGAAGGACGTTGCATGAGCATTGAGGTCTTCTATCATAATCTCATATTTTGAAGAAATTTCCGAAGAAGCCTGAGTTCCTAGTTTTTCTGAAAGGCATTCGCAATTTCACAGTCTTTTTGATCTTTGACTAGCGGATTTAGCGTGGCTAGCGAGCCTAGGGTATCTAAAAGTCTTGGCACCATACCTCTATCTTGCATCTTCGAAATGATCGTACACCTTGACCACTACCTCGCGCATTTTGGTCCAATCTATCGAACCGATGACTGACTGCCTGTGACTGCCTGTGACTACATTACAATAGTGGCCGCCGGACCGAGTGATAGAATGGTCTGGGTTGGATTGATCGGAAAGTGAAAGAGTGAAATGACAAAAGATTAAATACGAGCAGAAAACATATTTTGTTGTGGGGTAATGGAATCAGATCATTCGTCGTTGTAAGTTATAAATTTTAGGGTCGAACTCAGGGCTAGATGGGGTTATACTCCTACACTATTCAGTTTGGAAGCGAAGGCTCATATCTCTGGGCACAAGCAGCCAGATTTGGGCAGTCAGGCGATGGGTAAATACGATACATAAAGCCAAACTCGGACTCTCAAAGTCATGAGCTCCCATAGTATTGGCGTTAGCTCTGTTGTGAAGCGAAGCCTGCATAATGATTTCGTTTCTGTCTCAGACCATAGTCCGTAGTCCCTGAGTAAGAAACGCACGGGTGTTGTTTGACATCCGATTTACTGCCATCTAACGGAAGGCATGCACTAGTACCTAGAAGAAAATCTAAACATGGAGTCATATGCAGAGCGTTTGGGTCACCGGCTGACTTCACGCACCGGAAAATGGGACAAAATTCACGGAGGATGTGGTCCCGTTCCTCGCTCCCTCAAGAGTCTCACCTCACACCAGGTCGAATGAACATTTAACAATGTCGAATAGGAGGGAGCAATACCAATGATAAATAAAGAAGCATTGTGGTATCATATAATGTGATCTCAACGCCGACTACAGAAGGAGCCAAAATGAATCCCGAAACCGTATTATGGAGACGTGCTGTCCCTCGTGTCCTGCCTGCAATCAGACTCTCCTGCCATTATGCTGTCCCTCTGTCTCGTCCAACGCAGGCATCCTTCAAGCACTAGCCCTCCCCGTGTGAAGTGACCTTCCACCTCTCATGGTGAAAAACACCACCACAGCCATCACAGACGTAATGAGCCAAAGCAACATATTGATCAAATCAATCCACACCGCATTCTTCATTCTCTTGATCCCGCCATCACCCTCGGCTTTCTCGTGAATGTACATGTCCCCAAAGATGCCAAAGACTGCCGTCCATAGGATACTGTAATATAGTGTCAGAACTGTCCCGATCTCAAGCATGTACGGGGTCAGTATACTCACAAAAGGATCAAATCCCATCCGAAAGCCCAGTAACTTTTGATCTTCGGCAGCACATACACGACAGTCGTAAAGACGCTGAGGGCCCCTACCACGACAGCGTAGGCCCATTTCGAATCCGTGTACTTATGTTCTTTGTGGGCAGCATGTAAATCGGTCCCGTAGAGCCCGCACACGGCAATGGCGAAGACGAATTGCAGAAAGCGGAGAACGAGGTTGAGAATTAGGATCGGGAAAGGAGTGGAGCTGCCAGAGGAGACGGAGGACGAAGGCTTCTTATTGAAGCGGGAGAAAGCCATGATATTTACTTGCTTGCTTAAGTTGCTTCTCTTTTGATGGTGACTTGGTATTTTGGACGATCGGAGATGATGTGAGTCTGGGGTTGTAAGCCTTGAGGTGACCAGGTCGCGTCGCTCGAATCAGGAATATCAGGAATGTGAACGGCGTACCCTGCTGATTACAACGGGACAGCTCAAGCAAGCAAACGTCGCACGATCAAAGGTGAGACTGAAGTGGATCTAGAAAACTGGACAGTGACTTCTTCGATTTAATGGGAATTTGGTCACAGGACTTTATTTCAAGCCTTGAAAGTCAACGGCTTTATGCAGGGCATCATGACGTAGAATTAAGATTTGGGTTAGATATTTGCGCTTGAATACTGATTGGCCCGCCTGACCTTCCTCAAATATCCGCATCCAAAATTCAACTTCTTACTGCAAGTCCTTGTTTGAGGTCGCAGTCCCTCGAGACAGATGTTTCATCCATGATTTCAAACGCCAATGGGTATATTGCTATGCTTTGAACAATCTCAAAGTTCATCCCTCAATGTTTCCGATTCGTGTCATAATGCTACATCTGATTCCTCGAATTCTACCAGCGCAGTGCCTGCTTTGCAAAGGTCCTGATAAAGTTAACTGTGGCGTTGGGATGTTTAATTAAAGCACTTACCCCCTGTTGATGCACTACTCGAGAGACGATGCCATCCTGAGGGCTCCTGATCACGGTCTCCATCTTCATGCTCTCAATGACCACCAGCGTCTGATCCTTCTTGACCACATCGCCCACTTGGGCGTCGACCCTCAGGATCTTGCAAGGCATTGGAGCTAGGACGCTATGAGCAGTATCTTTGATTCCCAAAGCTTTCTCAATCCACTTCGGTGTGGCGAGCTGTATGCGATACTGCAGACCTTGTTGGAACATAGTCACATTGGATTCGTCACGAATGATTCTTGTCTCTAACCTTGTATGCGGGAGGAAAGAGGTCAAAATGCGGTTGTGGGAATCCCATTCGCATGCGACCGAGTGGTAGATAAGTTCATCAACGGCAACATCGAAGAGCCCTGTGTGCAACTGTTTGACGGCGACGCTAATCTCAGCTGCATTGGTTTTGCCATCTCCTTTCTGGGGGTTAAATTTGAAAGTTCGAGTTTGTGCAACTGGACTCCAACCAGGCGTGGGTACTGCGAATAAGTCTTGATCGTTTGGCAGACTTATTGCATCCAGCATGAATGAACCCAGAGCAGCTTGAGCGTACACTTCTGGGGTGATTGGGACATCAGCCAGTAGCTGGTCTTTTTGTTTGTTGATGAAACCTGTCTCGAAATCCCCTGAAGTGAAAGCAGCATTTTTGCAGACTCTTTTGAGGAATTCGATATTGGAGACGAGTCCGGCAATTTCAAAGTCTTCCAAAGCAGAATGCAACTTCTGTATCGCGATCGTTCTTGTTGGTCCTTGGACGATTAGCTTTGCTATCATTGGGTCGTAATGGGCTGAGAGTTCGTCACCAGCAACGAAGCCAGCATCGACGCGGACTGTATCTGATAGGGAGGGAAGTTGCATATGGATTAATCGTCCTGAGTCTGGAATGAAATCCCTACGCGAGGTTAGCCTTGTATAATTAATGTATGATAATTATTGGCGGACATTTCAGGGATTTCTGCATAGATTCGGGCTTCAATCGCATGGCCCCTATTGGCGATCCTTGATTCAATCTGCGCCTGAGATAAAGGCAACATTCCTCCTTCTGCCACGATGATCTGCCATCGCACTAGATCCTCCCCAGTGACCATTTCGGTGACAGGATGCTCGACCTGCAGTCTTGTATTCATCTCCATGAAGAAGAATTCGCCAGTCTCATTGTCGAAGATGAATTCCACAGTACCTGCTCCTTCATAGCTAACAGCCAAGGCAGCAGCACGAGCCTTTCCCCATAGATCTTGACGAACATTTTCATTCAAGTTAGGCGCTGGTGACTCTTCCAAAATCTTCTGGTGCCGTCTCTGTATACTGCAGTCCCGTTCGCCTAGAGCTACACAGTTGCCATGCTTATCTGCGAAGACTTGGACTTCAATATGACGAGGGGTTGTAATGTACTTTTCGACGAGCATAATGTCATCACCGAATGAGCTCATTGCTTCCGATTTTGCGGTCTGCAGTTGCTGTTCGAAAACATCAGACGTCATGGCTATTCGCATGCCCTTTCCACCACCACCTTTAACAGCTTTAAGTAGAACGGGAAACCCAATCTTGGATGCTTCTGCTTTAAGAAAATCTGGATCTTGGTTGCTACCGTGATAACCGGGTATACATGGAACGCCAGCTTCAGTCATGATCTCCTTAGATCGACTGATTACGTTTAGCTAACGGCAACAAAAATCGCAAACAGAGCAATCACCTCTTGTTACCCATGGCCTCCATTGCCTGCCATGGTGGCCCAATGAAGACAAGTCCTGCTTCCGTACATTTTTGGGCGAAAGCAGAATTCTCGCTTAGCTAGAAGAACTCAGTCACCTGCAATCGAGTAAAACCTCCAAGAACGTACAAAACCATACCCAGGATGGATACCCACACAGCCATGCTGTTTAGCGGCTTGTATGATCTTATCCCCGTCAAGGTATGCTGAGGGATGCCCTAAATTTATGGCAGACGAAGAACTCAAAGCATGCTGAGATCTAGCATCTGGATCTGTATAAATCGTCGTAGTCCTGATGCCATACTGAGCAGTGGTTCGATTGACTCGACTGTTGATTCGCTCAGCCCATATAATTAGTACACTGTAAGTCAAGGACTGACATGGCAATTTCACCGCGATTCGCTATTAGGATCGATGATAGCGGCTGGATCTGACTTGCGTCCTTACTGGGGGCTAGATCTGTACTGGCTCTTTTGGCACGAGGGGCGTGACGAGTAGAAATGCAAAAACTAGTTGGACGACGCACAAAATGACGAAAAGACATTTGCAAGGGTCACGTAAGGACCGCTAAAGAGAACGATTAGAAATCCAATTTTTCGGGTTTTCCAAGATACACATTCAGTCGAAATGAGATATAAAGCAAGCAGGTGAAGATAATTGAAACCTGGGGAAAGAAGGGAGTAGCCGTTGATAGCCGTTAGAGCCGCTGTTTATGGATTTAAGATGTTCCGCTCCGGCCATCTGTCGCTTGGCAAGACTGAAGGTTTATTTTCAAGACAATCCGCCTTTAGGACTGGGTGTCCAGAAGCCGCTCGTTTATTATTTACGTGGAGGATGGCTTGTGCCATCTTGCATCACTGTTGCAAATACTCTGGCTGTCTAAAAGTCATACTCGCCAAATAATCCTTTCCCTTCACCCCCTGACCTAAGTTTGATCTTCACTCATCATTCCTTAGCAATTCAGCTCTGACTGGATGACAGTTATTGTGGTACGCTTCCACATAACGTAATCACTCTCAGCCCGCCCTCATGTCAGACGACGGGTACTATAATGACGAAGATGAATACATCGAATATGAAGATATACCCTTCAATGAGGCAGTAAGCCGATCTATCTCCGCCAATTTGATGTAGCTAGCCTTCTTGCAGCTAACAGGGATTCAATAGGAGGATCTCGCGGCTCACGCCTTGCAATCTCCTGTTTGGGTGAATTATGATCCTGCCTGGGAAACCACGTCGTATGTGAGCGACTGGGAGTATTATTCTGACGAGTACTGGGAGCAAGAGTCATCTCGAAAACGGAAACACAAAGCAGACAGTGGCTGGGCTGCGGGAGTGAAGCATGGCTCTGAACACGCCAATAAAAAGCAACGAAAGCGTGGCTCTCGTGAAATGCCCGAATTGTCCATTGGCGAGTCTAGCTTGGCTGCTGGTGGCGTCGTCTGGAAGTCGAAGAAAGAGGCCTTAGAATCTCATGACGGACCAGTTGTCACCGAAGGTCAATTAGAGAAGGTATCGCTCTTCGAAGACTGGAGAGAACACTTCAAAACTTCGACATCTTTTAAGCCAAAATTCATACGATCCAGGAGCAGTCAAGATGCTGAGTTGGTTTTGGATAATGAGACTTCTTCAGGACAATATGGCGGGAACACTCTGCCACCGCCCCCAATGACCTTAGAAGAAGCGAAAGCATTACCATCCAGGAGTAGGAACACTGCAGAGCCATCACAAGAGTTCCCACGCGAGGTTCGTGGTGCGAGCTCTTTCCCCTCCCACGACGAAGATTTTGACACAGATGACGACTCCTTTCGAGAAACGATCGGGACTGGCATCAATGGCAACAAGAAGAACAGCGAGCCAGACTTATCTATCGATGATTCAGGAATCTCGAAGTCTCCGCAAAAGAGGCCAGGAAGGCCCAGGAAGCTGAAAAGTGCCAATGCGAATGAAGCGCAAGGCGATGGGGACTTACAAACGCCAATCCCGGTACCAGTACCGCCAGGAAAAGAGAGGCCGAGCGGCCATAGAAAGCAAAAATCGTGTAATACAGTGAAGGAACATCATTCCGGGTCTAGCAAAAAGGAGCCTGTTCAGAACACGGTACTGAGAGGAAAGCGAAAAGTAGATAAACAGGTGTCAGACGTTGGTGAACAAGAAGAACCTATCCAGAAAAGGAAGCGAGGTAGACCGAAGCAGCAGAATCTCACCAAAGGGACCGAGGATTGGTTAGAAACCGGTCCCGAGGCACCCACTTATGCTGCAACACCAGCGGAAAGAAAGAAGCCTGGTAGACCTAGAAAGCAAAAGCCTTCCCCTTTGAACCAAGAAGTCGTCGAAAATACCCCTAAAGATACCCAAGAGAGAACTGACAACAGCACGAAGCTAGATCCTGTTCGCAACGTATCTGCGCTTTCGACTTCACAGAACGGTATTACCTTGACTGGATCGAAAAGAAAGGCGGAGAGCTCGGACGATGAATTGTCCAAGCCGCTCCCAAAAAGGCAGAACTCGTCCAGGGCGACCGGAAAAGCTGTACCGAAGAACAGCATGAATGTAAATGAGCCAACGAATCGAAGGAGCAAACGAAGCAAACGTACATAACGGCTGGCGTGGTATATACCCTCGCTTCACATGTATCACGGTACCTTGTACATAATATAGCCAAAAGTTTGCTCACCAAATGCCATAAAATTCATGGAATTGTACCAAAGATTATTATTCAAAAATCAAAAGCGTTATCTTTCCATCTCTCTTAAGATATCTGTCTTCATCTTCCAGCATACTCCTTATTGAATGCCCTCCCAATAACCATCCTCCTCACCTCGCTCGTTCCCGCGCCAATCTCATACAACTTCGCATCCCTCAACAACCTCCCCGCAGGCACCTCATTAACATAGCCCATCCCACCCATCAACTGTATAGCATCCAAGGCACATTCAGTAGCCCTCTCAGCCGCATATAATATTGCTCCGGCGCAATCCTGAGTATTAGGTCGATTTTCCGGCGATGCGTGATTATCATCCAGCGTCTGCGCCACGGAATAAGTGTAAGCAGATGAGGCGCGGTATTTGGTGTACATGTCGGCCAATTTCCCCTGAATGAGCTGATTGTGTGCGATTGGTGTGCCGAATTGCGTCCGAGTGTGCGTATATGGTAAGACGAGGTCGAGAGAAGCAGCCATGAGGCCCAGTGGTCCGGCACTAAGCACCAGTCTCTCAATATCCAATCCTTCCATCAACACCTTGACGCCCCCATTCATCTGCCCCAGGACATTCTCCCTCGGCACAAAAACATCCTCGAATACTAATTCCCCGGTATTACTCCCCCGCATGCCCAATTTATCCAACTTCCTCGCACACGAGAACCCCTTCGCCGCACTATCGATAATGAACGCTGTGATCCCCTTACTCCCCTTCTCCGGCTCCGTCTTCGCATAAACAACAATAACGTTCGCATCAGGCCCATTCGTAATCCACATCTTACTCCCGTTAAGCACCCACCCGCCATCCACTGCCTTCGCCGTAGTCTTCATACTAACCACATCACTCCCCGCCGAGTGCTCCGACATGGCTAATGCCCCGACTTTGGTCCCAGCTATGAGATCCGGCAGGAATTTCTCTTTCTGCTCTGTATTGCCATTCAGACATAATTGATTGATGCACAATTGACTATGCGCCGCATACGAAAGACCAATCGAGCCAGAGGCTTTGCTGATTTCTTCCATAACGATGCAATGTGCTTGATAGCCCATCGCGAGTCCGCCATAGTCTTCATCTGCTGTTATGCCGAGGAATCCTGCTTCGCCGAATTTCTTCCACATGGCGTTGGGGAAGGCATTGGAGCTGTCGGTGTGGGCTGCAAGGGTCTCCGGGATCTCGCGGCGAGTGAAATCTTGGACTCGTTCTCGTAATTCGGTCAGGTCGGCGGTGGCTGGAGGTTCGAAGCCTTGAGGATGCTTTGTGGATGCTGCGCGGCAGGCGGGTGTTTGGAGGAGAGGTTTGGGACATGATCGGTGGATTTGGCGGATTGTGTTTGTGAGGATGCGGGACATGTTGGGAGTTGACATTTCGATTCTCTAAAGGAGTGTTGATTGAACACAGAGAGATATACTTATCGTTATGTGGAGTGGAGGGTATAGAGTAGGACCTCGGCGATTTGAAGGCTTCGGTTTGCGTCGGATGTCAATCTTGTCTTGGTATTTTTGGGCACAGGGCGTACTTCGTGACACACCTCACTTTCGCATGGCAGCGCATGTGGTACGTTGTGAGCATGAAATGGTCTCATCATTTTCAAATGTCTCGAACTGACTATCGCTTGCTAACTAAAGACGCTATCATTATACTGCTGTGCAGACTGTTTGTTGCAAATTCGGAGCACCCTTCCGTCCCTCAATCAGACTCTCGCGTGCTTCATCACCCCTGTTTGACCTATCCCTTGCGGGTGCTTCTCTGGTCGACTCCATGTTATAGTACGTCTGTCCGTGCTGCTGATCAGGGCACTGTATGAACCTTCGCTTTAAGACTCTCAAGTGTTCGTCCTCGTTGAGCCCCTAAAATTCAACTTCCGAGGGGGCTTTTGATCATTATGTAATTTATCTCAAGCAAAATTTGCGTAAAGCAGATCTGGTATGCTAATCAAACGGCTTCACTGTCCACGGTTTGAATCCTTTCAGCGTCACGAGCATGTGCTGATTTGGGGCCGAATTTGGCATCATGGCGATGTGAAAGAAAGAGAATGACAGTAGTGATCTCAATTGTTAGCCTCTTCTTCTTATGATTTATCTGAGGCTGAAGTACCTTGCGACTGTTGCCACCCAGCCTGGCCACAGTAGTACCGTCGATGCAACTGCCTTGGCGTTATGTCTATACGTCAAAACAGGCTTTTCATAATGCTGCAATAGGGCTGCCGCTGTTGGCGCGTCAACTCCACTGACGTATGCAGACTTAGTAGCTACGATGATCTAGGGAATGTCAGTACGAGTCGCCGACAGCTAATCTGGCAAGGCAAAGCAACTCCACATACCGTCATCGCCAAAGCATCTCCCAAAGCCATGACACACATAATCACGGCGCAAATCTTCCAAGCCAGATGCACCGAAGGACTTTCCTTACGCTCCGGCCAGAAGAGATCGAAGAAAAATGCAGCGCCGAACACGGTGGCTACTGCAACGCCAACGAGAATATTGTAGGAAGCGATTCCCACGAAGTCATCGTTGTATACGGCGGCTAAATTATCGAGATTCCCAATAAATTCTTGCTGGTCCACATACTCTGAGCGCCAAATTACTACGTTAGTTTTGATGTACTGTAACTGAAAGCTGAGTGACACGACCGACCTGAGAGTGCTGCTGTGCCCACTGACTCCGAGCAAACGCAGAAGATCATCGCGATTTGGTAAACAATCATCTTCGAGCCTCGCAGATGGTATACCGTGTTGAACATGTAGGAAGACTTGAATTTTGACCATTGCATCTCACGAAGATCCAATCCCCAAATTACGACCATGTTGATCTACTATTCAAAACTCTCAGAGAATCCAGTGCAGGCCGAAGCATTGAGAGAATGATGCGATGATTCAATAAGACCGAATTGCCAGGGATGGGATTCTGAATTCTCGAGGTGGAAGTGAAGACTTTTATGAAAGCAGATACGGTGCGGTGCGTTGATTATCAAATGATGATCATGAGCATAATAAAGCTTCTTCGCACAGGTGACTTCTAGAAACGGCTTCAGGAGGGACTTATCCTATGTGAAAGCGGATGCGCCC
>JAABUP010010985.1_pt1 | contig 10471 bp, 17 predicted proteins | sample 5559201 | NCBI WGS metagenome assembly JAABUP01 (sample SAMN10711887, study PRJNA513373) | rock metagenome | isolation source: Antarctica rocks | place: Antarctica | reverse complement strand
AGCGCCGGTCGGACCATCCGCTTGACCCTAAATTTTTCCTTTTCGTAGGTGAGTAGATCTTGAACGACGACCGATTCTGAAGAACGCCGGCACTATCAGAATCGGTACTATCAGTACCTCCCTTCCAGGATCTTCCACAGTCTTTGGAGTAAGAGTGCTGAACCAACCTCGATCCAAACCCAAAGCCAATCTCCTCGATCACGACCTGAGTACAGTCCACGAACCGGCCGCCGCGAAAAGAGTGGACCTCGCTCCACCCAATCAAGACATTGCCTCATTGCCTCCTCTCCTCCCATAGTCTCTACAAGTATCCACATCCACCACATCCAGCTTCCCCCACCCACAACTCACAACCCTCCTCCGCGCCCCTTTCAAAATTACATCCCCCACCCAACCAACCAAAGCCACAGCCCTCCCTCCTCTCCCTTCACAAAGACACCTTCCCCCACCGCCACGCAACCTACCTTCTTCCCATTCCAACCCTAGCCTCCCCGCTCTCACCACGCACAGTACCCTACAGACAAACCAAACCACCGCCCCAACCCTCTTGCCATGGGCGAGCGAGTGAGACGCATCTACACCCTGCCTTGCCTTGCCTTGTCTTTTCTTCTCTTGTCCTAGCTTCTCTTGTTCTTCTCTTACCTTCTCTTGCCTATGTATTCTCAACGACACAACCACTCCCTCTCCCACTCCAATACCCACTCACTCCCTCCCTCTCCCTCCCTCCCAACAAATCCAAAAACAACCAAATCCAATCTATCAGCCCCCAACCCCCAACCCCCAAACCCCCAACCCCCAACATCAACAGATCTATGCTGACGGGATTGAGTTGGGTTGAGAGATACGATCATACAATAGTATAATAGCAAAAACTATTCAATTCCAACGAAGTCGATCATTTAACTTGCCTTGCCTTGCCATCAAACCTATCAAGTCATCCAGACAGTCCCTTCTTCGTATAGTTGTATAGATGTACTATAATTCCCAGAGGCCGTCGTGTACGCTTGCGATATCCTCCCTTCTTCTGATCGGTAGGGCTCGTTGTTTCTTCTCCATGCCAGCCCGCTATTCAAAGGGGGATTTTCTTGTACTCTACGTGACTCTGACGTTACGCTTGGTCTTGTGAGTGACCTGAGATAGCCGCGAGCGAAGATGCCTTTGCGATTCTGCGTCTTGACTGATGGTAGATTGGCCAGGGGGAAAACGTGGTTGGCGGGATCTCATGACTGTTACATTTACGTACGGTAGTGGATCAGCAAACGGTATTCACGCGGCATAGTTTCTCAGTAAGGGTCAAATCTAAGTCCAATGCAAGTTTATTACTTTTAGTGAATGAGGTTCGAAGGAGAGATGATCTTCGAAAGGTGCCGCAAAGCATTGTACGTCCAGTAAAGAACGACACATAAAGACCATGTCCAGCGAACTCATGGGTATCAAGACAATGTGTCAGGGTCTAGTCAATCCGATGCCCGCGTCCACAGACGGAGACAGTCAAGAGAGCTAAGACCCGTAGAGAGATGGACGAAGCCGGAACATCAAGTCTAAGCTGAATAGCAGAGACCGTCAGTCCAGGCAGCGTCGATAGTTAGACAGATCATCGAAATTACAGAAGAAACTGAAAGGACACGACAAAGAAAACCTCTCCATTCACTACCCCTCACCCAACTTCCACCATTCCATTACGTATTATCCACAAAGTGTATGAACGTACGCGATAATGGTATCATCAAACAAAACAGCAGATAGACTTTCCAGAAGAACGACCATAGTGACACCTCAATGGCAATTATTGAGGAGCATTTAAGCAGCACCACTCAGGACTGGGTTGCCCGCGCCGAGAAGAGTGCCACCAGTTGTAGAGCTGGTGGGACCGTTGACAGTATCGGGGTTGTTCTTGAGAGAGAGGTCTTGACCATCGTTGCCGAATGCTTGGTTGACTTGGTTGCTGAAGCCCGCCGAGCCGTTGGTCTGGCCGTACCCTGCTCCAGCGGGTTGACCATAACCTGCTCCAGTGCTCTGGCCGTAGCCGGCACCAGTGTTCTGGCCGTAGCCGGCACCAGTGTTCTGGCCGTAGCCGGCACCAGTGTTCTGGCCGTAACCAGCCCCAGTGTTCTGGCCGTATCCTGCGCCAGTGGTTTGACCGTAACCAGCACCCGATCCTTGATCATATCCAGTACTAGTAGCTGACCCGATGCCAGATGTGGAAGAGTGACCAGTCGAGGTATTCTGAGGTCCTCTCACGCCACCGGAGGCAGCGTTGTGCGGCTTACGGCTAATCGGGGTTGACTTGGGAAGGTCGGTCGTCTCGCGAGCTGAGCCGATGCCGAAGATTGGTGATTCCCATCGGTCTCCCTTCCTGGCGAGCTCCTTGTATTCGGTGGCCTTGGTGGAGATACCACCTGGGAGTGTGATGTTTGGGAAAATCGAATCGTGCTGGGTCATAGCAACGTTGACCTTCTTGTCGGCAGCGGTCTCCTGTGTCTTTTCTTTGCCCCGCATCGCCTTCTGTTGAGCGGCCTGGACGTAACGGCTGTAGATGTTCGGCGCATTCTGGGGATCGTTCTTGCCCGCCTCGGCGGCACGCTCAGCTTCGCGATAAATCTCATATACATACCCATCGCCCTGTTGAACCATGTCCTTAATCTGTTTCTCCAGAAGCTTCGCTACCGCTGGGCGGATGAGGGCAAACATTAGAGGCTTGAAGAGGCCGAATAAGAGCTTGTATTTCGACTGCTTCAACTTGATGTTGAGGTTCTTAACATCCACAGTGACCTTGTCGACCTTGAAGAAGTGGTGTCCATCGGATTTATCGGCAGTTTCCATTGCGATCTTGAAACTGAAGCCTGTCCCACCCATGAAGATGTCCATGACACCCTTGTCGGTGAGAGAGGGGAAGCCTTGCTTCTTCTTGATGTAGTAGCTAACGTCTGCGATAGGGTCAGCAACATACTCTGAAAGGCAATAGCAAAAAGTCATTACCTTTGAGGTCCATCTGCACCCCAGACACCGACACCATGACCTTGTTCTTGACCTTGCTGCTGATTTGCTTCCGGCCCCAGCGGAAGTAATTGTCACTGCCAAACTCGAAGACATTTGGCATCAGATTATCGCTCTCAATCACGAGATTCTCAACGACGGCATCCATCATGGGGTCAGAATATTCAATCCTAGGAATCGGCACATATCGGACACTCTCGAATAGATCCGGCAGGATGACTTCGGTCAAGTCCTTGACCAAGTGTGGCTTGAATGTTGGCTTTCCATTCTCGTCGTTGCCGAGGTCATTGAAAAGCTTCTGCATGGAGTTACCGAACCGCTTGTTCAATGGGTCATGGTCGAATTGCTCGGCGAAGAATTTGGTCTCATCGATGATTCGGTTGGTGTGGTCTCGGTAACGATCGCGGAGAAGGAATTGACCACGGTCGTGAAGCGTATTCCATTCATGAGTTGCGGAATCCGTCATGATAAAGCCTTGCTCTTTGAGGCATTTGCGAACATATGTATCCATCTGACGGAACCAGCCTTTGAGTTCGGGATCTCTATCGGCATCGCGATAGATGTTGTTGATCGACTCGAACAGATCGTCAGCAGAAGTGTGGTTGGCGAAACGTTCGATCAAAGTCTTGATCTGAGTCAGCATGACCCTGTTATCGGAGACAACCCCTAAACGTACCCTGAGGTCAGCTTCTGCAGCTGTCAAGCTAGTATCGCTGTGAGCACCTTTGACAGTCCCCGCGCCTTGTTGGGTTAGGTTCTTGCTGTGGCCGGCGTAGGTTTCAGCCAAATTAAGCAAGGTCTCGATCGCTTGCTGATCTGTAATCCGTCAGTTGTAAGCCCCCACGCTCAATAAAGAAGCGACTCACAATCCTGGTGACCTTGAATTTCGACGACCATTTTCTTAAGCCGCCAGATAGTCTGGTCGCGACGTTCTTGTGGCAACTTGTCCGAAAGATAACCTTTGGCCTGACCAGCAACGTTTCGGCCTTTCGCCTTGGTTTCTTCGGGCATGTTCTGGGAAGCACGATCACGCAAGTTCTGCAATCCCGCTTTGCCGCCAGATTGCGCGTCGACACCAGAGTCAGTGCCATGCTGCTGGTCACGTGCCGCAAGATCGGCAGCATCCGCTGGGTCGCGAGAGCCACTTGGGTGTGCGTTTTGGGTTGCATCACCCGCAGCGTCTCTCATGTCGGAGCGCGAAAATGGCTTCTGCTTCTCATACTGGCCTTTGATCTGGTTCTTCAGATTTCCTCTAGACATGTCGGGATTGTCATGCCAAGTGTTGTCATCGGCAGGACGGTCAATCTGCGCCAGCTCGTCCTGGGATGGGTTCACACGATTGGCAGCGTTCTGAGCAGCATCGCCGGCAATGTCACGGAGAAGAACAGTAGCGTCGCTCACTATCAAGGTTAGCATTTAGTCAACGCAGCTGACTTGGCCTGACTTACAAAGTTTTCTGAATTGACCGTTAGAGATGATGAGCGTGCCGAGTGTCCTGAAGCCATCCAAAGCCTGATTCCCGTGCTGTCTCGCTGTATCTTTGTCGACAGGAGCGCCTGGTAGTTGTGCATTGCCACCAGACATCTGCTCCGTCTGCCAGATAAAATCTTGCAATAGGTTGCCCTCGTTCTTCGTGAGGACGAGGTGCTTCGCTTGATCGATCACATTGCGAAGATCGGCGATCAAGTGCTTACCCTCCGAAGAGAGTTTGGCAGATGGAGACGACAAAAACCTCGATGCGATAAAGCTATTGAGAGCAACATCGATTTGCTTGTTCTGTAACCAATCGATCAGTATCACAGACGCAGATTTACCCTTTGGGTGAGTGACTTACCGACGGAACTTTTCCATTTGCGAAAGCTACAGAATGGTGATGTCAGTCCCAAACTTCACCTTTCGAACAGGCGCAGCATCGCGAGGGATGCGAGTTGATCGAGTATGTTCGGAGAAGAAACTCACCGGTGAAGATGCCATAGAGTTGGAGTTTCTGGTTCACATCTGCATCCTTTTGCTTCACATTAGTGGGTCGATTGACCGCGTTAGAAGCCATGTTGTTGGCTATGCTTATGCGCAGAGACGGATGGGAGGTGACGGAGACTACAAAGGTATTGAGCGGTATTTAAGGTGACAATGGGGTATATGTAAGCAATCTGACGATGTCAAGATGCGCAGTTCGGGTGGTTGTGTTGGGAGAGAGGAGAGGAGGAGAGTTGGCAAATGCTGGGAAACAGGCCGAGCTGCAATTTCTCGCTAAGCTAGCCAACCCCCTGATTGACGTCACCTGTAACGTAACATTTGCTTTATTACAAGTACTTTACGAAACCTACAGAGTCCGCTTGCGCATTCCTTGTTAGCAAGATTTTGTATCAATCGCACTTTCCCTTGGAAGTCATTGACAAATTACATGTATTATTGGTCGCCTCCAGATCCATCTCAATAATCCACCTAAGATTGATAAATGACGACGGGGCTGTTGAGCACGCTTCGTCGGCACCACGGCCGCGTGTATCGTAACGGTTACAAGCAAGCCCCTTAGACTTGTGCTGATTTTGATTGTCTTACAGTCTTAGGCGTTGTGTTCGAGAGGTAGATACATGTAGGCTCGGGAGTTGTCAGGATGCGCCGACATGTAGTTTCTAGATTCGTCCATTCCTCCCATCAAACACAACCAAATACAGAAGGCGCCATCATTTTGCGTTGGAGCGCCATGAGCGGCTGCCCGCGGAGGGGCACCCCCCAATTGTCATTTTGTAATATACATGTATGAAGGATCTTTGATAGAGTCTAACTGATCTTTGGCTCTGTTTTATAAGGTATCATGGTTATTAGTATCAATAAATTTAAGTAATTGTTGAAGTACTCTTGAACTTCGCTCTTCTCCAGCCGGCATAATTTGAACTTGAAGCGGTCCAATAATGCACTAACTGTGACTTACTGCATTTAGAAGTGTCACGTGTGACCGTGTCACGCAACGCTCTTGTTTGCCCCGCAACGCTTAAGGTTCAAACCTCACTAGACTGACATCTAAACGGCATAGCATCTTTTACCGTATACGAGACTTGATCAATTTGCTTCAGCTCACAGTTGCTCGGGTTAGGTATGTCATCACTTACAAGAAGCTCCAACAAGGAACGTCAGACCCGCCTGGCGTTTACCCCAATATCCTCATCCTCACCAGCAGCTGCGAGATATCCGAGTCCAATACGAGACCGTGTGGCAGAAGTGCGATATGACGATCCATCAACTCCTTCTAAAAAGCGACGACTCTACAACAGCCATCGCGGCGCATTCAGTAGTCTAGGGGACTCAGATGAGCAATTAGTCACGCCTGGCAAAAGCTCGAACTTTGCGGTGGTGATACATACTCCGAGCAAGGAACACACGACAATGACCGATGCGTCGAGCATGCTGCCAACACCGGTCAAATCTTCGCAGGTAGAGCTGGTAGGCTCACACAGAGGTACGGTCCTCTGCTGCTCGCCATCTACTTCATAATCACATAGTCAAAGTTCAATGTCTCACTAAAGCTTTGTAAGTCACCTCTACCGACTCAGATACTGCCAGCGACACCGAGGCCAACAATCAGATTATGTCGAATGCTTTCAAACGAAGAACAAGTGCGAATGGTGGTCCGGAGCAGACCGATGGCCCAAGCACACCCAGATTGAATAAACGTGTGACAAACGGCCAAGGACAAGTTATGAGGAACAAGTCACCCGACCTCAGGGCAAGACTGAAGCAGCCGAAACTTGATCTCAGCATGCTTCCCGCAGGCGCAAGCTCTTCTACGCAACCTCAGCTTAGCAGCAGAAACAGGCACAATATCTCGTCGCCTATTCACCTAGATAATCATAGTGCTGGATCCTGCGACGATGACATAGTCCCTGCCACAGCTAGACGGCGCCGCGTGGAAAAGTCGGCAATAGCCATAAGTAGTGATGATTCTGAGGCTCGAGACTCTGGTCTCGAGAGTCCTCCCAGGAGCACCAGGAGAGTGACCACATTTACTGGCAATGTGCATAATAGCACTTATAATCAAAGTAGGCCCCAGAAAGCTCCAATGTCAATTCCCGCCAATTTCTGCTCGGTGGAAGCACCGGAAATGCTCCAGTTTCTCGCTCACGTTCACGCAAATCAGTGACCTCGAAAAAGTCTCCCTCGAAAGTGAACAGCACGCTACAACGACTCACAAGAAGCTCCGCCACAAACAACAAAGGGGGTCCTCCTAAGCAATACAAGACTCGGTCTATGGCTCGTGCTAGTCCAAAGCTGTCGCAAGACCTTACGAAACTTGTGTCGATTGACGAGGATGAAGACGACAGTGATGCCGTGCTGCCCTCGCCGGCCAGAAGAAAACGGAGAGGCACTGAAAAGGCGCAATACACCAAGGATGTTGTGGATAATGTTGAGGAAGACAGTGAAGATGAAATACGGCCATCACTTATCAAGAGGAGGGGCCACTTCACTCATTCAGCGCTTGAAGGTGCCGGAAACCTAGATGATCAATCCAAACAGGAGTCCACACCTATGAAGAGTAGCAGCCAGCAAGAGCAAGAAGATCTGGAAGAGGACCTGGAAGATCTTCAAGAATCTAGTGAGCCTCTCATACTGGAGCGTATAGGTCATACTGGTTATTGACATTTGTAGGCATGAAAAAGGTTCGCACGCGCGCAAGGTTGGGTTCGTCCAAGAAGAACGAGAAGCAGAGACAGCTTGAGCTACTTAAACGTCGGCGTGCTGGTGAGAAGATTGTAGATCTTTCTTCCGACTCTGACCAGAACGAATTGCCGAAGCGTGCGCTCTACGACAGCGAAACTCAAGACGACGCACTATTGGCTAGAAACGAGGATGACGAGTTTGGAGATCTTGATGATTTAGGTACTGAAGCTGTCCGCCAGTCGCTACGTGCAGATGCCGACGAGTATGACGAAGACTTTGTCGTTGATGACGATCACACCATAGGAGCACCTTCGGGGCTAGAAGGGATGCCTTTGGAATTTACTCGTCACGCTCACAAGAAGCAGATTGAACATTTTAAGGATGCTGTAGAGTGGATGGTGCAAAAGAAGTTAAATCCTGCCTTCACCAGAAACGATCCCGTCTATCAGACTGCCTTCTTCAAACTAGACGACGAAGTCAAAGGCTATTCGTCTTCGAAGTTCATGTCAGCAGCTTGGGGTTTGGAGTTTTCAAGAGCGCTAAGAGCAAGGCCTGCGTTTTATGAGATGGAAATCCCGACCATGTTTGATGACAAATGTGATGCCTGCAACAGGAGCGGGCATCCGGCGAAGTACAAGATCACCTTCGGCGGCAAGGCATATCATCACGACTCCCTCGAAGATGTCTCTGACAATGAGGAGGATGAAGACTCCGGTGATGAGAGTCAAAGTTATGACAGCCGAGGCAACGCCATTCCAAGCGTTGACGTCGAGTATTTCGTGGGACGGTATGTCTGATACTGTCGATTATTCAGGTATACTCAACTTTGCAATCGCTTACGGCTGCTAGATTCTGCAAAGCCAATGCTGAGACGGCCCATGCGCTCAGTCACTGGCGCTACCACCTGAACCAATGGGTTCTCGACTGGCTCCAGGCCCAAGGCTACACTAGCGCAGAGAAGATACTGCAGAGGGAAAAATGGAGTATCAGGAAGAAAAGGGATTATGCGAACGAAGTAGTCGACAATATGGAACAGAAGGGAGAGATAAAAGCATTGTACCGTGACTTCAAACATAATTTGGAGGCGGCCCGTGAGGCGAAGGTTAGTCTCCAAAACCAAACTTACCCTGAGAATCCTAGCTTACATCACCCTATAGCCATCGCGGTACAGTGTGAGGTGACAGCAAGCACGCTCGCTCGGCTGGAACCACTGACACTCTGTGCCACGCTCTACAACAGAGTTGTGGACGTAGTAGCGGATACCGAGAGACGGATTTCTGATCCCCCTTACACTCTGCTGCTTGAAGACACGGTGGCGGTATGAAGAGACCCAAACTCTCGGTTTCTCTTGAATACCAACATATTATCTACTTGGATATGGGCAGTTGGATCACTGGATGCTGCGATACCGTGGTTTGTTTTACGATGCTCGCCAGGGCTGCAGCTTGCCTTACGGAAACAGAACTGCTTGAAACTCCTTGTGTAGAACCCCTAGTACTCGTTCTCCAATGAGCTTGGTAGATAAATTCTAATGAAGAATCATGAATCCGATAGCGAAGTTATTGTACCCCTGTGTGCGAGATGAGAAGCTAGTATTACAATGCCAATGGCACACTCCGTATTATGACATAGGCCGAGGATGGCTTTTATACACGAATGTTGCTCCCGCGCAGAGTTTCGTCTGCCGCCTGCTTCAGCCTCAATCCCCTACAACGCAGGTCGACCTTGCTGTCCCCCCAACTGACTCGTCGCTCCCGGCGTCAACAACTACATTCCCAACAAGCACATTAGCCTCCATCCCCTTCCCAGACATCTCCTTTCCCACTGGCCCCGCAGATCAACTCACCTCATTAGCACTCTGCTGCATCTTCATCTCCTTCTCCATCTCCATCACCGACGCCTCTTCCATCCACGCCAACGCCCACGGCACCCCCAACAACAGCGCGCTCGTGCTCACAACCCACAACGACTTGCCGCCGAGCATCAACCCGCTCTTCGCCCACGACGTCGCGGTGGAAAGAGTGGAGGCCAGGTAGCGCCGCTGGGCCGGGGGGAGGATGTCGCGCAGGGCGAGGAGGCGGTCGCTGAGGGTCTCGTCGAGGGCGGGGGTTAGGTCGTCGTCGTCCGATATTTCGGACTCTGGGAGTTGTTAGTCAACGGGGATGATGGGGTTGGGGGAGGGTGAGGGTAAGGGTACCGGTGTCGGTGTAGAAGTCGTCGTCGTTTTCGGGTTTGGGACCGGGTTGTTCTTGGGTGAAGTGGTCGTCTTCGACTTCTTCGAGCTTGACCATGTTGACTTCTGAGGGAGTTTGGAGCTTGGGTGAGAGTGGCGATGGAGTGATCAGAGGGATCTATTTAGAGTTGATAATTATGTCCCTGAAGTTGTGGAAGCTCGTGTGAACTTTACGGGTCTGAGTTTCTTCAGGACGGCACATACCGAGAGGTAAGTAGCTGTGTACGGAGGACTATATCGAGCTTACCACATTTATCATTTTCCTTTCGCGAAATATGATTTTAACATTAGAAATCACATACAGAACAGTAGAACGAGTCCTTCCTAGCTGTCTAGCTAGCTGTCGCAACGAGTTCTTCCTAGCTGTCACAATGAGTCCTACCTAGCTGTCGCAATGAGTCCTTCCTAGCTGTTGCAATGAGTCCTTTCTAGCTGTCTAGCTAGCTGTTGCATGAAGTCCTTTTCTTAGCTAGCTGTAATTATATAGACATTAGAATTAAATCAATATTATGAAAATTAAGTCAGTAAAGTAAATAAAAGCTCTAATAGTGATAAATCAGCTCAGAGCGCTCAAAGCGCTCA
>JAABUP010010983.1_pt1 | contig 10472 bp, 8 predicted proteins | sample 5559201 | NCBI WGS metagenome assembly JAABUP01 (sample SAMN10711887, study PRJNA513373) | rock metagenome | isolation source: Antarctica rocks | place: Antarctica | reverse complement strand
CCACGTTACGAGCAGACCTCGCGAGCGGGTCAGGTCTCTATCAGCGGTCGTTGGCGCCCTCCGCCCACGGTGACAACACCCCCCAGATCATCAACGACAGGGGCAACAAGTCATGCCGTGGCCGGTGGCCTGCAGCCCCTCACCAGGGCTGATCAAGAAGGTAACGGGGGCAAGTGGCGGTGCGATCGAGACGTCCGGGGCTCGAACAGCAGCGGCACGCTCACCTCTGGCAGCTGCCGGACGGCACCAGACTTCACGCGCCGGTCGGGGAGCTACGGCGCGACCCGGACACCGGCGCGGTCTGCTGCCATCTGTGTGGGCGGTGGTTTCAGGCGCTGGGATCGCATCTTCGCGTGCACGGCTACACCGCGGATGAGTACCGATCTGCGTTTGGGCTTTATCGCAGCCGACCGCTCACCGCTTCGGTGCTGTCGGCAGCGTGGTCCGAGCGCACCCGCGTTGCCTACGCGGGCTCCCCACGGCTGCGCCGGCAGCTGGCCCCGGGCCGAGCCCTTGCTGCAAGTGGCGAGCTCAACCGGCGGGCGCGAGCGGGGCTGGCCGGCGGGGAGCCGGCGCAGCGGCACGAGGAGCAGCAGCGGCGGCTGGCCGCTGGCCGGGCCACGCGCACCCGGCGGGCCGAGCAGGCGGTGGCCGGCCGGCTATCCGCCCTCGGCGCCGCGGACCTGGCCTGCTACCTGCGCACCGCGTACGCGGGCGGAGCGAACCTGGACCAGCTGCGGGAGGCCACCGGGATGGGCCGGGACCGGCTGTCCCGGGCACTGACCGAAGCCGGAGTGACCCGCCGCCCGGTGGGAGCCACCACCCCTGCCGGCAGGAGATCGCGGGCCTCGGCCAACGACGCGGCGGCTGCGGCCCGGGTCGGGACCGACGACGTGGGCCGCTGGCTCGCTGCGCGGCACCGCGCCGGCTGGTCCTACCGGCAGCTGGCCGCCGCGGTGGGGCACAGCAGCCATTGGGTGCGCTGGCGGGTGGACGCGTCGGTGCGGGCAACACCCGGACCGACGAACATTGGGACGGTCATCCCCCCACGCGTAGACCGGCGAGCAGCGCCGACCCGCGCAGCCGCTGTCCGCTCGCGGCGGCGACGGTGAGCACGTTGCCGAGGATCGGGCCGGAGCAGAACCGGGCCAGGCCGTTGGCGGGCGCCGCGCCCGACCGTCGAGGCCCAGGTGCCGCGCGACGCCATCCGCTGCTGGAAACCGTACGGGGTGGGCGCGAGCTCCACCCCGCGACCGAGGATCAGCACCACGCCCAGTGCGATGATCACTCCATCCGATGACCAGGATCAGGATCGCGGTGCGGGGTCACCGAGGCTAGTGAGCTCGACTCGGCGTCCAGGGCACCAGCACCAGGGCGAGCCCCACGTAGAACACCCCGGTGCGGGCCAGCAGCTCGGTGCCACCGGAGAAGGCGTAGGCGAAGAACGAGCCAGCAGCAGCGCGCTGAGGGGGCTGAGCAGGGCGAGCACGCGCGCCGAGGAATGCGGCCAGGTGCCCTGTCGAGCACGCAGCGGCTCCGGGCCAGCACAGCACAGTATCGACGGCCCGCTGGAGCGTCGCGACCGGCTACGCCCTCGGAGATCAGCTGATCGCCCACGACGAGTTCGGGAGCTGATCCCGGTCACGCCGATCCGCCCGATCCGGTCTCTGGCCTCATCGGCGTCGACCGCGGCGGCGATGGCGGGGTCGTCGTCGTCGCGCTGGAACCGTGGCACGTCGAGCCCGAGGCGCGCGGCGGTAGCGCTCAAGGGAGGCGTCGAGCCAGATCCAGGCCCTCGACCGCACCCAGCCGGCGTTGCCGGTGCGCCCGGGCCTGCCCGCACACCAGACCCACGGCTACGTCCGCCACGGGCACGACGACGCTGTTCGCCGCCCTCGAGGTGGCCACCGGCAAGGTCACCGACGCCTGCTTCCCGTGGCATCGCCACCAGGAGTTCCTCACCCAGGTGACCATGGCCTACCCTCGCGTGCCGCTGCACATCGTCTGCCAACTACGCCACCCACAAACACGAGGCCGTCCGGCGGTGGCTCGGGCCAACCCGCGGGTGCAGCTGCACTTCACCCCCACCTCGGGGTCGTGGTCGAACCTGGTTGAGATCTTTTTGAGATCTTTTTCGGGGTCATCATCCGCCAGGCATCCGCCGCGGAACCTTCACCTGCGTCGACGAGCTCGAAGAAGCGATCGGGCTACATCGCCCGGCTGGAACGAACGCTGCGAGCCGTTCGTCTGGACCACAGACGCCGACACTCTCCTGGCTAAAGCCAGCGTAAAACGACATCCAACACGCGACACTAGCGGGTGGCGGGGTGGTCCCCGGTGCCTGCCAGGGCGGCGCGCTCGGCGGGCGTCGGGGACGTTCACCGGGCGTTGGCGTGTGTGCGCTGAACCGGCCGGGTGTCGGTAGCGAACGCCACAGTGAGTCAGGGTACGGTGCGCCCGGATGGGCCCGGAGAGCCTGATTGCGCGACTGAGACGCGAGGTTTCCGGGATTTTGTCCGGAGAGTATCCGGTAGAGGGGGTTGTGCGGTGGGGGCGCGGCGGTGAGGAGCCGACTCCTGAAGGAGAGCGCGTGTGTCGCCAGTGGCGCGGCGCGCGCAAGGGCAAGGCAGGAGTCAGAATAGGGGTGGGGAACGTGAGAGGGAAACGACCGGCGGTGCCGGGAGGCCGGGCCGGCGCGATGGTGGCGGTGGCCGCGGTGGTGGCGATGTCGGGGGCGGTAGGACTGTTGGCGCCGGGGGTCGGTCAGGCGTCGAGTCACCGGGAGGCGCCGCTGATCGCGGGGGATCCGCAGGCGGACAGCACCGACACGTACTCGTTCGTCAGCCCCGACAAGCCGGACACGGTGACGTTGATCGGGGACTGGATTCCGTTTGAGGAGCCGAACGGGGGGCCAAACTTCTACCCGTTCGCGACCGACGCCCACTACAACATCAACGTGGACACCCAGGGGACGGGCAAGCCCGACACCACGTTCACGTGGGAGTTCCAGAACCACTACAAGGACAACGCCAACCAGATTCTCTACAACACCGGGGTCGTGAACAACCTGACCGACCCGACGTTGAACTTCACCCAGACCTACACCCTGACCGAGACCACCGCGGCGGGCACGAAGACGTTGGTGGACAACGCGATCGCGGCGCCCTCGGATGTGGGGAAGGCGTCGATGCCCGATTACGGGGCCTTGCGCAGTCAGGCCACCAAGTCGCTGCCCGGGGGCGGTCAGACCTACGCGGGTCAGGCCGACGACCCGTTCTTCATCGATCTGCGGATTTTCGATCTGCTCTACGGCGGCAACCTGTCCGAGACTGGGCAGGACACGCTGGCCGGCTACAACGTCAACACCCTGGCCGTGCAGGTCCCCAAGAGCGAACTGGCGCTCAAGGGCGACCCGGACCGCAACCCGGTGATCGGGGTGTGGAACACCACCGAGCGCAAGAGCACCAATGTGCTGCAGGGCGCGAACGGGCCGGGTGGGGTGGCCAAGTCCGGGGACTACGTGCAGGTCTCCCGGTTGGGTAACCCGCTGGTCAACGAGCTGGTGGTGCCGGTGAAGTTCAAGGACGCGTTCAACGCGATCCCGCCGGCCACCGACCACACCATCCAGCCGGTGGTCGACAAGGTCACCGACCCGATCGTGCCGAAGGTCATCCAGAAGGTCTACGGGATCAAGGCCCCGGCGGCGCCGCGCAACGACCTGGCGGAAATCTTCTTGACCGGGATCGCGAAGAACGCGCCGACCCTGGACGGCAGCACGCCTCCGATTCAGGCCGACCTGAACTCCCAGGTCTTGAACAAGGACGTCACCGCGTCCGCGTTCGTGCCCGCCGAGGAGGAGCGGTTGAACATGGGCGTGCCGGTGACGGCGAACCCGAACCGGCTGGGGCTGCTGGGTAAGGATAAGCAGGGCTTCCCGAACGGGCGGCGCCTGACCGACGATGTGGTCGACATCGAGCTCCAAGCCCTGGAAGGTGCGGCGCAGACCGGCAGCATCGTCAAGCCGTTGGCCGCCGGCGACGGGGTCAACGCCAACCAGAAATCGTTCGGGACGTCGTTCCCGTACGTGGCGCTGCCCAACACGGCCGCGGTCAACCACGCCCGCACCAGCGCCACCCCCAACGGGGGAGTCGACTCCGGGGCCGGCGGCACCGCCGGAGGGGTGCCGATCGTCCCGATCGGGGCGGCATTCGCCGGCGGGGCGCTGCTCGTGGTCGGCGGCGGGTGGATGCTCCGACGCCGCCGCCAGGCGTAAGGACCGATGCGCCTGCCGCGGCATCGGCGCCGCTCGCCGGCCCCCCCCTCACCCGGGGGGGCCGGCGGGCCGGCACCCGCCACCACACCCATCTCCCGTCCGACGCTCGCCCGCGCCGCCGTGCTCGGCGGCGCGGTATTCGCTGGGGCCGTGATCGCGGGCGCGGCGACCCCCGACACCGAGGCCACCGACACCGAGCCCATCGACACCGAGCCCCGCCACAGGAACAACCAGGACGGGGGCAACTGCCACCGCGCGGACCACCGACTGGTGAATCTGCAGGTCATCCGCGACGGCGGTCACCAGTGTGGGGCCTGCGGCACGGTGCTCGGTCGGACGGCCCCGCACCCCGGTGCTCGGCCCAGCACGACCGCGGCCCACCACGACAGCCCCGTCAAGGACCCGTCGTCCGGCGCGCGGGCGCCCGGGTCGAGCCCGACCCGGGCGGGGGCCCGGCTGGTGGCGGCGCTCGTGCGGCCAGCGCGGGTGGCGTCCCCAGGGGATCGGCGGCGGGGTTCGGTCGCGGCACTGGCGGTGGCCGCGGCGGGGCTGGTCCTGCTCAGTGGCGGGGTGACGCTGGTGGTGTTCGGCCACCCCACGACACCGACGGTGGCGGCCCAGGGCATCCTCCCGGCGGTGCAGGGCACACCTGAGCGGGGACTGGACGGGCCGGCCGCGCCGTCCCGCGCAGCGGCGGTGACGGCGCCGGTAGCCCCGCCGACGCATCTGTCGATCCCGGCGGTGGACGTGAACACGGACCTGATCAACCTGGCCACCCAGGACGACGGCACCCTGGAGGTCCCCAAGAACTTCGCGCTAGCTGGCTGGTGGGACCAGGGCGCCGCCCCCGGAGACGTCGGGCCGGCGGTGATCGTGGGGCACATCGACTCCTACCGCGGCCCGGCGGTGTTCTACCGGCTCCGTCAGCTCACCCCCGGGGCTCTCGTCACGGTCGGCCGCTCCGACGGGTCGACCGCGCTGTTCGCCGTGGATGCGCTGCGGGAGTTCTCGAAGGAGGCGTTCCCGACCAACCTCGTCTACGGCGCCACCGACGCCCCGACCCTGCGGCTGATCACCTGCGGCGGCAGCTTCGACGACAAGGCACGCAGCTACCTGGACAACATCGTGGTCTTCGCCCACGAGATTCCCCTGCCCGCACCCACCGCCCCCAACCCACCCACCCGGTCCGGCACACCGGGCCCGCTCGGGCCCGGCTCCACGGCGCCCAGCTCGAGCTCGCGGGGTCCACGAGCGTCGGTCCAGGCCGCGGCCGCGGGCCAGGACGGGCGGTCTCCCCTCGGGGCGGCCGGACCAGGGACCGTGCAATGAGCGCGAACCAAGTACAGCCGCCCCCGACCCGCGACTCGCCCCCGCCGGGCAGGGGCCGCGGGTGGCTGCGTCCCTGGATGGTGCTGGCGGCGGGGGCGGCGTTGCTGGTGGTGGCCGGGGTCGCGATCGCGGTCCCCGGCCAGCCGTCGTCGCCGCCCGGGACCACGGCGGCTGGGTCGCCACCGGCGAGCAGTCCCGCGCCGAGCAGCACCGGACCGGCCCGCGACCGGCTGGACGCCCAGATCGCGGGGTTGCAGGCCCAGCTGAAAGACGACCCGGGGAACGCGGAGAACTGGGCGACGCTGGCCATCGACTACGTGCAGCAGGGCAAGAACACGGTCAACCCGATGTATTACCCGAAGGCCGAGGGGGCGCTGCAGACATCCCTGGCGCTCAACCACACCGACAACTACATCGCCCTGGCCGGGGTGGCCGACCTGCGTGCCGCCGAGCACCGCTTCGGCGAGGCCCTGACCGCGGCCCAGCAAGCCAACGCGATCGACCCGTCGAACTCCACGATCTACGGGGCTCTCGACGACGCCTACACCCAGCTCGGGCAGTACGACCAGGCCGCCCAGGCGGTGCAGCACATGCTCGACCGGGCGCCGGGCACCCCGTCGCTGACCCGGGCGGAGTACGTCTACGAGCTGCGCGGGCAGCTCCCGGCCGCCCGTGATGCGCTGCAACAGGCCCTGGCCGACGCCTCCAGCCCCGCCGACCAGGCGTTCTGCCGGTACTACCTGGGGGAGCTGGCGTTCAACCAGGGTGACCCGGCGGGGGCGTTGACCCAGAACACCCTCGGGTTGCGGGTCGACCCCACTTACCCCGACCTGCTCGAGGGCAAGGCCAAGGCCGAAGCCGCCCTGGGCCAGGTCGACGCCGCGGTCGCCGACTACACCGCGGTGGTGGCCAACGTGCCCCAACCGCAGTACGTCATCGAGGCCGGCGAGTACCTGCAGTCGCTGGGCCGCACCACCGCGGCGCAGCAGGACTACGCCCTGTTCGACGCCGAGAACCAGCTGTTCCAGGCCAACGGAGTGCAGCTCGACACCGACCCGACCCTGTTCTACGCCAACCACGGCGACCCCGCCCGGGCGCTGGCCTTCGGTCAGGTCGGGATCGGGATTCGCCCGTTCCTGGAGATGGACGACGCCTACGCCTGGGCGCTGCACGTCAACCACCGCGACCCCGAGGCGCTGACCTTCGCGCAGCAGGCCGGCGCCACCGGGATCCGCAACGCCGGGTTCTCCTTCCACAAAGGCATGATCGAGAACTCGTTGGGCCAGACCGGGCCCGCGCGGGCCGACCTGACCCAGGCCCTGGCCATCAACCCGCACTTCAACCCGCTGCAAGCCCCCATCGCCCAAGCCACCCTCGCCGGGCTGGGGGGCACCCGATGACCCCCACCCCACCACACCCGCCACACCCACACCTGCGCCAGCCGGGCCGGCGGTACGGGCGGCGGGGCCTGGGCCGGCTGCTGGCCGCCGTCCTGGCGGTCGTGCTCGCGGTGGGCGGGGTGCTGCTCGCCGGCGCGCCGGCCGCGGATGCGCACCCGTTGGGCAACGCCACGGTCAACCACTACGACGGGCTGACCCTGTTCACCGACCACATCACCGACAACGCGGTCGAGGACACCGCCGAGATCCCGACCCTGCAACGCACCCCACTGATCGACACCAACGGCGACGGGGCGCTCTCCCCGGCCGAACGCGGCACCTACGCCGCCAGCCAATGCGCCGGCCTCGCCGCCACCGCCAGCATTCGCGCCAGTGGTGTCGCGCTGCCGCTGGTGGTGACCGCCAGCTCCTATCAGGAGCTGCCCGGCGCGATCGGGCTCAAGGTCGGGCGCCTGGACTGCGCCCTGCGCGCCGATACCGACCTGAGCGGCCCGGCTCAGGTGGGCATCGACGACGGGTGGGACTCCGCCGGGATCGGGGGCTGGCACGAGATCACCGCCACCGGCCAGGGGGTGACGCTGCACAACTCCCCGGTGCCCGCGGCCAGCATCAGCAACCAACTCCGCCAGTACCCCAACGACCTGCTGTCCTCCCCGCTGGATGTGCGCGGCGCCACCCTGGCCACCACCCCCGGGCCCGGCGCGTCCACCTACGCCGCCGCGCAGCACATTCCCGGCGCCGGGATCGTGCTGCGCGCCCTCAACGGGCTGGCCACCACGTTCAACAACCTCGTGGGCACCGAGCACCTAAGCGTCGGGGTCGGGCTGCTCGCGGTGCTGCTGGCGATCCTGCTCGGCGCCGGGCACGCCTTCCTGCCCGGGCACGGCAAGACCATCATGGCCGCCTACCTCGTCGGGCGGCGTGGCCGGCTCCGCGACGTGATCACCGTCGGGGCCACCGTCACCCTGACCCACACCCTCGGCGTGCTCGCCCTGGGCCTGCTGCTCTCGCTGTCCGCGGCCTTCGCCCCCACCGCCGTCGAACAAGACCTCGCCGTGGCCTCCGGGCTCATCGTCGCCGGCGTCGGTGTCGGGCTGCTCGTCTCCGCCCTGCGCCGCCGCCCCACCAACCGCCCCACCGACCCGACACACACCACGGCGGTGCGCACCGGCCTCACCCCCACCGGTCCGGACCTGACCGAGCCGGCGATGCTCGCCGCGCAGGGCGCCACCCCACCCGTCACCGCCCACCTCCACGGTCACACCGGCCCGCCCAACCACAGCGGGGCGCACGAGCAGGTCGCGATCCGCGAGCACGTCAGTGCGGCGGCCGCCGCCGCGGCGTCCCCGCCAGCCCCGAGCCCGCCAGCCCCGAGCCCGCCAGCCCCGAGCCCGCCAGCCCCGAGCCCGCCCCGCGGGCTCGAGCACCCCTCTGCCGATGTCGTCGTCGTCGACCCCGACCCCCACCAACGACCCGACCCCCACGGGCACGGGCACGGCCACGGGCACGGGCACGGGGGTGGGGGTGGGTTCAGTCGTGGTGGTCTGATCGGGTTGGGCGTGGCCGGTGGGCTGGTCCCCAGCCCGTCGGCGCTGCTGGTCCTGCTCGCGGCGATCGCGCTCGGGCGCACCAGCTTCGGGATCGTCCTGGTCCTGGGCTACGGGCTGGGCATGGCCGCGGCGCTCTCGGCCGCCGGGCTGCTGCTGGTGCGCCTGCGCGGGCGCCTCGGCCGGCTGCTGACCCACCCCCGCTTCGGCCGGGCTTCTCGGCTGCTGGCCCTGCTGCCCGTGGTCACGGCCTGCCTGGTCGTCCTGGTCGGCGTGGGCCTGGTCCTGCGCGCCCTGTCCGGGTCGGTATAACCCTGCCCATGGCTGCCCACTCCCCCACCGACCCCGGCCGTCGCCCCGCCTCCCAGCCCCGTCGCCCCGCATCCCAGCCCCGGGTCCGCCACATCCGCGGTTGGTTGCCTCGTCTCGGGCTGGGCGTGGCGGTGGCCGTGGCGCTGGCCGGCTGTGGGGGCCCGCCGGCTCCACCACCGCAAGCGGTGTTGCAGACCCAGCCCGGTTTTCACCCCGGCAGCGCCGCCCCGACCTGCCTGCTGCACCAAACCGACCAGCCCACCAGCGCCTACCAGGCCGGCCCCGACCAACAGCCCGAGCCCGAGCTGACGTTCCTGGCCTACTACACCGCCACCGGCAACCAACCGTTCTGCGACGGCCAACCACCCACCCCCCTGGACAGGAGCTGGGCCCAGCTCTACGCCCAGCTCACCGGCGACACCACCGCCGTGGGCCGGCTCCTGAGCTGAAGGCAACGCCGCGCGAGACCCCATCGGCACCGCACCAACACCGACCGCACCAGCACGACGGGACACCGTTACCCCCGGACAGGGAGGCCAGCACCAGCATGAGCACGCGGGCAAGCACACCGAGGACCCTGGCCGCGGGCCGGCTGCTGGCCGGGCTACTGGCCGGGCTGCTCGCCCTGGGCGCCTGCGCCGGTGGCGGGGGGAACGAAGCGGCCAAACCCGCCGCCCAGATCCTCACCGACGCCCAGACCGCGGCAAAGAACGCCGCCTCGGTCCACGTCGTCGGTGACCTCAACCGCGCCGGCAGCACCGGCAAGCTCGACCTGGTGGCGACCCGCAACGGGGACGGCAAAGAAGAAATCGTCGCAGCCGGGCGCACCATCGACATCGTCAAGGTCGGGCCCACCGTCTACGTCCAGGGCCTGCCCGGAACCGGGCCGGGATATCACCAACTCCCGGCCGGCGATCCGCGCGCCGCCGCGTTCGCCAGCCGAGTCGACAAGAACGCCCTGTTCGACCAGCTCGTCCGGCCCCGAGACCCCTTCACCATCGTCGGGACCGCCCCCGTCGGCGGGCAACAAGCCGTGCAACTCAAACCCCAGGCCGGCCCGGGGGTCCTCAATGTCTCCGCGGACGCCTCCCACCCCTACCCGCTACGCCTCGCCAGCAGCGCACAAAGCACCATCACCTTCACCGACTGGGACAAGCCCGTCACCATCACCGCGCCCCGGCCCGCGGGGAACTGAGCCGGCTGACGAGCGGGCCGGATTCCCGACACCGGATCTTGGACGATGCTCACCGAACTGCGGCCCGCGGCGTCCGCCGCTGTGGCCGCGGCCCAGTTCTCGCCCTGGCCCCCGGTGTTGGGACTCCGCGTGGCACGGGCGCTGCTCTGCCCCTACCCCTCGAGCGCGCAGCCCGCCCGGCGGCCGGCGACGAGTTCGGGTGGTCGGTGTCGGTCCACGGTGGTGTGTCGCCCGGTCCTGACCGGCACCGCCAGACCTCGCCGCGTGGCCCGCCGCGCAGGGTGGGTCAAACCGATGATATGGAGACGTTTCTGTCAAGTGGGCACGGCGAAGCGGCCAGCGACGGTGTGCGTCGTGGCTGGTGAGGGCGTTGTGGGCCCGGCGGGAGTCGGTGGTGGAGGCGTGTCGGCTCGACG
>JAABUP010010981.1_pt1 | contig 10473 bp, 6 predicted proteins | sample 5559201 | NCBI WGS metagenome assembly JAABUP01 (sample SAMN10711887, study PRJNA513373) | rock metagenome | isolation source: Antarctica rocks | place: Antarctica | reverse complement strand
GAAGTCCCGACCAGTGCCCCACCCAGCATCCCATTGACCACTGGCACATCTGGCCAGGGGTCTGGATCTTCTGGATCTGGCAGCGGCTCAGGCGAATCTGGAGACACCACCCTGACCTACACGCTTGGCTCTGGTACCTCAACCACCATCATTACTACCACCATCCACCGCACCGAGACGAACGTTAACGTAAGCAATTATCCCTGTTCCCACCTCAAGTTCAACAGCTAACGGACTTTCAATACAGACAGTCTACGCTACCTCAGGTGCCGCCGAGGCCGCCGAGACTGGTCCATCTACCACCGTTCGCAGGACTGTCTACAGCACAATCTTCGTCACTCCCGAAGCCCCCGCGCCAACTGGTGGCAGTGGCGAGGAGAGCGGAGCTACCGGCACTCCGGCCAGTGGTGCCCCAGCCTCTCCAACTGGCGGAAGTGGTGAAGGAGAAAGCGGTGCCCAAGCCAGTGGGGCTCCAAGCAGTGGTGCTCCAGGCAGTGGTGCTGCAGGGACCTGCGCACCTCAAGTCACCGTTACCGTGACTGCAGCTGAGCAGACCGTCACTGTGGTAAGTCAATCATCCCATTGGATCTGTAAGACTTGGTTCGCTGACAGAATCCCAGATCGCTGGCTCCGCGCCCACCGGCTCATCCCCAGGCTTTGGCGAGTCCCCAGCATCGCAAGGCTCCGGCGAATCCCCCACCGCCGCACCTTCCATGCACGGCCCATTCAACCCCCACACAGTATACAGCGCCACCACCGTCAGAAAGACAAGGACGAAGTGCGCTTCCACCGGCTTCATCACGAAACCCTCAGCCAGCTTCACCCTCCACCCGACCGGCACCGGCTATTAAACTGCAAGTCCCTGAAGTTCGTGCCCAAGTCTTGGACGCGCTGGAAAGACTGAAGGGCTGCATTGTTCTCGGAGTATCACAGCGTTTGAAGCCGAGCATTAGCATATCATTCTTGTATTCTATCTTCTTTATATCCCTTTAGCATTTGTCGAGATCAACGAGCATCCGAGCATAAGAAGTTAAATGAGATTCTGGATTTCCATGAAAATGCCGCTGTTTGGGGCCGTAGGCAACTGTGAGAGTCGAGTTCGCTGGTAGTGCTCCCTCGTTCAATACAAATCTGACATTTGTCTTGGCTTTCGTTTGCCAATATATGTTTTTCTACCAGGCCACGTTTTATTCCAAAGTGCGGCAGCTTACCCCAGCGACGATCATAACTTGATGTGGAAAACCACGTTCTGTTGCCAGGGAACCTTACCTCGAAAGATAGAAAGTTTTGCTTGTGGGAGGGCCACCCTTACCATTAATCACATGCTACTCAAAAAGTCCCATCGTTACAAAGTCATCTCCTCGGAATCTGGACCACGTACGTGGATCCCTCTGTCCTATCCCAAAGTCGTGCAGTCAAGCCCTCTCCGTCCGACGCATTGACCATTTTTTCCGACCTGTTGCCATTAAGCATTCGCTTGACTGACGAATGATGGGCAGATTTCCGGGGAAGACAAAGATAGCTAGACTAATAAAAGGCAGAGGAACTTGCTTAAAAGCTTGAGCGAAAGCCGGCACTACGGTATCAGATGCTGGTCGACTCCCGCCGCAAACTCAAGCTGACTGGGAGCGTGAATTTTTACAGGTGCAGGATACCGAATATCACCGCATGATCGATATGCCATTCTTTGGCCAACAGATTACCCACAGGAGGTTCTGCGCATGGAAGCAGCATATTAGATTTCAAAAGCAACGATGGCGGGAGGCTGAGCAGCTGCACATAGAGCAGTTCCGGCATACCAGCCATAATCAATCCAATGTATTGGCAAGGGGCCGGGAAAACCACTTCGCCTTCATTAGCAACGGTCCCGTGGAAGCGCTTATCTGTTTTCAATATGCCACAGGAAGGCCGGTACAAAATGGGAGGAAATCTCAAAGTTGAGATCCCTAATCATGCAGCATGATCTACCAATACAGAATAAGACAATTTTAGGATCGAGTGGAGTATCCGAGCATATTTTACAAGACCGAATTCGTTGGAGTTTAGGCTACGTATCAGAACAAGTGGTAATTGGGAGACCTTCAGAACCCCAGAGTCACAGAACATAGCTTGGTATCAGATGAAAGGTCTGTTATGGGCTTCAAGCCTGACATAGTATTTTGATCGAACCGCACTGCGACTTCCTGCTTAGGAACCGATAGGGTAAGGATCTTTACCATGCCAAGAGATATCGGCGAAGGGTCTAGCGCCCGTTCGATGGCACGGGAGAGCGTCATCCTGCCCACCACCAGCCTCCTCTGGGTGTACTCCGTAAGGTACTTACAAAGCAACCGAAGAGTACCTAGCCGCCTTCTGTCTCATTCTTTCACAATCATACCCTTGAAGTCAGATATTCAAACTCTGGTTCATACCCACTGTCGTTGCTACGCTTCACTTTCTGCGCTTTTATGAAACCAAGGTCTCGTGCTCGCTGGCGAACAACCGGAGCTTTCCTTCTGATTCCAGGTCAAATACCTTAAATAACCACCTAATCAGGCCCAAGTCTTGGGAACATACGGAACTTCTGACAGATCACTCGGTATGCAGCCCAACCAATCCAGCCCGCCGGATGCGGAAGACGAGGTCCAGATCCCTAGTCAGATGCACCCAACGATCTCGGAAGAGATCAACATGTCTTCTGACGGGGAGGTACCCGGAACATACAACTCACCTTCTCATATCGCAGCACGAATCTACCGCAACACTACTGCAAACCGTCGGAAATCCTCAGCAGCCTCATCTCGTCGCAACTCCATGTCTTCACATGCCTCGGGTCGGTCTACCCGATCCGCTCACGGAGGGCCTCAGAGCACTCATATTGCCCAACATCTTCGTCGAGCTTCCATCATACAGAGTCGGAAAGATAAGGCAGCAGACCGAAACGCGCACGCCGAAAAGGTCAGGCTACGAGCTGCGATGAACAAGGCCGCTCCTCGAATTACCACGAACAGCGAAGAGCGTGCTATTGCCGCTCAACAAGCAAGAGAAAGATATCTAGCCCAGGTCAAGGCCAACTGCGCCGAGGAGGTCAAGCGTTCCAAAAGAGTAGCTGAAGAACAGCGGGAGAAGAGGGCTGCTGAGCACTTGAAACTGAGGGAAGATATGGAAGAAAAACATGCCGAGGCTGAAAGAAGGAAAGCACTACTCCAGGCGAGCCAACGTCGTGCTAGGACTGTCGGTGTTGGGGCTGCCGAGGGAAAGAGAGCCACCACCTACGTGTGGAAGCCAAGAAACGACGATGAGGCAGCTAGGATTATACAAAGAGCGTGGCAAAATCGGCAAAGGAAAATCAGAATACAGCAATTTCTAGGACTAGGCTTGACTGTGGAGGCGGTACAAAAAACTAGCTTCGAAGAAGTCGGGGTACTACTGGCTCGGGACGATGTTCTTTCTTGCACCTCGAAAATGCTAAAGCTATGTGGTCTCGCGGACGTCGGAGAGGATGACATTGCAGAGAAGGCTGCTGTCCGGACCTTCCTGAGCACCTTTCTAATCCTTGGCCATCCAGCTCAAGTGCTGAGCAAGGAAGGCGAGCAAGAGCAAGACCTTGTCAATAAAGCAAAGGAGCTCCTGCTCAGTTTCAATCGTATTATTGAGGAATCTCCTGGTATCTGGTATAATACGCTCACCGCGCAGCTTGCAGAGCTTGCAGAAGGATACACATCATTTCAGAGAGCATTTGCAGCCTGGAAGGCTCACGACTCTTCATTTCTTGTGGCAAACATGATTGCGCAATTTGTAGAGCTAGATGCGATATGGCAAACCGTCAAGGACGATAAAGATGGTGAAGTCGCTGCTGACTACAAGGAAGGCATACAGCAAAATCAGACCTTGGTACTTATCAGGCTGAAGAGACTGGCGGGTCCGGATAAGGCAATGAAGATGATCAAGGAGGCTCTGCGGGCAAGTAGAAAGGCAAGGAAGAAGAAGACTGCCGCTCCAGACAGCCAACCGCGCGTGGCACCAGCAGATCAAAATACGGACCCAATTATGCCTGCTCTCCCTGCTGTGAAGAAGAGTGAGGGGCGTCTGATCGATCCATCAGTAGCTTCAAGGGACGGGAGCTTTCCCGCAAAGCAGCAGCTTGGAGCTACGACCATCTTACCAGACAATCGGCACATGATGCACGAACTTATGATCAACAAAGAGTACAAGATCGACCTCGAGCCAAGAATGAACAAATGCGACAGTGTTATCGAAGTTGTGAGAGAGGGTTTGCAGCGAAGTCTAGATGCTGGACATGGAAATGTATGGATTCCCGCCATATCTGAGCTAATTCACGACAAGCTTTTGCAGCTGTTGAAGCCCGGAAATTCGCTACACGTTCTGATCTCTGAAACACTCGACCCCGAAATGATCGAAAATAAAGTCGCAAATGGAGCCTTCTCGTACGAGAAATACTTCTCATTCCTGAATACGATCTTACCAAAGCTGTGCGCTCCCGTACGAGATTTAGAAGTCAAAAGTCTCGTGGACAATCCAAGCCAAGATCCCGTCATGCAGCTTGCGCGAATTTACTATGTTATCGACCTGCTCCTGCTTGACCACATGAACTTCATTATGATGAAGTACGCTCCGACACTTCTCAAAAGTGCAGATGATTGGGAGCGAAGAGAGTTCCGCAAAAGATTGGCAGGCCATTTTCCAGTCAAGACTCTAGCATGGTGGAGAGCTGCGGTCACAAAAGCAAGCTCGGAGCCAGCGAGACGAACAACTGAAGGCACCGTTAATATGCCAGCTGTAACAAAGCCCGACAAGATATACATGACTGGACTCGTCGACTTGGCTATTGCAACAACTCATCTCCCTGAGAACGACACACCCGAGACACTCGAGCTTGACTACGAGCGGATTATCCGTATCCGCTCTGACACTCTTCGTCTGATCACAGTAGCTTCTATCATGCTTACTGCCAAAAACCTGCTCAGGCGCGACGTTCGCTCGCTCTGGAAGAACGAGGCCCAACGCATGTGGGACATACCTTTCACATCGCCGCCTACAGCTTTCGTCTCGATAGTCGAGTCTCGCTACGCTTTACCTCCTACTACCAAGCAGCAGCTCACTGGCACCATCACTCGTCTCCTCACAGATGCTCGAGAAGGACAAGTCAGCCATCCGGTCATGAAAGTCCTCCTCAAGAAGATTCAGACCCACGTTCTATCCCGTCTAGCGGCCTCGAGTGCAGAAGAACGCATACGAACGAGCACTACTGCCACTGAGGTTCTAGGATCGAGCGGAATGCCTGAGTTCGTGGGAAGAATAGGCGATATCGTGCAAGAATTAGGCAAAGTAGCAGATGTGGATCGTCAAGCTCATGGGATTTGGTACGATGAGGTCGCGAAGAGAGCTGCAGAGGATTCTGTCGAGAGCTCCTAGTCAGTTTTCCTAAGACGACGTCTCTGTATGATGATGTTACGATGCATATATACATGACGGTAGAAGGTGGGGGTTTTGTCTTGGAGACAGCTGGAATGGTCACGACAGCGATGGTGCTTTGGCTACTTGGCGTCTTTAACATGGCTGTTGGGCGGCATGCAGCACACTTGAGTCTGGGTATGTTGAAAACAGCATTGGTGCATATCATTGGGCTCGCTCTACCTGGCAATTCTACGAATACATGCATGAGTCCCCACACTTTATTCACCCTACATCGAGCCAGTAATCTGCCTCTGGTGCCCTGCCTACCTTTATCTCCATACTCTCACATTTCTAGATCTGAAGTTCAACAGAAGGTGTTGCGCAAGATTGCTAGCGCTCGAGGCAAACTCCCAACATCTGCTGACCGCTGCCTGAAAATCGAGCAATGGCTCCCGTATATTCCTCTTTGGTCCGCCGGGTCTTCTGGTCGTTCGTTGTCTACTCTGCTCGTCGACCTCCCTAGCTTTATACAATCTCACCGCCCTTTGATAGACCTATGTCTGACCCGAAAAATCCTAATATTGAGAAGAGCACTACACCTCAATATGCGCTCTACCAGCGCGTAAAATTCTGGAAGCCTAACACTGGAGAGGTCCCTCCATTCAATGGCTAAGGCCATGATTGCCGAGAAATCGAAAGTAGGTATAGATGACGAGACAGGTGAATAGACATAGACAGGAAATATTAGCATCACTGCAAGAGAATTGTCGGCCGTGACTTAGATACTGAACCTAAACATCTGATGTCTATATCAAGAAGCTGAATGGAACCGGTCTAGGGTGGGCTCGCTAGAAGGAATGATGGATAACATAATAGGGAGAGGTAGTCAGAGGGCGCCGTCAGCGAAGACGGTGTGTTGATATAGCTAGTGTGACCCATGTGACCTAGTAAATGGAATCTCCTGTATCATTGGACGAGGAGGGCGAGGCGACAGGAACTCCAGACTATTGCGCGAAGCGACCCTGTTGCCAGCAGGGTGCTGATTGTTCTAATGTTTATCGAGTCGTTTATTTCGATTCCGGGGAAAAATGATCGTTTTGTTGACAATGTTGTGGATATGGATCCCCTACCGAAGGCCGCCAGATGTATGAAACGAATCGGGTGATCACCTAGACACAGAAACGAATTCTATAGGTCACGTTCGCGGTCCAGTTTGATCCATCAAAAGCGTCCAGCCCATAACGCTTAATGTGGGACATAGTATCCAAGTTGCCCAAAAGTTGGCGCATACGTATCAAAAGATTTTCCATTTGAAACTCGAAAACATTAATCAAAGCTAGGCATTGAATTGCTCAAAACGATACTTGACGATACTCAGGCTTGCCATATTTTAAAACAATTGAACTTGGAAATATCGAATTTCCAACGACTTGACAGTAATCATGAGACGTCCCAATTCCCCCGCAGGAGGGGATCAAGAGGCTGCGCGCAGGTGGATAGCGGTTGTACTTCAATATAAGATCTAACTGTCCGACCATGAGGCACATCGAGAATCGCTGAAATTCCCGATGGAAGCGCCCGAATCTCAGTCGTTACTGCGAGAAGTTGGTGGCATTATAGAGGAGGCTCTGAATGAGCACAAGACATTGGATCCTCCACGAACTGTCAGTTCCATTCCTTCAGTCGTGTCTTTCAGTTCCCTGGCCATTTTCTGAGTTTCTGTCTAGGCTTCAACATTTGCAGCATCTCCGTTATTGTGGTGAAAGGAACAGCTCTTTCCGTACCATAAGTGAGCCAATCAGATGGACGGCAAGGGTTCCATATCGTATATAGAACTAGACAAGGCTTGAATTATTATTTAACGATTTCAACCGGCAAACCTGCGACCGGGCCGTGAAGGTATCTTGGAGGTCAAAGGATGACGAGGATGGCTTCGATATGGACTTTCGGGCGGAAGATGGAGGCGAATTTAGTGCTCTGCGGAATAGTGATATCTAAGCTATTGCGGCCTTCAAGAATTTTCCACTTTGGTCGCTGCAGCTTCGAGCGGAGACCAAAAATAGCGACCTCGCGCAAATCAAGATAGTCCGGCAACGATCACATTTACGATCAAGACTTCTATGGCAGACATGTAGAGAAGAATCTAAACCTTGATTCTTCCCGCAGTCTCGCAGGCGCAGAGGTGATAGCTGGCGAACTAGAGAGATTAGAAGTTCGAAGTTATATTTTGGACCGCTAAATGCTGCTAGACGTTCAATGTTGGATCCATATATAATTAGCCTTGGTAGTCCTATCCGAACCAGAGCGCGTGTAATTTCTTCCTTCTCGCGTTCCACCCAACCAAAATTCTCAGATATGGGATTGGTTCCATCCCATTCGCTTCCCTTTAACCTCCAATCATGCCCTCACGCAGCTTTCGCGTCCAGAAGACACGCAGCTCGAAGCCGACGACGAACATTCACACGAGAAAAGACGTCGTTACACGAGTAAACAATGGCAATGTCAGAAGCAATGTCGCCAGGAAACGTCGATCAATATCGCTCAGCTCTAGCCCCGACATGGCAGACATTCCACGCTACGAGTCTCCGCCAACGACGCCCCCAAGGATCGACCGGAACGACGAGAGCCAAGACGGACGCGATAGGATACAGACTCAGATCGAAGAGCTGAGGGAGGCAGCAACACAATTCAAGGAAGAAAGAGCAACGACACAGCGACTGCTTCGAGTGGAAGAAGAGCGACAAACAGAGGCCCGCTCCCGGATAAATCAGCATCAGCCTCAAACTAACCCACGGAGGAACCTACCTCGATTCTATGAATACGACATTGATGGCTGCCTTCTCCCGTTGACCGAACGATACCCAGCCATCAACCCTGAATACTTCCAAGAGACTTTTGAGAATAGATTCAAACCTGAGAACTTGTCAAAGCTGTCAAACGATTTTTCGACGTCCTGCCAAAGTATCAAGAGGCCGGTATCGGAGGGGAACGTTACAAGGATTGTGAATATGGAAGAAGACGCTAAGCCGGAGGCTATCAAAGCCATGCATAGTTTGTCCCGTTGCTTCGACGTCTACATCGAAGTCCTCTTCCATGTCACCAGTATCCTCCGGCCTTCTGTGCAGAATAGGCTGCGCATGGCGCTGTACACCTACCGACAACGACTACTCGGTTGGGGAAGAGAGGGTTATATGTTTGAGACGATTCGGACCTTTCACCTTGCGTTCCACAAAGTAAGAGCTATATTTGGCATCGATAACCACAAGGCTTGGAGGACTCCGAACCACAATATGGAGGCTCAATATCTTAGAAAGCGTTACTAGCCCAATACTACTACGAGTGTAGCATAGGTAATTAAAATTTGCCGAGCTTCCACACCCTGCAGCAATCCCTAGGCTATGATTAAGGGTAAGCGAGGCCACGCCTCGCCCAGCAGTATTCGGACGACAAGCGGGTAGCATCTTCCCATGACTATGAAGTATGTCCAATGAGCTCTGTCGATTGCAGAATCAGTGAGGGGATGGAGTCAATGTCATGCCTATGAAGAGGAAAGGGGACCTGTCCCAAGCAATGTTTGAGCTTCATCGAGGAAGAGGCAGAAGTCTTTTGTTATTCTAATTCCGCTTTTCCGGTACGCAACCACCAATACTTCCAGAAAGACGATCCACCAATTCGCACAGCCATGCAGAAAAGATGCAGAAAAGACCCAGTTGAAGAAAAAATCTCGATTGAGGGACGTCTTGAAATCCCATTTCCAGCTGACTTATCACCTATAGCCGGGAACACTAGCAAACAATCAAGCTCCCTCCATGCATGGCCTGGCTTCCTTGTGTCACGTTTAGATTGTTCGGCAAGAGAACTTCACTGGTATCTAGTCAGTTTTGATGGAAAAGATTGCATTGCTCTCGTCAATATTATCTCACTACAGTATTGTACAATTCCAAGTACAACAGCCTCTCGCTATGCTCAGAGAATGTGTGCTTTCATCTGATCGTAAATGCATAAGTTGAACCACTTCCCTCTTTCAAGCGTCACCGCTTGCGTTTCCTCTTAGCTTGCATGCCATTGACCAATTGCTTTTCCTTCGTCGTTTTTGTCGCTCAGAACCCTTGCCCTTGAAACGCAGGATGAGCAGCCAGGTCAGGCCTCTGAATCCCATTGACAACAGGCACCGGCTCATCCGCTTTGTGAGCGGGGCTCGTAGCAGGCATCGGCGCAGAGACGTTGCGTGGTTGGTATCTTGGTTGGTTGTCGGTACGGTATGAGGGCAATGTGTCGGAAGCCGAGCGGCGATTAAGATGGAACGAGCGCCTTGGGCTGGACCTGGATGTCGAAGGCGAGATGTACACCTTCTGGGGCGCAGTAGAGCCATGGGCGCGGACCTGACGAGCAGTGATGTCGAGGTCCTTGTTGCGGAACATGTAAGTAGCGAAGAGGTTTACCACGCCCATGATTGAGACCACAATGCCGGACGCGATAGTGAGACGCCAGAAGGTTCCACCGAGCGACTCTTGGGATGTGGCCGTCTTGTTGAGGTTACCGAGGATGCTGATACCCAGGATGATCATAAGAACACCAAGAGTGATGAAGCCTGAAGCTGGGGAGAGGAGGGGCCAGTTGTTGGCGATGTACCGGCGAAACATGCCGAATTCCGTGATTACAAGTGCCACTATGGTTCTAGTAAGCAGCTGGTTCAGGATGGGGAGTGGAGAGCAGAACTTACAAGCAAGGCAGCCAGTGATGACGTGACTGACTCCGTCAAAGAAGAAGAATTTGGACACTACGAAAGTCTTGACTAGCATGACCATGCTAGCTGCGACGATAGCGAGGAGAGTGATGATGTTGCAGGCGCGGATAACGTTGAGAACAATGTAGCCAGAGCCGTTAAAGGATTTCTTGAAGAAAGGCATGGTTGCTTTGAGAGGTGATGTGAGGTTTGAGGTTTCGTTGGAGTGATCGTGAGATTTGGAGTCCTGCTCGAGGTTAAGGTGGTCGAAGAGATGGCGATACTGTTCAGCAGGTGATTAAATGGATGCAGATATTATTACGTTGTAGGAATTTGCTCGACACAGTCGA
>JAABUP010010980.1_pt1 | contig 10476 bp, 8 predicted proteins | sample 5559201 | NCBI WGS metagenome assembly JAABUP01 (sample SAMN10711887, study PRJNA513373) | rock metagenome | isolation source: Antarctica rocks | place: Antarctica | reverse complement strand
CAAGGAGTTGCGTAAACAGACGGAACCAATCAAAAGTAAGGAAATTAGGTGACCCGCATTTGTGAGCCAGGGTCTCGCCTACGGATCACAATTGACAACCGAGACTATTAGTACCCGCCCTGTTCCCCTCCCCTCAGTGCTGTTCCGGAAATCAACTTGCGCCCACGACTATCCACAAACAACAATCAACTTGAATTCCGACTTCTAGTACCTCGTTCAATTCCTCATCCATACCGCTCTTAATCCATACGAACAACTTGCAATGCCTCCCAAGAAAGCCACCGCCGCTGCGTCGCAGAAGAAGGCCGCTGCCGGCCCAAGTCATGCGTCCTACAAAGGTATGTCGCTGCTTCTATGTCGACATCACATCGTCGCACAACTTCAGACAAGCTTGGAATGTGATCGCGAGGCTTTACTGACGCGTTTTTACAGATATGATCAAGGAAGCTATCCTCACTGTAGGTCTACAGTCGCACGCGCCATCATGATGCTTTTGCTCGATGTCCACTTTTCATCAGGCGACCGAGCTGTTTTTGTCTCACATTTCAAACCATAAATGCCTGGAGATTGCATATGCTGACGCGTCTTCTTTCTGTGCAGCTCAAGGAACGCAATGGTAGCAGGTGAGCATTACATGCCAAAATGTCCTACATCATTGCTTTGTTTACTTTTTGCGGGCGCGTATCGTCAGCGACTATTTTGCTAACTTAACTCCTCTACAAAGCCGTCCAGCTATCAAGAAGTACATCCAAGCAAACAATAAGATCCCTGCCGTCTCTAGCGCCGCCTTTGATTCCCAATTCAACAAGGCTATTCGCACAGGTGTGGACAAAGGCGACTTTGAGCAGCCAAAAGGTATGTTTTATATTTGTAGTATTTCATGTGCCCTTCAAGCTTTAACTACAACGTTCAATACTCTCTTCTGTATCTCTTGTTGTCGTGGATCTGTTGCTGCTTGCCAATTGAGTTTCTTTTGCTGTCGCCAGTTCTTCCAATACGGGAGGAATGTTCATTTTCATGTCACCGTCACATCAAGCGTCTGTGTCTGACATGTACATATAGGCTCTTCGGGCACCATCAAGCTTGCAAAGAAGACTGCATCCGAGAAGCCTGCTGCTGACAAGAAGCCCGCCGCTCCCAAGGTATGTACCAAAATTTAACCCTGACCCTCAACCATCTTTGTACTAACCGAATTTCTGTATAGAAGGCAGTTGCAGCCAAATCACCCGGCCGTCCTAAGAAGACCACTACCGATGCCGCTGCACCAAAGAAGACCGCATCAAAAGCTAAAGCTGCCGCACCCAAGAAGGCCCCAGCTACCAAGAAAGCTGCTGCACCAAAGCCCAAGGCTAACACCGCCAGCAAACGCAAGACACCCGCACCCGTATGTTATTTTCTCACTCACTTGAAGTCATTTTGATCCATGTTAATCTTTCGTGCTAGGCCCCCGCAATAGTAGAGCAAGAAAAGGTGCTCGGCAAGACAAAATCTGGACGCGTGACTAAAGGCCCAGCGAAAGCTGCTGGACCAGCCAAGAAAGCAGCACCGAAGAAGACCGCCGCCGCCAAGAAGTCCGCAACGCCAAAGAAGAAGGCTGAAGCTGCTGCTGCCGCCACCTAGGCTGCTTTTCAGAGCTTCATTCTTGTCATCATTTTAGGGTTGTGGTTGGGTCAGAAAGAGGGTGTGCATGGAGTTTATGTGATCTCGGTCGCGTTGTACACTCTACGTATCACGGACCTGATACACGGATATTATGGATTTTCATTTGTCTTAAGCCGCAATGAAGGGAACTTGCTGCTGTGGTTGTAGCTTACAGGCGTTTGTGGAACGAAGGGCTATTGTCGCTGTAACTATATCTTTGCTGGAAATTCTGAATGCACTTTACAAATGCGCTTTTCTCGTTCATCCCGCACTTGCGCTTTGAAATCTACAACTTCAGTCGGTATTCTAGACGTAAGTCACTCATCCTCCGGACTCCGGTGACCTCGTGCAACCTAGGCTTTGGGATGCTGCAGACGGAAGGCTGCGTATTCAAGCAAACAAAGCATGCCTTGAGATAGTTGGCCACGTAAGGCAGCCAGCTACGAGCTCTGAATGACAAGAATTTCCACTACGCCGCTACTAAGATGTCTTATAAATCACCATTTCGAGATATCAAGTTCGTAATTCGAGCAGCAGAAGTGGGATTGACAGTACAGACTAGGTAAGTGTAAATTACAGTAAGGCTGAAGCGGACGACACTATTGCCGACTCTCCAGGCGAAACCGCAAGATTCAACTCCGGGATAACGGCCAGAGCTGTCAGACAGTCTCAATACCTCAGCTCTCTTACATTTACGCGGCATATCCTCAAGATACTAGGGAAAAGTATAACAGTGACGATATCGACGCTCAATGTGAGCGATCCCACATTGCTTCCATTGAATAGAGGAGGCCGCGCAGCTGTCCTCAACAGATTCCTAATCCCAATGGTTCCATGAGACGAATTATTGATGAGCTGGGCTAGCGTATCTCTCACCGTATGGAACGAGTTAGGAAGACTGCATCACCGAGACCCTCAACCAGAGACAGTCCTCACCTCTCGGCCAGTGCGGGCCCTAATAGATCCCCATTTCTCTAGCTGGGAAGCAATTACTTTTCTTCCCTTCCAATATGCCTTCACTTCTGTCAGACCTTGTTGGGGAGCCCGTCCACTTGACTGCCAGCGATCCATCCTCCGTTGAACCTCCTCATCGGCCCTCTCAAGAAAGGCAATCACGGCAGCCTTCGAGTACTGTGGGAAAATTGATGAACGGGTTCGCAATTGATGGGTCGGCCGGAAGCAAACACATAGTTGACGGAGTATTTCTGAGCGGGCCTAATGGTGTGAATCCGAGCCTGCACTCATTGCCAAATGGGAGAAATAGTGGCAGTACGGATAGCAGGGAAAGGGCACCTTCAAGGAGTGGGAGCAATCACTCGATGAAAAGTGGATCTGGAGGTCTTGTGGAGGCTGGGGGACAGAGTCCCGGGCCAGTTAATGGCTTAGTGAAACACCGTGCATTGGATCACGCGCTTCCTCGGCCGCAGACGAAGGGCAATACTGCCCCAGATCCTGGATCGAAGCCAGCAGAGACCGGGCAACTTGGGAACAGCCATCGTTCTGGGCATGCGAGGGCTCATTCAGCTTCCGCGCCCCCAATCCACAACACTAGTCTAAACGGTATAAGTCAACAGCAAGCAGTAGCCGGGCTAAACGCCGAACAGACACCACCAACTCAAAAAGACCCAGCAGCCACGAATAGATATTCCTCTCCTTCGACTCATCCAAACTCAAGTCCCGTATATGGCTCAAGTTCATCCACTTCTTTACATCTACGAGCGCCCAACTTGCAGCACCGTCACACTCTACAAGTACCAAGGCTATCGACCAGCCGAACTTCTCGCGACTTTACGTCACCTACCAATGCTCTTGACGACGCATTTACCGACAGCGAACGATTATCTCCTACTTATGCTGGAGGCCGGGCCTCCATAAACTTGGTTCGACGAAACACGCGGTCAATACACTCCGACTTGTATTTAGACGATGTTCCACCTGACGGTGATATGGCAAGATGGACGGAAACAATTCGACAAAAGAGATCAAGCAGAAGGAAAAAGAAAGAGGAGGAAGAGGATGACAGGGTGATGGTCGGAACCAAGGTTGACATGAACCATGTCAACTGGGTTACTGCTTATAATATGCTAACTGGCATACGTTTCACTGTCTCGAGGACCAATGCCAAGATGAACCGAGAATTGACAGATGCGGACTTTGACGCGAGACATAAGTTCTCCTTCGATATGTGAGTGTTGTTATACGCTTCCTAGGGTCCGTTGCTAATTATCCGTAAGCACTGGAAATGAATTGACTCCATCTGCCAAGTATGATTTCAAATTCAAAGATTACGCGCCATGGGTATTCCGCCATCTCAGGGCAAAGTTCCACCTGGATCCTGCAGACTACTTGATGTCCTTGACAAGCAAGTATATCCTTTCTGAACTCGGATCCCCTGGAAAAAGTGGAAGCTTTTTCTATTTTTCACGAGACTATAAATACATTATTAAGACAATCCATCATGCCGAGCACAAACTACTAAGGAAAATATTACGGGATTACTACGCCCATATCGAACGTAACCCCAACACCCTCTTATCCCAATTCTATGGCCTTCATCGGGTCAAGATGCCTTATGGCAGGAAAGTCCACTTTGTCATAATGAATAACCTGTTTCCTCCACATCGAGATATACACCAAACATTTGACCTTAAAGGCTCGACGATCGGGAGAGACTTCAAGGAGGAAGACCTTGAGCGTAATCCAAGAGCTACCCTGAAGGATTTGAACTGGCTGCGTAGGGACTACCGTTTCGAGTTTGGCCCAGACAAAAAGTTTATCTTTGTTGAACAGATAAAACAAGATGTAGCCCTCTTGCAAAAGCTCAAGATTATGGACTACTCCCTTTTAGTCGGAATACACGATATGAGCAAAGGTAACGAGGAGAATCTGCGTGATAAGACCCTCCAAGTTTTCCAACCTGGAGGGGAGGGGAACGAAGAACCAGAGGCGAGTATGCTCATACGAACGCCTTCGAAGCTCGAAAATGCACGGAAAGCAAGGCAGCTACGTCAAATTATCAAGACCCAAAAGCCAGTGCCAATGGACAAAAGCACAAGTAAGATGCCGGATGAATTGTTAGAAGAGCGAAAGAACTTTATCTTCTACAGTGATGATGGCGGGTTCAGGGCAAGCCACAAGGACGGACAGCCAGGTGACAAGATCTACTACCTTGGCATCATTGACTGCTTGACACATGTGAGTCTCTCTCACCCGTAGATGAAAATGCTCTTAAAAAGCTAACGAAGATACAGTACGGCTTCATTAAACGAGTCGAGCACTTCTGGAAGGGAATGTCAAACAACAAGTCGCAGATCTCCCCCGTTCCACCTGAAGAGTACGGCGAGCGCTTCGTCAAATTCATCACTGGCCACACCATGACCGCGGAAGAAGCGGAGCGCGAAAAGCAAAGCGGGGAACACCTCGACGGCGCACACCGGCAAACGAGCTTTGGCCTCTCCAGGAAATCAACAGACAAAGTAGTACAAAAAGCGGAGAAACAGGCACAAAAAACGGAGCAGCAGGGTGCAAATGAAGAAACTACGCCTGACAGAACAATTACGTCGATGCGCAGCACAAGCGCGGAGATCCAAGGGAGTGTCGGAGGGCAGACACTGCCGGTTGTGGAGGAGGATGGGGAGGCGGGCAGTAGGGATCATAGTCCGAACAACCAAAAGGACGAGTTTCCTGGCGAGAGAGGGAATTCGCCTCCGTTGCCTGACCGTACACCGCCGCCACCGCCGTCCAAAGATCCGCGGAGCAGACACAAACATTTGCCATCGATCCATCCGCTGCCGAGGTTGAGTATGACGGGATCTTCGACAGTAACGACATTTGAAGATCGATGAGTCATGGTTAACGCCATCGGCCAAGGCTTGGTTTCTTTTTCCCTTTTTTTTCTTTCTAAGATACCCATATACTTGGAATGTAAGACTTGCATAGCGGTGTTTCCCCCCAACGATTGGTATTGCACGGATAGAGCGAGAGCTGGTGGATAGCCTCCTTTCTCCTCCTAGCGATTGACCCTTCGCTCCGAGTGTATACAATTAGCACCTTGAACAAGAACACGTTACGCTTTAATGTGAGAATCCGGTGTGTCTCCGAGTGAGATGGATTGAGAAGATAGTTTCAAAGAAAGGCTTCCAACCATTCTTTTTATCCAGCTCTCCGGATATTTGATCGAAGACGAGCATGACGGGATACTCATCAATCGACCTGCATACTCAGAGATTCAAATATCCATCTGGAGGTACCTTCTACGAGATGTTCGTTCTTCGAGATCTTTTTATCCAGATGGCCACCTCTTCATATGGAAGGGTTGCCTTTAGGCACTAACGCAACAGAAGAGGGCACGACGACAGATACTGTAAATTTGCGATAGATATGATCGATATGATTTTGTTGGAGAAATGTTTCTCCTACTCTCGCCTTCGAGGCTCGGGGCATACTGCCTTATGGGGCCGCTCACTAAGCTATTTTACCGTAATTTCCCTGTTGACCCACGATTGTCATCGTTTCAAATAAATTATTTGAGAATTCAGCGTATCATGTTTTGATTACGATTGCGTTTGTTGGAAACCATGTCAGTTATCGAAAGCAGTTTCACGATTTAGCGAATTAACAACCGTACACAATGTAAAATAACATCAACAGCATGACGTGCATGTGTACTTGATGCAGCTTTCAATGCATTTTATCATCTTCATGTAAAATTGAACTAAAACAGCGAAATTTAAATATGATGTTGAGCTGACAAGCTCAAACGAAGTGGGACTTGATCGTTGAATCCGAATAAATGCTAGATTTTCGGAAGCGTGATTATCTCGTTCCTTTTCTGTTCCGTATCGTTGAATTGCAACGTTCGTTACAATGGTTTAACACACGATTTCTTTATAGTAACGCTATCAATAAAGAACGAGTCCTCTTAGTAGACAGTAAAGTCACTGTTTCCTTACTTTAACAGTATTGTTACGATTCTATGTCTTCATTGGCCGCGCATAAGGTACCTTACTTTAGCGCTGTGCATGAAGGTTGGGGCGATTTTTGCATCAACTTTCAACTTCGAGTTGCTCAATTTCGAAACAGCTCTTGCGATAACAATCTTTCTCAGGTGTGCGCAGCCCCCTCCTGACAATGATTATCAATGGTCTCAAATGGCGGTGAGCCAGCCTATGGGCTTGCACCTATAAGTGCTGACTATTGGGGCGGACCGTTATGATGGCGCCGGTCATTGGAGGCTGATCCAAGTAATGCTTCAACCTTGTGAGGCTGGATTAAATGACCACAGGCGGAGCAATGCATTATTGGCATCTGCTTTTCAGCTTGCGGCGCTAGGCAATGGCTCGATACGCGCCGTCGGTGGTTATCGTTTCATTTGAGCTTTCTTCATGAGTTGTGACTGCAGATTTGAGGCCGTCGAGTGTGCGCCATCCGAGATTAGGCGTCCAGCGCCCTATATAAGTGCAAAAACCCCTCATCCCACACAATCTTCGCTATTGTTTTCACCATTGCAACTGCCCTGTGCTTCATCCTTTTGCTCAAAAAATCTTTAGCTGTATAGGCATCTCTTTCCACTTCCAGGTACGTACTTGCCCTTCAGCCTATTTACTTAAGTTGGAATTGAAAGCTGACGGACGGGCCAGCTTAATACATATCACGCTGCCGGAGCTGACACGTCGAACTCGAATCGCACGGATCCTCGAATCCAAGCTATCCTAGAAAACGAAAAAAACCAACAGCTGAAAGAAATGAGTGCTGCACCACCCAGTGCGCCCACTAGAGGGCCAGCCGCAATGGCCACCCCAGGCGCTGCCCCCGGCAACGCTGCTCCAGGACCAAAGAAAGTTGTTAGGAGGGTAATCAGAATGCCTGACGGTACGCTTGTAGATGCTCCACCTGCCAAGTCTGGTGGAACTCCAGCAGATCCGAAGAAAGTGGTACCGGCTGTCAAAAGAGTCATTCAACAGCCCGGAGGCCCAAATGCTCCCGCCGCTGCCTCTGGGACTGGTAGCAAAGCCATCCCAGTTAGTCTACAGGCGGGCATGGCTCCAAAACCGGCCGCCGCACCAGGAACAATTGCAGCAAAGCCGATTGCTGGGCCTACTCAAACTCTGAAGGAGCTTGCAAATGCCGCACCAATTACAGGTAAACCTCCGACTGCTTCCACCAACGTTGTCAAACCACCTCAGCCAATCCAACCACCAAATTCAGTTGGTCCTGTCGCCGCCAAATCTGTGCCTACCGGCGCTCCCAAAGCTGCGCCTGTTGGCCTTCCCAAGTCTGCCCCTACGGATACTCCTAAATCAGTGCCAGCTAATAATAACCCAATCATGACTGCCGTTGGGGCGGAAGTGGCTGTTGGGGTCGGAAAAGGAATCAATTTGATGTTCGATGGTTTATCGAAGAAGATAAAGTAAGCCTTTTCACGTTGCGTCATTATCGAGGTATTACAAGCGACCTGACGTATATGCAGCCAAGAAAAGCCCGCCCCTAAGCCTGCAGCCAAGCCCACCGCTCCGAAGCCTTCTGCAGCTGGAACCTCCAGGGGCCCTCCTGCACCCGGTGCTCGATCAATGGACTTTGCGCAATACCCTCCGCAGCCTCAACAGTATGCCCAATACCCTCTGCAGCCCCAACAGCATGCCCAATACCCTCCTCAGCCCCAACAGCATGCCCAATATTACGGCCAGCAATACACAAGTCCTCCACCGGTGGGAGCGCCAGCAATGGGTCTTAATCGCGACTACTATCAGCCTTCGCAGCCCACACATTCACATACTGCCGCCGCTGGCGTTGCTGGTCTAGCCGGTGGTTTATCTTTGGGAGGTGGGGCTGTGTTAGCCTACGATGCCGCAACTGACTATCCAACGGGACATTCATCTACTATAATCAATCGCGATATTGATATAAACACCACAGTATACAACGAGAGACCTGGCTACATCGTACAGTCTGGCTACGAGGTCCCGCAACCATACTACCAAGGCGGAGAAGTGGATATAATCGAGACCCGTGAGGTGGACGCCTATGGCAATGTCATCGAATACGAAACGACAGAAGCCGAATTCGATGCTTTTGGGAATCTCGTAGAATACACCACTATAGAGGAAACCCCCGAATATACAGCGACCGGTGTTCAGCAATCATACGATGGGGAGGTCATAGAGGAGGTTGAAGTTCAACAATACTATGTTGAAGGAGAGGATGGAGTGGAAATCACAGAATATAGTGCAGAGGTTCAGTACGACGAATACGGTAACATAATTGAGGCTTCCACGGAGACCGAGATCCAAGAATATAACGAGGAAGGGGAACTCATTGAGAACTTTGAACAAACGACCATTGTGGACGACGATGGAGAGGTCCAGTACGAGACGGAATTCCAATCTTACAATGATGATGGAGAACTAGTAGAGAACGTTGACCAGACGACAACCGTGGACGAATATGGAAATGTTGAGGTCGAGACCGAGGTCCAAGAGTATAATGATGACGGAGATCTTGTCGAGAGCGTTGATCAAACGACAACGATGGACCAGTATGGAAATGTCGAGGTTGAGACGGATGTGGTTGAGGAGGATGGCCAGGGGGGCTATGCGGAGGAGTACCAGGAGGAGACGTATGTGAATGATGACGACTACTGAACAGTTATCTGAAGACGTCGGGGATATAGATTTTTGTTTCTAAAACTCTTTGTTTATCTTGCTATATTTCTTTCCTAGATACACGAAGATATACATATAGCATCTCAACACCTTCAAATCCTTGTGAAAACCGCCTTTGCTTTCCCTCTGTTTGACACTCAGGCCCGCGGTCGATGTTCTTCAACGTCATCCTGCCAGGTCTCAACGTCACGTCGCACAATTCCAGTAAGAGAACGCATTTGCGTCATGATGCGCGAGAATAGAGAACGCACTCGGTTGTGTAAGGTAGTTTGTCAGGGTAAAAAGACGGGTCTGATCAGCAAAATGAGTTGTTTGAAACGGATGGCAAAACGCGAGACAGTAGCTCGAAAGACAAGCAGGACAAAGGAGGCTTGCAGAAATTGCTTAGCATTGTCAAATATTGTGCCAAATATAAAACTAGAGCCAAGTCAGTCAACCACCTTCGAGTTCCTGAGCCCATTCTTTCAATGTCGCGACTGTAGCTTTCGTCTTAGTATCATCCGGACCCTTGTATATTAGCTGCTCAGACTTAACATCTTCTAAAAGTCGGATAGCCCCGCCAGTGTCTCCCTTCTGCTTATATGTAAAGGCTAAGCCTTGCATGAACGATACCGTAAATGCATGGAATGCATGGACGTCTGTCATGCCTCCGTCTAGCGCTCGCTTACTCGCGTCTATTGCTTGCAGCTCCCAATACTCGGATTGATCCCAGAGCTGTTGTGCGTAGTACGTCTTCGCGATACTATGCATACAGATTATCGTTTCCCAATCCTCTTCGCCTAGAACGCGGTTATACGCTTCATACAACGTAATGAATAGCTGCTGGGCCTCTGCCCACCGTTCCTGCCCTCGGTACGTCGTCGCCAGCCACATCATGCTGTCTAGTGTCTTAGGATGTTCGCTGCCATGCGTCCGCCTTAATATCTCTATTAATTTCAGCTCTAGCTCCTCAGCCTCATCGAATCGTTCTTGGGCCGAGTAGAACGCTCCGAGGTCGTGCATGGCAAGTATCGTTTCTGCATGTTCTTCCCCTAAAGCTCGCTTTCTGACTTGTAATACCTGCACTTTAAGGCTTTCAGCCTCCTCAAGTCGTTGCTGTTTCAAATATACTTTTGCTAGATTCTCCATGCTCCTGATCGTAGAGTGATGTTCATGACCTAGCACCCGCTTTCTC
>JAABUP010010979.1_pt1 | contig 10476 bp, 9 predicted proteins | sample 5559201 | NCBI WGS metagenome assembly JAABUP01 (sample SAMN10711887, study PRJNA513373) | rock metagenome | isolation source: Antarctica rocks | place: Antarctica | reverse complement strand
CGTGATCAAGACGGTGCAGGATGGCGCCATACATCTGACGGGCGGCCGTGGGCAAGTCATTGGCACCTGGGACTCGGTTGCCGTGTAGCAGCTCGCACACCCGGGAGATGTGATGGTGGTTGTGGCTTCGGGGCATGTGGCAGCCTGGCAATCAGTAACGCACTTCGCGGTTATGGTTGCCGTGGGTGTCGTGGGGCACCTGGAATCTGCGCAGGGGAAGGTGATTGTTTTGGTATTGAAAGCAAAACACTGAAGTGGAGCGCAATTGATTGCGGGTGGGAACGGGGGCAGAAGGTTGGCGTTGCCGTGATAGTGGCCGTGAAGCACGGCTTGTACTTTGCGGCGGTGACAGCACTACGGGGACGTTAAAAATAAAGATTCAAAGACGGAAGACGGATGACGGGCTGAAAGGGTGTTGGGTTTACCTAAGCCATAGGACCATGACCAAAGTAACGCATTTGGCGGCGAGTAGCATCTTGAGGCTATTCAGAGGCTTTCTGAGAACGAGGACGGGGATGAGGGAAGCAAAGTAATTGAAGCAGGTCTCACTGATTTATAGCTAGCGAAGCCGACAGACACGTCTTTGTTAAGGTCGTCTGCACATCATTCGTGCCATCCCAGAGCAGACATGCTGCTGAGCCTCAGCTCGTGTCTTGGTGAGACGATACGACTGCATCAAAAAGCCTCTCTTGGCTTAAGGGCGCCTTGGATGCAAAAGGCTCGCAATCAAGGCCCTTCATGAACTCTTGCACATCCGTTAAAGCATGGACGAACGTTGTTCCGTTCAGAACTGGCATTCCGAGTGTAAGTTTCTCGATAGCCTGCTCGCGAAGTCGAGTATCTCCCGCACGTGGCTGAAATGCCAAGGACCTGCCTCCCCGCGAGATCCCTGAGTAAGGGTGCCAAGGATCTGGTTATACGAGATCGTGCAGCGCCAAGTTCTATGGGACTTTCGACACGAGAATGAATTAAGGTGCTACTCGTCAAGTCGATGTTAGGTGGAGAGCATGAATGCCGGTTAGAGTGATCCAAGCAAAACCAAAGAATGAGCTTGCTGACCAAAGAAAGGCCTTCACTTGGGCGCATATACAAGGGACTTACTTTTGGGCACGATTGCTCATACACCTCAATTCTATAGATGTTCAGGACCATCTGAAAAGCCTCCACACAATCCCTCTGATTGAGTGAAGCCTTGTTGCTGAGAGAACATCCGCGTCCACTTCTTGATCAGGGATTGTAGAACACCGATATGCAAACCTCTCTTGTAGAGGCCATGAGCACCGAGGTCACTCAATGCACAGATGGACTTCGTACGCGGTATTCTAAGGGACTGGATGGTCTCAAGAGCCATGTCCGTCGCCATTGTTGCTGTTACGGACATGGCAAATGACGAGTCCGTTTGTTTGCTCCTATTAGGAAGCAAACGCACAAGCGCAATTCTTCACCTTGGGAATCAATCCTGGACTGTTCACTGTGCGTTTGACATATCTTGAAGGTCAGAGCTGCGAGCTTTTAAATCCTCAGACCGCTCGGCTTGCGCAAAGCCCTAATTCGCGTCCGGAAATATTCACTTTACTTCCTACCGAGATAGCACCACTACTCCGGAATTTACTGTTCTCACTCTGATGATTAGCACAGCGGCACAACTCAGCAATTTCGGGCTAGAACCACTGCTCCGCGTCGTCCATACCTCACCTCCAACATTGCCTAGGTGATACTGCTTCACAACATTATCACAGACTAACAGTGGTGGCACGGCACCGTAAGTGCGTTTCGTCTAATTCAGCAAGTCAATGAGCTCTTACGTTAGAGACTGATGCTGATCTCTTGCAAGCCTTGGCTGAGATTTCAGGTCAGTGGATTGTGCCGATTCTCCTAACCTCACGCTCATAAACCCAAGGTTACCGATCAAATTCTCTACACTTCTTACCCATAATTCACGGCAACCACGCAACGACCTCCGAAAAGCTAAAGTACGAAGCCACGCTCGGTGCAAGCACACTCAACATAACAATGCCACCAAAGGGTTCCTTCCCTGGTGGCTGGAGTGAGGCTGCCGCAAAGAAGTAAGACGTACATTCTTACATATTGGCGCTTACAATGAGACCCGACATGCTCAAGGTTCTCAACATACAGAAGCAGACCGTTATCTTCTACACTGCTGCCCTAGAACACTTTGCTGACTGTCTCCGACCCCAGGCTTGAGAAGATTGCACTTCCTGATAAGTAAGCTCACCTAGACATTCTCGATGGCAGAGTAAAACGCTTACAGAAAGGGTGGACAGAATTCGGTGCAAGCAATGCAAGAAGTTTAAGATACAGGGTGGGTTTTCAAAGAAACAGCTCTCTGAGCTTCAGAAGCGTGTCGCGCGGTTTGGCAACATCAACTCATCCACGGGAGCGTACATAAGTTGCCGCCAGTGCGTGGGTCAGCAAGTGGAAGAGCTCACGTGCTGTATCTGCGACGAGGTCAAAGGACTCAACGGGTTCAGCAAGGTTCAGCGCCGAAACCCAGACAATGCTGTAAGTAGACTTTCACTCTTGTCACATGCTTGCCGTTTCGCTGATACCTGATGTGTTTCATAGCGTTGCCTTCGATGCGTCACTCTCCATGTGAACACTGAACCCGGTGTGAACGTAGATGACGAAGAGGAAGAAGACTCGGATGATATCAGTAACCCGTACGAGTCTGATCACGTACGCTATGACCTGTCTCCTTCTTTGCACTTATCAGTCGTTGCTAAGGACATGGACAGGAAGACGAGTATGCATTTGACAGCGGTGTTCCGCTTCACAACATTGCCAAGCTCGGTCTTACCGAGAGGAATCTCACATCCGGCCTAGAGAATGCCACGGCAAATGTCAAAACCGTCTCTACAAAGTCAGACTTTTCAGAGGATGGTGGTGTCTTTGTGGGTGAGAAGAGCAAAGAGAATATGCGGGCCAACAGCGCTGGAGGAAGTGCCAACACTCGTGAGGGTAGCGTGTGGTTGGAGCAAGGTCGTAGAGGACGAAGCAATTTCACCGCAGTCGGCATTCCATTTACTGGCTATGATCCTCAAGGGCTTTCGCACGCCAGATTTCGGGCTCCATCGACGACAGCGAGCGAACAATCTTGGGGAGCTGCAGCCTCCACTGGAAGCAGCCTTCGGTCATCTCAAGCCGGGGTCAAGAAGTCTGGCTTCGCGAAAATTAGGGTAAAGTTTCCACAGCTGACGGTGTTGATTAATACTGATATCAGAAGTAGGGAAGCGGAGAATCTCGTTCAAACCTGCCAAAGCCAAGCATTCTTAATGATGAGCCGACCGCCAGCAAAGGCAAACACAGGGCAATGATTACGGTACCTGACTTCGACCAAGAAGACGACCATGACGATGACGATGGAGGAATCGTTATGGAATGGTAGACCAGTACTCCAAAACGTGTTCCGGGACGGAAACGTCGGATGAAGGGTTTCACGCTACCCCGTGCGACAGGCACAGGTAATCACATTGCTTGTCTTTTGTACTCTTCTCTGCTATGTTGATTGCTTTGGGGCCCTCCTTGGTCAGGTTCTTACCCTCTAGGGGACTTCATATCGGAACCGAGGGTGACTTGAAGAGGGTTAATCATCATGATTACACTTCAGGCAAGTCACGGCTGGAGACGAAATCTGCCAGACGACTGTCAGCTAAGAAGCAAGAAGCGCCATAAGCGGCATTGAAATACCAACAGTGTCAAACCTATTTCCAACACGCCTAACGTAAAGCCAACCTCTGTAATTATACCACCCATACTTTTACTTCTGGGCTCTACGGGAGCATAAGTCTGTTCCCACGAGAATGATGTCCTTCCAGTACAGTGATGTGACTTTGTCCGTGTACAAGATTATTTTCATCGGTGAGACTACTCTGGTGGTCGGTTCTGGTGTGCGCATCCGTGTTGGTGTCCGCATCATCCTTGCCGGAGATCTCCCCAAATACTTATAATAGTCCCTGGAGTTTCATATGACTGCGCCGCCTACTTTGTGGCGAGGATGGCATGTTTCAAATGTTGACATCACCTGTACTCTACAAGTAAGTTCTGAGCTTCATGTGGAGTGCGGCTCTGGTGACGTAGTCTAGGACATCTGCTCAGCCCGACATTAGATCAGACCACTCTTCCAGTTAAGACTCAACTTATGATCGAGGCTAATGTATCGGGGCGCCACTTCATCGCTTTTGTTGCGTCCGAATCGCTGATTATACCTAGGTAGACTTACTAGGCACCTAATGTAAGTTGCCGTTCTTGTCGCTACTACTTACTTGCATGAGCCACGAGACTCACTTATGCGACCTTGACATGCAGCAAGATAGCGAACTCCGAAACCCGTCAGTCAATCATCACAATGAATACCGTACATCAGCAAGACTTTCTTAGACTGTGATGTGTACTTGATAGTACTTCTACTCTTGAGGTTGTCACAGCAGCAGCCATGGCCTATGAAGGTTATCGCAGCCCACCTCCTACGGACCAGCCTGGCATATTCGATTACTCAGATCCACGCCTTCAGTACCCTGCCGGATACCAGCAACAACATCCTTCTGAATTTCATAGAGCTCGGCCAAGAGAGTCTTCAAGCGCTCGCGGAGATGATTACGCTTCAGATACAGCTCGATACACGCATTCGCAGCAACCAATAACGGAGGCTATTTCGTCAGCCTTCCATAAAGAGGAGCCGTCCGGCTATGTTCCGCCGGAGTTGGTTGCTCAGATCACCGAGAATGTCATTAAACAGTTGAAGACGACAAGATTGGATAGCGGTACGCCGGTTCCCCAGCAGCAGCACCAACCACCGCCTCCACCTCCGCCGTTGGCACAGTCCCCTCCAATTCGTTCGGGATCGTCTCCATCAATGACAACACAGAGCCTTCACACACCATCTTCACCTCACATGAAGCCGGACTATCCCTTGTATGGATCACCGCCACACACTTCTGCGTCGAACCCAAGTCCCCACAACCCCAGAGATTCTCAAGGTCCACATGGGAATGATCGAAGACCTCCATCACCGCAAGGTCAAAGCAGCGAGTCCAGCCTCAGACGGCCCAAAGGTCCTATGCGGCTGTCCACAAGCAAGCAAGAAACAACCTTAGAGAAAATCTGGGGTCAGTTGTTTGACGAGGAGGGACATCCTACTGTCAGGCTGGGGCAGTTCTTGCGAGGACTTGCCATCCACATTGTGGGTTTCATTATTCGTTCCGTTTACAGTCGGAATACTGTTGGAATTTCGGTGGCGCTAATCAAATCATCATAGATTGAGGACTACGAACCGTGTCACAGCATTGTGGTGACACCTTCAAAGATGCTGAAATATTACCAGGACGTGAAGCTGCCATCCGAACCCTACCCCTGGGGCGGTATGTTACCAACGCCAGGCTTGTTCCTAGACACCAAGCTAATTTTGACCAGTCATTTTCGACCATGATACCTCAAATATATCAAGACTGTACCGGGCGCTTGACTGCCAGCATCACCTGGTACAGGAGCGCAATGATGAGAGGCCAGAAATCCCTGGTCTGACACCTGTTGGCTTCGAGCGATGGGTTACTCTTCTCATTCAGGCAAACCCTGACCAAGAATACGAACGATTGCAAAAAGCCGCTCTGGACATGCCTATAAGCAACCCTGACGATAAAAAGGAACGATTTCCAAAAGATATCTCAAGAAGGTTGTTTCCATCAGGGGATGACCGCAAGATCAGGGAGCGATTCGAGCATGCGGTAGAGGAACATGCCAACATCGATTTACCCAAGAGCACTTCTTCCGAGCTACCACCACCAACCCCTCCAAACCCATCTGAATCATTTGGCACTGCGGTTCCGCCTTCCGTACAGCCAAACCTTGAGCGTGAACGAAAACCTTACTCAAACATCCCTACTGAATCCGCCATTGATGACACCAACCCTATGCAGTCTCTTCCACCAAGCCTGGAACGAGAACGGAAACCTTATAGCGCGCAACCTCGAGGTGGGAAAAGTTACGAGGAGACACTGAAAGCCGCAAACCCTAAACCAGTCCGGTCGAGCTCAATGGCCGGCAAAGCGCGTCCCGTACCCGTCAATACCGCTTCCGGGCGCACAGCAGATCTTCCCATACCAGAATACCATGTTCATCAACGAGCGTCCAGCAACGCTCGGAGGCATCGAAGTCCCTCTTTCACGACCGCAGGCAACGACTTCCGACGGTCGGATGGCGATCTACTTGGCTACCAATCCCCAACCTATCAAGCTCCTTCAGTATTGGGCATGGACGGCATTGATGATGAGAGTAGGCGTTACGCACGTGAAGCCGAGACAAAGCGACCAGAATGGGCGAGGAGGCAAGCAGAGGAAGATCCGAGGGGATACGAGAGTCAACGAGATAGATCCAGGTACGACCGCGTGGCAGACCTGGGAGGAATACCCAGAGGCAACTACATGAGCGACGAGGATTATTACAGAGGTGGTGGGAGTGGACGGGGTCAAGGGAGTGGATATGATTATTCGCAACCTCATGGTGGACCGGCGTATCGTTGAGTAGGGTGCAAGGCGAAACTTCAGTGAATGAACGCAGTATTTCTTTTTTCTTTGAGATACCTCCTTGAGCGACCTTGGTGCATTACGAATTTGGAATCGTTCTTTGGTCGACCGGAGATTGCATCACGGGTTTCTTTGAGTCCTTACGTCTATCACGAATTTTATGTGTCCCTTGGTTGAAGCATGGCGAACATGACTTGTACATCTATTCATTCAGCAAGAGCATTTCCACCATGCGCAAGGCCACGGACTCCCACCCTTGCAAGAATTTTGAAATTTGACGAATGTTAGCATACAATCAACGTCGAGGTGCTTTGAAAATGGCGTCCAACTCAACCCATTCCAACCGTGCAAGAACCATCGTCTCATTCCCACAGACATATGCACTCTTCAACGACTCCTCAAGCCGCTCCAAGAATCCTCCCTCTCAATTACCCCTTACCTATTCCTCTCCGACTACAGCTAGCCGCACCTCACCACCCCTATCCCCGTCCCTGTCTGTTGAGTCAGAGCTTTTGCTACTCACAACTAACTCGGTACCACTTACACAGGATTGCTAGGCTCCTCGCCAGTCTCCAGGATACCGCGCTCATTGGGGCTGGGATGGGATGGGGTACTTACTGTCACGTCTCTTGCTTGTTTTCTGTTGGAAAATCGATGTGGGCGGGTGGAAACGGGTGGAGGTATTGTGGTTCTGATGAGGGGGGATGGCTTGGTGTGTTGTATGGGAATTATGATCTGACGAGGTGAGCCGTGCAGGGGGGGAGTGGTTAGTGGGGGTAGTATATGATATGTATTGGAGGTGGTGTAGACACGACGCGTAAAACACGGAAAAACAACGTGTAAATCTACTAATATTAGTACCTGATTAGGCGTGGTGTACGCGACACATCTGTGGTGTAGAGTACGAGTATGAAGTTGTAGTGTACGGGAATCCGTCGGCCCCCCGTAAAATAGCTACCTAAAATACCCCCTAATCTAGGAATTCCTAGTATCTTTGTCACGTAGCAACGTGGCGATGAGGGAGTCTCTTCGTATTTGTATGTAAAAAGCTTGAGAAGCAGGCGTAAGTAGCTGTTGGCCTCTATATAAGGCGCTCCAGCCTTTCTAGGTGGACAAAAAGTTGGTATGACGATCCTGTCTCATGTCCCATACCGATGTCACCGATCATCTGGAACACATTTACTTGTTGATTTGCTACAGAAGAAACAGATTACACGTTCCCCCATGTGTGTGTATTGACAGCTAATTCCTGTCTGGAGAAAGTGCCCATTCGCTTTGCAATTACAAACTTTTCCACAAACGAAGATCGTTACAATCGTTCTAGTCCACTCAATTATACCCAAACTCTAGAGCTGATGGCGGGCTTTGATAATGTCCGCAGCCTGCAATGGAGTATCATGAGCGCCGTCGTCGTAAAGGCATGAAGGTGACAGGCAAAAGCCCAAGCAGCCAAATCACCACGACAGAAAAAGAGACTCACCTTCTCAGCAACCGCATATACCGTCGAACTCGTATGCGTCGCCGGGATCAACGGCATAATCGAAGCATCCACCACACTCAGCCCCTGAACCCCATACACCAACAGATCCGGTCCCACAACCCCACCGTATTCCCTCTTCATCATCGAGCAGGTCGAGCACAGATGCGAATACGTCGGCTGCATCTGCTGCCTCAGCGCGGCGCGGAGCTGCTCATCGCTCGTAAGATTCGCGCCGGGCGTGAGTTCCACGGGACCGAGCTCCATCATCGCTTCCGTGGCCATGAGCTCTCTTTGCTTTCTGACGGCCGCCACCATGATTTCCAGGTCGACAGGGTTCGTCAGTGCGGCCCAGTCGATCAGTGGGGCGGATAAAGGGTCGGTGGAGTTGATGATCACGGTTCCTCGGCTGAGGGGCTTGGATAAGGTTAGAGGGATTTCTGGTCCGCTGCTGAAGCCGGTCTCTTGGACAGAGGTCGCTGTGGAAGCGTAGAGACTGAGGATCAGGTTGCGTTGAACTTCGTAGCCTGTAATGATTGAAGGGTCGGTTTGGGGCGGGTAGAATGCTTTTGGAGAGTGGGATCTGGCGAGCGCGATGATGGATTCGTAGCCCTGAGTGATGTTAGGCAGTGGAAGGAATGCGACAGTGTTCCCACTGTTTTTACAGATGGTATAAGGTCCCTGTCGACTGGAGTAGTACAGAGCGAGTTGTTCGTCTTCGTAAGTCATGTTGGACATCAACGTCTCAGCGTTTGGAACAAGGTCGGATGTAACTGGTCAAATGACTTGATTAGCAAGAGGATGCCTATCAAGGTCACGTCCGGTTTTCCGCAAAACAACTCACAATTGTAGCTAGGATACAAAGTGGGCTGATCTTGGAAATTCTGTCCGACACCGGGAAGGTCAACTACAGTCGAGATTCCCAGGCTATCTAGGAGACGTTTTGGGCCTACGCCAGAAAGCTGTAGGATCTGGGGGGTGTGAGCAGAGCCGGCGGCCAAAATGACTTCTTTGTTTGCCTTCACAGTACCACGTTGCAAGGTCTCACGATGAATGAACTATACATCTGGATCAAAAAGTGAAGCAAGCTAGGGGAAGGATTATTCAAAACAAACCTCCACTTCGGTAGCTTTTTGGCCCATGAAGTTGATCTTGCTGACCACATGGCCAGTGAGGAGATGATAATTGGGTCGAGAACCAGCTATAGGATCATAATGAGCCATTCGAGCGTCAGATCGCGTCTCAGTCCTAGGGTCTAGAGAGCTAGGACCCCAGAAAACTCCAGTTGCTGCTCCGCTGCCAGGATCCTTTGGGGTTTGGATGCCTAGGCTATGCCAGGCTCTAAAAGAATTCTCTGCACGAATGATGGTGGCCTAGAGAAAAGTCCTGGAGAATGTTATGAGAGCCAATCAAAGAAAGACCTACTGATGGATTTGTATTGAAACACAGGGTAGCTGGACTGCACCGGGCCACCAAAACCATGTGCGGCGTTATCCCATGAAATAGTGAACTCATCCGCAAATGTCGTTGCTGCGGGAGTGAAATTCTCGCTCTGGGCGGCATGTCAATTTGAAATGAGCAATGGATAAGATGAGGTTTAGCCCTTCACCTTCTTGAAGTAGGGAAGTAGATCCTCCCAGCCCCATCCAGGATTGCCTAATTCAACCCAAGCGTCGTAATCTGGCGCGGATCCACGGTCAAAAAACATGCCATTGACGACCGTACCCCCACCGACCACAGCAGCTGCAGGAACCGCAAACGTAGAATTATCGAGTCCACGCTGAGGAGTGCTGGTGATATTGAAAAGGTACTGGGTGGCGTTCAAAAGCCCTGGAACAAGAATGTTCGCCTCTTGATGATCAAGATATCCATACTCAATTACAAGCACCGATGCTTTTGCACAATTACATATGAGCGCTTGCTGCTTCCACCCTGGAAAAGCACAGAAAGGAAGAGCGACGCACTATTTGGATTTTCAGTCAAGCGATCAGCCACGGTGAGACCACTTGTACCTCCTCCTGCAACAAAATAATCGTATGAAGAGTTCAACACAGTGTCTCGTCCGATGATCTGCGCATGCTTTGCAAACACGGATCCATGAGCCACTGCAATGGTGATTGAGCAAACTGCGAGAAGAGCAAGCATCTCTCCGTCAAATCTTCACAGGAGGTTGAAGAACAGCAAAAATATGAGGAGACTAAATAGATGCAAGTTTTGACATATTTGAAGCTGACATGCTTTGCATGACCCCGCTTTGCTCTTAATGCACAATTCGCTGGAGCCGGAGAGTGAGATCACCTCCATCTTCCTGAGGTAAAGGGTCCTTGCTGCAGCGGGGCGCAGCTATGCTCTTGGATCGCTTGAATGTATTCAGCCGTTGCATCAGAGACCTGCGTTAGATTGTCAGTAGCACGGAGACTTTGTCTATGAGGGTGTTCATGTCAATTGGTCTCGACCAGC
>JAABUP010010976.1_pt1 | contig 10478 bp, 9 predicted proteins | sample 5559201 | NCBI WGS metagenome assembly JAABUP01 (sample SAMN10711887, study PRJNA513373) | rock metagenome | isolation source: Antarctica rocks | place: Antarctica | reverse complement strand
ATCCGTCGCCGTGTGGTGCCTGCGGCCACGCGTCGAGCACGCGTGGCCCCGGATCGTGCGCCTTACCGGACTGCGGCACTCCGTCGCGCAGGCCATCGCGTCGTTCTCTCCGACAGACTGCTAGTCCTCGTCCTTATAACGAGCCGGGCGGCGCAATAGTAACGGACTATCCCCTCGTCCGGCGCCTGGGCGTTCTAGTGCTCCCAATACGCGTTAGCCCAGCGCGCGGCGGGGCGGAACATCCTCGCCCTCGCCGGGCGCGGCGGCGTCGCCGATGGCGCGGATGGTGTCGGCGACGTGACGGACGCGCCCCATGCGCTCGCGGATCTGCGCCGTGTCCCCCGTGGGCAACGAGAGCTTGAGCGCCGAGACGACCGCGTCGAGCTTTTCGCGCTGCTCGGCGGGCACGCCCCCGCCCGAGCCCCCGCTCCCGCCCGAGCCCCCGCCCCCGCCCGCGTCGCGCGCCACGCGCAGGGCGCTGTAGAGCAGCGCGTCGGCCTCGTTGCGCAGCGCGATGGTCTCCTGCCGCGCGCGGTCCTGCTCCACGTAGAGGGCGGCCTCCCGCACCATGCGGTCCACGTCGTCCTCGCACAAGCCGCTCGACGGCGCCACGGTGACGCGCTGCGCGCGGCCCGTAGAGCTGTCGCGCGCCGCCACGCTCAGGATGCCGTTGGCGTCGAGTGCGAACGATACTTCGATCTGCGGGGCGCCGCGCGGCGCCGGCGGGATGCCGTCGAGGTGGAAACGCGCCAGGCTGCGGTTCTCGCCGGCGATGGGTCGCTCGCCCTGTGTGATGTGGATCTCCACGCTGTCCTGGTCGTCGGCCCCGGTCGTGAACACCTCGCTACAGGTCGTGGGGATGGTGGCGTTGGCGCGGATGAGGGGCGCCACGGTTCCGCCGTGGGTCTCCACCCCCAGCGTCAGCGGCGTGACGTCGAGCAGAAGGATGTCGGCGATGCTCCCCGCCAGCGCCCCCCCCTGGATGGCCGCGCCGATCGCCACGACCTCGTCCGGGTTGACCTCGCGGCTCGGCTCCCGGCCGAACAGGTCGCGCACCAGCGCCTGCACCGCCGGCATGCGCGACTGGCCGCCGACCAGGATCACGGCGTCGAGTTCGCCTGGCCCGATCTCGGCGTCGACCATGGCGCGGTGGCAGGGTCCGGCCGTGGCCTCCACGAGGTCGGCCACGAGACCCTCCAGCGCCGAGCGCGTCAGCGTCGCCGCCAGGTGCAGCGGTCCGTCCGGACCCGCCGCGACGAAGGGCAGGTTGATCGTGGTCTGCAGGGCCGAGGAGAGCTCGATTTTGGCCCTCTCGGCCGCCTCCCTGAGACGCTGCAGAGCCATGCGGTCGGTGCGCAGGTCGATGCCCTGCTCCGCGTGGAAAAGGTCGGCCAGCCAGTCGATGATGCGCCCGTCGAAGTCGTCGCCGCCGAGGTGCGTGTCGCCGTTGGTGCTCTTGACCTCGAAGACGCCGTCGCCGAGCTGCAGGATGGAGATGTCGAAGGTGCCACCCCCCAGGTCGTAGACGGCGACGACCTCGTCCTGCTCGCGCCCGAAGCCGTAGGCCAGGGCGGCGGCGGTCGGCTCGTTGACGATGCGCAGCACCCGCAGGCCGGCGATGCGGCCGGCGTCCTTGGTGGCCTGGCGCTGCGCGTCGTCGAAGTAGGCCGGGACGGTGATCACGGCCTCCGTGACCTCCTCGCCCAGGCGCGCCTCGACATCGCTCTTGAGCTTGGACAGGATCATGGCCGACACCTGAGGCGGGGCGTAATTCCCCCCCGCGATGCGCACGTAGGCGTCGCCGTGCGGCCCCGGCACGATCGTGTAGGGCGTCAGGGACAGGCTGCGCCGCACCTCCGCGTCGTCGAACGTGCGGCCGATGAAGCGCTTGATGGAGAAGACCGTGTTCTCCGGGTTGGTGATGGCCTGGCGGCGCGCGACCTGGCCGATCAGCTGCTCGCCGCTGGCGGTGATGGCCACGACCGAGGGCGTGGTGCGCGCGCCCTCGCCATTCTCGATCACCATCGGCTCGCCGGCCTCCAACACCGCCGCGCACGAGTTCGTCGTCCCTAGATCTATGCCCAGTATGTACGTCATTAGCAGTCCTCAGTTTTTAGCTTTCAGCTCTCAGCGACCGATAGCCGGCGTTGAGCCGTCGGCGCTTATCGTCACCGTCGTGCTGATCGCTGACCGCTGACGGCTTGTGACGACCTGTACCCGGGCCGGGCGCAGGACTCGCCCGTTGAGTATGTAGCCCGGTTGATACACCTGCGCCACCCTGTGCTCGACAGGTTCAGCGATCCCGGCCGCTTCGTCACCCGCGTCTTCGTCGCCCCCGCCAGCGCGGCCCACGGCGTCGTCCTCGACGCGCGCGATGGCCTCATGCTTGTGCGGATCGAAGGCCTCGCCGCGAGGATCGATACGCTCCACGCCCTCGCGCCGCAGCATGGCGCTCGCGCTCTCGCCGAGCATCGCCATCCCGGCTACCCAAGGATCGCCGCGCAGGTGCGCGGGGACGTGGGCCAGGGCGCGCTCGAGGTCGTCCAGCAGCGGGATAATGTTCTTGATTGTTTCGCCACGGGCGAAGCGGGTGTACTCTTCCCGCTCGCGCTCCGCGCGGCGCCGCGCGGCGCGCGCCTCGTCGCGCGCCTGCTGCGCCTGCGCCCGCAACTCCGCGACCCCGTCGCCCGACGCGCCGGCGCCAGTTACCCCGGGGTCTTCTGTCGCTACAGGGTCCGCGACGGGCGCGGCATACCGCGCGTTGCCCGACGCCACGGACGTCTCCGGCGCCTTCCGGGGGCCGTCTTCGCCAATCGCGTCCACCGCGCCGTCGCCGGACGCGCCGTGACGATCCGGCGACGGCGCATGGATATGGATAGGGTCCGTGGGCCAGCGTTCCTGCCCGATCGAGGGGGCTTGCCCGACCAACGATAAGGGCGCGGGCGCGGGCGTGGCCTCGCCGGTATCCACCGGCGCGCGCGATGGGCGCGGCGACAGGGCCTCGCGCGCGCCGCTTGCCGCACCGATTATAGCGCCGTCCCCGGCGCGCGCCGGAGACGGCTCGTCCGTCAGCTCGTCGTCGAGGGCGCGGCTGCGCTCCAGGGCGGCGCACCGCGCGGCCTCGCCCAACTCGTCCCCGTCGCGCCGGCGTCGCTTGAATGCCGGAGTAGGTAGGAGAGGAGGCAGGCCGCCCGCTTGTTCCCACCCCCGATCGCCGGCGGCCGGTCGCTCCGCGAGCGACGACGCTTTGTCGTCCCGTACGGACTGCGCGGCCAGCGCCTCGCGGCTGGCCTGCTCGGCGCGCGCCTGCGCGAGGCGCGCGGCCAGCGACCCCGCGGGCGTGCGCTGGATGGGGAGCCTCCCTTGCTGGAGGTCTCGCATGCATCGTCCTCCGGCCTGCTACCTGCTGCCTGCTACCTGCTCTATCGCGCGCTGTCCGCGTCCGCTTCTGTATGTAGAGCGATGATACAGCCTCCTACGGGGTGCCATGCAATGAGAAAAGAGTACCCCCACTCAGTCGAGTTCATGAGAATTCATTCATCTCCTATTCACGTTCGTCGTATACAGTCAAAAGGTAGTTAGGCAGTTCGGCGCCGTGACGTACCGGCCTTGGCGGCCATGAACCGCATACTATCTCAAACGCCTTTATCTGTAGTAGCATAGCTAATAGCAGGAGAATAAGACCATGATCAAACGTATCTTAGCAGCGGTGGCGGTCAGCGCGGCCGTCGCCGGCGGTGCCACGGCCGCCAGCGCGGCGCAGGGGACAAGCACGACGCGGATGAGCGCCTCGGAGACGATTATGCTCACCCCCCAGGGCGGGAGCATGGCCCATGGCAAGGCCGTCCTCACCTACAGCATGATGTCGCACAAGACCACGGTTGTCTTGACGCTTACAGGGCTGGCCAAGAACAAGCCGCATCTAGCGCACTTCCACCTCGGACGGTGCGGCAGCAACGGGGCCGTCAAGTACCCATTGACGACCCTTCAGTCGATGGGCGCCACCATGATGTCCACGAGCACGACGGTGGTCAACGCCAACGTGATGCACAAGAAGTTGTACATCAACGTTCATGGCACCAGCAACAACGAGATGAAAATCGTCGCCTGCGGCAACGTCATGTAGTCGTGGCCGGCGCGTCCGACGCGCGCGGCTGTGCTTCTGAAAAGAGGGCTGGTGTACCACAACTGCTGTGGGACACCAGCCCTCTTTCGTGTCGAACAACGTTTCTGCGCCGGCCTGCTCCGGCCTGCGCCCGCCACGCGGGCGCACCGCGGGTTCTATCCGTTGTCCGTTGTCCCCTGTCCCCCCGATCTCCTCTGCGGGGCCTACCCGTTATCCTCTTGATCTTCCCTTGTAGACGGCGACCGTCGGCGTCCCGCCGCGCGTCACGCGCAGCACATCCCACATGCCGAGCTGCTCGTGTCCGGACACGGCGCAGATGATCGCATAGGCCCCGACCTTATCGGCGACGAAGGAAAAGCGTTGCGTCGCCCCCTGCGCCGCCCCGTTCGCGGGATCGGTCGAAACGGCCCCACGGAAAGCGATCGGCCAGCCCTCCCGCAGGTCCTTTTTGGCATACGGCGTCACCAGCACGCTGTGTGGGTACTCTCCCCTGTTCTGATACACGATGGTCACCCGGTAGCCGGAGGGTATGCTCACGATCATAGCGCCCTTACCATAGCCGTCGAAGTTGAAGCCCTCGAGCGCATTCGTATATCCCGCAATCAACGTGAGCGCCGCCGTGTGCGCTTTTGTGTCGGTAGAGAGCCAGTGCGACGGCGGCGGTGCGGGCGGGGCGGCCTGCACGGCCTGCACGGGCACATCGGCAGTACGGACGACCAGGGCCACGACGCCGGTCGCCACGGCCGCCCATGAGATGGCGCGCGAGGTAGCAAAAAACATGGTTACGCCCCCTTCGATTAGTCGCCGGCCGGCCGTGGACCGCCGACAGAGGGCGGCCGGACGCTCCTTATCAGGATAGCTGAAAGGCGCTGACGTCGGGGCATCGGTCGACGTAGCAGCGCGCGTCGGGAGGACGACAACGCGCGGTATGAGACCACTCACCAACCCACTCCCGCTCCAATACGTTTCCAACAAAAGCGCGGTATAGTATCCCGTAGAGGGCCAGACGAAGGGCGACGAAGGGCGACGAAGGGCGACGAAGGGCGGCGAAGGGCGGGGACAGGGTATGCGCATATTGGTCGTCGAGGACGAGCGGCGCCTGGCGCTCCTGCTGCGCCGCGTGCTCCTGGAGGAGCGTCACACTGTCGACGTCGCGGGCGACGGTGTGCAGGGCCTGGACCTCGCGAGCAGAGACACGTACGACCTGGTCATCCTCGACCTGATGCTGCCTGGCCGCGACGGGCTCGAGGTCTGCCGCGAACTGCGCGCCGCCGGCGTCAAGGCCCCCGTGCTGATGCTGACCGCGCGCGCGGCCGTCGAGGACCGCGTGGCCGGGCTCAACGCCGGGGCGGACGACTACCTCGTCAAGCCCTTCGCCATGGAGGAGTTGCTCGCGCGCGTCAACGCCCTCTCCCGGCGTCGGGGCCGCGACCTCGACGCCTCGCTGGAGTTGCGTGTGGGCGACTTGACGCTCGACCTGGTGCGCCACCAGGCGCGACGCGGCGCGCGCGCCATCGAGCTCACGGCCAAGGAGTTCGCGCTGCTCGAGTACCTGATGCGCCATCCCGGCCAGGCGCTCACGCGCACGCAAATCACCGACCACGTGTGGTGCTACGACCTGGAGGCGCTCTCAAACGTCGTCGACATCTATATCCATTACTTGCGCGACAAGGTCGACCGCGGCTTCCCGCACCCGCTCATCAGGACAGTCCGCGGAGTCGGCTACAAGATCGAAGGTTAACGACAGTATGTCGACGGCGCCATGGCGGCGGTTGGCAGGCACACGCGGGACGACGCTCCCGTGACCGCTCCTATCAGGGCTGCGGCGGGGCGCGCGCGGTCCCTGCTCCTATCCCCGCGTCGCGCCCACGCCGACGCCTATGCCGACGCCGACCCCGGCGCGCAGATGTTCGCGCGCATTCGCCGTCGCCTCACGACGTGGTACAGCCTTGTCCTGCTGGGGGCGCTCCTGCTCTGCGGGGTCGTCTTCTATCTGCTGATCAGTCAAGTAATTTTCGACCCGATCAACAGGACCCTGTCCAACGCGGCAGGCGCTTTCGGCGCGTTGTGGCAAGGCGACTCGAATAGGCAGTGCCCTCTGCTCGCGCCGACGGACGCCGAGGCGCGGTTTTTCAGCCCCTATTACCGGCGGTATAGAGGATTACTCTATTTTGCGTGTTTCGACGACGGCGGCGCACTTTTGCGGGACAGCGCCAACAGCCCGGCGCTACCGCGTTCGATCGCGCTGCCCCACTCTGTCGCGCGATTGGTCGCCCAGAAGGCTATTCACTCGAGTCCGGAGATCGCTACCGTCGACGTGGGCAGCGATATAGGCCCGGTCCAGATCTACGCGCGAACGATCCCCCATCCGGTGACGGGAAGGACTATCGGCGTCGTCGCGGTCGCCTATCCGGTCGATGCCCAGGTTGCCGTCCTCCGCCGCGTCCTGCTGCTGATATTGACGGTAGGGGCGGTAGCCCTCCTCGCCGCGGCGCTCGGCGGGCTGTTCTTGTCGCGACGCGCCCTGGAGCCGGCGCGGTTGGCTTTCGCGCGCCAGCAGTCATTCATCGCCGATGCCTCGCACGAGTTGCGCACACCCCTGACTCTCCTGCGCGCCGACGCCGAGGTGCTCCTGCGCGGCGGTGACCGCATGACGCCCGACGACCGCGCTCTGGTAGAGGACATCGTGGCCGAGACGGTCCACATGACGGCGCTCGCCGGCGCCATGCTCGCCCTCGCCCGCCTCGACGCCGGCCGTCTGCATCTCGAGCGCGACGTGGTCGACCTCTCCGCTATAGCCGCGCGCGTCGGGCGTCGCGCCGCGGCGCTGGCCGGCGAGCGAGATGTGACGGTCACGGTCGAGGATACCGGTCCACTGCTCGTGATCGGCGACCACTTGCTGCTCGAGCAGACCGCGCTCATCCTCGTCGACAACGCGATCAAGTACAACCGCGCCGGCGGACAGGTCGTCCTGCGCGTGAGCCGCCGCGCGGGCGGCGCGGGCGGCGCGGGCGGCGCGGGCGGCGAGGCCATCCTGGAGGTGTGCGACACGGGCATCGGCGTCACGCGGGAGCGCCTCCCGCACCTGGGCGAGCGGTTCTACCGCGTGGACAAGGCGCGGACGCGCGAGGCCGGCGGCGCCGGGTTGGGGCTCTCCATCGCCCACGGCATCGCCCGCGCGCACGGCGGCGCGCTGACCTTATCCAGCGCGCCCGGCGCCGGCACGGTCGCGCGTTTGAGCATGCCGGCGGCGGGCGATGGTCGATAGTCGACGATCGACTATTGACACGTGGTGCGCCAGTAAGTGTACCGCTGGCCGTGCACGCGCGTGGTCCAGTAAACGGTGTGGCAGCGCGGTTTGCGCGTCGTGACCAGCCTGGGCGCCGGGCGCGGATAGCGCGCGCGCCGTGGGGGCGTCGAGAGCGCGGTCGTCGTCGCGACCGGCGTCGACGTGGCATAGGCAGCGGCGCCGCTCGCGCTCGTCGGCGTGGCGTCGTCGGAGGGGCTCGTCGCGGTCGTAGTAGGGGGAGCGGCGGTGGGCGACACAGGCGCCGGCGTCGCGGTCGCGCGCGGCGCGAAAGTAGGGGTCGGGGGCGCGCTCGTGGCGGTCGGTGTCGGCGCGACGGCGTGGTAGGCCAGGACCTGCTGCGACGGGCCACTGTTCCAGGTGGCGCTGCGCCAGCCCGTGATCGCGTACGCTTCGGCGACGGTAGGGACCCAGATGTCGACATGGTAGCCGATGACGGCGCTGCCAGTGTCTTCGGCGTGGCAGGTACCGAGGCCGGCGATAGTGATGTAGGTACCCATGGGGATGACGCGGGGGTCGACGGCGCAGGTGCCGGGGTGGGTGTAGACGCCGCTAGCAGTGTAACCGCGGTCGACGTAGCCGGTCACATAGACCTGTGCCGTCGTCGCCGAGGCGACCGAGGGCCCTTCTGCGAGGGCCGGAGTGACCACGGCGGCCACGGCGATGAATCCGATCATCCGAGCCCGCATAACGCTCCTTTCGCGCTGTACGCTCCCAATAATTGGCGCCCGGGTCCGGTCGCGCGCGCGACCGCCACCTCCCTGGCGTCCCGTCGTCCTAACGCCCTATGCGATGTACGTCCGCGCCGGGCACGACGCTTTGGGCAGTATACCCGGACGTTTTCCGAGCCCGCAAGTTTTCGCCCTGTCGAGAGGTGGCGCGCCTTTATGCGCGCGACGCTTGTGCCGATGCGTAGAACGATCTACGCTACTTGTGCAACCATCGCGTTCTAGCGCGCCGGGCGGGTCCTGTCGTGACTGCCCTGGCTGCTATAGAGGGGAACATGTCGCATGAATGCTAGGCTCGCGGCGGGTGTGCTGGGGGCGGCGGCCTTGGGCGCACTCGGCTGGGTGGCCGCCAAAGCAACACCCGGTCTCGCCGCGTCCGCCCTTCCGCTCTCGCTCGTGGGCATCCTCGTCGGCCTGCTGCTAACACCGATCATCTTCGCGCGACCGCTGCGCCGCCTCGACGCGTACCTGCGCGACGCGCCGGTGGCGGATCTCTCCGTCGCCCTGGTCGGGCTGGGCATCGGTCTCGTGATCGCGGGCCTGCTGGCCGTCCCGCTCGCCCTGCTCGGCCCCCCCATCGGCAACCTGCTGCCGACCGTGGTGGCGCTCGTCGTCGCGCTAGTGTGCATGCGCGTGGCCCTCCTGCGCCGCGGCGATGTGCGCGCCCTCTTCGCGCATGGGGTAGAGCGAGCCGGGGGCGCCGCGGGGGGCTCGACCGCGCCCACGGCCGGGAGCAATGGCGCCGGCGCCGGCGATAATCACCAGCCGCAGATCCTGCTCGACACAAGTGTCATCATCGACGGGCGCATCGCCGACATCAACGCCAGCGGCTTCATCATCGGCGAGATCGTCGTCCCGCAGTTCATCCTCGACGAGCTGCGCCACATCGCCGGCTCGCCCGACGTGCTGCGCCGCACCCGCGGGCGGCGCGGCCTGGACATGCTGAACCGCATGCGCGAGGAAGAAGGCGCGCCGGTCACCATCGTCGACCTCGACCCGCGCGACGTGCAAGAGGTGGACGCCAAGCTGGTGTACGTCGCCCGCAAGCTGCACGCCGCGATCGTGACCACCGACTTCAGCCTGAACAAGGTGGCGCAACTGCAGGGCGTCCGCGTGCTCAACGTCAACGAACTGGCCAACGCGGTCAAGCCGATCGTGCTGCCCAACGAGGAGATGTCGGTCAAAATCATCCAGGCCGGCAAGGAGCCGGGACAGGGCGTGGGCTACCTCGACGACGGCACCATGATCGTGGTCGAGGACGGCACGCGCCACCTCGACCAGCAGGTCGACATAGTGGTCACGCGCGTCCTCCAGACCGTCGCGGGGCGCATGATCTTCGCCACCATCAAAGGGCAGAACACGCGCGGGCCGTTCAACGGTAGTCGAAGATAGAAAGTCGACAGTCGGGGACGTAAGATGTGCTGTAGCGCCATGCCGGTCGATCGCTCCCTGGCTGCCGCCTGTGCCCGCCACGGTCACTATCGACTATCGACTATCGACTATCGACTTCACGCGCTATGCCCGAGGTGATCGGCGTCGTGGTCGTCGCGGGCGGCGGCAGCCGCCGTATGGCCGGGGTAGACAAGCTGTGGCTGCCGGTCGCGGGCCGGCCGCTGCTCGAGCACACCCTCCTCGCCCTCGTCGCCCTCCCGGAGCTCACGCGCGTCGTACTCGTCGTTTCCCCCGACGGACGTCGCCGCGTCGCCGAGCGGCGGGCGTCCGCCGCATCCGCCGCGTCCGCCCCGTGGGACGCGCTCCACGCGGTCGTCGACGGCGGCGCCGAGCGCGCCGACTCGGTCTACGCGGGACTGAGGGCGCTCGGCGCGTGCGACCTCGTACTGATCCATGATGGGGCGCGCCCGCTCGTCACACCGGAGCTCGTCCGCGCGGGGCTGACCGCGGCGCGCCGGCATGGCGCCGCGGTCCCCGCCCTGCCCGTGACCGACACGATTAAGAGGGTCGACGAGGCCGGTCGCATCGTCGCCACGCCCGACCGGGCGGCGCTCCGCGCGGTGCAGACGCCCCAGGTGTTCCGCCATGACCTGCTCCTCGCCGCCTACGAAGCTGCCGGTGCCGAGCGCGCGGCCAGCACCGACGACGCCACGCTCCTCGAGCAGGGCGGCCACCCCGTCTACACCTACCCCGGCGACCCGCGCAACATCAAGGTCAGCACCCCCGCCGACCTGCCGCTGGTGTCGCTTTATCTGACGGAGTCGATGGTCGATAGTCGATAGTCGAAGGAAAGGTAGCTGTCCAGGCGTTGCTCGTGAGGGCGCACCGGCTTGCGGCCGCGTCAGCAAGGTTATACAATCTATCG
>JAABUP010010975.1_pt1 | contig 10478 bp, 11 predicted proteins | sample 5559201 | NCBI WGS metagenome assembly JAABUP01 (sample SAMN10711887, study PRJNA513373) | rock metagenome | isolation source: Antarctica rocks | place: Antarctica | reverse complement strand
GCCCCCCCCCCCCCCCCCCCCCCCCCCCCCCCCCCCCCCCCCCCCCCCCCCCCCCCCCCCCCCCCCCCCCCCCCCCCCCCCCCCCCCCCCCCCCCCCCCATCTGGGAATCAAGTATGAGAAAATATGATAGGAGAGAGGTGGCCAGTAGGCATGATCCAAACTCCGGAAATGGGCTTGTACTTTCTCTTCCAGAAAAAGCCCTTTTGGTAGAAAACACAAGGTTCGAGGGAACTCCTCCACCATCGACCGTCATTCTTTCTATCTGGAATATCGTCGCCATAGCTCGGAAGAATATTCTTCTTTTCGATTTGATATGGGCTAGTCTCAATACTGCATCTCATCCAAATGAACGCCTAGCACATGATCTGGCACAGAGCCTTTCGCTTCAAGCCCGGACATGTTGTGAATAATGCAGCATCTATATCTGACGCCTGCAATGCTTCGCTAAATAGAAAACCTCGACAATGGATGCATGTCACCTGTTGCTCCGCTGCACAAGGTTCTAAACCAAGGTTAGCAGTGCAGAGCTTCCTCGTTTCTTTGAGATATATACGACGTACCTGAAAGAACTGCCTGAACCCCTTCAGATCCAAACTGCCCAACGCCACCAGATACTCCTCCACCGTCCCCGCATCCATGCCCGTTCCTCTCAATTCCGCCTCTCTCAACCATGTAAGATACTCCTGCCCCGTCTTGGCATAAATCGCCTTTTGTAAGCTTGCCGCTTCCGCAAGGACCAGCCTTCCCTGCGCGTCTCTGGGGTCGAAGGTGGGTTGGGTGGGGATTGCCCAGCAGAGCGGGGAGAAACGCTCTATCATGAAGCGGTCGAAGCCGGGAAGAGTTGGTTGGGGGGCTACGGTGGGGAGAACAGTGTCGATTTGTTGGGGGGGAGATTGGATGTCTGGGCCGCCCCAGGTGTAGACCATGCGGATGAGGACGGCGAAGGCGAGTTTGGCGGTTGGGAAGTCGGTGATATCCTTGGCAAGATGTTCGATGGTGGAGATGACGGCGGCGAAGGCGGATTGGTTGGCTAATAGCCATGAGCATGTGCGTCAAGATCAACGAGGAAAAGAGCGGACAAGACTTACTTTCGCTTACGAGTACGGACGCAAGATCGTTGTTCAGGATGATAAGCAAGAAATTAAGGTACTCGCGTTTGAGTTCTGCGAGTTGGATCTCATCATCCGTTCCAGCTGCTGGCTCCCCGATCCCGGTAAAGACTCGTTGCAGGAATGGCGTCAAAAGTGTATTGAGTATCTCAAAGATCTCAGACTTGAATCCATAGACAACTTGATCTAGCAGCCTTAGAAAGAGAGCCATCTCATCTTTACTGGATGTTTGCGATAAAAGGCCATCAATCCACCTGGGAAGCTGGGGCAGAATGCGACTACCCAGTACGCCGATCAGGCGCGAAAAAGCGAATCTTGCAGCCGTGCGGATATTGAGGGACGAGTTCAAGGTTTCTAGCGCCACAAGTATTGCTTCTGAAGTTTGTGTGAACTCCTCGGACACCTCTTTAGCGGGTGGATGAGCTGTGGATGATGTGCTAGCAGGCGACCAGTCTGAGAATCCTCTAGCAAGGGTGCCCAAAGCCATAACAAGATGGTGGACTTGCAGAGTTGCTCGCTCATCACCGGATTTGGCCAAGCCAAGGTGAGTTTCGAGGTCTGTGAACAGTGGGGTGATGACTGATCTAACATAAAGTACCTGATTGTTCACTGGCACTGCATGTATAGAGCAGATGCAACCAACCGCCTCGTATAAGTATAGCTGACTACTAAACCTTGCACTCGCCGTCTGCTCATTCTCATCTGAAGACATGTCACCATTGTCAGAAGTCTCTTCTGGTAGCTCTGCTTTGATGGGCAGAAGGTCACCCAAGGCCCGGATGACGTTCTCTGCAATGTCTCCAATATGTTGTCGCACATGCTTTACGAATCTATGGAAAAGGTACCAAGATCTTGTCCTGACTTTGCCATGGTTATGATGCACAAAGGTGACGAAGTTCTCTAAGGCATGGTTGACAAATTGCGGGTTTGCCTCGAAGAAGCTGTAATAGCGAACGCAAATCTCCATGTACTGTAGTTGTATAGCTGGATGTGGGAAAGATGCGACGTCTGCCAGAACATCAGTGTGGTGCCGTACATGCATCGAACTATACTTTACCTGACTCGACGAGTTTGAACATCATGCCAATCAGTCGTTCCGCAGCTGGCGAAACTGGCTTAGTTTTGCTGTATAACCCACCGCTCTTTAGAGCAAGCTCTCCGAAGAGGAACATCTCATACATTGCCAAGTCAGTGTCCCTCCAGTTGAGCTGGCTCCTCTGGTTCTGAAATTGGTTGAAGGTCGAGATAACAAGAGTACTAATCTTGTCCATGTAAAGATTTTCATTTACCGCGGCAACTGCTTGTTGTAATACCTGCAATCTTTTGCGTAGCTCTTGGAACTCTGCCTCATCCGTCTGAGCATCCTCATCACCCCATAACGATGTATGGTCGTACTTCATCTTTGCAATAACAGCATCTAGGATTGGAGATAGCATAGTTTCGCTTTGCGAGTAGAAATTGCTATTGAATTTCGCTTTCTTACGAAAAAGCGCTTGTAGGTCTGTAAGACAGGGGATGACATTGGAGCAAATCTCGTCGTATTCGTCAGAAAAATAACGAAGAACAAGTGGCAGAAAAGCATTGAGTTGACTTGTTCCGCGCACAGATGCTGAGTCGCTATCTTGCGCACCATCTATGGCTTTTACTATATCATACACAGTGTTATTAACTAACTTAGCCACAGACTCTGCTAAGTCGGTATCGTAGTTCGAAGTAGACCGTAGTTCTTGCAGTCGGTAGCACTCAGTCAGTTGAGAGACAATGTCCTTGATCTTGAGGACCTCGATCAGCTCGAGCTTGTCATCAGCGCTCATTTTCTTGCCCAAGATCTCGATTAGTGTGTCGATGGCAGCATACCGCCTGGAGTCTGCTCTGGCCTTGTCTCCATTGAGAGCTTCCGGAAATGCTCCTCCTAGCTTTGCAGTAGACTGCGGAGGACTTACAAGCTCGAAAAGAAGTTTGAGTAGGGTATCACTTAGTACAAGAGAAATCTCAGTCCAGGCGACCCATTTTCCGACAACCGTCAAGCATTGCTCAATAATCTGGTTAGGCTGCGACCTGCACTGAGTGATGATTTCTTGCCAAGATAATGCAATCGCTTTCACATCTCTCTGCCTTACTAAGTCCTTGATATTGTTATCCCTTCTCTGCTCATCAGGAGATCTGGGTATGAGGGTATCCGCAATCTCATCATGCACTGAAACCAAGACTCGGAGGTAGAAAGTGACGCCAGATTCATTGTCTCTCGACGAAGAGCCAGCACTAACAGTCAAGCCCAGTAGATCATGAAAGAACGTTATCCACTCTGTAGCGTACAAATTCGTGAACAGGTACGTCACTGTCTGTGTGATTTTATTTTGCACAACCGCCGAATCCAGCTGAAGATTGCCGTTACCGCCGGCGCCATACATATCCTGGAGGTATCCTAGCAAGTTGTCCCGCAAGATTAGTAGGCCTTGGGGTTCAATATGCCTTGCCTGTATGGCATCATTGATGACATCCAGCGAGACATGGCGGACTATCTCTGAAGTTCTTGGGTTGCGAACAACAAGGGACAGACAGATTTGCCAACCCTGCGGCTCGGATCGAAGCTGATTCAGGAAGTCTAACGCTTGTGACTTGAGGTTCTGACTTGAGGAAGGATTCCAGGCGGTTTCGATGGCATTTTCAACCTAGCATGACCACAAGGGTAAGCAGTTGTTCTGATAGACAGTACGAGGGGTAGGGTCTTATGGTATGCCGGGTCTGGAACGTAGGTACCTGAGCATCCATATCTTTCCACTTCTACCCCGCTGTCAGGGCAGTGGGAAGGGTTCCCAGCGGAGAAAATTTACTTTAGAGTTCCACTGCTGGTGGGTTGTCTGCAGTTTTTGGAAATAGGCTAGACTCTGTGCTATCGAGTCATAGGTGCAGTTATTGTCTGCTATGGGAGCAGACTATGGACGTCGATAAGAATTCGGTGTATCTTTCGCATTGGTCCTGTTGTTCTGGCTTGTCACAACTGTAAGAGACTAATTCTATTCCCTCTATGGTAGGCTTGGGTGGTTTCAACGTTTACGAAAAGTGCAGAGTTGTGGTTAAGTGTTCTGATGGTCAACTGAGTCACGCGAGTGGAATTTGACCGCGCCAAAATTTCCTCACAGGTTGTAGACATAAAAACACCGCAATCAAATATGTCATCGCACGCTTCAATTGGGTGTCTAAATAACTAGAGGCCGCTGAAGCTGTACAGAATAGGCAAAACCTTCACCGGAGAGCGGGATCGAGCATAGCAATGTCCTCACCGTCTTCTGCACGATCCATTCGGTAATCTCCCGCAATAAGCTGGTCCATCTCCATTTCATCATGTAGCCAATCATCTTCTCCATTAACTGTGTCCGTCAATTGCCCGCCAAGCCAAAAATCCCCTCCTTGTCTGGCTTCATTCTCAAGCGTCATGTCAGCGTTGAATCCGAAATTGGGATCGGATTGAGCATCCAAAGCTCTGTCAGCTTCAAGGTCCTCAGCTGTAGCATAGATAAAAGAGCCTTCCCAGGTTGGATAGATCAAGTTCTTCCGCTCTAACATTAGATCCTGAACCTCGTGGTACGGCAGACCATGGCTAGTTTCTAGGTGGATCTCGAGGTCATAATCCCTCAAGAACCGAAAATTGCAGTCTGGCAAGATGCACGCAATATTTCGGCCGGTCTCGTCTTCGTAGCCAGAACCCGTGAGCCGGGTAAGAGCAAAGGCTCCCTTCTTGTTAGATGGACCCCCTTTGCTGTTGCCCACCATTGGTTTGTTTTTCCCTTTGCGTGAGTGATCAAGGCCCATATGGATGGTACGAATATGCTCCACCAAATTAGCTTTTGTTGACAAAGCCTGCCCACAAGCATTTTCACCCTTCCAGTCACCCAAGTTTTTCAGACTGCTCAGGTCGATCTCCCCACACACGAATGACATACTCCCATGTACCAGTCGTAAATGGATTTCTAAGTTGCCTTTCTTGGTGAACCCTCGCCCACAGCCAGGCTCAGGACAAGCATGGGTTCTTCGCTCGTCGAGCCCCAAAACCCCGTGCTGAATCTCGACGTGACTCTTCAACGTCGCTGGCGTACTGCATTGTAGTCCGCACTCTGCGCAAGTGGGTGGATGTTCGATTTTGATGTGCTCTTGGAGACCCGCATATGTCGAGAACCCTGGTTCTTGTTCTATGTGATCCGGTCCAGAGACCTCTGCATGTTCTTGAGGAATACATATTGAACACCAGAATCTCTTCCCTGCATGCACCCTCCCTTCATGAGTCTTCAGCCTCCCCACCGTGTCAAAGCCTTTGCCACATTCCTTGCCCGCATCGTCGTGCTGCACGCAGATGAATCGTTTCTTGCCTTCATGGACTGTCGTGATATGCGCCTGTAGTGTTCCGTGTTTTCGAAAGCTCTGCGCGCACTCCGTACACATGAACTTTTGTCTTCCCTCATGAGCAGCGTGATGTCGCTTCAACCTCGTAGAGGTAATGAAGCTCTTCCTACAACCTTCCCATTCGCAAATATAATCACGGATATCTGAATGGGCTGACTTGATGTGATGTTTTAGGTGTGAGTCACGGAGGAAGTCCTTCGCACAGGGTAGGTGGGGACACACGAACGGGCGATCATTGGTATGCGATCGAAGATGTTGAGTTAGCTTGGCAGGGCGGTTAAACGCTTTGTCACAGCCATCATACGTGCAGGCGTGAATCTTCAAATCGGACGGCCAGCGAGGTGAAGCTTTGGAAGATAATGGTGTTGGAGGAGTCTGAGTACTTGACTGGGGAATCGTATCTTCTTCTGCATCGCTATGGACTTCAGAGCTTGCATATTCAGAGATGTCCGAGTCTGGACGATGTATTAGCTAGCAGGTAACACCGATGGACATGCTATATCGGACCTGGTTCGACCGAACTCTCATGACGTCGGGCTTTCTTCCTGTTTGTAGGATGTTCGCCAGTCGCTCTCCTCTTCATGCCACGAATTGGCATGGTGAAAGCATCAGGGGCATCCTGCACCACAATACCCATGACCTTTCCCTTGATTACCTGGCTAGCATTGATAAAAGCCGTTATCGAACATGCAGTATCATAGTACCTTACCGTACCGCAGTGTAACACGAAATCTTGGCGCGCTAGCCCAGATCCTCCGTCGTCCAATCTTGGACTCGCGTTCACATAAAATATTTATATAAACCATCAACTGAAAGTCTGAAGAGCTCCATGTTGATCACTCGTCTTTCACACAATTCTGAAGATAAAGTTCTTTATGTTTGACGCAGATGCAAACAGGTTTGGTGGTTGATAATTACGACTTTTATCTTACATCCACCGTTGCTGAGCGATTTGCCGTTGATTATATAATTTCACAGCTACGTCGCAGGTATGCTCTGTCTCAAGCTAGATTCAAGTCTCAAAATTTTGAAAGCAATCAAAGTGACTTCTGTTTGACGGAACTCTTTATGGAAGATGCATAACCCATCCATCAGATCGCATATTTGAAGGATCACGTGCTATCAATGGAGAGGTGAGTTGAATTCCATCGAAGATCAGTGTGAATGTGTGGGAACATTTGGGCAATCATGATAGGAATTGAGATGCAATGGTGCCATACTACAGAAAATCAATGACGTCTGAATAACCGAATCCGATCCAAGTGTTGTCTACCGCAGCAGAAAACCCTTTTGCAAACGGCATGGACCGACACTTTTAAGACTCTGAAGTACGCACCGCGGATCTTGTTTCATATTCCCAGGCAGTGTTCATATTGATATCGCTGATCCAACCGAAAAGCCAACGCTCGATCCTGGATAATATCTCGGACCATCTGGATCCAGAGAGCTTGGCCCGCTACCTGCAATCTATTGAGATACTTGCAAAAATGCAGCATCTTCGTTTATGAAATTCAGCAGTAGACTCACTGCCGCCGATGCTCATGTACAGGCCTGAAGCAGTAAAGGTGGACGTGAAGAGACGCGTACTGTTTTATCAACGTCTCACGAGAACCTGCGCCGTGATACCTAGGAAATGAGAGGGTGGCCAAAACGACTAGTGGTGCGCGGTACAAGCAAATTAAGGGTCATTGATGCACGTGTGTTTCCCATGACACCAAGGGGAGCTACTATGTGTAATGTGTATGGGCGGTGGCTGAAAGATTGATGGATATAATCAAGGAGGAGCATGGGATGAGTGACATGATGTAGCTGACCGTTTGTGCTCTGATCCTATGGTATATATCAAAGCAATTACTATGGAATACTTTAACAGATATCAAACGATGAGGTATCAACACCACTGTGACCGCTACCTTTGTTTATAGACGACGGGATCTCGGATCGGGGGGCCGGCGCGCCTCCGTCCCCGCTACAAGGGAATCCAAAGCTATCGACGAGCGACAACAAATGAGCAACAGTACCTATATCATGTACTTACCTTTTGAATTGTACCACCCGAAGAAAGCCGCTGTCGCAACCACGCGGACATGCGGAACAAAGCTTTGCATAACTCGAAGATGCGGTACGTCAAGCCCTTGGACTGATCCCACCTTGTTTAGACAAGAATGTGTCTAGACCTCTTGCAAAGCCTTGGTATTCTGGGGATAAGCAGGTGGCGGAGCACTTGAAAGCGTCGTCATACCGAGCGCGTCAAGTATCCGAGATCCACCCTGACGTTGAGCTGCAGCGTACATAATTGCCAAGGCCGATGGACGGAAAAACGCAGATACCAAACCCATCGTCTTATCACGACAACGGGGCCTTTTGCGAATATCCGGCACGTTCTGGGATGCCAGTGAGACCGCAAGCATATCCTGCTGATTCGAGCTCTTGGCAGAAGCACGCCAAGAAACAGCTTCGACTTACAGCCACTTGCTGTGTTGCAGACCCACTATGAAACGAAATTAATCCACTTATTACGAAGATTCGTTATCTGAGTCCAGCGCGAGATGTCCCCTTGGAGTCCGCGGCTTCTTGGCGGCGGCGATGAAAGCCAAGCCTACTACTTGGCCTTGACTGTATCGTTGAAATGCACATGTATATAGTAATTACTTGACCTCTCAACATGCAGCACCATCTTTCGATCTTCGGTAACGTCGAGCAACTGCTTCGGATCCCCTTAGAACGCTCCCAATGACCAGCATGGTGCTCAATCTACTCAAAGGTAAGCTTCAATTTATTTGGCATGTAGAAAAACCTTCCGAGAGCGAACACCCCCACCTTATATATTGCTGGTTTCTGCCGTCCACTTAAATCGACAAGATTACTGGCTCCTCTTCATAGTTTTATTCTTCGTGTAACTTATCTTCCTATTGAACGACCGCAAACAAACCTCGTCTCTTTTCTCCTTTTCTTAACAACCACAACACCACGAGATGTTGCAGCTTCTCCTGATATGGCGGCTCATCATACTTGAGAATACTAAAACATAGTCTCATCTAGGTACAAGGGTCGTTTCGGGCAACCAAAATCCTGCTGGTGATTGGTCAGTTCAAACCACATCAGAAGAACTGGGAGAGCTGGAGGAGACGCACGGATGGCCGCGTCACTGGCGCCCATACTCGGTCCTACTGTCCGGCTTCATGATGATGTTCAATTGCTGGTCAGTCGAACATTATGATAATCGCTCATCTCATTGCTGCTGACAGATGCTTAGGGGCCTGGTAATGGCTTACGGCGCCTTTCTCGGATTCTATAACGCACATCTCATGGTCTACGCAAGTGATACCAAGTTGAGCCTGATTGGTGGCACCGAGTCTTTCTGCCTCCTCTTCTTCAGCTTCGTAGCGGGCCGCTTGCTCGACACAGGCCGGTACAACTACGTATTAGGCTTCGCCGGATTTGCTCTGAATTTTCTTGGATTCTTTTGTTTGAGTTTTACGAGTGGTGAAGCCGGCCTCAATAGTGGGAATTATGGACTCATATGGCTGACATCAGGCTTGATGACCGGTCTGGGACAATCCTGCTTTTTTACCTTTTCGTCGCAGAATGCCATTGACTGGTTCCCACATCATCGATACATTGCGGTCGGTATCACAAGCAGTGGCGCCGCGTTTGGTGAGTCACCGAGTCCTGATATATATGACTCTGGCTGATATTTGTAGGGGGGCTTGTATATCCCCTGGTCTTCAAATTTGCCGTCGCCAACCCGGCATTAGGTTTCACTTCTGGCGTCAAGATATTTTCCGGCGTTGTCGGAATCACCACTTTTATCGCCTTCTTATTCTGTGGCCCGAACCCAGAAGCCAACTACCGGCGCATGGGTCCAGTATTTCAACCCTCCACTTGGTGTGATCCTCACGCTTACCGGAACCTGGCTTTTCTCGCGTACAGCATGTCGACCAGCATGGTCTACTTCGGTTTCTATCCCCTCGCCTTCCACATCACACGCTGGGCGCATGCAAATAGTATAGGTACAATGGAAGATACCTTTGGAGGAACGGGTGTAGTCCCAGGAGACAGCGGATTTCGTACTTTCTGGTTCTTATGCATCTTGAATGCTTCCAGTGCAGTCGGTCGAGTTGGCGGTACGGTTGTAGCGTCGAGAAGGTTACACCACTTCCTCCTCAGCGAAAAGAGACGTTGATACTAAACGATGCGTAGTTGGACAAATCCGATCTACACCCACTCCATAGCTACTATGCTCGCTGCTGTTTTCACGCTAACGCTGTGGCCACTGGTCTCCACCACCGAGGGAGCAGTGGCGTTCTGCATTCTCTTCGGCATTTCCGGCGGAGTTATTGTCGGCATGCCGGCGGCGGGCATGGCTTATCTGATCCCACATAGCCACCGGCAATCACTGGGACACTGGACAGGTCAGATGTGGTGTCAGGCTTCCGTATTCGCGCTCGGTGGCTCGCTGATCACTGGCGCACTGGTGAAGAACGGAGGCACTGCGGACTATGACAGTGTTGGTTACTGGTCTGGCGCGTGTTTGTTCGTTGCGGCAATACTGCAGCTTGTTGCATTACGGTGTAAAAGAAGATATGAGTGCGAGGAGAAGAAGACCATGAAGGAAATCAGCGCATCTTTTACATTAGAGTAAATGAAGAAAGTTTAACGATTTCTGTTCTTCGCATTAGAATAGCTCACTCGTTCAAATCATAGAATCTTTAAGTACACAGAATATATACGTCTCTATTGAATAAACTCATTGAAAAATCAAAAAGCACTTTAACATGACATTTAACACAGTCTTGTTGCTAGAATTCCAAAAACCTTTCATAGCCTGGCACGCTAACCCCAATCCGACCCAAACCCTCAAAAAGTCCCGGCCGCAAAATCCCTCGCCGCAACCTCTCACCCCCAACCAACCCAACATCATGTCCGACTACGGCGGCGACGACGGCGGAGATGACGGCGGGTAA
>JAABUP010010974.1_pt1 | contig 10479 bp, 6 predicted proteins | sample 5559201 | NCBI WGS metagenome assembly JAABUP01 (sample SAMN10711887, study PRJNA513373) | rock metagenome | isolation source: Antarctica rocks | place: Antarctica | reverse complement strand
TGAATGCTCAGTGACACAACATCTGTTAAGTGCTCCATGTAGAACTGGATGCACGCTTGCAAGTAAGCATCCTCTGCCTCTTCATTGCTTTGAGCCTGCCTCGACGCCACAGACTCAACATCCTGCGGTAGCATCCATTTTATGGACTCTTTGAACAAGGTAGCATCATGGCATGAGGTCACAAGATGGACATTTTGAATCGAGCTTTGATTAGTGGGCTTGCAGCTTCACTAGCAGATAGCACGTGAATTAGTGCATATGTTCAAAATTGTTGTGACAACAAGCGTGCCCATGCAGCAGCATGAAGCCATGCAGACAATGTGTCGAGCTCAGGTAATGCCTGCTAGTATGCACATTTATTTTTATTCATTTTTCATTTGTATAAGAAATATATAGATTTTTTTCAAAGTTTATCATTAACATCGAGAACAACGGGACTCGAACCCTCTATAATCTTTTTTGTATATATTTATTGAAAAGATACGTATTATAACAAAACATGGAAAACAATTCCAAAAAAATAATACGTATCTTTTCAAGTGTGGATATATATTCTGGTCCACTGAGAACTCACTTGTGCTTAAGCATATTATACCCTAAGCATGCAATTGAGATATGTATACCAAGTAGCAGTGTCCCTTTCAGGGTGTAATGTCTCCTGGAAAGTGTCAAGTGGCCTTATTACACTCACCCTGCTATAGCTTGCTGATCCTGCATCTGTCTCAGCATAGAACTGTGCTGCTCGGGCTTCCAGCTGCTTCCGAAGATATGGCAAGATAAGGTGAGGCAGAAGAAGCGCTCCAGGGTCATCACAGGCTGAGTCCAGCACATGAGCCTCCAGGAGGGACAGCTCAGCAGACTCTGCCTCAAAGTCCTGAGCTAGCTGCTGCTGCTGGGTCTGCATTGCATCCAGCATTGCTTGCGCCTTTTCAGGGGAGCACAGCCTCGGCCAGAACTCCTGCATGGAAAGAACAAGGAAAGAGCATGCATTAGGCACCTCAAAGTGTAGAAGTGCTAGGCCTTTCTTGAGGTACATCTGCTGGCCTTTTGTGCACAGGTCCTGCAGATGTTGGGGTGAGTAAGGCAAGGCAGAGCACAACAGATGGATGGCATGGTCAGACAACCGCGTTTGCACTCATACAGCATTTTTGGGCTTCATCACAGAGGCTCTTCACAGAGGGTCCAAGTTGTCTTCTGCCCCAACAGCCCTTCCTGAACAGTCACATTCCAATACATTGTTGCATCTTTGATAAAGCTAGCATGTCCTGTATTTCTCACCTCTTTGAACTTGACCACCAGCGTGTCAATCGCACTTATGGAGGCCTGCATCTCAGTTGAAGTTTCTGGAGTCTGCCCTGTCGTGACCAGACAATCAAGATGCTTGATGCCTTGTTCCAGGTCGTACTTCAAGGTAGCCATTTGCAAGACCCTGGTCCTCACCTTGGCAAGTTGGGCTTTGTGCTTCTCCCAAGCAGTCTGAGCCTCATCTTGCTGTTTGATGATGACCTGTGCAGGTATACTGCTCTTTTCAATTTCGAAAGGTCAATTTTGATTCTGAAATATCATCCCTACAATAGAATTTCAAACTCAGAAACGCCTGAGGACAGTGAAAACAGGTATCTACACTGTGGAGATGTTTCAGTTGGCCTGAGGCTAGCAACCCCATGTAAGCAAGATTCAAGCAGGACAGTTTTCTGAACCAGGATGTGGCAAGGCACAGATGCTGTGAAATGGCTGAGTCAGCATTGAAAATAAGTGGGCACTGACATGCATACATACTTGCTTCAACATAACTCAGCTGCTAATAGCCAGCCAGCCAATGAAGCTGACAACAAGCAAACTGGTGCATCTATGCATGCAACTTGCTATGTTGGTGCAGCCACAGCTAGGTCACATAGCTGTTTGCCCCAAGAGGTTGAAGAGCTTGCTTCATAGCTCTTGATAACTGAGTTGACTGTGTCAACTGATTACGTGGAGCAAGCTGTTGTGGCACAGTGTCCACAACAACGTTTATTCTCATGATGTGCAAACATCATAGTCTCTAGATCACCACCTCCATAGCTGAGCTGCATTAGCCTCCTACAGCCGTAGCATGGGCACTATTCAAAGGTGCAGCAAGGGGAATGTTCAAAATTACACTACCTTGTTGATGCGATGATCAAGGGCAACAATGATCTTCTCAAACTTGTCTGCATCTGTGGTCACATCACGACAAAAGGAGGCTTGCTGATCTTGGTGACGCAGTCTTGCCATTGCTGCATTCAGGTTAGATATCTCCTTTTGCAAGCGCTGGTCCTTGGCCATCCAGAAAGCTCGCTCTGCCTATGCCTGCAGCATACACTGCACATCAGTTGAAGTGAACATGCTTTTGTCCATCATGAACTGATCGGCAGCAGCAGCAGCAACGGAAGCGGCAGCAGCAGCAGCGCAGCATCACCAGCAGCAGCAGCTGTGGAACAGGCTTTTGTGCATTCCAGGCATACACAGCCTGGAATGCACAGTGTGCAGCAAGTCTTGCTGATGCAGTGGCAGGTTAAACAGTAAGTGACTTGCCGTTGATCAACAAGTGATCAGCAGCAGCAGCAGCATCAGAAGCAGCAACAGTGATCATCAGCGGCTGTGTAATATTGTTGGGACACTCTACGTTTCCTGTCCTCTCTGCCCCAGTAACACAACGTAATTCTAGGCAGCAAGTGCAATGCAGGCAGAGTGATGGGACGGAGATACTGCCAACTTCGTCATGTTGTCGTAGACACTACATGCTATCTTAATTTCACATACAACTTGTTGAACATCAACTGTTAGTATAGACCATGATTTTATTTCTGGCAAATTTCTACAGCCTATGGTGCTCGATGCTTCAATAGAAGGCAGTGGCCTGACCAAGCGAAGACAGAGCAGCTGATGGTGTGTCACACTCCTGAGTCATTGCACTTATGGTGATTATAATACCTTTCAGTGTGGAGACACTTGTGACTCACCAGACATCCTGACTTGAAAGCACAGGTGTGTGTGTGTCAGCATACCTGACTCAGCTGCTGGTTGAACCTGAACATGCGTGTGTACATCTTGTCAATGTGGTGCGACAGACGTTTACATTTGGCAACATTGATGTTGAGCTCCCGTTGCAGCAGGCACACCATGGCCATGGGGGGAAGCTCTGCAGCTTCATGACTGGGCCAGCTAGGTCTGAGGCTGCAAACATCACACGCTATTGTCATGGGATGGACTTGTGCCTTTAAGTTTAAATTGCATGGAGCAAATGACTCAGCAGGGAGATTCTGGCCTGAAACACTAGGACAACCAGAAGATCTCTCCAGAGCAGCCTGTCTTGTGCATCCCAATGCACAAGTGTGTGCCATCCAGTTTGGTGTCATTGTGTTGTACATATCTTACAAACGTGATGTTGTCAGTGTTGTCAGTATTGCAATCACCTCCTGCCCAGAGAGCTTTCACATTCTGCCACGCGCAGGTTGTCTTGCACCATATCCTGGATCAGCCTGTCAGGGCCCAGTGCAGCCCGTCTGTCTGCCATGTGCTTCAGGCATGATGTCAACACACTAAACGACTGGGCTACTGGAGATTCTGGCCTGCCTGAAGAACAAAAACAACAAAAAGAAGAAGAACAACAACAAGAAAAAAAGAAGAAGAAGATGATGAAGTTGAGATCCGTGTCTCAGTTGCTTTTGGAGGTACATACTGCATGCTTTGATTGCACTTGTGTAATTGCCAACGACAAGGATGCTGTTTGTCAAGAATCTAATCAAAGAGGGCAGTGTGTAATACTATCTCAAGAAATCAAGATGAGCGGTCTGCACTCCATGGAACGTTGAAAGGTATTTGAGATGCTGTTACAGTCACTCAGCATGTGCTCTGCTGGGAATCAGAGTCCCAGCGAGACTGCCAGCAATGCTGTGCAAAGGTAATGTCACACGCACAAGGCTTCAACATATCATGTATGAACAGCAAGCCTTGTAGCAAGCCAGATGGAACAGCAACGTGGAATCAGCTGTCGCAGCATTCAACTTTGGGCACCTATAGGCTTACCAGGCAAGGGGGTGCTACGAGTGGGAAGAGCTTTGTAGCCAAGAAACCAGTCCAAAACTGGCCCTGCTGATGTTGAAGATGCCATTACTGAACCAGGTGAGTTACGATATTCATTGGCAGCAAGAGTCTGGCACGGAAACAATGCTTCTGCGTTGATCTTCAGCTTTGTGCCATCAGGTGACAAAGTAAACAGCTCAGCCTGAGTTTGCTCCCCTTCTAGTCTCTAACGCAGCAAACAAACACTGTTGGGTCTTCTTTGCTGCGTGCAGTGTTGATTGTGCGACAATTTCAGTCAGCTGCAAGACAGATAGCAGAGTGCAAAGAGTGGAGAAGTGAAGACGCATCAGTGTTGTACTATGAAAGCATCGCATGACAGCTCTAACGACTGATCTGAATGTGTGCAACAGTGCACGTGAGAAAGTGTTTCAGACGTGCCACGTTGTCTTATACACATCTAGTAGGTGCACAGTTAGAAGTAAAAGGCAGCCACCGCAGGTAGACAGCACAGGTAGACAGCACAGGTAGACAATATTGGTAGACAGCACATGCCACCAAGCGCAGACATGGAGGTATGCTGACCTTCACATTGCCCAGCTGACACAAGCTGGCAAGCATGCTCTCCATCCAGGCAGTGATTCTGTCCAAGTCATGAGCAGATACTTTGTCTGCTTTCTCGAAGTTCAGCACGAAGTCCTCATTCTCATCAGGCGGCTCCTCATCGCGAAAGCCAAATGCATTGGTGCCTGCACCAATGAGAGCCTGATGTTGATTGACATGCTTGCAGTACAACGATATCAAGCCAATCTCTATGTGACAAATTGTGCCATGTTCTGAGGCTAGAACACCGACATCACACGCTCTACCAAGAAGCCTCAACAGTGTACATTGGCAGCATGCCAGGCTCAAGATTGAGCAAATATGAGCTGCTGACTGTGTCGCATGACAGCACAAAGCTGACGATCATTGCAAAGGCTGACAAGGGACTCAAGTGGACCTGCAATGGCAGGCACAGGTGGTGGGCATGGACGTGGGCTGTTCAGAGCCTGCAGCAGATCTTCCTTCAGACAAGAAAAGAAACGTAAAGACTGGCGTCACTTCAATGAGAAGCCAAGTGTTACACTGGGCTGCCCAGGGAGAAATTCCTTCACTTTATTACCAACTTAAGTGTCTTTGTGTCCTTTCAGCTTGTTGTAAATCTGAAAACGTAAAATTACTTTCTATAAAAATGTAAGAACTTCTTATTAAAAACATGTTCTCTCCAACAGCCTTGCGCAAGAGCATGTGCCTTGCAAGAGCACCGCGCAGATTGGCTGCAATGCACGGCAATGACATGTGTATGGAAAGGTGAGAGAGGGGAACAAGAGCAAACAATGAGGCTTCTTAGAGAGATGTGTCACAAAGAGTAAGTCACTCACGTGAAGCCATGCTCTTGAATTGTCATAGCAGCAAAGATCCTGTCAATGACAGCACTTCTCCTCGTGTACTGCCAAGGTCTCGTTCGTTGTGCAGATGCTTCACTTTGGAAGTGCTCTACTATCCTCTGTTGTAGCAAAAGCCTGCACAGTAGATTGTAGACTCAGCTTATGAGAACTTGTGAACGGCCGCAAAACAAACATGCAGCCATGTGAGGTACCCATGATACTACACACAAATGTACAAAAAAAACTTGACAGTTGCAAAAGTGATTTGGTGCTTTTGTTGCAATTGATGAGTCAACCAGGGGCATGCCTACCAGACATGTGAGCAAATAGGTCAAAAACATTCCAGTCAAGCATGCTGGTGCATCCTGTTTGTAAATGCTGCCACGCATGTACATCAGACAGCTGTGATGATCATATCAGGTTTTTAACACAGGCTTAGCTGATGGGCTTTAGGTGGGTGTGACGCAGGTCAGCTACCTCCAGACAGGCTTGTTTGGAAGACCACAAATTTCATGAATCACCAATCAATGTAGCTAGAAGTATCGACACAACCGATAGGCATTACAGCTTTCATGCATTGCAACTCACAGTTTGGTGTGCAGCTTGTGCAAAGCTTGTGTGGAAGCTGTGCTCTGTTGGGCTTGTTGCAGCAGGCTCTGCAGAGCATGAGGCACCCGCTGCTGCACCACCCACCTCCTGCACAAAAAACACTCTTCACGAGGAGATACGCAGTGACTGATGAGTCGGATGGTTTGTCATGGCACTGCTGATATATTGGCAATCAGTTATTACCTGTTGAGAGGTGGCACTATGCACGCATTCTTTAGAGAGTCTGGTGATGTTGACATTCTGGCAACGCTTAAGCATCCACACAACTTCAGCAATTTTGCTTACCAAAATTCAGCTTGAACACACAAAAAAAAGGTTTGACATGGCAGCAAGAGATGCTTGATTGTAATGATTTGTGTTGTTGCTCGCCTGAATGACGCTGCACTTGTGTGGGGCCTGCTGCTTGCATCCCATTGCCACTGCTTCCAGGTGCCTGTCTTAGCCAGGCGCTGGAGTCCTTGTGCCAAGACTTCTGCCACCCCCTTTTGGTCTGCATCAATAAGCAGAACTATGGTAAGGTAGGAAGTAGATGAAGTGGTGTCACGATCTGCATAGGTCACTACGTTGCATTCAGACTGTGTGCTAAGTACAGCTAAAAGTGGTCACATATGCAAGCTCAGGCATGGTTGAAGAGCACAGTCATACGCTGTGTTCTGTTGTATTCAAGTGAAGCATGGCAATGTGTTTACCAAATTTACCTGTCAGTCTTGCTGCTTGCCTGTGCAGACATTCGACATCCAATGTGAGCAGCTCAACTCGCTACAGCTCAGTTGTGCTGTCCCAAAATTGCTTGACCTGTAGCGCCTGCTGCATGGTTCAATGCATATGCGCGGGTTGCCTGAAGCTGTCACAATGACTGATCTGTCTGCAATATGTGTCAAATTGTGTCAAGGGGAATTTGGGGCAAGTGGTCTCCCCTGTCACTTTTCACGCCAAGCCCAGCATGTTCTTGAATCTGCTAGTTGTGACCTCTGATACCAGCTGTGTTGATCTACACTTGGGTACACTATCAATTTGATGTCAGCTCAGTGGAAAATGCTTGACCTAATGGTGTGTGTGCGTAACCTGAACTAGCTGCTGTTGACAGGTTTTCCGTCAATTGGAAGGATAAGTCACGCGAAGCTTGCCACGAAGATCGTTTGCGGATTTACATTACACGATATATGCGACCAGATTCAAAATTGCACCTTCACGCGTACGTGATCCAAACTCTTCCGGATCGGCAAGACATAACGACGGCTGTCAGAAACAAAGGCAAGTCACGAGGCCACTCTGTTCTGTTCGCTCCAACAGACATGCACACCTTCTGCGTTTTTCAGGTCAGCACTTTGCACCAGACTTTTTACAGACTGAGATTCAAGCCAAGCTACCCTTGGGTCAGACAGCCACGTGCTGTCAGGCCAGCGCGGGATGTTCAGCAGTGGAAGGATCACGACTCTCTGCTCGCAGCCCGGCAAATTGCACGATGTGACGATGTGTCCCGAGAATCCGCTTTTGCACAGTCTGATGTGCCGAAGCTAGGGACACAGTCGGATCAGGGTGATACTTGCAGTTGATCTCGAAGGCCACCGTGTACACGTTGAGCGACATTACATACATTGGACTGGCATGACATGCCGTCCAAAGGCAAGGAGGGTGTCATCTGTTTGACAACAGAACGTCGAACAAAGCGTCGTGAATTCGTGGGTTCCCTGCACATGTGCAAAGTGTCCTCAGGCGCAATGCAGGTATGTGCTTCAGTAGCTCTTGAATGTTGGAGCATCAGTGCCATTCACGGCTGTCACAGCGATTGGCGCTGCGCGCATTAGATGCTGATGACTGCTGACAAATGCTCTGCTGCTGCTTCAGATCCAGAAACATTACTTGCTGAAATACATAACTCGTCTGGAAGCTTTTCATATCATCTGTGGATCCTTGATAGACTGGATCTCAGATGCATGTCCTGTTCAATCATCTGTGGATGCAACAACCCCTGCATACATTGAGGTACATCTGTCAAACACCACATTCACCAGTGAGAAACAAGCACATGTACAGCCCAATGTACTAGTAACTTCAGCCTTTGGAATGTCATTCCTTGCATCAGTTCTGTTTAGTAACTGGTGAAAACTGACCACAAAGCCAGCTACCAGAGCTCCAGTGGCAAAAGTGCATGTGAACATTTTCAGTAAACTTTTGCATGTCTTTGGATGCAACTTGCAACCTGCAAGCCTACCATACAAAGGTGTAGGGGTTCTAAAGTTTTTGCGTTAGTCAGCAAATGTCTGTCTGGACATACCTGTCACACAATGATCTTGCAAAGCCAGCAGCGTTGTGTAGGGGTGTTACAAATCATAATTTCACGCATTTCCTGGACTCCTTGTGACAAGTTGATGTGTTACATATGTCTACATAGCGTAGATGTGTAGTTACTGTCTTAGACTTGCTGCAGCATGTGGATCATATGTGACAAATGTGAGGCAGAAGAAGCGCTCCAGGGTCATCACAGGCTGAGTCCAGCACATGAGCCTCCAGGAAGGACAGCTCAACACAGCCTGCCTCGAAGTCCTGAGCTATCTGCTGCTGCTGGGTCTGCATTGCATTCAGCACTGACTGCGCCTTTCCAGGGGGGCACAGCTTCGGCCAGAACTCCTGCACATAAAATAAAAAAAGAAGGTAAGTCAGATGTCTCAATGTGGAGAAGCTTGAGGCATTTCTTGAGGCACTTCTGCAGGCGATTTGTGCACGAGTCCTGCATATGCTGGGGTGAGTGATATCAAGGCAGAGCACAGCAGATATATGGCATGTTCAGACAACACGTTGGCAGTCAAAGGGCATTCCTGTGCTTCATCAGGCTCTTTACAGAGATTAAATCCTTGCCCGCTCCTTGCAATAATCCTTCCTCAACAGTTATATGATATGTCAGTTTTGCGTATTTGGGCGCGGTTCACGTCCACACCTCTTTGAACTTGTCGCCCAGCATGTTAAGCTCGTCTATGGTTGCCCGCATCTCAGGTGAAGTTTCTGGAGTCTGCCCTGTCCTGACCAACCGTCCAACATGCACGATGCCTTCCTTCATGTCGTGCTTCAAGGTATCTACTTGCAGGCCCCATGCATTCACCTTGTCAAATTGAGCTTTGTGCTTCTGGTTGGCAGCCTCAGCCTCATCTTGCTGCTTGATGAGTACCTGTGCAGATTCATTGTTTGTCTTGAGACTAACCTCTACAACCAGGATGTTGCAAGGCATAGATGCTGTGAGGGTAGCTGAGCTAGCCTTCAAAACAAGCAAGCAGGAGTATTCAAACACACTTGCTTCACCTCAACTCAGCTGCCAGCACAACAGCCGATGGCGCTGGCAATAAGGCGGCTGATGCCCCTATGCATGCAGCTCGTTGTTTGGTTGCAGCCACAGTTGGGTCGAGCTTTCACAGTGTATAGCAGTTGTCGCTGCTGCTACTGGGAGAGTGGCAGGTCCAACAGGCAACAACTTGCAGCATCAGATAGATAACAAGTGATCAGCAGCAGCAGCCGCAGCAGCCGCAGCAGCAGCAGCAGCAGCAGAAGGAGCAGTACCATCATCAGTGGCTGTATGATGTTGTTGGGACATCTTGTTCTACCTTCTGCAAAGGCCGTAAAGACACAAAGTAGCTGTAGGCAAATACCATGCAGGCAGAGTGCCTCATGGTGACTCTCACAATGTCACATTACGGTTCTAAACAATCACTGCTATGTTACTTTGGTACAGATCAAACACATATACATTAGTTTCAAAAGTAGTGTTCAAGAATTGTGGAGACCAGAAGAGCAGGCAACTTTTTGCACGCATGATGCTGTAACATGAGGCTAATGTATGGCCAGGCAAAGCAAAAGAGCTGACAGTGTAACCTACTCCTCAGTCAGCATACCTGACTCAGCTCCTGGTTGAGCCTGATAATGCGTGGGAACATCTTGTTTTTGAGGTGGTGAGACAGACGGGAACGTCTGGCTGCAGTGATGGCTAGCTCCTGTTGCAGCAGGCTCATCATGACTGAATGCGGAAGCTCTGTAGCTTCATGACTAGGCCAGCTGGGTTTAAGACTGCAATCATCACGCATGTTGTGATGATTTGAAAATGTGCCTGATAGTCTAGATTGCACGGAACAAGACAAACTAGCAAGGAGGTTGTGGCTCGAATGCCCTAGTCAACCATAGGAGGGGGCAGCAATGTTTTGATGTTGGTTGCTCTGGCTATGCTGCATGGCTGCTTCATTGCTTGCATTGCTTACACACATCAAGACCCGGGAAGGTTGTGGAGCAGGTCTGTGCAAAGGAAATGGAGGAAACTGAGTAGGGAAACTCTACTCTCAGCCAATGGGTAGAGCGAGCGAGCGAGCGTGCGTGCGTGCGTGCGTGCGTGCATGCGTGCGTGGGTGTACTTGTGCAT
>JAABUP010010972.1_pt1 | contig 10480 bp, 8 predicted proteins | sample 5559201 | NCBI WGS metagenome assembly JAABUP01 (sample SAMN10711887, study PRJNA513373) | rock metagenome | isolation source: Antarctica rocks | place: Antarctica | reverse complement strand
TTTCTAGATGCAAATCGTTGATGTCACTTCTCATTTGCAATAAAGACGTTTCTTTGTTGTAACTTCAGCAGTCACGCAGTCATTGATTCACTCATCTTCAAATAGAATCTCTTCAACTTCATAATTTGATGAATCAGAAGTTGAAACAACGCAATGTCTAGAATTCTGCAAGATCTAACAAGTACTTTCTCATTCAAACACATGACTTGAGTATCTGCAATGATTATGTCATTCAGTTGCGTCGTCAATGCTGCAAGTTTAATCACTGTCAAAACTTCTTCATTCTTTAGCAGTTCAGATTGACATTTCTGATTGTGAAGTTTGTTTTGCAGAGTAGATAGAAAATAATCATTATTCTTCTTACTATCATTCAATTTCATAATGTTGAGTCTTCTTGACGATGCATTTGCAGAGTTTAATTTATCTCTGCGATATTCTATATAAAAGTCAAACGCAACTAATTTCTCAGTTCAACGCATCTGTCATGCGTTGAGCTTCTTCATCATCATAAAGTAATGAAGATTATTGTGATTTGTTATCATACATATGAGTCGCTTGCTACTCTGAAGATAGTGTTGTCAGTTCTTAAAATCAAGAACTATAGCGTACAGCTCTTTGTCATGCATGTCTCATCATACTTCAGCTTCTTTAAACTTATAATTATAGTACACAATGAAATGTTATTGATCAGTCTTGCTCTTCTGATTAAGCATATCTTCGACTTCGCGATTTGATGCATCAATCTTCATGCAAAAATCTGCATCTTAATTGTAGTGTTTCAAAATGAAAGCATTGACAAAGATTGCTTTCAATCTTTCAAAAGCTTTTCTTGCTTTCAACGTCATTGCGAAGAGCGAATGCATCATTTTCTTCTTCACATTCTTGATTAAATCTGTTAAGAGCGTGATGATTTAAGAGAATTCTTTTATAAATTGTTGATAAAATCTTGCAAATCTTAAGAATATGAGAATGTTCTTTGCAGACTTGAACTCAGATCAACTAGTGATTGCATCGATATGAAACTGTTTCATCTGAATATCTCTTCGTTCTATCATGAATCTCAGAAAGATAACTTTGCTACGATTGAAAGTGCATTTTGACAGCTTGACATACAGTCGATATTTCAGTAGCACACGAAGAATCTTGTGCACATGCTTTCAATGCTGCTTTTTCATCTCAGAGTATACTAAGACATCATTCAAATATATCATGCAGCAAATATTCATGAATAACTTAAGCACATGATTTACATAGAACTGAAAGATCACAGAAGCATTTATCAGTTCAAAGAACATCATCTGATACTCAAACTGACTGTAACGTGTATGAAAAGTCATTTTTCATTCATCGCTCTTGCGAATTTGAATGCAATAATAGACGTTGCAAATATCAATTTTGATAAAGTGTCTTGCATGAGTAAAGCGATTCAGCGTCTCAGACAGTAGAGATAATGAGTAATTGTTCTTTACTGTTATTTCATTGAGATCACGATAGTTCACGCATAGACAAAGACTTTCGTTCAATTTCTTTACAAACAACACAGATGCTTCTGCAGAACTACTTGATGAATGAATTCATTTCTTCTCTAGCGCGCTGTCTAGATAGTCTCGTATCACAGCGAGCTCATCTCATGTCATCTTATAAATAGACTTGATGCGAGACATTTTGCTCTTCATCAGATCAATGAGATGTTTCATCTGATCATGCATATTCAGACTATCAGAAAGAATCTCAGAAAACACTTTCTTGAAATCTTGAATAGCAGAGAGTATTTCTGATTCTTTCGCTTGAAGCGCATTGCATCTCGCAGTCTGATGATCTGCGTTCTGCGATAAGTCATTTGTAGATAGCAGCTGATAAAGCAGAGCTACATAAATCTCTCTTCTTCTCTTAGCTGCAAGCATTGTCAACTCAACAAATTTCAATGTTTCACACAGATTAACTCATATTTGCTTTGCACGCTGAGTGCTGTTTTCTCGATATAATCAGCGACGCTTGCGTCAGCAAATATTCAAGTTGATCTCATCTAATCATGAATAGTCAAGAATCATATCATATTCTCGCATGTTCACAGCATGAAACTCAATGTTTCAGCTTTTGCAAACTTTCTTATGATTGATCAACTCAATATTGATCTGATGTGTATCATAATAGAAAATTCAATGATCATTAATCATTTGAATCTGTTTCAGAATTGCATGATTCTTCGATAATTTATGCTCTTTTACTCATGATTGCAATATAAAATTTCGCTTGATCTCAGAGTCAATAAGACAGTAAGCTTCGCGCACTTTCTCAGAGACATTTGTCAATATTGATATCATCAGTGCATGTAACAATCATCTTTTCGTAGTTATATTTAATGATTTAATGATAAACATCAAACTTTCTCTTTTTTCATTTCTTCATCATGATTATGAATCTCTTGTCTGAATGCGTAGTTGAAACACATTGAATTATCAATCTTGTGTTTCATCTTCTTGCATGATCAGCATGTAAGATTGAATGAAGCAGCATCTTACTTGAACTCATTGAACTTAAGTGTTGCATCGTCTTTAGACTGCGTGCTTGAAGCAGAGAACTTCGAATTCTTCATTGCAGCGACAGACTTTGTCTTTTTATGCAAGAATTAAAAACTCTTCTGAAATGTTGCACTCTCACTTTGCTGCGAATGTAGCTTCGACAATGCATCAATGTCTCACAGATGCAAGTCAATGTTTATAAGATGCTTTAACAGATCGACATAATTGATAAAGATGTATGAAATGCAAAGAGACTCATTCATGATGATTTTGTTAATCTTCATTCGCAAGTACATCATGCAAGTCTCGTTGAATATATGATAGTTCAGATCTGCGTACAGTCTGATAAGATATTGCTTGAAAATTCATGATGTTTTGATTGACTTGCTGCTTTGCAGTCTCAAGTCAACGTTCTGTTTGAAAGTTGCAAATTTCAGAATTGTTAAGTTTAGCACGCAAGTATTCAATGTAGTACTTTCAATTGAGTATCTCATCACAATTGCATATGCTCATCACATGATCTCATCACTGATTGCAAAACTTCTCTGACAAGTATGATGTAGATCATTGCAGCTTCTTTTCTTTCGTGATGAAATCAGATGACGTTGCGACTATGAAGTCTTTGCAATCTTGCAGTCAGAACATCAAGAAGTCATAGTTTGTGATGCTCTGCTCTTTAGACTCGCGAGATCAATTAGCACGCTTGCGTGCATCACTTCAATAGTGATCATCATTATGTTGATGTTGATGATCAGAGATTGATCGAGTTTCTCACTCAAGTTTTGATATGCAAAGTTGCAAGACAAGCAGTACATTCTGCATCTTCAGATTCTTTAACTGCTTGCGTACTTCGCTTACTGATTGTCAAGAAATATGATTTGTCTGTTCATTAAATTCTTGCGACTCAAACTTCTCATTTGCATGTTTGAATGCATGATTCTCAGATCTGTTCTGATGAAACGATGAATTCTCAGTGTGAAAGAAGTTATCACTTCTTTCGATCGTGCAACTTTTAGTGAGTCACTGCGCGTTTGACATCTTTTACTGAGCAGCTTCGTGCGAATGAAGCAATTAAAACTGTGAGACAACAAGATCTCTTTACATGAAACTGCATAGTAGAAGATAATAAGATAGCACTCTATTGATGATAGAACTAATTGCTAAGAAATGAAAGCGAAAGCTTGCAGAGTTTTCATCTTCTGTCAAGTCGTTACTTCTATTCACTCATTAGTTTCTTCGATCTAATCTCGCGAGCTAGTCTCGCAGACATGCATCGTTCATAGTCAATGAGATGCATTCTCACAAAGCATCATCAGAATGCAAGCAAAGATTAAGTAATAAACTTTGCAGAAGAGCAAAAGCATCATCAGAATGTAAATGAAGATTAAGTAATAAATTTTGCAGAAGAGCAAGAACATCATTAAAACATAAGTGAAGATCAAGTAATAAATTCTGCAGAAAAGCAAAAACATCATCAGAATGTAAGTGAAAATCAAGTAACAAACTTTGCAAAAAAGTAAAAGCATCATCAGAATGCAAGTGAAAATTAAGTAATAAATCTTTTAAAAGAGTAAAAGCATCATCAGAATGCAAGCGAAGATTAAGCAATAAATTCTGCAGAAGAGTAAAAGCATCATTGAGATGTAAACAAAGCTTTTGCAGCAAATTTTGTAAAAGAGTAAGCATTGCAAGAAAATAAATCTGATCAAGAAACAGTATTCATCGACTAATAAACATGTTTCACAGAAGATGACATTCTTTTTTGATGTTTAAATTCTTTGTTTGCTGCTAGTTTAAGTCTGTCAAAGAGATTGAAACATTGATCACTGTGTAATACATACTGAAATACAAACATAACAACTTGCAGATACAATACACTTCAATTAACAATAGACTAGCTTAGTCTTTAAGCTGTTATGCGCATCATGTGAGCGCAGATCTTCAACGTGAGCTAAAGTAAATTCATTATGTTTCAACTTTTACAGTATCACATTCACTGCATGTAACACAACTTAATCTTTCATTCATTTGCTCATCATACTCGATGTGAGTCTTTCAATTTGCTTTCATAATCACATAAGATCATGATTTAGCATTATATGTTTCTTTCAACGAGCATCGTCATCAAGATTGAAATATATTCATTGAACTTAATTTCAGTTGATTGAATCTGCATATTTAACATCAGTTGAGTATGCATTTAGTTTATCACGTTAACTCATCTCACATAGTCAAATATTAACATCAATATTTCATCATCATCATTTATTTTATTGAACTGATTTTATTGACTCATTATAATGACTAGTTTACGTCTCAAAAAGAATATCACTATCAGATATCAGAATTCTCAACTTGATGATGAGTGTTCAACTTTCAGAAACATGACAGAGATTCTTAGAATCTTAAACATTGATAAATATCAGCTGAAGAATTTAACAAATCAAGCTGAGCAATGAACTGAAAAGCACACGTCTACACTCAAGCACATCAGATTTAATGAGAAGTCAGCTATTATTAATGAGCAATTAACATCGTTTCTGTACAAGATCAACATGCTTATGTTCAATGATTTTAAAACAAATCAAATTTTCAACATTTTAGTCACTGTAATTCAATGAATGCTCTACAACAGAAGATGCTTTGAATAGAGATGCGTCAAAAAGATCAACACATCTTTCACTCATACACAAACTAGTTTTACATCATTTTCAGATGATCAATCACTCATCATCATACACAAGATTGTAAAGATTCAACGAGCATCATCTGCATCTGAGTTTTCACAGTTACAAAAAATCATGTCATTTATCAGAACACTTGAAGACGTTGAACTTCATGTAATAATGAATTCACACTTGAATCTGATCACTTCAAAAAAGATCTTGAAAATAAACTTAACTTCAATTAAAGATGTACTTGATCATAATTTACATGATGACAAAGATCAATTTTATAATGTTTCATTTAAGATGTGAATTGAAATTCTCAAAGATGATATCAGCTACATTGAGATGAACACTATCATTTACATCATAGATGACGAAATCTCAAAAATAAATTCAGACAGAACTTTTTGAGCTGCATTACGCGATGTCTTGAATTAATTTAATTATGCTGCTCGCTTTAATGTGACTTATGCTACATCATATTCTGATAGATCAGAAACACATGTATGTAAACAGCGAACTAATAATCAGTGCAGAACTCACAGACAAAACTTCATCAATCTCAGTTTCTCGTCAAGAGCACATGAGATTTATTGATGTTAACAAAAGTAAAAAGATTAACAAAGTGACAAATTGAAGAAATGAGATCAACACATTATCAATCAATCCTGAAATGACAATTGATAATTCAATAAATCATGTATATTAATAAAGATTGACAAGAATTTTAGATTTCATAGAGCAGAATTAAATAAACTCTACTCATGTTTAAGAGCAGTCAGCAGTCATTAGCATGAAAGAGAGCGATGCAAATGACACAGCTGTTCTGATTACAACGAAGAATAATGTTAATTCAGCTGACGATGCAGCGAAATCTAATAAATTTATGAAGTGTGTACATTTACAGCAAACTGACGATGAGTGAAGATTTCACGAACGAGAATCAAGTAGTTCATATACTAGATCAACAGCAATTCAAACTCAAAGACATGAAAGAAGTCAAAGTAAATGAGACAATGATCTTGATAATGAATGAGATCAACACGTCAATAATTAATGTTGCATTGAAAGTCAATAGATTGAAAAGATGTGTATAGTAGCAACGTTGAATTGACAAGAGTGAAGATCTCACAAACGAGACTCACATACTCTTAATCTTTTCACGAAAGTGATCAAGATTCAATCATTCAAAGAAAGATGTAACAAGCATCACATTAGTTGATCAAACATTGTCTTATAATAAGTCAATGAAGTATGTGTATGAACGACAGACTAACGACAAGTGATCTTTACAAAGAATGATGAAAGTTCTGAATCATTGCATTCAAAGTGATGAAAGTCTGATGACAAGATGCAAACTTAAGAAAATGACATGTTGATGTCAACTTTAAATAAGTTTAACATTTCAGCTTCAAATGTTGATCAATCAATAAACATAAGTTCAAAATTGAAGTATGATAGTTCTTCATCAAAGAAAAACAAAATCATCAGCTCACATTAAAATTCAACGAGTTGAGTTGAACAACATGAAGTAACTGTATCATCTTCATCTCAGCAGATGAAATCTCAATAAAACATGATGATCTTTGATCATTCAGTTACAGAAGATCTCACAAGAGAGTCAAATCATGCGCGATCAAACATGAATCTCAATGATGATAAAGATAGTGAGCAGAATTTGAAAAAGCATTACGTGAGATGATTGAAATATCAAAGTCGATCTTGTTTCTTGATTAACAAGATTGAACAAACTCATGATGAAGATATCATTGACTGTTACAAAGCATCTTCATGAAGAAGACAGATGACGAAATTATGCTCAATTATTTCTGCATGATCTTAATCATGTTGAATCTCAGTCATGTATACATTTGCAAAGAATGAACACATCACTCTTTTTATATCAAACTTTTGAGATTTTTGTGATGTTTAAAATAAAAATGTTCATGAAAAAAGAATTCAATGTCAATGATATGAATCTTGAAAAGATAAACATGAATGTCAGCAAGATTAAGAATGAAGTATGCTAATTTATTAATAAGACAATAAAGATTCTTGAATTGATTTGTCTGAATCGTTTATTGCACATAGCATATGACGAGATCAACGATGCTCATTACAAGAAGAAGTTCAATGAACATCTGAAAGAAGATACTCTCAGTACATTTCAGTCTAGAGATGCAAAGTGCTCTTTTGATAACAAGTTGAAAATTGAGTGTTCATGTGTGAATGCAAGCTCATTTGCACATCTTATATCATTGAAATTTGTCAATCTAGTTATCATTTTGTCAGTCTTGATCATCAACTTACTAAAGAAGATTTGAATTCATCTCAACAAGAACAATGATTTATTACGTTGACAGATTCATCACGCATATTGTGATGCAAAAATGAACGCGCTAGTCATCAGATTGACATGAACAGATAGAGATCTTCTAATAAAACAAGAGCAAGCTAGTTTTAGTCTCATATATGTGATCACAATAAACATGTACAAGACTCACGTTGCAGCATTGATGAAAAATTGATATCAATTTGAAAGAGCAACTTCTAGATCAAAACAATCACAGTCAATATGACAGCTCTGAAATATAAAATAAGATTGATTGATTGCAAATGAGATGCATAAAGAGATGATTTAAACATTCAAAATCATTAATCTATTTAAAAACATGAATGAAAAATCTTGTAAGTGATTTGTTACAGATACACTCTTTGAATGATCTCTCATACAAATGATGACATGAATAAACATGCTGATGACAGACTCAATGATGAATCAACATGAATCAAGATGAAAAGAAAAAAAGTTCATCGAGTCAATTTGATATACTGTACATACAAAAATTTGAAAAAGATGAACAAAATACATATGAAAATCATCAATCTTCAAAAGAAAGATCATCAAATCATTAAGAAGTACATCAAAAAGCTAAAGATCATGTGTGATACATTATGATTATGACGTGACATCAATCTATCAAAGTTTTTCAACTCTTCTCTTACAAATGTGAAATTGAATAAGCATCAAGATGTTGATTGTGAACTTTCATCAATGTTCAATGAACTTGTTAATTTCTCAGTGATGATAATCATTGAACAACTTCAAAAGAATAGAAATAGAAAAACGTAAGAGTGAAGAGCACAAAAGTGCATTGAAAATCAATTTCAAATTAACATTAACAATTGAATAATGAAAGTTTATTGACTCAAAGTACTTAGCACATTCTTGCATCTTGAACAACTTTCAGAGATACAGTTACTTGCATTCTCTGAATAAGAAGATTGAAAGAAGAGATATGTTCACTTTGAAACAGATCATTTCTACGACTTGAAGAGAGTTGAGTTTCTTTACAAGAAGCACATTCTTGAAATTATCTTTGAGATGAACTGTATCAAGATCAAAGTAATCAATGAATTCATCAATCATGTCTGAAACAAGAATGAGAAGATTGTATTCTGTATCATGAGTTCTATGAATGCACTTATTCTTTATTGAGTAAGTGACAAAGTCTCTACTTTCTGTTAATGTCGTTCTTGAAAGTTATCATGCATATAGTGAGAGAAAACATGTTTGACATGATTACTAATGTCTAATTATGTAGTACTTTCGACTTGTTCTTAAAGTTTCAATGACTTTGATAACTTCAAAATTGTTCAAATTTAAAGTGATGAACATAGTTTGATTGTTTCAAGAAGACTTGAAAAAACTGCAGAAGTATTTAAATGAAAAGTCATCATGCTTTATCATTGACACTATTAAATTAATCAATGTTGATTACAATTTACACAGAGTCAAGAGACTAGTTCAGATTGATTTGAAATGAATGAAGAGAAATCAAGCACAGATCAAGAAAAGAGTCAATCATCTTTAACAACATAAGAAAACTATCACTTATGACTTGCACTGCATAGATTTGCAGATCGAAATACTGATATACAACAGACAGAATCATTGAGCACATCTAATGAACATGACATTGAAATTCAAAACATTTCAAGTTAAAGAATTAATCAAAGATATTGAAGATGATGATAATGATGAAGATGATCACATTGAACTCAGTGACAGAATGAAAAACGACGACTGCACATAAATCACATCGCTTCATACATGTGTATCAAGAAAGCGCGATGTGTTACTAGTTTATCAGTCTATATTATAAATAGTTGTACTCACTCTTTCTTCTTTGACATTCACTGATATATTCATCAAAACTTATTAAAATCATAAAAAAATTTATATAATCAACACTAAGTTCTGTAATTCTTGATGATGTTGCAGATATTGCTTCAATGATTCAACAAATCTTCAACGACACAGACAATATTGCTTAAGCATAATTACAAATTCTCATTTTCGTTCTTTCAAATAGATTCATTTGAATAGCTCATTAAGAAAATCATGACTACTCAATCAACATTGTGTCTGAATGTGTGCAGATCAACAATGATTTGAAGAAGCAGACGCAGTATCATTTCATAGATTAACAACAATGTTCATCTGTACTGATCTTAGCTACGATCATTCTGCATCTATGAAACGCAGCAAAGTTTAGAAAACTTCACTCATCAAAGTAATGAAAGTGTCTGTCAAACATCAGCAATCTTACAATTTGAAATCACGCTTCTATTACATTATTAGTATCAATCATGAAAAGAGATAGATGAAAAACTACAAGTAAGAAAAGTGCACTCTTCTTAAAAATCATGAATCTTGAAGTTCAAGTCATTTACATGAAAATGTGCACTTGAAAAGTCTTCTCATACTTGTCAGACATTTACACACTGCAGATGATGCAAACATAAATGCAATCAATGAAGATCTGAAGTACAAAAGTATAGAAATGTTTTCTCAGAAAAGAGAAAAAGTGTTGTTGATGTACATGAAGAATGCATGATACTTTATTTATATCATACTTTGACTCAAAAGTTGACTTGACTTCTAATGTTCAAAAGTTGAGTATCAGCTCGCTCATTTGCAAATTTGCATCAACACAAGTAATTCATGTTTTGTGATGATGACTCACTCAAAACTCATCATCATGAATACAGAAGTCACAATTTGCAAGATTTAAACTCATGAAAGTCATTTGCAAAGATTCTGACTTGAAGAGTGTACTGATTACAATCATCGCAATTGATTATCAACAAAATCAACAATGTAGTTGCTTGATTGAAGAAGACACAGATGCACTTTGCTTCATCATGATCATAATAGTCAAGTTTTATGATCTTTGAGTGATTATCATTAAGATATTAAATGCAATCGAGAATGTTAAATTCAAT
>JAABUP010010970.1_pt1 | contig 10480 bp, 15 predicted proteins | sample 5559201 | NCBI WGS metagenome assembly JAABUP01 (sample SAMN10711887, study PRJNA513373) | rock metagenome | isolation source: Antarctica rocks | place: Antarctica | reverse complement strand
TCTCTCATCATCATCAAAGCCCCTGGGTCTTTGGGAGGTGCAATCTCGTCCAGCCTCTTCTTCACCACAGCCAGGTCACTTCCCAGTCGCCGCAACAGGCGCTCATCAGGGCCTTTGCCAGCCACAGCCCCAGCAACATGGCCTGAGCCCTGTGGCTGCAGGGTCAGCTTCTTCACCAGCCTCTCTAGGGTGGTGAGGCGCTGAGCCTATCAACAGCAATTTCTGCTATCAATACTACATCTTTCCATGCGTATCAAGATGCCATGGAAGTGCTATAACTGGCATGCAGTTACCCATGTCACACAAGACTCACACATGAATCATCTGAAGTAGCCCAGATCTTATATTGATACACGGCACCAGTAAGTTGAGTCTCACATCCAAGCAATGCTATCTTCTGGTGTGGTTCAAATGCATCAGAGTAACACTTGTGGACAACAATGAAGCCAAGCTGAACCAAAGTTGGCTTGTACTCATGAACTTGTGTATGCCACAGAAGACATACCAGCTGGTCATGAATGTCGCTGTCGTTCATCTTGTGGCCCAACTGCCCGGCCTTCATGCTGCTCATCAGCTCCTGCAGGGGTCCCCCCACCTGCCCCTCCCCACCCATGCCTGACTCCTGGTGCGCCAGTAGGCTGTCTGGGCTGCTGCCATCAGGTCTAGGGGTTGAGTTTGGTACTGTAGGGCTGTGCAGTGTAGCCCTTGGCCCTGTTCCTGCCCCTGAGAGACCATCCTTGCCATTGCCCTGATGACACAACACAGCTGTTCAGACACAAACTGCACAGCGTTTTGGCTGTATGCACAATTTCACATGCTCCATGCAGAATCAATCAGATCCGCAAGCAGACTCCTCTCAATGGGTTGCACAATGACAGCAAGCAGAAATCCTCAAAGGCCTGCAAGTTGTAACTTCAATACATGCCTGTGCAAGCAGATGTTGCTCGAGCTGTCTTTTGCAGCACCACGCACACAATGGTCTGACCTGCTTCTGCCGTGACAGGCCTGTGAGTGGGTGCGAAGGCCCGGGCTTGCCTGGAGCAGCCCCCTCTCCAGCAGCCCTGGTCCCCAGCCCTGCAATGGCTGCAGCAGCGGCTGCAGCTGCAGCTGTGGCAGCTGTGGGCAGTGCTGGCAGGGTACCTCCTGCAGCTGTTGTGGCAGCTGTGGTGGCTGTGGCAGACGTGTTGCCTGATGAGGCACCAGCTTGTACCAGCTCAGTCACACCTACTTCACCTGTTGTCCTGCGTCCTGCAGCTGCCAAACTTGGCATGAAGGACACCTGTGATGATGACTCACATCCAGCAGGCACCGATTGCTTTTGATAAGCAACAGCATGTCTGACATGCTGTTTGCTTGAAGAAGCTTGTTTAAAACCTGGAGACCTCATTGAGTCACTGCCAAAGACAAGATTTGTACTCATGATAAAAGTATTACACGTAGAGTGCAGAAGGACCTGCTACCTCTGTACTCAGGATTGCACAAGGCTTTGCGGTGCATGTCACTGGTCAGCGGGAGACTGCAATGAAAGCTATGGACAATACATCTGTCGTTGATCAACCAGCCCACAGACTATGCAACAGACCTTCCAGACCTACTGAAGTATGCCTTAGGGGCATTTGTGCCTGGCAAGCTGAGAATAGCTATGGGGCAAGATGGGATGCTTAACGCTTTCACAGGAAAAGGAAAGAGAAAAGAAAAGATGAAGCCGCTAGGCGATCCAATGTAGAGAATCTTGAGGTGTCTCTGAGTTGGGTCCAAGCTTCCCTTGGCCTTTCAGTCATTTGGGTTGTAGCTCAGGGAAGAACGAGTGGGCCTATCCTTGGCCCCCACCCCCCCCCACACCCCCCCCCTTCTGGCCACAACTCAAGCCTCTGTCCACACTCCACAGCTGCTGTGTAGCAGCAAGGTGTGAGGATGTAGACTGAGCATTACCTGGGACATCAGATGCATTGGGGATAGCCATGAGGTGGGTAGCACTGGTCAGCACATCCACTATGCCCTTCAGCTGCTGCACCTCCTCACGCAGACTCGCCAGATCACCCCCCGGCACTGCACCACCATACACACAGCGTTGCAGCCAGACTACACACACACAATATTGCAGTCAGATCACATACACAATGGTGCAGTCACATTAAACACACAATGGTGCAGTCAGATCACATACACAATGGTGCAGTCACGTTACACACACAATGTTGCAGTCAGATTACACATACGATGTCGCAGTTAGACTACACACACAACAGGCCTGCTATGCATCTGTTTCCTGTCACTTCAAATAGCCACAGCTGTGCACCAGGTCTCTTTGCAAAAGAAGATACAGAAGTGCCTTATTGACGCAACACAAGTCTGGGTGTTACAAGGGCTTGTGTTGCAATTTGATGATTGCTGTATGTGTATGTAGTCAGGACATGTCAACGGTACAGATCTTGCAGCCAAGCTTTGGTAACGCACCTTCATTCTCATCATGCACAACTGTGCTTCTTCTAGTAGGCCTGACTGGCACAAAGCCTGCACCGCCCCTATCTCCCCCACCTGCTGGCCCCTTGGGGGAGGCCGGGGCCATGGCTGGGGCTGCACCCAGCAGCCCTGCTGTTGAGCGTGCATTGACTGGACTTGCTTGCAGAGCAAGGAGTGACCTCTCCAGGTTGTTGCAGGCTGCCTGCAGGACAGCAAGGTGTCTTGCAGCCAGAAAGACTGTCCCATAAGGCAGACACACAGGCAATCTGAGACGCAGACCATACTAATTGCCGTCACCGCAAGGGATGGGCTACAGATCTGATAGTTTGACAAACCCAGAGGTGACATTGGCTATCAGCAATGCAATAAATGCGACTCCCTTGAAGGCAGGCAGGCAAGCAGGCAGGCAGGCAGGCAGGCAGACAGACAGACAAGGCACTGATGGACTCACAACAAGCAGACACCACTGACTCAGCCCCAAATAAACAGACCGGTACACAATGTTTACAGACAGTCATGATGTTGGACCTGGTGGTCTGCAAGGTTGACTTTGTCCCCCAGCACCCTCTTCAGGCCTTGCACCTCCTCCTTGTGAACTTTGCTTGCCACCATCTTCTGCACCGCCTCCACCAGCCCCGCCATCCCCCCTGGAACCCAAACCATGAGCTCATTGCCTGTACACTTGTACAGCCCTGAGTTGCACACCCAGCACCAAGCAAGGCGTGCCACATCCAGCTGACCATAATTGACAAAGGTTTGGATGTACATAAGCAGAGCACATTGGTTGACTGTGACCTGTCCAGGTAGTCATTGCTGCTCTGCTTGTACCACTCCTGATGTCCAAGCTAACACATGTGTTGCGTAAACAATGATTGTGAGGCATTCAGGCTGACCATTTCCTGCTACTAATTGCATACATACTGACAGCTCCTAAACCGCTTCACTATCTGGAAGAGCCACACAAACATGTCTACATGTAATGCACAGGTTCAAAGTGAGATGCAGCAGATGAAGCATACCAATGACAGCACCACCATTGCCCATTGCAGCAGTTCCATCACTGTTGCTGCCACCACTACCACTGCTGCCACTGCTGCCATTACTGTCACCACCGCCACTCCCATACGTAGTGCTCCAACGGCTGTGCACACTGTGCTTGCCAAGCAAAGTATCAGCAGTGCTCACAGAAGCAGCTGTAGTCTTGCCACAAGATGAATACGTCAAACTGCTCAATCAGCATGTACTTCCTGGAGTAGATGACGCAGCTTGCAGAGACGTCGTCCAGCAGGCTATCAGCGACTTCAAAGCGAAAGATGATGTTGATCAGATGGTCAATTTCGCTGGACACCAAGCCAGCCTATGTGGGCAAGCCAAGGAGTTGAAACGCAGCCTCAGGCAAGATTGCCACTCCTGGGTGGCATGCAGCTGGCTACTACCCAGGAGTGCTTGGTTTTCATTGAAAGCCAGGTTATTGACAACACGACAACTGTAGAGCAGATTTCACCTGCTGCTATGACCCCAGCTACGTTGTCTCAGACTCAAGTGGCAACAGCAGATACCAGGGCTCACCCGACACTGTCATTCCTTGCTTCTGGAGAGACATGCTGCTAATGGCCGTCATTCAGAACGATACAGCCGTCATAACTAGCTTCAAGGCTCACAGCAGCAGTTTGGGGGGTGGGGCAGCTCTGATGTGCTTGGCTACATGAGGAACCCAAAGCAAGGTGCTGACAGGCGTCACTATGAGGATGACTGGCACACAGCAGCAATGAAAGCTGCTGTTCCCAAGTTGCGTTCACTCCTGCTGCAGGAGTGAAGCGCTTTGTGTGAACTCTGCTCTTGCGCCCAACACAGATGTATGCACCTTGATGGTACATGTCCAAATCAATTGTGTACAATGAGTTTTCAAGTCAGGATAGCGCCTTTTCTCAGGGTCAACATGTACACCAAACATATATACTCATAGGTTTGCCATCAGCAATGAACATCTTTATCAGCTGTAATCTGATTTAGTCACCTGGCCAAAGTCTTGGGTGGCTTCTTTAGAGTTCGTATCAGATCAGACTAGAGACTCATATAGCAACAGCTGGCTGAAATTTATGAAAGCTGCTGTGATGCTACGTGCTCCCTTTGAATAGTCTGACATTGTGCAAAAGACATGCTCGTGCATCCTGCCTGCACTGACAGCTGTGATGTCCTGGTGGACCGAGGTGATCACGTGATTGATGCAGTCTGTTGCCTTTTCTAGGACTGCTGAGACAAACAAAAACACCGCTCTAGGCACAGATTGTTCTACATGCTGGCTAATTACAGAAACGGCGTTTATGGCTCTCAAGTATGACTATCACTCTGCTTAATGTCAAACAAATGGTAAAGAATACGTTGTAGCAGGCACACATGCATCACCAAACCACAGACAAAAAGCTTCGTCACAAAAGAATGTACTACGCATTCTGCTCAGTTGCCTGGGGTAAACTTAGAAGCTGTGTCTAGGGTGAGGCCATTGTTGCCGAATGGGTCGTCAATGTGCTCAAGCAGGTTCTCCAGAGGCCCCTACACCAAAAGACTTTGTTGAGGGCTGTATAATACTGATTCCCCTTGTACTAAAAACGTGTGTACATTGTACACGTGCAGTAAGCATACTTTTGCTTCACACCACATTAGCACTTGATTGTACAAAGATGAATGCCTGTGGTACTCTGTCTGCAGCACGTTGTGAAGCACCCACAGCTTGCAGATGCAAGCTGAGGGCACACCAAGCATTTAGTACATGTATGCTGCTGTGCCTTGCTTAGAGCTCAAGGGCATTCAAAGTGATGTTCAGTCATCAGAGGCAGCTCACCTTGCCAGTCACAATGGCTTGAACAAAGAAGCCAAACATTGCAAACATGGCCAACCTGCACAACAACCACACCAATCAGTATTCACTGTTGATGCATGACATTTGCCACTTTCAAACACCTACTGTTGCATTCACAGACAGCAAAAACTGGATGCAGCAAGACTCTAGCTAGCGCACTCGTCAATCACGAGCACAACAGATGGACTGATGGTGTGACAATCACCTGCCATTCTTGATCTCCTTGACCTTCAGCTCAGCAAAGCTGTCCTGCACAGCACAATGCCAACACATACTCAAGACTGCTTGCGCAATGACTACAGCTGTCAGGACATCAACTGTGACACATGACAGCATGCGCAAACTATTGGTCAACTGTCATGAGTCTTAGATGACTGCAGCATCTCCATGACTGATGCACTTGGGCCTGGGGTCAACTGCTGATGACAATGCTGATGCAATTATCCACAGACTTTCATGATTGTGTATCATGCAGATGGTGCCGGAAAGCATTGAGGTTGCCACTCACAGGGTCTGAGGCAAACTCCAGGGGGTCAAACCACCCCCCAGGGTAGAGGGGATCTACAGACTCCCCCAGAGGTCCTCCGTTCACACGGTATCCCTCCACCAGACCCATCAGCACTACCTGCATGGCAATGTCTGATCACAAATGCACATAAGACGCTGCAGAACTTGGGCCTTTTCTGGCGCTGCCAAGACCAGACTCAGGGTTGAGCCTGTCCAGTGCAACCCCTGGGACACATGCATCTGTCATACATCAGGCAATGAAATGCCACATCCATTGATGTGTATCATCTCGGTGGTTCCTGACCAGAACAAGACTTCACAACCAAAACCCATACACAAAGATAAAGTCTCAAGACAGACCTTATCACCACCAACATCACGCTCAGCCAATGCCCCATCACATGCTGACACCTCATGCCATTTCCAGTATGCAAAGACGTGCAATGAGCTCTAAAAAATTGCAAGGACAGCATGCCTGGCTTGCATAGTGAGCAACAACATGTGGGCTGAGCTGCCTGATGCGTATGCTGTTGAACAATGTTGAGACAGGTGTAGCCTTTCTACACTGCTGGAGGTACAGCAGCATCATGCACTGCACTACACATCTTGCTTACCTGGACAGTCAGAGCAGCAATGGTTCAGCCAATCTGTCTTGAATGTGTGGAGGACTTGCCATTCTACCGCCTGATGGGAAGTGCACCGCTTCTAGCACAACTACATTCTGTACAGCATATGAAGAAGAGTGAAGACGGCTTGCCTGGACAGCAAGGGTGGCGATGATGCTCCTGGCACCCACCAGGTTGTCCTGGCCCAGGTAGTTCAGGGGCTCGTTCAGGATGACAGCTCCGGCCTTGAACCACACGGGCTCCTGGAACTTGATGCCTTGGAACTTCTCCAAGTACTGCACAAGTCAGCAACAAGCAACGCTTGACACGCATGCAGAGTGAAAGTTGCTAACACACAAGCTTCATGACAGCTGTTTTGTGCCTCTGAAATAGTGTCTGATGTAGTGAATGATACTTCAAACGATGCCAATGTTGTTTGGGGATGTGCAATGATGATGAACATGCAACTCAGCAAGATGCAGAAACAACATCTGACCGTTTTTGATCTGGTTGTGACAGCCTGGCATGCAAGGATAAGATGACTGCGCCGCACATCAACTCACTTGTTCAGTCTTAAAGGTGCACAAGTCAAACTGTCCCCAAGACTGTGTGTCACGATCCAGCAAGCCTGCAAAGTGATCAGCGCGTTTCAATGCACAAACAAGCAAGGGTCCACCTCAGGAAGGATGCAGCCGAGGGCTCCCAGCATGGCCCAGCGTGCATGCAGCACCTCAATGACCCTGTAGCGGGAGAAGGTCTTGGGGTCTGCTGACAGCCCTTGTGTGTCCTGCAGCATGCTGCACAGGTTGGGCACAACATGTCTTGCTTGATGCCGAGCCAGAGTGGCTGCAATTGCAATGAACTGCTCATGTTGCAACAGAACATACACTGGTGCAAGCTTGGCAGTGGCTGATGTCAAATAGGTCATGGACAGCCTGTTGCACGCAGCTTGCCTGCAGCTAGCCATTGTTGTAGGCTACTTGTGTGACATGAAGTGTGACATGAAGCATCAAACAGTGTTGTGATTTCTGTTGGGCTTGTGAATAGCTGTGAATGTATGTCACATGTGTGGTGTGTATGCACTGCTTTGCCAATTGATCCAGACCATGCAGATGTCACTGCAGCTTGACAGACCAGGCATGAACCAAAGCAAGTAGCTGCTGCTGAAGTTGGCACACTTACCCAGCCATAGTCACCAGCAAACTCTCCTGTTAAGTAGTCCGGAGGGCTTGTGAATGGTCCTGTCACATTACACACGACACACGCGTCGATTCACAGTACTGCAGGCAGAAGTGCAATGCTGAAGCAGCGCAGTCCTTGACGTTGATTACTTCATGGCTCACCTAGAAACTTTGCTCTGTTAGGGCCATACCATGGGTTGCTGCCGGACTCTGCAGTGTCAGGGCCCCACCTGTATCACTGCAACTTTAGTCACAGCCACGGTACAGCTGTGATGATGTGCGATTCGAGGCAGCAGTAAAGGTAGTGTTGTGACACTGATGTTGCAACAATGGGAGCCCTGTTCCACTTACCAGCCCAACCGACTCCTGCAAGTCGCACAAAAGCAAGTCAGTGCCTGCTAATGCTGGGCACGTTATTCAATAGCAGCTGCAGCAGCGCCTGCCTGACGGTCTTGCGGGCCCCCTTTGGTGGGGACGTTGGTGCCTTCTTAGCGACCTTCTTCGCCGATTGTGTTGCCTTGCTTGCAGCTTGCTTAGTAGCAGACTTGGCCTTGCCAGCGAGTTTGTTTGCGGCACCTTTCATCACGGTACGCGAGCCATTGCTCGCCTGCGTACGCAGCAATGCCATAATGAAACATCGCTTACACTTGGCGGGACCTTGCTGTGGACCCCGCAAGTGTGTATCGGTGCACAAAATCACGCTTGATCAAGTATGCATGCGCTTGCACCTTTAGCTCCAAACTGGGCTTGCCAACGGCGCTCCCGAGGAAGCTCTTCTGCAGCAGCATGTTGGCCTGTGTCGAGATCAGCGCAATCGTTCAGTAGGTCACGCTCTGGCAGCAACAATCAAAGGCACGAGCGGTCTTATCTTTTGCGCGATCTTGATCTGAATGACTGAGTCGTGGCGGTCAGCTGCGGCAAGGTCACGTGGAGCCCAAGTGACTCACTGCAAGCATGCAAACTTGACCTCAGCTGCAGCTCATACTGCAATACCGCGGGGTATTGGCGCATGTGCGGCTACTTTACTGCTGCAAGTCTCTATTTCCAGTTGGCCTTCATCAACTGTCGGCGCCATCTGTCTGCGCGATGGTGCCCTGCATACTGACAGTTGTCTTGATCGGTCAAGCCCTACTGCAGGGCTCCGTGCTGGCTTCCGACACCAAAGCATCGTTACTAGACCGCGCCAACACTATTTTTTACCTGCTAGCTTTCGACAGGCACCATCGGCATAGCAAGAAAAGCATCTGTGAGCAGACGGACTGGCGCAAGCAGTCCCTGAAGCTCGTAAAAGAAATTCCTTTTGCTGGCCTATTTCAAGACCTGCAGGGAGAAAGCAAATTCGAGGCCAGCGGCTTGGTGCACGTCAATGATACTTACTATGTCGTGTTTGACAGGTGCAGCGCCAAAAGTGTACCAGCTTTCTTGTCTGGAACAACTACAGCTACAGGCCTGCAACAATGTGGCATTGTATTGGTGCAGTCACCGAAGTCTTGGCGTTGTCAATGACAAGTTGGAAATGATGTCTGAAACCAATCTCCTGGCAGGAGAAATTGGTGAGGAGTCGCAATTTGAAGGCATCACTTACAGGTGACACCAGCGCTTGTAGTAAAAAGTTCACACATTCGAAATCAATAAATACTGACACTACATCCACCCTGCCATTGCATCATGCCCCAGTGTTGTTCTGCATGCTTTAATGCCAAGACACTCATAATAGCAAGTGGATGAAGTGCTCTGAGCTGCACCAGTAAGACAGAGTGTGTCATGCTGAAAGGCATAAATCTGACATTAATTCACATTAGTTCACTTTAGTTTAGATTAGTGCACGGCATTCTTGTTCCTGTGCAGGCCTGATACCAACACCTTCCTGGTTGTCCAAGAGTCTCACATGCATGCAGGTGAGCGCTGTACACAGTACTATGACAATGTGCATGTGCAACGTTTTTGATATGCAATCAATGTTGCACAGGGCAATGATGAGATGTGCACATGCCTTGGGAATGTCTCCCCAGCCATGCAAAACTGCGGTGCAATTGAAGCAGACTCATCGTCTTGTCACACCCGAACCATTGCAAATGAATGCGTGCGCAGCAAATGCAAAATGCTTCCTGGATTGAGATACACAGCCTGGATACGTTGACCAGTCACATATGCCAACTTGGCACAGCTCATGTCACAGAGAAGTATTGTCCCAAAGCAAACCTTGCTGCTGCGTCCTAATGAGGGGGTGCATGGCAACACGCTACTGGTTCACAGGTGTAATTTTGCTCTCACATGGTGCATTTGGGGATGTCTGAGTCACAAATGCAGCTTTGAATTGCAGTATTTGCATACTGTATTGACCTTCATATATGTATAATGCAGACAATACATTGAAGCCACTGGTTGAGGAACTAATGCTTTTCCCCACAAACACAGCCTACCGATCTATGAGGGCATGTAACATGGATCTAGAGCTGTCTCATGCCAACAAGGGGGTTGAGAGCATACAATACTACGACGCTGGGGAGCAAGGCATGTTCTAGTTGCAATGATCACGTTCAATTGCACCTGCTCATAAATGCATCATCCAAGCTCATCTCTGGCCACGCTGCAATCTGCTGTAACAGCATATTTCAATTTTCATTATGGTGAAACAGACTAGATGTGCTTGTGCTGCAGGTAAATTTCTTTTTGCCTTGTGCGAGGGCAACTTCTGTGTTGGCGGCAAGAGAGGCAAAAAGGCAGGCAATGGGCGCCTAATTATCTCACAGCTCGAGACAGACGCCAATGACAACACTGTTTGCAAGTAAGTTCACCAAGTATTCTTTGTACCAGTTACCCCATGTGCACAACAAGGCTGTATGCTTTGCTGGAAAATCTAC
>JAABUP010010969.1_pt1 | contig 10480 bp, 12 predicted proteins | sample 5559201 | NCBI WGS metagenome assembly JAABUP01 (sample SAMN10711887, study PRJNA513373) | rock metagenome | isolation source: Antarctica rocks | place: Antarctica | reverse complement strand
ATATATTTAATGTCCTGGGGGGCAACTGGGACCCAACAGACAAGAAGTTCAGTTCAGTGAATTCATACAGACAAGATTTGCTTCCTGCATGCAAAGCATTCCCTAAGGAAACCACCACATGCATTTGATTCACACAAAATCATAAAGTCTGCAATAGTTGCAGGAGGTCCAAATGCTGTGACCTGATGTGGCTGTACGCTGGGCAATTAAAAACAAAGTGCTGCTCGTCCTCACACAATCCAATGACTTGCACACTAGACACAGCCTGTCTGTCCTGTCTAGGTGAACACCGTCTGCCCAGCGGCCTGTGTCTACCCGCAGACCATGGCATCCAGTCCTAAACCTACTAATTAGCCTGATTGATTGATTTGACTGACAGGGTTCACCAAATGCTCAAACTTATTTCATTACATCACCGCAATTTTTTTACCTCACTGAGAGAAACACAATTTGATCATGGCAGCTCCAATCTCTGGATCATCTAAAACACACCTAGCCTACTAATAGGTGTCAGACTTGCATCCACACACTGTCAGAAAAGCACTGTTGCAGAAAAGTGGCTCAGATTTGATGATGGCAAATTTTCCATCATCAAATCTGACACCAGAATTGTGTTTACTGAAAGACACTTGCAGTGTAAGCTCAATGCCACTCCCGGAGAACTTGAGTGGTGACATTGGGTTTCCAGCAAAGCTGCAAAGAATTTCAAAAAAACGACAAGCTGCCGTTGCTCTTGTTCACCCACACATCAGCCAGAATTAATGTCCAGATCAGAAGTACTACAGTCAGCTGTACTTGAATGCAGAGCACAACCAACACACAACAGATGTGAAGACATGGAAAATGACAGCATGAATGCCACATCACCGGCAGGCCACAACAGCTCTTGCTGCGCAGCATCTGCACGCAGTGCCACTTTTGCAGCCACAACCACACCTTAGCAGTGGTCTGAGTGAGGCCACAGAGAGGCTCCGTACAACAACATCTCCATTTGTTCTATCAAAATCGTCAATGACCAATGCGCCTTCAAGCGTGGGGGTGTAGCAAAGTTGGTCAATACTGGAGCTCAGCACATGAATCCTGTGCGTCACAAGGACAATTGCAGGTCTAGCACATCCATCAGCTGTATGTTGATGAGGCAACGGCGTGATCGTGCAGCCAACACACAAGTTGCTTTTCCTGGCTGCAGTACTGCTGGGTGCAGATCCATGCGCTCTGCCAGCTCTCCCGGCAGAACTTCCATCACCTACATTTTTACCAGAAAAAGCAGCTGCATAATTTTGACTGGTGGCATGCAACAGCGTCAAGTTTGCTTTGTGGTCTTGTGCACAGTCACGCTGGCAACTTGCAGGTTGTGCAAGCAAAGGTGTTAGAATCTGTGACTGGAATTCATACTCAAACACATCAACATCTGACACTTTCTCAGTCTGAAGGTGCGCTGAGCATGTGAGTGATCCCACAGAGCTGTGTGTTACTTTCTGTTTGCGATGCTTCTGTGATGTTGTGCGTTGGTATGCCATGATGTGCAGTGTTATGATGACTGATTGTTTGCACAATTACTACATCATGAGTGCCCTGGTATAAACAGCTAACATACATTGCTTTATGTGATGAAGTCCCACTTGACAGTTTTGACTGTAGTACTGCTTCACGATGCAGAAGGACTTTTGATGCTACCTTTATTAGACAAATACACACACTGTAACATGTACTACGTTGGCACTTCCCTGCACAACACTTTTGGCAAGACATGCACGCATATCACGCATAGGGTAGAATGTTCGCAATCACAGCATGACATGACATTGCATGATTGCAAGGCCTGTTGAAACCTGTGCCTGTGCAAACCAGCATTTACCTTGGAGACCCCGGAGATTCCTTTGAACCTAAATTCTCCAATGGCCCAAGCCTCCACAGGCACCTTCTTCATGGGGAACGGCTTGCCCTTGTTGAGATTAGGCGTCCACACATGCTTGGCCTGTGTGCCTGCAAGTAGACGTTTGCTTATGCCAAAAGCTCATCAAACCTGATGCAGCAGTGTGATGATTGAGGATGCTTTTGCTAATGTTAGAGTTATGTATCCCTACATAAACAGGTTGAAATGCTCATGCAAAAGCAACAGCATACAGTGGCAGTGAGGAAACAGGGCCGGATTTTGGTATTGCAAGCAGCAGTGTAGCTAACCACAAACATGCAAAAGCAGACCCCAGCCTGCCCATTGAAGACAACATGAAAGTATAACACACCGCTGGTTGCAAGCTCTTCTTGCTTGGCAATCTGTTTGTGTAAGCCATCAAACCAAGCAACCTTGTGAGATGCTGACGGTATCTGTGAGTCTTGAGGAGGGCTGAGTGCTGTTGAATTGGTGACTGCTTGAAAGTTGGGATCCAAGCTGTTCCCAGCGGACCTAAGCAAATGTCGCGAGGATTCTCTGGCCCGTGAGAGGTTTCTGCTAGCCAAACTACGGTAAGCATTGCTCCGCAACACGCCACTCTCCTTGCGACCCTCTAATTTCCCTGATTCCCCCAGAAACTTCAGCATGTGGCAGTTGCTGACGGCTAAGGGACTGTGCGAGGCGAAAGGGCTGCAATAAGCTTCTTCTGCATACGCTTCCCCGTTGTCAGAAGATTCCCGCGAAGAAGCACTTTCAGGGGATGGCACTCTGAAATCGAATTGGCCGGTGGGCACAGCAAGACGGCCTGTGAGGGCCTGCCGCCTTATCTCGTTCAGCGGCACACTCTTGCTGCGACTATGGAGCTCAGCAGACCCGTCCATCGAAGACATGCTAGCCAAAGAGCAACGCAAAGGGGCTCTGGAAGGCTTGAAGAACAGCGTGGTCCATGAGTACGCCCTCATAGCGCATAGCGGCGGTGAGGCTGAGGCTGAGCAAGAGCTTGGGCGGCACCGGCGGGATCAGCTGACCTTTGAAAGAAACACAGGTATAAATAGTGATACTGATGACAATACTAATATTACAAATATAAGCAGCATTTAAGTAAATAGTGATAACAATGCCAATAACATTATTCATCGTACTCACAATAACCATAATCTAGTGATATTGCTCCTAGTGATGAACTCAAAAGCGCAATGGCAAGGGATGGTATGTAAGCAGGAGCTCAGGGATCACGTGCAGGATGTTCAGTTTAAGAAACACAGGTATGAGTATTCTGTGTGCCCAGCCTTATGCTGGTGCTTGCTTATGGTCTGAATCCACCCATGGATGTGGAACAGGAGATTGACAGTAAATGGGCCAGCATGCAGAAACTCTGCTTTGAAGGATTTCACAGGCATGCTGAATGCTCAAGGCTTGGTAGGGCTACAATCATGTGCTGTAAGGCCTCAAGAATTGCATGCTGCCTGAGATAACACTGAAAGCACGCATTGTCACACAAGCAGTGGCTGGGCTGACCATCTTTCAGAAGCTTGCATGGTCCCTCAGCTGTGGGACAATGTCCACAGCTGTGGCCACTGACATGCTGCTTGGCCGAGATTTCTGATTGTGTCTAAGAGAAAAGTGTATGCTGCTCAGATACACTTCAGTGTTACTCCAATGCGGTGTTACTGGACCACAGCCAGTGTGTCATATGCATTATTGTGACGTCCAATTCAGCAGTGAGTGTAAACGATTGTCGGCATTTGCAGTTTGGAGGGATATGGTCGCAATGCAGCGCAGAGGCACTAATGTAGTGATAGGAGGCGACCGCCAGAAGCTTGGCGCCAGAGAACTGGACCTCACATCTGTGGTGAAGCGGAACAAGAAGCAGATCACCGCTGTCCTGATCTCCCTGACTGCTTTTGCTGTCCTGTTAAGTAAGCTATTCAAGGTGTCTCTCTTGGCTATGGAACACAATGTGTCAGTGGTGTTTGCTTTTGTCAGTGCATGGCACATGCATGGCAACAGCTGCCCACACCCTGTACCGCACCCCCCCCCCCCATCCCTCTTCACAATCTTACATTCTACCCCCTTTTGGCCCCCCCGATGTGATCGTTCCACGTCCCAATCAGCCAAAGCGGGCATGTCGTCATCAGTGACTACATGTCTGTCACAACCAAGAAGTCATAATCAATGCTCATCATCATTGCCCCTGCCATCACAGGTGTGACCACCCCTTTCTTTGAGTACTGATCACTGCCTGACAAGTAGCCAAAGCCTTTATGTAGTCATGTTTGTTTTGATCAAGCATTAGTTCATGCTAATCAACCTTACCCCTGCTGCCACAGATGTAAAGATCCCCATATTCAAGAAGCCTCAGGAGCAGAACTGCGCAGCGCTGCTGGCGTTTGTGTCGCTGCTGTGGTGCACAGAAGCCTTGCCCCTGTACATCACCTCCACTCTCATACCTCTTTTAGCAGGTCTGCCTTTGACACCTTCATAGCTTTTTCAGCATATCGCATACCTCTGTCAGCATACCGCATGCCTCTTCTAGCATACCTCATGCCTCTCTTGGCAGGTCTGACTTTTTGGCACCTTGACTTTGTGCTTGGCCGGTGCTGTCAGTTGTGGTTTCAGTATGACTCATGTCTACTGAGTCATTGTCAGATGCTGCATTGTTGACTCAGCATTCATCATTCTCAGACACGCAGTTGCGGTCTGCATCAACTGAGCTCAAAAAAATATGTTCAGAGTAAATTATAACTGTAGCTTGCACAGCATGCTTGGCTTTCCCATGACAGCCTGACTGTGTGTCATCACAGAAGCTTTTGTCTTGTGTTAGCACAATTTGATGTGTGCCATGCTATCTTATCAATCATTGTACCAAACTACGAATGCACATCAGTGAGTCCTAGCAGGTGGCATGCAATGGGCTGCAGAAAACAATTTCAGTGAAGCTATCCTCTTGATAGTTTGTGGCTTTATTGATTATTGCTGCAGTAGTATTTTGTTTGTATGAATTTGTATAAAATAAATAAACTTCAAAAAAACATGTTTATGCAGTGACGCTAAGGGTACTGACCAAGCAGCAGGACGGACACACAGTCAGACTGACACCTCAAGAGGCTGCACCCCAAGTCTTCCATGCCATGTTTTCTCAGGCAAGCATACTGCTGCTCAGTGTATACCATGTATATCACAGTGTGTGACAGTGTATAAGTTGCAATGCCACGAGCTAGTCTGATGCAAGCAAGCGCACAAGTGCAGGCTTGATCAGTCAGTCAAGCAGTCAATCAATCAATCATTCAATCAATCAACTAGTGGGTCATATCATAGTGCTGGTCGGTGTGTTGACTCATCAGTGCTTATGCTGCAGCTGACACCTGTCACTGAGGTACTGCTGGCAGCTTTTCCCCAATTGCGTTCTGCAGGTGCTTGCATGAAGTAAAGAGGGAATCTGCGTAGCAGTAGCCAGTTTGTGCAGATCAGCAAAGTGGCGAATTGTCCAAACGGTGCCATATTGCTGCTGCAATCATCTGCTTCCATCAGAGGATGCCAAGCTGCAAGTCCACAGCAACATCATGATCAATAGGAGCCAACATCCCATCAAGCATCAATGACCTCCACTCGGCAAATGGGATAAATGAAAATGAACCAATTTGAATATAAAATTGGCATCGGAAAAAGCAGAAAAGAAAAGAAAAAACAAAATGATGCTGCAGGTCATTATGTTGCTGTTGGGAGGCTTTGCTATAGCTGGGGCTCTCAGCAAGCACTTCATTGCTAAGTCAATGGCGACGGCAATCCTGAGCAGAGTGGGCCGGCAGCCGCACTGGGTGTTGCTGGCAAATATGCTGGTGGCCACCTTCCTCAGCATGTTCATTTCCAATGTTGCGGCGCCTGTTCTATGTTTTGGCTTGGTGCAGCCAATTCTCAGAACCTATGCAGCAGGTCAGTCATGTTTGTTCACTCACTCACTCACTCACTCACTCACTCACTCACTCACTCATTAGATACGTGTCTTTACCTGGGGTCAGGCACGTCCAGTCCCTAGTAGCTCCCTGTATGAGCTCCTGTAGTCAGCATACCAACAATAGCATGTATTCATGTGATTTGAGACGGACTGGACAAGTTTAGTTCACATTGTTGTGTTGCTGAACATGCTCTGCGGTGGCTGGTCATGGTCATTTGTGCGGTACAGCAGCTGGTGAAATGCGTTTTGCCTGAGCTTGAACTGTGTACATCTTTGGTGCAGCAATGGCCTTGTTCTGTCACACTGGCTGCTCCTGTTGAGATGCATTTGGCATATTGCAAGATATTGCCACTTTCTGAACTCTACGCATATCTGCAGCAGAAGGTGCCTCATGCCTTGTGTGACTGCAGGTCATCCTGTGTCAGCTAGCTTGGTGATGGGTATTGCACTGGCATCCAACGTTGGAGGTATGACCAGTCCAATCAGCAGTCCCCAAAACATTTTTGCCATTGAGCGCATGGTCCTGATTGGCAGCACTCCCAGCTGGCTGCAGTGGTTTGCCATAGCACTTCCCATCGGCATCCTCGTGGACATCCTTTGCTGGGGATTGCTCCTAGTTGTGTACCGTCCTGGTCAGGAAGTGCAAGAGATCAGACCTCTCAAGCCCAATAAGGATCCCTGGACTGCTACCCAGCTGTACGTCATGTTCATCAGCGTGGCCACCGTCGGCTTGTGGTGCGCCAACACCAAGCTAGAAACCTACACTGGCGAGATGGGAACGCTGGCGATTCTTCCGCTTGTAGCTTTCTTCGGAACCGGTGTCCTGGGCAAGGAGGACTGGAATGGCTTTCTGTGGGACGTGGTGATGCTAGCTATGGGCGGTCTTGCACTTGGGGAATGCGTCAAGAGTTCTGGCCTTCTGTCCACCATCGCTGGCGAGATCGGTAATTTCGTTGGCGGCCTTGGACTTTGGCCAGTGCTTATGATCTTCTGTGCTCTGGTGCTTGTCTGCACAACTTTCATATCTCATACGGTTGGAGCCATGATCATTCTGCCAATAGTGCAATCTGTGGGAGAAGACATGGCAGATCCTCACCCAAAGCTGCTGGTCATGGGTGCAGCTTTGATGTGCTCTGGCGCTATGGGCTTGCCAGTCAGTGGATTCCCAAACATGAATGCCATAGCATTGGAAGACGGCACAGGGTCGACATATGTCACCACCAAGGATTTCTTGAAGGTTGGCCTGTTAGGTTCTGTGTTTGCCTTTGGCGTCATTAACACGCTAGGATACTTCATCATGCTCGCTCTTGGCTTTTAAACGTATAACTGCGTCATTTTTGCTTTTCATGTCCATAGCTAGCATGGTGTGTTCACCGATAAGTTTGTTGAGTAGAAAGTTCATACAAACCATCAGGTCTTGTAGATAGTGCATGCATAAAACCCTGCAGAATGTGAGTATTTTTGTGCTGGGTCCTGATTGATTGTGTCAGTCATGAAGTGTGTTGTGCTCAGTGGAGCCTGATGAACAGTTGAATCACATGAGTGCATTAGGCAGGGCCATGCTTTTGGCGTTTCTGGTTACTGCCGTGCTAAAATGGTAATGTTCGTTTCAATTCTCAGCTACTCACTAGCGCAATACCTAGTAATTGCCAAATGTTGAGATTTCTGCAGCTGCAGAACTTGTTACCTTCAGGGTACCTAAGGCAGGCTACCTTGCAGGATACTGCACCAACAAATGGAGGTGATGCATCCGGTTTAGCAAGCTTGCCTTAAGCTTAAGGCTGGTAAATGTATCATACTTGACCAAGTGGATATTGATGTGTGCCTCAACATTAGGCAACACCTGCATGTAAGTGTGCTGGTTGGAGAGCTGCCTTGTGCAGCGTGTGGGTCTACATGCCCTGTTCCATCATAGAATCGTGTGAGCTTGGCATCTGATCAGCTCATGAGCTAATCGTGGCTAATCAACCACCTGTAAAAGACAAATACCCTTTACGTGAGACTGCCCGTCTCGCTGCATCCTCTGAGCTGCTGCACATGAGGACTGGCAGGAGCCATTCGGCAGCGGCAGAAGGCTCTGTCGACTTAAAGATGTTGTACAAGGCCTGCTGATGTCAGAAAAGGAAGAAGGAGGAAATAAAAATGCAACACGCTGCGAAATGAGACGGACGAAACATCAGCTCATGGCGCGATTTTAAAAGCGACACCAGTCTGGTTATAGAGGGCAATGAAGCGCAGCGATTGGGCCTATTTGTTGTTCATCGTTGCGCACTTGTTCCTGTTGCTGCATGTTTCCCGCGCTGAACTGCATCATCAGCGTCCTCTGCCACGACCGTCAGCGTCCATCGAGCCTGCAGAAGCTATCTCACTGCACGCTAATGCGTCGCGTGCCACATTTGCAATAGGCGATCACTTGATTTCATGGTTGGTTCAGCATCCGAATCAGTATGCAACACGAAGAAAAGTTGCCGACGTGACCAAAGAGGATGTTGTTTTCATTGTTATGGTAAGGCTGATCAGTCGTGACAAGCAGTCAGGACGACAGAGGCGGCCCAAGTGGTCAGACCAGCGTCTTGAGCAATTTGTATAGGCAACCTTTTCTCTCTTGATCGCAGGCAAGCGATGAGCGGAAGGCCCGCGTTCAAACTCAAAGGGCCTCTTGGATGCGTTGGGCCGAATACGTTGTTGCCTTCTCAGATGTAGCAGACTTTGATCTGGGTATCATGACACTGCCAGAGATAGAGAACAAAACTGGATTCGGCGAGGCTCAGACCCGCCAGCTGCATGGCATGAAGTGGATGTACAACAACAGAAAGGACCTCGTCAGCAAGAAGTGGTTTTTCTTTGTTGATGACGACACATGGGTCAACGTTCCTAGCCTGCTGGACTACATCTCGTGGTTCCCTGAGGCCCTCCCACTATCATTTTCTCACATCTACTTGAGACATGAGAGAGCAGTGTACAATGGTGGTGCTGGCATGCTGTTCTCCAGGGAGGCTTTCCGCAGAATAGCAGTCAGCATGTTCACAGATGCATGTCCACTGACAGATGTCCCGCCAGCCCCTATGAACAATGACAACATTCTAGCAGCATGTGCATACTCTAATGGCGTGCTCAAGGTGTCATCCTCCAAATTTGGCAGCTATGGCGGCACAGAGCTCATTCAACCAATTGATGACGCAGGCTGGCTTGATCAGATCACAATGCACAAGGTCACTGATCAACCCTTGGCAGAAATGATGTGGTGTTGGAGCGAGCGATTACATGGCCGGCCAATTGCCGAGCCTTGTCAAGCCATGGCCACAGCCGAGAAGTGGGATTAGCGTTGATATATTAGCCCTTGCTTTCAAACTCAGTCAAAAAGGCTATGGCACCTTCACTGTGCATTGTCAATGTGCAAATGGCTGCAGTGTTGTGAGCAGTCAATGTGCAGTGTCTATGTATAGTGATTGTGTAGCTACAATCTACTACATGTACAGTGTTGCATAAACAGCCATGGTGAATGCTGACTTAAGATCAAACTTTGTATGCCTATCTCAGGACGGATTGCCAAGCTTCCAGCTCACATTCATGACTATTTACATCACAAACAAGACGTGCTCACTGCTTGGACTGATCATGAAATGTTTGTCAGCTTGTGCATTTTCACTTTGTTGTGTGCAGCAAATTGTAGCTGCATTGGTTCAGCTATAGAGTGTCGGATTTAGCTACTATTATTTACGTATAGGGTTTAAGAAAGTTTAGTAGCCTTTTTGCATAGTTGCTATGCCTTTAACAATTAACGCAGCCACGGGGACAGAATGCAACAACAATGAATGACTGAAGTTTCACTGACATGTGTATACTTTTTGAGATTTGGGTTGCATTGCCTTCTAAACTCTTTATGCTTATCAAAGCGAATGTTTGGCATGGAAGTCTGCCACTTGCTGCCTTGAACAGTCAATAGTCCAGCCACTGTACATGTGTCATGTCTAGACAGATCTATGGAGGCTGATGCCTGTTTTTCCCACCTTCCTAGTCTGTTCCACTGAGTGTGCATGCACAGCGATTGGTTATGGCTTGCAAAGACATAGTTTGTGGTTGAGAGCAGATTAACATGTGCATATGCATGTAATTGCTGTGATGCAAAAGATCATTGACATCTCATACTCCGTTCCACAAGCATGCACACTTTGGCCATGTAGCAATGTCTCTCAGCGGCAGCCCTTACACGCAGTGCTTTGCGGCCATTCGAGCATAGCTGGAGCCTATTTAGCAAACAATCTTTATGAATGACAGATCAGATACAGATACAGCTCTAGGCATATGTAATGTCCAGCATGTTTGCATTTCCCAGTATAATTACACAGAATGCTATGCCAGATCATGCATGCAGCATGACTCACCATACTGACAGCATGATTGCATGTGCATGGTTCAATTTGAAAGCTCAGAATCCCCATGAATTTTTGAACCACCAGACAAAATACTTGGAAAGGCTGACGCAGTCAGCAGTCTGCAGTCGAAGTCAAAGTCAAAGTCAAAGTCAAAGTCAAAGTCAAAGTCAAAGTCAAAGTCAAAGTCAAAGTCAAAGTCAAAGTCAAAGTCAAAGTCAAAGTCAAAGTCAAAGTCAAAGTCAAAGTCAAAGTCAA
>JAABUP010010968.1_pt1 | contig 10481 bp, 14 predicted proteins | sample 5559201 | NCBI WGS metagenome assembly JAABUP01 (sample SAMN10711887, study PRJNA513373) | rock metagenome | isolation source: Antarctica rocks | place: Antarctica | reverse complement strand
ACCGACAAGAGGATCTTCGCTACTATCTTGGTCGATATCTTACAAGAAACTCGATGGACGAGATCTTTCCCAACATCTATCTTGGCGGGTAAGCACCTTGACAAGAAGCTTGGTCTTAAACTCTAGAAATTAACGACGATCTAGATCATATGCAGCGGAAAATGTGACCATTCTCTCCGAGAAGAGGATTTCATTTGTGCTATCTATCATGAGCAAGGATCTCCCACCATCGACACGGACTGAGTACAGTGAAAAGTCTATTGATCACGTATTCATCAAGAAGCACGATGACAGCCATGAAGATATACTTTCGGTTGCGGGCGGAGTCTGTGACTTGATTGAAGAGAACGTACAGAAAGGTAAGGGCGTTTTGCTGCACTGTGCGATGGGAATGAGCAGGAGTGCCACGATCATGGCAGCTTTTGGTACGTCCTGTCCCGCTTTTCGTGAAGCTCACATCCCTGCACATCGGCTAAGAGAGACGTGTTCTGCATTATCTAGTCATGCAACGATGGGGTATAAGTCGGCATGATGCTCTCACATATGTTCGGGGCAAGCGTACTATCGTCAACCCAAATCGAGGATTTCGCAAGCAGCTCGACGTCTGGGGTGAGTGCGGGCACAACGTCTACCGTAGTATCATGGTGGACGGGAAGAAGGTACCAAAGGACGCTTACGCAGAGTGGCAGAAGGAAAGAGAGCAGGAGAAAGAAAGAGAACGTCAAAGAGCCGAGCAGGACCAAACCTAGCTTAATTAAAGCTATATACGTTCATGATCCTTTCTCTCTTGAGCTTAGATACCTACTACCTAGCTCAGGTGAAATTATCTATATTTGAAATCGTTTCTATCTTGAGTTTAGGTACCTACTACCTAACCTATATTAAATTATATACGTTTGAAATCTATTATATCTTGAGCTAGGTAATCTACTATCTAATTTAGGTTAAATTATATATATTTATGATATCCTCTATCTTGAGCTAGGATACCTACTACTCAACTTAACTTAAGCTATATAGGTTGGAAACCTCTTCTAACTTGAGCTAGGATACAAGTTTGATATTCCTATCATAAGTTCGAATATTTACCCCATTCTTTCCATCTTGAGCTGGCAGATATGTCTTCTATCTTCTATCTTGAGGTCGGGATTCCGGCCATCTGTCAGTCCTACAATCTGAAAACTTGTCCGATCTTCACCCACAGAGTGACATCTTCAGCGATCGGAGAAATCTTGTATTCACCTGTATCTTTACGCAGCCCGGCGTACTCGGTCACTAAGGGGTCCGGTATTAATTTGCCACTATCGCGTGATTTGCCAGGAAAGTATTCACTCTGCTCCATCACTTGTCTGCGCTATATCACGTAACCCGGGTGATGGTTCCGCTACTTACAAAATCTCCCTATTCACTGCGATAAGCAAGCAAACATGAAGTCATGACCTATAAATGGCCCCAGCACCCCGGATATTGTCCCTAGAACCGGTTCTTCTCTCCCAACTGCTCCTTTCCCCTCAAATAATCCCTCAAATACCTTCAACACATCCTCAATCTCTCACCCTCAACCATCTCTACACTTACCAAAACATTGTCTACTACCTCCATTTGAGCAGACTTGACATTATCACCAGCATTGAATCATTTGCAGCCACTTTGTACAAGCAATTCAGTTCAAAAACAGCCTAAATGTGCAAAACAACATCAAAATCTAACCAAACAGAATCATCCAAGGCAAGCATACACCTCTCACCTCCAAACCTACCTCCCTCACAGAGCTGACATGCTGTAGATGGATCTCACCCTCACCACTGTGCCCGAAGGGCCTCGCACCCTCACCACATTGCCCGCAGAGGTGATCCGTGAGCTCGGCTTCCACCTCTCTGACCTCGACCACTCCGCTCTACGTATGGTCAACAAGACGCTCCTTCTCAAGTGCGGCGACCCTCGCTCTCTGGGTGAAGAAGGTATGTCAATGCTCCTCGATGCTTTTTCCACCATCTTGCCTTCAGCGCGTTCCGTGTTCCAAACTCAAAAAGTACTACCGGCAACTAATGATCATGCAGGATATTGGGAGCACAACAAGCGCTATGAAGCCAGCCATCGCGCCACTCACTACGCAAACTTGCTTCTTCTATGCACGTCGTGCATGCAGCACCAACCACGCCCCAACTTCCAGGACTCCAAGTCCAAGAAGGTTTCTCAAGGTGCTCGCGTGTGTGTCGAATGCTCAATTGCCTGTGATTTCTACAACAACACGACATTCATGTGGGGCGGCATTAACAAGTTCTGGTGCTCTGGCTGCAAAGTAATCATGCCGGTTCACAATGAGTATGGTCGTGCCAATGAAGGTTGCTATGTGATGGAGCGTGCGACCGCAAAGGCCAAGGCCTTGCGTACTGGAAGGAAGGCGGAGGAGATCGACACTGGCGGGCGCAAATGGTGCGCACCGTGCTGGCGCGCGATACTAATGTGGGATGTGGCTCAGAACCACCAGGCGGCGCTGATCCAACGACGTCGCCAGCAGCGTCGCGAGACGCGTGCCCGTGCCCGTCGTGCCCTGGCAGCCCAGCAGTGATGGGGTACTTTGATGTACGAGGCATGGAGATGACTGTGAAGATGTAATGACGAAAAGGTTGATGACTTTTGATGTTATTTTGCGGGAGATGTGATACCATATGATGATGATGAAATCAGCAGCAAATGACGGATAGCGTGTAACAATAGCGATGACATTGACGGCAGACATATTGACAGCGAGCCGATATGTAGATAGAAGCGGCATAGAATCAACTCTACTCTTGACACATTGAAAGATACTAGAATAGAAAAATGTGCAGCAAAGCTAGCTAAATCCCGATTGGCGCAGCAGATCCCTGGGTAAGATGCCTACGAAGTGTGTGTTCTTTGGTATTGCTCGAGCAAGTAGCGTGGTCTTATTACGGCCAGTAGCCCTTGCTGTGTCAGTGTTCTAGGGCTGGTCAAGCAGAATGCGTGCTATTACCACGGTAAGCAGCTCTGATATATAGCGGCCACCATTGTATACTTTGAGTAGAACATTTTTTACTATTACGGCCAGTAGCCTAGAACACGTTAGTAAAACTGAGGTACTAGAGCAAGAAAGGTGCAGCAAGGCTAGCTAAATCCAAATTGGGATAGGCGAAACCTGTGTACCTTATCCATGAAGTACTAATTACTCTGAGTAATTGGAGCAGATCGCATGCTAAGACAAAGTTAGTAGCTCTATATTGAGTGATTCAGCGACTCTGCGAGAGGTATCTTACCCAAGAAGGTAATGATTCGGCGCTACGCATGAGCGAAAAGGCTTGGCATGCAGCCTTGTCTTGAGTCGTTTAATAACTCAACGAGAACACGTGTTACCAACCACTATAGCGGTTTCCACTCTATTTCTAACGTATACTGCTCCTTTTATGCTCCTTTTGTGAGGTGAAAGCTGTGCACAAAGGGCTTGTTACCCGATGTACAGTACATTCGGCGCTCATCTGCCTAAGAAAGCACCAGACATAGTGCTCAAGACCTGACCATACGTTACATACAACAAGCACAAGCTCAGCGAGCAATGTGTGCATGTTACTCTTCATCACCGTTGTTTAGAGCATTCGTTGCACTCGAACCAAGGAAAGGGTTTAAAGTTTCTATCTCTATGCTTGGCATTCCACGAGGTCTCTTATTTTCTACCTACCTTCTACGAGAGCTTTGAGGGTACTGTGACCGGTCGCAAAACCTCTTTGGTTTGTCATAATATTCAGCCTTGTCACGGCTCCTATTCATTCATTCACTTCTCAACAGCAAGCAAACTACAAAGCTCAGGACAACTTGTCAACCAATTTTCTTTCTACGGCACGTCACAAAAAGCGTCAAATGAGGTAAGGATCATTCCAAAAGCCTTCACCAAGTTAATTCTTTACAAACGAGTCAACAAAACCAAATTGAGGCTGACAACTCGAGTACGAAGTAATCACTCCAGTGAAGGTTCGATACCTCAGAACAACAACCACAAGCTCTTTCGAAGATGGCAGGACGCAAGACAAAGTAAGGATTCAAGACTTCAAATTTAGCAGAAGCTGATACGATTCAGAGCTGGCAGCAAATTCAAGCTCGCGAGTCTACCTCTTGAGATACAGGGCAACATTGCAAGTCAATTGGACGCCCCATCTCTGGCCTCGTTTCGCTTGGTCTCGAAGACCTTGTATGTCCGCCTCTCATAGGAACCCCTTCCACTAGGTTCTAATGTCTTACGAGCGCTACTGATCCGGAGGTTCTGCAGGTACACATGGACCAAAACCACCCCAACCATGACTAAAGCCGAATGGGCGACCTTCAACAAGAACTTCGAATCGGGTGTCCGCCGCAAGCATGGCGTACTTCAGAGCCTTGCTTGCTCAACATGTCATAAATTACAGGAATCCGGTTGTTTCAGCGACGACCAAGTGCTCAGGGCATTTGGAATGGGACGCAAGTGCCTCACTTGCTTGATCAAGAGAGGAGGGCGCGACTTCGGTAACTTCGACGTTGGCGGCGTCGAGTCTTTTGGATGCGTGGGCTGTATCCAGGCTAGGCCGCTATACGAAGAAGTCCTCGCCCAAGGTAGTTGGGGCTGCAGGTGGGAGCGGCAGTATCGCTGGTGTTCACTCTGTCCGCCCGTCTTGAGAACATGCACAAGGTCCGCCGCATGCAAATTAAGGGGCGAAAGACTCTGACGTGACACGCCTTTCGGCTCCTTTACCGGCTGCTTTGGCTCGGACTCTGGTAATTGGTGGAGCAACGATGGTTTGAACGATGGATGCTGATACGCATGCTTGAATTTGATTGCCAATTCTCCCCGAATTCTAGGAGCCGAAGCGGGAAGGAGGAGGATGGAACCCTTGCAGAATTTTTTGTTGTTTTGTGGGTTTGGTGAGACTGCTCATCTCTATTTGGTAGCACACCCTCGAAAGTGGTGCGCGAGAAGTGGGGGAGGATCGAGCTCTTGCGAAATCTCTGGTATTCAGCCAAAGTTGTCATTCAGATATTCAACGAATGAAACCCTGATTCTATTCTTTGGCAGATTGTGCTGGCGGTTGAGTGATATGAATTGTCTCCTGATCCTTTGCAATTGGGGCAATGAGACTGGATTTGCAGGTAGCTCAATTGTCCCCTCTGTCACTGCGAGCTCTCCGCCCCCTTCACCAGGGTGGTCCTTCTGCCAATCCAGAATGATATGGAGGACCTCTTGCGTCGTCTTGTCGAGTTCGTAGAGATAATCTGACTCAGTCACAGGTGCCTAGAGTCGAATTTCAGCAATGCATTGGTCGTTAGTGGAGTCCATTCTTGTTACCGTTACTGTCGCCAGATTCGGTTTAATAGTCTTCACCTTTCCATCAGAACCAACCATAGCATCCCAGATAGCCTCAAATGGCGGCGCTTCGTCATCGAAGGGTACCGTGAAGAGTGGACTATCCCACCTGGTCATGCCATTCGGCTCTTCATACCGATACACAAGATTGTCGAAAAGGTCCTTTGCATAGCCTCCATCTGATTTGCCGTCCTCGAGCAGCTTTGCATTGATCTCTTGGCATTTCTCAATGGGCGTACCTACATGGACCTCTAGGCTCGTCAGCCCACATGCCACGATCCTGGCACCAGAATCGCTCACTACACAGCTCGGCGTCTGCACAGCTTTGGCCTCGCAGTACAGCTGGTATCTGAAGCCCTTGATATAATTCAAACCATCCGCGACGACGATGCTGTCCTTTCCCAGCGCTCTCTTGATAGCAGAATATTCCGTCGCCCTAGCATCTTTCTCCGTCCTCGCTTCTCTGTAGACTTCTCGGCTCAAACCAAGAGACTGTGGGTCGATGTGGTGAACAGTCAGGCGGCCAATGCTAGCATCCGAAGAGCCTTGGATCTTAGACTTGAAGAAGTCCACCAGCTGATTGGAGCGATAGGTCTTTCCCGAAGCAGGGTAGCCCGAGATCAGAATCAGCTGCAAATATTAGCATCAGTTCTATGAGCTTGCGACTATGAGCATGTACAGGCATGTTCGGCTTCTAGTTCAAGGCTGTCTCATGGCATTCCTTGGATGGGTCACATAGACATCCCGAATTTCTCCATGGTCCCTTGAGGTCTCAGGGCTACGTATGCCAAGGTATGTCAAATGATCCCTGTTGGTGCCCCTCGCCATAGGAAGTGGCTTATAAACATCGCAGGCTCCAGCCTTCTTTTCTTCTTTGTCCAACTTGAGTACACGAACAAGGAAAAACCACACGATCGCCTTTCTACGCAACCTAAAAGCTATCGAACAAGCCTACAACGTCCAGATTCAACTTACACCGAACATGTCTGACAACAACTCCTCCTCCCTTAAGTCCTACGTGGACTCTGCCACTGGTGCAATCCAGTCTGGTATTGGCAGCCTCACCGGCAACACTCAAAATCAGGTATGCCAAACCATTCACCCGCGCAAGAAGTATTTACACCGTCTTCCAATCACGAGCATACTCTACAAACCTCCGCATGTGGCCCGCCCTTACGAGGAGCCCCTACCACTACAAAGCACATCGAAGCTGCTACAGCGTCCTCTGCTCATCTTCTAGTCTATCTTTGCTGACTCGATATAGGCCCGAGGCGACGCAACAAAAGACAAAGCCGCCGCCGAAAAAGAAGCCTCCAACACAATCGGTAAACTAGGCCCCTACAACATCTCCTCCTCTGGCGGTGTATCAGCAGACGACCCCCGCCGCACCGAAGGATCCTACAACCAAACCATGGGCAGCGCCAAAGAAATGATCGGCAACGCCGTGGGCTACGAATCGCTCAAGAAGGAAGGGCAGCAGCAAAATGCCGAAGGCAAAGGCATGGAAGCTGAGGGCCAGCTTGCGGATTTTGGATCCGGGACCAAGGATAGGGTGCAAGGGACACTTGGAGGGATGGCGGCGGGGGTTACGGGGGATAGGGAGAAGCAGGAGAAGTATCAGATGATGCATGATGATGGGAAGACGCAATTGAGGAGTGCACAAGCCGACATTAAGAAGCAGGCCGATGCTTAGGATTTGACCTGGGGATCAAGGCGCTTGGTCGAGAGAGTGACTGGATAAGATGATTGAATGCGGATGACCGGTTGATACCTAGCATAGCTTCAATAGCTTGCATGCAGTTCGTTACAATAGCATTCAAGATTGCCAAGTGTGCTTGAATTATGGGGACCGACGTTCATCATCATCCATCACTCTCCACTTATTCTCAAATACTACCTTCCCTCCATCATATAGCAATGATGTTGATGAAATGATTGAACAACGATGATACCTGGCATAGCTTGATTAGCTTGCATGCAATTCTTTCAACTTTGCCATGCCTGCCAAGCGTGACTCCTGAACACACGATATTTCTATTCAATCTTCACTTCATCATCCCTCAACCAAGATCCCGGATCATATACCCCATCCTGGACAAAATTCCCACCCCAGCATCCCTCCTTCAAACCCCAACAATGACTCCCTCCAATGATTCCGACTCGGATCCAGACCTCCCCGGTTCCCTCTTCACAGAACCCAGCGACTACTACCCCCCCAAGAAACCCGCAACCCACACAACCTACACCCTCCTCACAGGCCAAACCCTGCATCTGCGCCTAGTGGGGCACAATCCCTTGTGGGTAGCTACACTCAATGCCTTCAATTTTCTTCCACCCAATAACTCCTGACACGCTGCCTAGGGCCACTACCTCTGGAACGGCGCACAAATCGTCTCGACATACTTGCAGCAGCACGCTGCACGTCTAGTTCATGGAAAGAATATACTCGAGCTAGGTGCTGGCGCAGGTCTGCCCAGTCTAGTGGCAGCAACATTGGGCGCAAAGAAGGTGGTTGTGACGGACTATCCTGATGCGGAATTAGTGGAGAATTTGCGGCTGAATATTGAGGGGTGCGAGCTGCTAGAGCATGTGGGGGAGAGGGGTATTGTGGCAGAGGGATATCTATGGGGTGCTGATGATACAGCTGTGGTGCGACATCTACCCAATGGTTACGACAGATTCGATACTCTCATCCTGGCTGATTTGCTCTTCAACCACCACTGCCACTCCGCGCTCGTCGCCACCGTTCTCAAAACCCTGTCGCGGGCGCTAGAGGCTAGAGCGCTGGTGTTCTTCACACCCTACCGACCCTGGCTGTTGGAGAAGGATATGGCGTTCTTCGATTTGTGCAGAGAGGCAGGGCTGAGGGTGGAGAAGGTGGTGCAGGAGAGGATGAAGAAGGTGATGTTTGCGGAGGATCGGGGGGATGAGGGATTGAGGAGAACGGTGTTTGGGTTTGAGCTTAGCTGGAGAAATTTGGGGGAGGGGGAGTGAGGGGTGTAACAGTATGTCAATAGAAATTTTAGTGCAGGGTCAACGGGTATCATTTGCGATCAAGATAGGTGGCGGTCAAAATGTGCAGTGGCTCTTGCAAAGCCTTGAATAGCTATATCGAAGCTGAAGTCGAGGGCGCATTGGTGCTTTGCATGTGGATATTGACTTTGATATAATTTTCATTCATGAGGTAAACTACAGAACTCGAAACAAACGGCCACGGACAATTCACCTTTTACCACCTCTCCACTTTCCCTGTCGAATCCACTCCACTTCAGTCCGGGCTCACAAAGGTCACACGAAGTCACAATCATAATAAGCGCATCATTACAAAAGGTCCAGCAGAAAACAAGACAAGATTTCCTCCAGTGGTTATCCATAACGCTGCCAAAATTGGCATTTTGAGAACAAAGGTGCCTCCCATGGATATCCTAGAGTCTTGCGGCCGTCCTGTATTCCTGCTGGAATAAATCACAAATATAAAATCCAAGTCCCTGGGCAAAAACGGTACTGTGTATACAAAAGGAAATGTTTGCACCACGCGGCAAGCCATCCGGCAGGCTCAGTACTGCAGGCTTGCTTCTGATGTGTGCTGTCTGTGGTCTGTGAAATCCGGGTAGGATGGAATCCACCGATAGACCTGGGTTCATGAAAGGAGCTGTCCGAACGAAGCAAGTACAGGAAAGAAGAAACAAAGTTGGCTCCATTCGGATTATCTCATCCTAGGTATATATAGCATAGATCCTTAATGAGCAGCTTGAGCCTGCTGTTGATATTGAATGTTCATTCCAATGGTCTGCAGCGTGGCACTGTCGAGCTGGTACTGCTCCCACTGGAAGGGATCCGTGGGGTCAAGGTTATTCAGACGGCTCCTGATCTGGTTGAATTGCTCGTACCAGAAACCATTCAATGACTGGGATTCATTTGCTGGGAAGGCTTCCATGGCGCTTGGCATGGCATTGGCTGCAGGTCTGGTTGGCTGAGGAGCAGCGATCTTGACCCTCTTGGCAGGCCCCTGGATGGTTGGGCTTGGAGTTCTCCTCTTCTTGTGTGCATCTCTGGGTGGTGGCGGGCTTCTTGAACCTGTGGAAGAAGGCGGCGAAGCATCCTTGTTGGGTGGGTCGTAGTCATGTACCCGCTTCATGTGATCAAAGAGGTTCCATCGCCGTGGAAAGCCGTTGTCCTCTGCTGAGCGATCACAGTCCTTGAAGATGCAGAGGTGGGGCTTCTCTCCATGGCCATGCATTCCGTGGGCTTCCCGTTCGTGTCGCAGAAGGCAGGCAGTAGATGAGAATTGGACCTGGGCACATCCATACTTGTGGCATCTGTAAGGCTTAAGATGGGAATCCAGGTGTTTGCTACACAGAAAGATTAGCGGCGGGTATGTGATAGGTGTCCTAAAGAAGTCTCACTCGTAGTTGCACTTTAGCTTCTCCGGCTTGTGGGTACAGTCATCCGTGGTGGCAAAAGGGCAGTGGTAAAGGCCATCTTTCCGGGCTTCGACCTTATAGAATGGGTGATCCCGAGCATTCCGGTTCTCGCCATCGCTCCCACGTCGGCTTCCATCCATGATGGGATACTGGGGAACTCCAAATGCCTGGCTATCCTGGGTAGAGAACAAGTCCATATTGAGGGCTCCTCTTGCGTGCGACTGATTCGGCCTGATGGTACTATGGCGAGGGTTAGGGATGCATGCTGGCATTGAGAAGAATGCCAACCTTTGTTCTTCGTAGTAGCCAGCTGGCTGCACCTGCGCCGCCTCTCCTATCGTGAATGGCGGAATCATGCCTAGATCTCCATCCATGGATCCATTTGCGATAGGCCACATGCCGTCGAGCATAATCGCCGACACTGGTGTATCCGGTTGATGGCTGAGATAGCTGTGTTCTGATGGCAAGGAAGATGTCGATGGCGTCATGGTCATTGACGTTGTCCAGTCCGAGGGCTGACTGTTTACCATAGTGTTTGATCCGCAGACATCTTGCATGGCTTGGACACCCCAACCCGTGTGTGAATCATAGGCATTAGTGGTGTTGCAAATGGTCATAGGGGGGTGTGACTCCATTGTGAAACCATTGCCAGCAGGCAAGCCGTAGGATTGGATTTCAGTACTGGGGTCCTGACCATCATAGCATGT
>JAABUP010010967.1_pt1 | contig 10482 bp, 12 predicted proteins | sample 5559201 | NCBI WGS metagenome assembly JAABUP01 (sample SAMN10711887, study PRJNA513373) | rock metagenome | isolation source: Antarctica rocks | place: Antarctica | reverse complement strand
TTCCCGTGGCGGGTAGCGGATGATTCGGCCTCCAGACGTTCCATTCTGAAAATTGCGATAATTACTGCGATGAAATTACGCAATGAGTAGCTTTGGCGCCTCCATCATGCCCCGGTCACGAGTAGTAACAGTAGGAAGTCGTAGACCTGCAGGAGCTTTCTAGATGAATGCATTACCGTTCTGTCTGTGCTCTGGTAACATGACTCATCTGCTTCGTCATCGATTATGGAGTGGAAGGGAGTGCATCTTGAGAAGAAAGGCCATTCCGATGAGAATTTCACGAGAACGCTGTAGACATATATCTCAATTTCACTTGCGGTATGAGACTACTGGGCGTGATTCGTATTTTTGAATGGCCAATTGGACGGGCAGCTAATGTGAAACCTGTCAACAATTGAGAGCGGGATTGTTTGTCACTGATTTTTCTCAGATGCTGACATAATGCTAGCGACTTAGATGGAAGCATCTTGGCTTTCAGATCACTCGCTTGCGAGCAAAGGCAGATATTGTACCCTCATTCAACCACAAAAGATAGCATTCTAGAGCATATCGTCGTATCAGCGACCATCCAGCCATCCATGGTATTGAGCTCGAGGCTTAGCCTAAGTTAAGCTCCTGGGACCTTTCCTATGTCCATCATCATCATCCTTATTGTCATCGTACAATGTCTGCAGCCCAAATGGCTAGATCGGAGCGGTCAGCGTTCAAACCAAAGCAACGTCGACCGGACCAAGCCTGACTTGACTCTGAGGTCTTAGTTTCGGAGGAAGATCAATCCGAGTCCGAATCCCGAGACCCAAATAATGCGCCTTTCTTCCTCAAGAAACGATCTCTGATAATCTTCCTTCCCATGAATGAGAAATACCAAGTCGGTTGCCCATGCTTGACGCGACAGCGTCCAGTAAAGTAATCCCGGTTGAGATTCTTGTGATACCAGTAATCCATATCCTCATCTTTTGTCACAGGCTTGGTTCTGTCCATGCAGTCTAGGCACATGCCGTCGAAGTAGTCCAGGGTTTTGCGACTGGCGTTCTCTACGAGTGTGTTGTAATCAACACGGCATGAGCGGCAGGCGCCCTTTTTGGGCTCAAAGGTAAATTCTTCCAGGCGGTGGAGAATCGTGGCCATGGAAGTCCGTGGAAAGTTGTCCTCCAATGGCATAACATCGATTCTCCAGAGGGTCCGCCCGTAGTTGAACAATGTTGCTTCTTTACACTGACAACTACTTCCGTACAATTGGACGTATGGTGTAAAGAGCTCTTTGTGCAGAATGGTTCTGAGCCGGCCTCTAGCAGCATTGAGCTGCTCTGTTCATACCACTGTCAGCCGACGAAGGAACGAAGCTAGAAACACTTACGAATGACGGGAGATTCAAGATGAAGCTTAGTATGCTTTGTGGGATTGAACTCAGTGACGTGTCCAGCGCAATTGTATACCAAAAACTCGGTGGCTCTGAGAAATCCTTGTGGATGATCGAAGATCCAGCACGGATACAGCAGTGCACGTGTATCGAGGATCCCAAGCTTCTCATTGAGCTTTTCGTCAACCTTGAAGTTCGTGTAAAGCGTGTCAATATTGTACCTCTTATACCAGACTTTGAACCAAGGTATAAGTAGAGAAAGCTCAAAGTGGTATTTGTCGGATGCAGACGCAATATTCCACATTTCGAGCAGCGACTGATCGTAGCTCAACTCCGTCTTGTGGAGAGCGCGTAACCACAGCTCCATACTGGCAACAGTGTCGTCATGTAGGGTTATCGACCCTTTCTTAGAGTCCGTGAAGTGACCGGGCAAGAACATGGTCTTGAAGTAGCGTGAGTCTCGAATCAAGACCGTGCGAGAGACTTGGAATTCTTGTTTTCTAAGGACAAGTCTCTCTTTTGCCCCATCAACGGCGTCTTCATCGTATTCAAAGACCTCGAGAGTGACGTCCCCCTTAGGATCAATGAGTACAGGAGCCATAACAGGGGTTGGGAAGTGGAGATTTGGTTACTACCTGATAGTTAGCGGAATATTCAAGGCCAATGACGAGGCAGAAGAAACAGTGAATATCGCGAAGATGTGTACTTACACAGCTGGCAACGAGAAGAGGAGGACGGGAAAGGCTCTAAGATGCAAGAGACCCGAATCTCGACGTGCTTTCAATCGTTCTCCGTGTTGGCGAATCGTTCAATAGGTTCGATTATCTGATGTGAAGAGCCAGCGGTAAGAGCTGACTGCGAATGGATTTCCCGCGCTTGAATTGAAGATGTAGGTACAGAGGACCTATACCGGTAAGGCTAGTGATCTGTCGCTTGGAGGAACAGTGACCACTGCCAATCGAGGCAAGCTCCCTTTCGTCAGTGATAAGAAACGCCAAGTTTGATACTGCTTGGACTTGTAGAAGCAAGAAGGACCAAGAGCTGTAGATTCACCTGCAGAGTCCGGATTGTGCGAGGTCAATGGCTCTTCGAGGCTTCAGAGGCCCTGCAGCACGTACGCAAGAGTGACGCCCACTGATGAGATCTCGAGGTAGGTTAAGTCAATAGGATCAAATGCACGATCTACTGGGACTAGTGGGGTCGCAAGAGTCAGTAAGAATGCATGTACGATCACAGCGAGAGCTAGGGGTGAAGCGCAGATTGAAGTAGACTTACGTGGTCTGAGCCCTGAACTGAGTCACGATCTAGTGCTTTCTCGTATCATGAAAAGCCGTAGACGTAAGGACGAGTATCAACAGAGATTGTTGAATGGATGTCAATGATGTAGTAAGATGATGGAGGTGAGGACTCAAGAACGCAGGTGAGGCTAGGATATCGATGGAAGTGAGGGTTGGAGATGAGAGGATGAGTGATAGATCATAGATGAGAGTGCAAGCCTGAAGCTTGAAGTGACTTCTAGGAACTACAAGTTCGCAGACCGGGAGGAAGAGTGTTTCGTGAAAGATGATGTCGGTGTTGGATGAGAGAAAGAGGAGTGGAAAGGTCAGGTTGTATGCTAGATCGGCACTTTGGACGCGGGTGAAATCAAAGTCCGATCCAGAGTGAATGAGAGCTCCTCAGGCCATTCACTCGGGCATCTGGCTGAGCCATACTTTACCTTACCTACAGTAGACCAGACAGCAAACATGCTTGCCGAGATCTATGAATCCAATTCAGAGTGGCACATTCACTGCGGACCCTCCACGGTTAGACCTCAATTGCAACAGCATTGAAAAGACCATAGGCAGCGAACGCCCTCAATTCTGTAATTGCGGTAGCAAACATCTTGATTCGCTCCCCCCCTAGAGACCACACCGACACTTGATGTTATTCCTGTCCACGGACTGCGAACGCAGATTTGTTCGGACAATACTTGAGCCCGGGATGGAGTATGGAGATTCTGGATACCAATCCTGGGGGCTTTATACCCTTTGTATGACTGGTATGACTGGTAGGAAAGGCGGTGCAAACCTCGAGGTAGGGTAAGATTTGCACTGATCTATTCTTCAGATCGCCTTCCAGAGGCAAGCGTTGTCGCGTGACGTAGGCCAAGCCGCCAGTCTCTATCAGACGCGCATCTTGGTCAATGTGCCAGTAAAGCATATTCCCTTTCTCTCACACCAGATTGCGTTGCTCAAATTCTGACGACGCCAGTTCTAGACACTACGAGTAGAGCGAACTTCCATCTGTGGGAAATTGGTTGTAACGAAATACATATTGTTATGGAAGAAAATTTCACGCGCAAAGTTTTGGCATTTTTTGAAATGGTACGAGTGACGCAACAAAATCAATCTCAGAAATGCATCTTCCAAATGAAGTCCTTTTGTCCATTCTAGGATCACTAGAAGGCGCAGACCTCAAGACTTCAAGACTGGTCTCGCGCTCGTGGTGCTCTTGTGCATCGGTGTTTCTGTTCGAAGAGATTTACGTGTCCTCAGCAAAGGACAATCTTGAGGCCTTCGAAGCAATAGCGCAAAGTCCCCTATTGAGCAGCTGTGTTCGGCGCCTGAGATATGACGCAACTGAATTCATCGATTGCCTATCAAAGCAGCAATACATTCGAGAATTGTGGCGCCAGGCACCTTTTGTACATGAATCTAAGGATCGCGTCCGCTGGGACACACCAAATCCAGACGTCAATGATTGGGTAAATGGAATGGTCCCCGGTCGCTTAGGTCTTCCCACGACATTGCGAAGGTTCGATAACAGCCAGCTTATCCTTGAAGGCCACCGGCTCTATAAGAAACATGCCAGCTACCAGCACGGTATCTTGAAAAGCGGTTAGTTCACAGACAGACTCATACGCGGCTTGAAAAGGCTCAATCGTCTTATATCAGTCACGCTGGAAGGCTCATGGAAACATCTTCATGGGTTTGAAGAGTGCCACATGGGCTCATACCTCGCACGGCATTGGCCTCGCTTCTATTGCAGGCCGCAAGATTGAGAATAAAGAGAAGTCTCTGATTATGACTCGGAACAGCGAAGACTGGGTCGCTGGCAGAAAGACCCTGACGGAGAAAAAAGTTATCGGACTATCACATCTGCATTATCTCGAGCACACTGCCATATAAAGTCGTTCGAAATCGGAACTCGATGCTTTCGTTTACATGGCTTGCCGCCGTCCATGTTCAATACAGGTGTCTATGCGACCCGCGAAAAGTCGAGATGCTTGGCAACGGACTTCATCGCGTTATCTGGACTTGAGAGATTCGTTTTACGTATTGCATCATAGACAAATGTTTCTGGGGGAGGTGACTCCACACCAGAGCTCTTTGGAGCGATCGCTAGACTGCCAAACCTTTTAGACTCTATGGCGCAATTGAAGCACCTAGAGCTTAGATTGTCCGATGATCTTGCGGAACCACCGATATTTTACACCATCAACGAAGTCATCTCAGATAAGAAAACCTGGCCCTTACTAGAGTCTCTCACACTGGGAAATCTCTCAGTTAACGCCTTAGACTTGCTCTTTGTCATTTGGTGGCGAGCTCCCGTTCTACAGCATCTAGGTATTGGAGGAATCAGCCTCCTGGAAGGCTCTTGGGAGGGTTTCTTTGAAGCCCTCGCGCAATCCAAGAGCCTCTCTTCATTGACGTTCGAATTCGACACCTATTTGTTTCATCACGACGGGGCGGACTTCTCGGATATGGAAGAAAAGAATCAGCTTTATGAAGATCTTGAATATTAAATAGTATATGGAGGGCGCCACCCATGTTTGGACGCGGATCAGCCAGACGGCGCGGGACGCGATTTCCTGCGGCAATTTCCTCCTGCATTACAAGACCGCCTCTTTCATATGAATGATCCGTCTTAAACATCTCCGAGTCTAGTGTCAGTGTGACATCTGGCGGACAAACAGCGTTCTCTATGAAATGGCTGGGATCTGTCTCCATTCCAATAGATTCATGGAGATAGTAGGCTCAAGTCCAATTTTCTCTCAAAACCATACGTGCAGAATCCGTTCATCTATGGGTATCTCATTACACATTGCGTTCATGCCAATCATATAATTTCCACCATTGGAAGTTCCAAGCAAACTTTCTACTCTTCTCTGCCGCTAAGCTTTCTCTCGTTTTGCGCGAATTCTGAACAAATTATCGGGACACTCAAGCAAAAGTCCAATTAACCGTAGTCGGTGCCCTGCCCTGTCTTCCATCTATACATCCGTCAGTACTCCATCGCTGGGTATCTCTTGCAAAATCGACTTACTTGGCGCTAAGGCATCAAAGCCTTGCTGAATCAAAAACAGCCCATCACCTGTACACGTCTTGCACTCCCCAACTACATATGCTTGTATCGTTTTCTGAGTGACTACACGTACCCCCAAATCAGCCTCTCATACTACCCAGTGAGTGGCTCGCTGGAATTCAGCTCACCAGGATTCGTGACATTTATTGGCGCATCGCATGGAGATTCGCTGTCAACGTCATACTACGTCAGCTTGAACTTTACATACAGTTGATGTGGTTATAGGCTGGGTTGAACTCACTCAGGCGGATTATAGAAATCAGCAGAGACGCTGGCGTAGATGGCGTCTGCGGGAACATGAGTAAGACCGCAGTGGGCATTTGATGGGTTCGTGAATTTCGCCACTATCGTTTCGGAACATGAGCGGATTGTTCATCTATAGCAGGAATTCGATGAAGGTGGTACGAACGTTTGCCAGTGAAGACGCCTGGATGTGGACAGTGGATGCAGGCTTGGGTGAGCGCCAGGAGGAGAGTGGTGGTGATTAGGGATGAGATATGCATTATTTGAGTAGATATTCAATTGTGAATATTAAAGGAGTATGCCGATCTCTATTATTGTATATGTCCTAAGTTGCTTTTTGATATATCAATGAAATCGGATTAGAATAGTTACGTTTTGGCCGGCTGAATATAATCTCGATGCCTCCATCTTCGTCTTATATACGTCCTAGCTCGAGGTCTTCACATATCATAGCTCATCTCGCTTAGCCTGCATTTCCCCAAATAATGTCGCCTGTCGGAGCGCTTTCGCGCGTAGTCGCAACGAGCACTTTACGCGCAGCTAAAAATGGAAACGACGAGCATTGGCCACATGTTGAGATCCAGTCTTGCTTGTTTCGACAATATGTTGTCTGCATTTGCTGGGTTGCACTCCTGGAAATGACACCTAGATATTGATTGGTGATGGGGCCGCCAGCGCAACTGTCGCCTGACTCAATGCACAGCCTCGATGGGGAACAGGACAGCGACCAATCAAGATAATTTTCAGTAAAGCATCATGTGCAGAGTTTCGACCACTTGTTGTGATCGTAATTCTCCGAGGCAGGGGCGCGGCTGTCCCGGAAGTCGATCCAGGCAGCCAATAGAATTGCCTATATTATTGCCCTATTGTGCTTACCTATGATACGCGAGTTATGGTCATCCGAGGTTCTCCCGGCTTCACAATGAAGCGTCTGGTGACGTCTCAATGGGGAAGACTTTTGTACAACCATGAAAATGCAAGAGCCTCAACCCGACCCACATAGCAACGTCTTGAACAACATGAGCATTTAGCTTCAAGATTCTCTCTCATTCCACTCACAGATATCCGTATCGCAATGACGACACTCAAGTCCATCATGAATACTCAAATTGGTGTTGACCAGCTCTCGATTATACCTTTGGAACTTCTTCGGATGATGCTTGTATTACTCCCTCGGAATGACCTCATCAATCTCGGTCTATCATCACGCTCACTTCACAATGCCACTTCAGAAGTACTCTTCACCTCAATCACCATCCGCAACGATGTTTTCTCCCAACGTCAGCTTGAAACCATCTCAGCCACACCTTTTTGGGCCAATCAAGTTCGCTCCATCAACTGGTATTCCTTTTCCAAGAAGTCAGTCTACGGAGGCAGATTTGATTCAGATGCGACCTCTCAGAACGTGAACGATTTGCTAGACATGTGCAAATTCTTGGACAAACTTCCAAATGTGAAGAAGCTGCAATTCACTGTGCAGCATGTGGAGAATTTAGACCTTTTCTGCGACCCCAGGGTCTACCACGCAATTCAAAATCTGGAAATAAGGCCTCCTGTGATCCAAATCGATGACATGGTCATACGGAATTCTCCCACCAAGCAACATCAATTGAGGGACTTGGATGTCAGCACAGTCATCACCTCCCACGGCAAACACTACATTACATTTCCTAGGGTCTGGCTCGAACATCCTATAAAATCTGGAGCAACTACTCTAAGGCGTGTTATCCTCAGTGATATACCCTTCCACCTAGACCTACTGAAGGTCCTTCTTTACGAGACGGAGCACTTGAATGAATTGAGCCTCGATACAGTGCGTCTAGCATCTTCAGTAAGAGATGAGCATGGTTTGCATAAATTGTTGAGTTATGTAAGGCATTGCAAAAATCGGGCTGAGCAATCGCCGTGCCGTTTGGATTTCCAACATGTCAGGGTGGCGGGTTACTCAGGAATATTCAGTGCGACTGACGATGAGCTCACGAGATGGGCAACATGGGTCGATGATCGATGGATCCGTGACGTTGCTGTTGCTCACCAGCCCGGCAGCTGGCTGCAAGGCCTCGTGCGCTTGTGATTTTGACGCTCATGATGCCTGAGAAGATGACAATTCGACACATCATGGGGATGTATCGTTGACTCGACATAATGAGCGTACATGGGAGATGATGGATGGAGATGTCGTGCATCCTGTCATTTTTTGTAACGAACCCCCATCAAGTAAAAGCGGGAAGAGAAATGCTGACGCAACGAACGTAGATGATTAAACCACTAAGACGAAATTGCGGCGAGCCACCTTTCTTGGTAATGCGAAGTCGCAGGATTTTATGGCGTCTTCTATGGCATGTTCTACTATCTTATGACCACTGTTAACAATGTCGAATTTTTTTGGCAGAAAGGCGGTAGAAGTCCTCTCTCATTTTGGTCACAGTCAATGGATTTCACAGACGAGCCATTCGATCGTCCAGTCGCCGAGTCCGAGCACGTTTCTGCCGCATGGTCGGAACTCTCTGTGAAGATCGATTTGAGGCTGGCACTCACCAGAATGTATCTCATAGCCTTTCAGTAGTCATTCACAGAAAGGGCTTCCAATCAAACTGAGCCCAAGGACACGGTATCATTGAATGGGGGCATTGGTCTTGCACTGACGTTGTCACATTATTGTAGTGACGGTATATATGCAAGGCGAATGCCACCATGAGATCCTGGCAGCTCGATCATCGCTCGCAGACCATGTCTCGTGCCACATCTTAACCAGAATCCAGCAGAAAACCGCTTGTCGAGTCCCTCCCCCGGGTATCAAGGTTCCACCTCATTCTTCCCGCCTTGAAATATATTAGAGCGTTCATCGACAAGGCCCAGATAGCGTGGGTTGCACCACCATTGCCAACCAGTGCTGACGTTGCCAAAGGTGGCTGCTAAGCCTTTGATTCAGAAACACGGACGTGGAGACAGAAACTCTCATCCTGATGAATCGGTTGCTCGTAGATCTTCTGACTTCGCGCGATTCTTTTCTGCAGTCTTCAGGACGCCGCAGCAGTTCTCAGTCAAATTCGAGGAGCTGCTTAGAGATACTCGTATCTCTCGATGGCTTCTCTCATCAATGCCGCCCACAAGACACTTTTGAGAAAGCTTGGCATCCGCTGAGTCATTCTCGGCAAACCTTCTTTTCTTGTCGGACTATCTGGTTAGGTAATCGTAATGCTCGGACGATCTAGAGAGAACAATCTCCCCGAGCTTCCGATCTCCCTTGTAACGTTCTCACTTGGGTCAGGAGACGCCTGAGCGCTTCGTTGCGACGACCATTCATAAGTCCACAATGCGGGCGTCATTATGAAGAATTTGATCGAGTCAGTAAGCACGAGGACGCTGTCCATGTTCTACTGCTCGGGCAGATGTCCGACATGGCCAATTTGAAAATGATGATCGAAGAGGGCGACTCTAAGAAGAAAGACGTTTATCTCCGCAATTCAAGGCGCGAGGTCATGTGCTCGGCTGTTAGCAGCTGCCCTTAGCGGACTCCAGATTGGCGCACTGACGACCCGCGCCTTTACGACCTGAACCGTCTTCGCTATGTATTTAGCTACGGATGGAATCTGTGATTCAAGGCTATCATATAGCTAGTAGTCTCTATTCTCACCATTAGGAACTGTTTCTAAGATGCCTGACATCCTCTCCTGCCTTCATCTCTTCTTTATGGGATGGTGTCTCCTTATATCCAGTGCAGCCAATCCCTCAGCGAGCCCAACTTTTACTAAATCATCGTCTGCCTCCATCGTGTATCACATTAATCAGCTGCAACTCCCAACAAATGCGTCAAAGATTGACACTAATAGTCTTTGGAGATATTGTGCAACCCCTTCAAAATGGTCCAGGCCCCCACGGATCAGACTGGAGGATTGTAAAGGCGCCGTCGAATGGCTGTTCCTCGAGGAAATGCGGACAGATAGGACAGAACAGCGTGAATTTCTCTCCCCGGGAGTAGAGAAGATGACTCCACTGCGTTACTATGAGGCCACCCCCCGAAGGTACACATTCGGTAAGTTCTCCCACGTTAGTAACATCTTCTTTTTCTTTGAAATGTTTGAGGCAGGCAGTAATCTATTCGAGCTTTGGATGATCTGGTTTTGAATTTGTGCGTGATCTTAGGGACTTGCACAATAGCGATAGTCATGTTATCTTATTTCCAAGATAAATCGGGAGAGCTTCCGGGAGGAGATCAGCTCGGTCGCCCAACAGATACATCCACTTGGCGAAACATTAATAAAATAGCCGAGAGAGTTGTGGACGACTGTGTGATCCGACGGAACATGCTAGGATGGGAGGCAACAGGTAGGGCACATTTTCAAATTGATGTCTTGTCGATTTACCCCATTTCTGTGCGGGGTGCATCTTGACCATGAAGACTGACTTTGAGCCCATTTCGGCTGGCTACCCAAGGTCAGCATTTTGGCATTGGGGTCTTTGTGTGGGCCACAGACTCTGAAGCAGATGTCGAGATAAGGGGGATCAATTCCTTCAGCCCCTCGAGGAAC
>JAABUP010010964.1_pt1 | contig 10485 bp, 10 predicted proteins | sample 5559201 | NCBI WGS metagenome assembly JAABUP01 (sample SAMN10711887, study PRJNA513373) | rock metagenome | isolation source: Antarctica rocks | place: Antarctica | reverse complement strand
TTGCAGCCTTGTAAGTGCATTTCATCACTGGCTTCTATTCGCAAATGTAAATGAGGTCCTGCGATGTGACTTCCAACAGGCAACTGCAATGGACAGTGTGTTTGTGGGCAATGCTCAGGCCTGCTTAGGCCAACCTAGGTGGCCTGCAAAGGCCTGGAGGAGGAGCATGTCCAAATTGACAGGCTCAACCAGGAGCTTCTGAAGCTCATGGTTGAGCCTGTCAACCCTGGCATGGCCCTCCTGAATCAGGTCATAGCATCATCACAGCACATGCCATGTAGTCCTGTGTCTTTGCTGGAGTAATTGCCTTGGTTGCCTGGCATCTGACATCACATGGCTTTCAGGCTTGAGCTGTCATGCAATCTGATTGTGCAGGTAGCAATCAAAGTTGACACTGTGCTGATTCCCTTGTGCTTGCCTGACTGTGTTGCTGGATGGCAGCAATTGCAGCTCAGCACTCGTCAGAGGACAACCTGGTAGCAACCACCGAGAAACTGGCGGCATCTGAGAAGAAGCTGGTCAAATTGGATTCCGCCGGCTTCTTGGTGTCCACCAGCTTCTCAGTGGTTGCCACCAGGTTGTCCTCTGCCAAGTGCCGAGCTGCCCCTGCTCGTGAGGGTACACTTCTGAGCGCACGTGACATGTTGCCTGCTAAGGAGACTTTGAGACATCTCAGCAAAACAGACATTGGATGAGTCCAGCAGCCTGCTTAGCCATGCAACATTATATTTTGCACACCCCAGCACATCAGTCATCAGTAATTTGCATGAGCATGCTAGCAGCATAGGACCACCTCACCTACTTGCAACTTTTTTGACATATGTGACATGCATGCAGGCAATCACCAAGAAGAAGAAGGAGGCCAGCAGCAGCCGCAAGTCTGAACTGCAAAAGCAGAAGATAGGCTTGGAGGAACGGGTGAAGAACATAGCTGAGTTTACAATTTAACCAACCTAGGCCCTGCACCCGCTTCTCCAACTAACCTCCAGAATGCGCGCATTCTCCAGCCTTCACTATGCAAGGTGCATCAGCTCCATTGTGACGCAAAGTAACAGTGTGTGTGCCGGCTGTCAGTGTGTTTGCTGTCAGCAATGAGCATGAATTGTGATGCATTTACAGCACTCAGTATGTCTCTGCTAAGTGGTCTTTGCTACATAGCAAGTTGAGGGTCCTAGCTGGTGCTGTTACCCATCTTTACTAATCGTACTCAAGTCAGATGCACCAGGTGGGAAGTTCTTCAAGATTCTGACTGGCATTGTCATGCTGTTCAAACTGCTTCAAGAGAACAAAAGCCCGCATCAAGCTCAGCATTATGTGCTCCATGTCATAGCATATGGCTAAGGTGTGCAAGATGATGTGAAGCTGAAATCACATCAGACCAGATACCAGTTCTGGCCTGTCTCTTCCTGAATACTGCAATCAGTTTTCAGGTAGAGACTCTGCAGGACTGATAGCTGGTCAATCAGGTGGAGATGCTCAAGACTCAACTGAAGAGTGTCGGGCTGGAGCCGGCCACTGTGCAGCACGGCACTCGCCGTCTGAGTCTTGCACACCTGTGCTGATAACAAGTGAGTCTTCATCATCCAAGACTTGAGCACCTATCCTCAGTCAAATGAGTCTTCACCATCTGAGTCTTGAGCACCTGTCCTGATGGCAGTCAGGTGAGTGTTCAGCAGTTGCACTACCCTTGTTTGCTTCCAGGAGCAGTGCTGGCGCAGCCTTGAGCTCTGCTGTAATACAGCATGCCTGCAGCCTGTTTGACTCATGCAGCTTTCTAGATGTACATCTTCTCTGTCAATGTTGTATGACTGCAGTGCTCGACAGATTTCTGCATGCAGAGCAGCTTGGTGCTCAGTGCCACCAAGCTTACAGTCAAGAGTACCTGCTGTGAGCCATCTTGAGACAACCCTGATGTGCATGCAACCATGTACACCTGCCTGGCGTGGAATCCTCATCACTGGGCCCATGCAAAAGACATGGTGCAAGATACACTTGTGTGTTGCAGGATGCGCTGTCACTCCCAGAAGTGGATACGCATGCAAGTCATATGAGGACAGGAGGGTGATGAACTCATGACCCCTGAGTCTTTGGGGTCCACCTTGGGGGATCCGCTCACCTGGGGATTCTGCTCACCTTGGAGCAGGCTGACTGCAGGAGCTTCCAGCTCCAACGTGAGCAGAACCCCCAGGGGCACAACGAAGCTTCAGCTTCAGCTGGTGCAACTGACTCCAATACACAACCTGGACATGGCCCTTGCTCTCAGGCAAGCAGATAGTCATCGGCAGCTTGCAGCTTTTGCTGAATTGACTTCCAGACTTGCACCCTCATCTTGCAAGGTCACCAGCATGTGTGAAGTTGAAACAATGTAAAGGACACTCACAGCAAGCTGCAAAGTTGTTGACTACAAGACACTTGTGCAAGAGTGCAGAGGATCCTGATTGTGTTACCATACATGCCTGTGTTTGAGGCTACGGGCTGCCGCCTTAGGAGGCTCCTGTTGTGATTGCTGAAAAGCATAAAGTTCTCTTTTCCGTTTTCTTTTTTCCCCCCATCTGTGAGGCTGTTCACCAGCTATGACATGTGTACACTTTGCATCAACTTTTGGAGCTTTTGACCTTGCGCTTAAGGCATTCTGAACCCCGCAAGCTCTAGCCATGCTTACTGTGGTGTCAATCCCAGCAGCTTGTCATGACAGCTACTTCAAGAGCATGGTGCAGCGCTTATAGAGCACGACTTCACATGGTCAAGCTGCCTCACAACATCGTCAGCTTGACAATGCGAATGTGTACGCTACCAGCGCTACACCATGCTTTCATCTTAGTTTGTGCAAGTGCTGTCATGCACACAACCTTGGAGCTCAACTTCATCCGTCATCAGAGACTTAGTGTTGAAATGTCAACGCTGGTTGCAACAGCACAGCATTAGGCTGAATGACATCAAGTCTAGTGACGCTTGACATTTCCTAAAGGAGGTGTATGCACTTCTGGTGTACCAGTGCTCTGCAACCAGCCCCTACCCACAGAACTCAGGTCATTGTTGACCAGAGTGAGTGGAGGAGGGATCAAGTGCACAGCAGGACCACCTGGGCAGCCTGGAATAATACTTGGCTTGCTTGATGACTACAACAAGTCCTGCTGTGCAGGACCCCATTGTCTGTGCTTACATGCACCCTTGCTGCATGTGACTACAAGCAACGCCATTTGACAGACCTTGTAGTCGCTAAGGCAGGATCAATGTGGCGCATGTGCTATGACCTACAGGGTGAGCGTTGCCAGGTCTGATGTTGATCTAATAACAGTAGATCACAACTTGAGCATTAGACAACACCACAGCTATGGTGTTGTGTCTTGCTCATGCAGGTCAATGTGCTGTTATGAGACAGAGAGTTTGGCGTGCGATGCTGTTTAGAAGTACTGGAAAGATATGCTGTGATGTTTGGTGGCAACAGATCACCATCACAAAAGGACCTGAAGGCCTACATTGAGCACACGCATCATAGATCAACAGACGCAGCCAGGAAAGTATGGGAAACATGTCAAGTAGGTTCGGGCAGATTATTTAGGCAATTGGACTAGAGACAAACAGCAAGAAAGGGAAAGGTCACGCTCCTAGGTAAGTCCAGGGAGGAGAAGCTTGAGGTGCATTTGGGCTGGCAGCACTGCTGGACAAAGGCCTTGTGCACTTGGCAAATCTTTAGGTACACTGTGCCTCTGATCAACTAGACTAGATGCATCTCGCACCTCCAGGCATGCTTACTGTGATGTCAGTACCAGTGATGACAGCTAGTCTGGGAAGCACGATGTAGCACTTGTAGAGAACAGAGCTGCAGTGTCAAGCTGCCTCACACCATGGTCAGCTTGACAGCACAGAGGTGTACGCTACCAGCGCTACACCACGCTTTCATCGTCAGCGTGTGCTATCAAGCAACAGTCTTGAAGCTAAAATTAATCAATCATTAAAAAGCTCATATGACAAATAGCGGTGGTGACTGCATCTACAAGGACTGGTCTTGGCTTTTGCTGACAGACGCAGCAGTCATCTGCTGGCAGCGTCATTGCACAGACCAAGCAACTTGCCTGAAACTGGGCTAAGTGCTGCTCATCTCAAGATGATCAACACCACACATGTCTGCTGCACAGACAGCCAGATTGTTGTGTGTGACTGTCAGACATTTTGCTTGTCCTTGTTGTTGTCAACATGGGGAGTAGCAATGGGGTTGTTTGTGTGTGTTTGTGTCCTGGGCAGCCCGGTATGATACTTGGTTTCTCATTACACTGATGCCAAAAGGTGTAACACTTTCTTTTCTTTGCTATGTGTTTGTGTGTGTGTGCTCAGTGGGAGTCAAGAGTGACCGAGTAGGGTAGCCTACCTGTGGGTTGAAGTTGGAGGAGGTGAGGTGAGTGCCCACTGTGACCCACCCGGGCCGGATGTTGTGGTCCTCCCCAAACAGCTCCAGCCGTCTCCTCCCTGAGAAAGCAATGCACACTTGCATCTGTCCAGTGTCAAACATGACTGCAGGAGCTACTCACGACAACATCAGACATGCAGAAATGTTGTTGCAGCTATATGATATAAGGCAAAGATACTGTGATAAGGTGTATTTGCACTGACATGCACCTGTTGGCTCATGTCAATGCAGACACACCTCGTCACAGTATCTTTGTACCTGTTGGCTCATGCAGTCTGAAGTTGTGTTGCAACAGTCAAGCCCACTCAGGTTTGGGTTTCATCAAGAAAATGTCTACTCCCTGGTGGACACAGCCACCAGATGCAGGCATTGCAAGCCAGAGGACCAATCATGTTACACCATGCAGCAAGAACCGATGAACAGTAAAATTTGTGCTTAACGCTGGGGCAAGACAAGCAGTGCCAGAGCAGTGGTGCCCACCTTGTGCAAAACGCTCAATGACTTGGTATAGCTCTTCAGGCTTCTTGGTGCTGCCGGTGGGCGGCTCTTCACAGATGATGATGTCTGTGTCAATGTTGGCAGATGACCATCCGTCGTCCGCCTCACCGTGCCCTTGATGCCCATCAGGCAACGCTCCTGCAACCACATGCCACACCTTCTTGCAAAACATGCATGCGCATTTCATCACAATGATGACACACAGCGCTGCTGTTGTAACCAAAATTAGCAATGTTCCGACAGTCCAGTTCTGATACTCCAGAACAATCTGTGTGCAAATAGGTGCACGCTGAGCCTTTACCTTTGCTCATTGTACAAGCTGAAGGTCCCGCAGTGACAAACAAAGAGGCTGTCAGCCTAATAATGTTAACGTGAGCACAGAGCGCCCCTTCATGCTTCATGAGCATTGCAGCCACTGAAGCTGTGTATCGCAGCCCAGCTGCAACTGTGGTAGCCAGTGCTGGTCATGTCTTGGCTGTTGAGTGGCAGAACGGTGGAGAGGTTGTTGTACTACCCTTGATGCACCAGAGCCAAACTGGGCAGAGATGCTGCATGCACTGTCAGCTAGCGTAAGGTATGTCAGGACATGCAGACAATTTGCACACTCAGGCAATCGCAGCACTTGCTGTAAAAGCCATTGTTCGATAGACAATCAATCATGTGAACCAGTGCTTTGCTCATTTTCTGAAATTGCAACATGTGAAGACTCAAGACAAGTCCGAGAGCAGTATCAAGCAGTGTGACATGATTCAAAGTTGTGTGGGGCCAGGCGTGTTTGCTGCAGCAGGCTGTGGCGCCAGCAGGACTGGGCTGCGATCTTGCTAACGTCAGAGCCTAGTGCAGCTTTGGTGCGTTGCATGAGGACCGGACGCGCAATGGCATTCCATCTCAAGCTTGATCAAGCCTCAATACATCAAGCCAGTGGCGGAAGATTGTCACAGAGTCCATGACATGCCTGCACCTTTGCAGCTGCAGATTGCTATAGCTAGTGTCAAGGGACAACACACTGGCTGTGCAGAGAGCTCCAGAGCCGGTTGGTCACACCAGGCTCAACTGATAAGTCTGCGCGAGCTGATGACGCGCCATTGCAATTGCAAACCCTAATTGCAAATCCTAAACCCTCAATTGAGTCTCAGCTGCTAATGCCATTATGTACATACATATCGGCTAGCTTTTGCAGATTGTCAGCCAGCACGTCACGATTGCTGCAGCAGCTGCAGAGGCCATCCAGACATGGACTCAGACTTTGTTGCATGTAATCCCTTCAGGGTTTATGTAATCCCTTCAGGGTTTAAGCCATAAACCCTATGCCTTAAACCCTTTTGCTTGCGGCCATACTGGTGTTACAGCACAATCCATTGGGTGGTGATGCAGCAGTTGCAAGACCCTGAAATCTTCTCTTCAGAGAAGACCCCAGGGTCTTGCAAGTGCTCAGCAAGACATCTGAATTATAAACACACAACTGTGCAGCCTTCTTTGAATGTGCAGGAAGCTGCAGCCAGTGATTTTGCTGCACCACTATAGTTAGCTAAGCTTCTGATTATTGCGCTAACTTACATCAACCTTTGTCCTCTGAAACATGTCAACATGCAACAAAAGGTTTGCTTGTAATGTCAAGCAGTGTACCATTGACCAAGGATGGTAGAGCTAGGCTGACTCACGGCATGACTCATGGGTTGACTCATGGCATACGTATGTTTGCTGAAAGACTATACTGTCAGGAAGCATCACAGCACTATCACTGCTCGGCGAGATCAGATCTTGACAAATGTGTTGAATCACACCAAAGTTTCAGGGGACGCTTGCTTAGCAGTTTGCGATGAGCGTTATGAGAGCAGTGTTCACTGGACAGTGCACATAGAAAAATCTGCTCATTTTCAACGCCTATAGCCATGTATGTTGTGAGGTCCCCTGCAGCCCCTTGTGATGCTCACAGTCATTTTGCGGCAGCTGTTCCTGCATCATCATCACTCTCATGCTGCATTGCGAGCCGTCTCAGAGCAGTTTGTCACATCTGCTGCAGCAGCTGTGGAAGTTGTCTAAGCATAACCACTGGGTCACACATTTGGAGACATGTTTGACCCATCTGTTGTGCTTGGGCACCGCCAAGTCAGCGCCACAGGCTTGCTTTGCATGCATGCTTGTCCAAAAAAGGCGGTACAATATATTGAGCTGTGCTGTGTTGTCGCATTGATGAGGCAGTGTGTCTGTTGTGCGCTGGTACCAGCTTGGAAAGACACTATGATGTGAGTGGCAAGTGGTGCTGGAAATGGCCAAGCTGACAACAGCACACATGCGCACATGGTCTCTTGTGATTCTAGGTTCTTCTATGTGCCCATTGGTAGGACATGTCCAGACTGTGAGGTGGCAATAGCATCAATTGCGCAACCTCAGACTCTGGCACTACCGTAGTACACTCTGCTATTGTTGAGCCTAAGTTGCACTATGAAGACCCAACTATCGTATAACCGTCCTAAACGGGCCCCAAAAGCCTCACGATTCCTATACTGCGTCTTTAAATGCTATAGGAACCATTATAAGATCTCGAAAGCATTGTAAAATTGCTCGCGAAAGCAGCAAAAGGTTCGTATATGATATACGATCGGCGTGGGGTCTGGTTTCGGTGCATCGTATCGTGCGCAGCCATTGCACTTAGAGCGCGTGACGGACCGCTCTCGTTGCGGCACAGTGCGTCCTGCGTGCTCATCAGTCCTGGTATGTGCAATGGGAAAGAGCATGAGGGGCAAAAGATTGAACTGCGCTGTTTAAGGATCAATAACATGGCTTCGCGCCCACAAGTGCGGGCAGGAACGCAGGAAGCGAGTCAGGCTGCGTCAGCATACCACAGAGTGCGTAGCCTTGTCAAATGTGGATCTGTTCTCTCTTATCGAGAGACCCTTATTGAATTTCATGAGACATGAGACAAATGACAAGCAGAGACAAGCAGTCTTCTTGCACTGTGCTTCTACTTGTGTACTGTTATCTTTAGGTTGCATACAGAGGCGGAACTGGAAGAAGGTGCAGCAGTCCCCTCAACTGCTGCTGCACAAGAAGCAACCACTGATTTGCTTCAGCGCAACTGCAGGCCGCAGAACTGCAGCCAGGTTTGTTTCTGCTTAGGAGCAAAGCTTACTAGACAAGCGTGATCTTTTCCATGCTGTTGCTTGCTGGCAGTAAATTGGTCTCAAATGGTGTGCATTCAGTGATAGCCCAGGGGTTACATTTTGCATAGCAGGTTTTGGTGACATGTCTCCTGTATAGAATGATGAAGTACCTTTTGTATCTGTCACTAGGTTGATTCCTCTTACGTGTACAAGAGTGCTTGACTGTGTCAACCCATCAAGCAGGAGATGCGTGATCTGCATTGGTGGTCAACAGATGCATCGTGCGGGCACTGTAAAAAAAAGGATGTCTTTGTAGACAGCACCAACAAAGGTGCTGGTACCAAGGTTGTTACAGGGCGCAGAGGATGAGCAAGTTGACTTAGCACAGCAACTTGCACCAGCAGTTTGCAGCCTCAACTCAGACATGGCTTGCCCACCACTTTCTAGCAGCAGTGCAGTGCAGACCTTGTGTCATTGTTGATTGTGCATAAGCAGTGCAGCACATATATATAGGCTAATTTTAAGACTGGCTAGGAGCTTCTTTTGGGGTTCTTATCATCACAGCATCCTATATTATAAGACCTGTAACTAACAAATTACATGCATGTTTTAAGAACCCGAACGAGACCCTATCTGATTATAAGCTTCGTATATGGACCGCTGTTAAACCCTAAACCCTATTACATGTGGCCCACATTGCAGTCACACTTATGCAGCAAATGTGTGATGTGGCAATGTGTGATCTGTAATGTATGCCATGCAGTCAACGTTGTGGCTGACACTAGTGTTCATTTAGAAGTTGTCCCTCTTCTAGGCAACAGTCATTTCCATGCTGATGACCATAATACTTGTAGTGGGTTGATGACCATGACATTTGTAGTGGGCTTGTGCCACTCTGATCAGCTTCTGCAGAGATTCTGGTTGTTGGTTGCCAACTGCAAAAGCTCAGATCCAGGAAGCACACAAGAGAACAAAACAGCTCAGATTTAGACCAGTCTGGGGTCTTCCTTGTTTGGCGTGCCCTGCGGCCATGACAACAAGATGCCATGTTCAGTCAAAGGAAGCATGGCAATTTAACCAAAGCATGCTTCCCAGTAACAGAAACATTACATCACTTGACATGCCAACGAAGTCAGGGGCCATGTGACTTGTGCAAAGACAGCTTGCACTTGCTAGCTGATAGTTGTCCTGCACATGTGTACAGTGAGAATGAAAACCGGTCTGGTTTTACTGCAATCAACAGACATTGCTCACAAACCAACAGTGCTCAGGATGTGGCAAAGTGTCTCAGTAGCTGAAGACAATGTGCTCGCTGCAGTGTGGAAATATAAGCATGCAAGGACTGACTGGCTAGTGACAGCAGCTGCTTGCAATGGGCAGCTGCTTCCAATTGGCTGCTGTGGAGCAAATGCCTTGACAATGGCAAACACAGCTCATGCCAACAGTCGTTGTGGCATTTGTGCTAGCAGTGAACCTAAAGCGAGACTTAGAAGTCTGCTGAGGCTGTCTACTAGACTAGCGCTAGTGTAGTAGACAGCCTCAGCACACATCTAAGTCTTGCTTTAGATTTCCTGCCACTAGTACTAACACCCATATTCACGACGCTGCAGCTAATCATCACGTGCACCCAATGTGGCATGCCACTCTAGATCATACAAAACCACTGCAGCCAGCTTTGTTGGCAACACATTGGCTCCAACATGCATATTGATATTTAGTGCAGCAGCATGATCATCATCAGATGGAGAGGAAGCTTGCAAGATGCTTCTTGGTTCAGCTTAGTTCAGCACATTGTTTATGTCATAAAACGCCAGTTGAGCAAAACTTTTCAGGATGGGACAATGATGTTCGAGAGAAATGACACAATGACGGACGTGGATGTCTATGCCTTGCATCATTGCTTGTGCTGTAAAAGTTTGCATGTTGTGCACAGACAGCCGGCACTCTGAAGTACAGCGCAATGCTTGCACATGCAGGCAGCCTTCCACAGTGTACTCATGAAGACCAACCAATATGCTATATGAGCTGCCAGCCAGATCACCAATCAAGAGAGGCCCATGAGTAATGTCAGGCAACGCAGAAACAAGAGCGTCTAGAGATGTCTAGAGATGTGCTTGCTGCTGCATTGCTGAAATTGCACATGGGTCTCTCTTGACTGGTCATCTAGCAGTGTCTCTTGTTTCTGTGTATGTGAAGCAAAGGGATTGTTGATACAGATCAGCAAAGGACAAGAACACAAGAGAGTGTACTTTGAGAAGTGTTTTACCCTTTTGACATGTCAATGTAATGCGGTTTACAAGAGCTGGGGCTCACAAACTAGTAGAACACCCCTTGTGCCCACTTGTTTCTGCACTTCACAGCGGCAAAGCTGGCTGGGCAATGATAATGACTATAGCTTCACATACTATGATATGCCAGTCATTTGGCCGTATGCTACCCGGCTCAGTACGCCCTGCTAACTTGCACAATCTGGAC